>JAEEGL017341690.1_pt1 | contig 168260 bp, 144 predicted proteins | sample 9134231 | NCBI WGS metagenome assembly JAEEGL01 (sample SAMN16246548, study PRJNA631951) | gut metagenome | biome: gut microbiome; feature: rumen; material: fiber-attached | host: Bos | place: Iran: Karaj | collected 2018-10 | reverse complement strand
TCACCAAGGCGATGTACTTCTGGGCCAGTTCATAGATCTTGTAGAGCGGGCAGACATTGCCGTCCATGGAGAACACGCCGTCGGTGATGACGAGACGGAAGCGGCAACACTGGGCGTCCTGCAACTGCTTCTCGAGGTCGGCCATATCGGCGTTTTTGTAGCGATAGCGCACGGCCTTGCAAAGACGCACGCCGTCAATGATGGAGGCGTGGTTCAGCGCGTCGGAGATGATAGCGTCCTGGTCGGTCAACAGGGGCTCGAACACACCGCCATTGGCGTCGAAGCAAGCAGCGTAGAGGATGGTGTCCTCAGTGCCGAAGAACTCGGCGATCTTCTGTTCCAGGGCCTTGTGAAGGTCGGAACAGCCGCAGATGAAACGCACGGAGGCCATACCATAGCCGTGGGTGTCGAGAGCCTCCTTGGCGGCGGCGATCAACTTCGGGTTGTTGGCCAACCCCAGATAGTTGTTGGCACAGAAGTTCAGCACCTTGCTGCCATCCTTCAATGTGATCTCACCACTTTGCGGGGAGACGATGATGCGTTCGTTTTTGTACAAGCCGGCCTCTTTGATGTCGGCCAATTCTTTCTGAAGATGATTTTGGAAATTGGTGTACATATCAATTATTTGTTTAACTGTTATTTGTTTAATTATAAATATGTTGTCTATAGCACGTTGACACGTGACGGATGCTGTTCTCCGTCACTGCTTTTATGAGGTCGCAAAAGTACAAAAAAATATCATTGATTGTTCGCATAATCTGCATCAGAATGGGGCGCGCCTGTGAATAACAATATTTTTTCGCATCGGTTGCATTTGTCAACCTTTTTAGTATTTTTGCGGCTGCAACTTGACGTTGCACAACGACACAACATCCTTTAATTATTATAATCATAAACTTAAAAAAGATTGTTCTTATGAAGAAAAAATTTGTATGCCCGATTTGCGGTTATGTCCACGAAGGCACTGAAGCCCCTGAAAGATGCCCTCAATGCAAACAACTTGTCGAATGGAAAGTGCTCGATGAGAGTGCCGGACTGAATTTCGTGACCGAGCACGTGATTGGCATCGCCAAGGACACTGACGACGAGATGAAGAAGGACTTGAACGCACACTTTATGGGCGAGGCCACCGAAGTGGGTATGTATCTGGCAATGAGCCGTCAGGCCGACCGCGAGGGCTATCCCGAAATCGCCGAGGCGTTCCGCCGCTACGCTTTTGAGGAAGCCGACCACTGCGCCCGTTTCGCCGAATTGCTGGGAGAAGTGGTTTGGGACACCAAGACCAATCTCGAGAAACGTATGGTGGCCGAATGTGGCGCCTGCGAGGACAAGATGCGTATCGCCCGTCGCGCCAAGGAACTCAACCTCGACGCCATTCACGACACAGTCCACGAGATGGCGAAGGACGAGGCCCGTCACGGGAAAGGTTTCGAAGGTCTCTTCAACCGCTATTTCAAGAAATAGTATTGCGCTGCAATAGTTTGAATGCTAACGGCGGGTGTTGCGTTTTTTGCTCACCTGCCGTTTCTTTTTGGTCTCCCATTTCTTCACAGCCTCCTTGTATCGTTTCTGGCAGCCACTGATATATTCCTTCGTGAATTTGGGGTTGCCGTAGCGGGCCATCCGGCCTTGGATGACTCCCGCCTGGTGCGACACATATCCTGAGGGATGGCCAGGGTTTCGCTTCAGCGGGGCAGGGTAGCAGGCGGTGATGAGGGCGGCTTGCCGGGCGCTCAGATGCTTGGCACTGCAATGGAAATAGTGCTGTGCGGCGGCCTCGGCCCCGTAAATGCCCGGTCCCATCTCGATGACGTTCAGATATACCTCCATTATGCGCTCCTTGCTCCAGAAAGTCTCTATCAAAAAGGTGTAATAGACCTCAAACCCCTTGCGTATCCACGAACTCCTTGGCCACAGGAACACATTCTTGGCCGTTTGCTGCGATATGGTGCTCGCTCCGCGCCGGCGCCCGTGTTCCCGCTCCTTGACCGCCTGGTCAATGGCAATCACGTCAAAACCACGGTGCCCGAGGAAATAGTTGTCCTCCGAAGCAATGGCCGCCTTGTACATATTCGGTGAAATTTCCTCGATGGGTTTCCATTTCTTCTCGATACTGTAGCCGTGCTGCACCTTCCGGATGACCATCAGTGGCGTGACCGGCGGATTCACCCACCGGAACAGGATGGTGACGAATATGCTTAACAGGAAACAAATCAAAACGACTTGTCCTAACACGCGCCAAAAGCCGCGTTTCTTTGACTTGGTAGCCTTCTTTGCCATTGCTGATTTTTTTGATGTTTTCACGAAAAAAAAGCCCCGAAACCGAGGCTTTGTGCGTTTATTTCTTCTTCTCTAATTGTATTTTGATGTCATTCAGCACATTCATATAATTGATGAATGCCTGGTACGGAGAGGAGTACACCTCAAAGTTGCGTTTGACAAAACGGTGTCCGAACCATTTGGAACTCATAAAGTTGAAGTGGTCGGCACCCTGCAGGCGCAACCAGCTGAGTTTGGCCGCCTCGTTTTTAGAACTCTTGTATAGGTCCTCCAGCTTGAAGAGCTGGTTGAAGGCCTCCTGTTGTAGCACGTTGCCGATCCACTCGTTGGTGTCCTTCTCCTCGCCGGAGCATGAGATGGGCCACGGGGCGTGCATCGTGGCAGGGCTGATGTCCATATCCAAAACCTCCTTCGGGGTGATGAAACTGTAGTTGGGATGCGCTGCCAGACGGGCTACCAGACTGCGGAAGAAGTCGAAAATGCCGGTGTCCTCGGTATAGTGCTCGCCAATCGTCTCATAATCCCAGAACAGGTTGATGAACGGGGCGTCGCTGCTCGACTTGGTGTTGTCGAGGAAACGGAGGTACTTCTCGGCAGTCAGCGGGTACTGGTCCCAGCTGCGGTCGTTGAAGCGCAACGTGATGTCGTCGCAGAGCCGGTAGGAGCGGAGCAGCAGTTTCACATCGGTCTGGTAAGGGTTGCAATAGAGGTATTGCGGACTCTTCCAGCCCAGGATGTGGCGCGCGCCCTCGGTGAGGACCACCTGGTAGCCGGCCTCGCCCAGCCACTCGCCGATTTCGTCGGAGTAGATGACTTCTGTGTTGCAGAACGAGACAGGTTTCACATCGAAGGTCTCCTTCAACAGCTTTTCCTGAAGGCGCACCTGCTCAAGGAAGGCGTCCTTGCCGTGCAGGGAGGCGATGCTGTGGGTGTAGGTGCTGCCGGTGATTTCCACGCATCCCGTGGCGAGGAGTTTCTTGAAACTGTCAATCACCTCGGGACAGTAGTTCTTGAACAGCATTATCGAACTGCCCGAGATGCTGAAGCTGAGCTTGAAGTTGTCAGGATAGCGCTTGATGAGTTCCAGCATCATCTTGTTGGCGGGCAGGTAGCACCTCTCCGCCAGACGCTGGGCCAGATAATGGTTCTGGTATTCGTCGAAATAATCGTGTTCTTGATTGATGTCAAAGAAACGATAGGTGCGCAACCGGAAGGGCTGGCTGATTTGAAAATGGAAACATATTCTATTCATAGCGGAGTGTTTTTTCGTAAATGACTTTGAGTTTTTTGGCCACGTTTTCCCATTTGAGGTTGTTGACCTCCTCTTCGCCCTTGTCGGCGAACAGCTTGGAGAGGGCAGGGTAGTGGAGCAAACCGTATATGGCGTCGGCGGTGGCGTCGATGTCCCAGAAATCCACCTTGATGGCGTGCTGCAGCACCTCGGCCACACCCGACTGCTTGGAGATGACCACGGGCACCTTGGCACGCATAGCCTCCAACGGCGAGATACCGAAAGGCTCGGAGATGGAGGGCATCACATACACGTCGCTCATCCCGAACATCTTGTCGATGTCGGCGCCGCGCAGGAAGCCGGTGAAGTGGAAACGGTCGGAGATGCCCAGCTCGGCCACGCGCTCGATGATGTGCTGCATCATATCGCCGTCGCCGGCCAGCACAAAACGCACGTCGGGGTCCTTCTCCAGCACCCGCAGGGCGGTCTCCACAAAATAGTCGGGACCCTTCTGGAAGGTCACGCGCCCGAGGAAGGTGACAATCTTCTCGTTGACGTTCTTCTTCCTGACAATCTTCTTGTCGGAGGGCACCACGGCGTTGTGGAGGGTGAAGACCTTCTCGGCGGGGATGCCGTATTTCTCGATGACGATGTTGCGGGTCAGGTCGCTGACGGCGCACACGGCGTCGGCGGCGCTCATACCCTCACGCTCCATCCCATAGACGATGTCGTTGAGATTGTGCTCTCCGGAACGGTCGAACTCAGTGGCGTGGATGTGCACCACCAGGGGCTTGCCGCTGACCTTTTTGGCTGCGATGCCGGCCCGGTAGGTGAGCCAGTCGTGGGCGTGAATCAGGTCAAAGTCCTCCTGCTTGGCGATTTCGGCGGCCACCTGGGCATAAAGGTTGACATCCTGCATCAGGTTGGGACCGTAGCCGGACGCGAAGGTGTGCTTGCGCCGCGAGCCCTCGAACTCCTGCTCCAGAATCCCGCTCCCCATCTGGTTGATGACATTGTAGTAGCCGTCCAGACCCACATACGGAATGAGACGCGAGTTGACCTGGATGAAGGTGGTGTTGGGGAAAAGTTCCCGGTATATGGCGCTGCTGGTGTCGATTTCCACGTCGGAGGCGTTCCGGATCCTGACGTAGTTCTCGTCCTCGTCGCCGAAGGCGTGCGGCATCACGAAGGTGACCTGCACCCCGTTGAGCGCAAGCCCCTTGGTCAGCCCGTAACAGGCCGTGCCCAATCCTCCAGATATATGTGGTGGGAATTCCCACCCGAACATCAATACTTTCATAATATGTTTTTAATCAATACGCGATACAAATTTTTATTATGTTTGTGGAGCCTTGCCCCCCTACATTCTCAATTCTCAATTCTTAATTCTCAATTCATTCTGCTCCACTCGCCATTTCATATACAAGAGCGCGGCCACGCTCCACGCCTGCGAGATGCAGCCGTTGGGTTTGTAAGGAGGATCTCCGTCGGTGATCTCGGCCACGGTGGAGATGCCATATTGCGTCATACAACTGTCGAAATGGTAGAGTATCTTCTTCAGGACCGGAATGGCCTGCTCCTGGTAAACGGCCAGCATACCGTCGGTGAAGGGGTAGAGCAACCACGGCCAGCAGGTGCCCTGATGGTAGGCGGCGTCGCGCTCGGCCTGGTTGCCGTGATAGTGCCCCTTGTAGGCGGGATCGTCGGGGGAGAGCGTGCGGATGCCCTTCTCGGTGAGCAGCTCCTCACAGGTGCGCTTCAGGATCAGCTGGCGAATCTTCTCGCTGACGGGCGTGTAGGGCAGGGAAGCGGCAATCATCATATTGGGCCGCACCTGGAAATTCTTGTAGTCACCGTCCACATAGTCGGCCAGATAGCCCAGATCCTTCGACCAGAAGGTCTCCTTGAAGACGGCGGGGAAATCCTGGATCAGCGGCTCCCACTCGGCGGTGAATTCGGTGTCTTTGGCGACACGGGCCAGGTCAAGGCAGAACTTGACGGCATTGTACCAGAGGGCGTTGATCTCCACCTGGCAGCCGGTGCGCGGGGTGACGGGCTGTCCGTTCACGATGGCATCCATCCAGGTGAGAGCCAGTCCCGGACCGCCGGCGTAGATGAGGCCGTTGTCGAGGCGACGTATGCCATTGAGGGTGCCGTGGCGGTAGGCGTCGAGGATGCGGCGCATCACCGGGCCGTACTCCTCCCACACCTTGCGCTTGGAACGGGTCTTTTCAGCATACAGCTGGAGCGTCCGGAAGAACCACAGCGGGGCGTCCACGGAGTTGTAGGCGGCTTCGTTGCCCTCGCCGATGTTGGGGAACAGACCATCGCGCATATCGGCGATCATATCGTCCATAATCTGCTTGCAGAGCTGGTGGCGACCCAACGCGAGCGTCAGGCCCGGCAGGGCGATGAAGGTGTCGCGGCCCCAGCGGCCGAACCACGGGTAGCCGGCGATGATCTCCGTCTTGCCGCCACGCTGCACGATGAACTGCTCGGCAGCGTTCTGCAGGCAGTTGAAGAACGACGAGCGCGCCGTGTGGCGCTTGCTCTCGGCTTTGTACAGCTTGGCAATCTCCTTGGGATCTATCGGCTCGGTGCCGATGGTGATGTAGAGCTCCTTGTTGGCGACCTGGGCTGTGATGTGCCCCGGCACGAAAAGGTCTTCGTGGCCTTCGTAACCGCGGTTCAACTCCTCCTCATATTCGATGTCCTTGTGCCACACCGGGTTGTGCTGGTAGGTAATCTCCTCCGAACACTGGATGTACACCGGCGTGTAGTCGTGGTACATACAGAACCCCACACCGTTTTCGACAGGCTGGTAGCCTGTGTTGGCGGCGTCGTTGCAATGCGTCAGCGCGTGGATGTTGCGGAAGGCCAGCATCGGCTCGAACTGGATGGCCGCAGACTCGTAGTCGTCGAGGATGGTGTATTTGATGATCACGCGGTCGGCATCGTTGAGCAGCAGGAACTCCTTGGTGAAGTTGAACTTGCCCACCCGATACTGATAAAGAGGGATGTTGTCGGCAGTGAAGTGCTGGAGGTATTTGTTCCCCTTGGGATTGATGGCGCCACCTTTGTATTGGTGCACGCTGATGTGGAAATCCATATCGTTGACCACGATGGTCTCGTTCAGGTTGGACACCAGCACGTGGCGCTCGTGGTTGAACTTGTCCTGCGGCACGATGAAGAGCCCGTGGTACTTGCGGGTGTTCAGTCCTGCCAAGGTTGTTGTGGAGAATGTCCCGGTGCGGCTACACCGGAGAATCTCCCTTGTCTTCGTGAAATTGAGATTTACTAAAGTGTTCTTGTCAAATTCTATATAACTCATATTGTTGATGTTTCATAAATTAAATGATGCACTACACCCAAAATGGCAGTAATACAAACAGGTCGCAAAAATAATCTTTTTTCCGTTGCTTGTCAAGAGCAATTGTTATTTTTTTGTATATTTGCCGCCTCTTTGAAAATAAGCGATAATGGAGAACCTTTTTTTTGACGAACAGACGATAACGCATCCTTTTCGCTTTTTTTCTTTTGTAACAAAAACTGAAAAGTTGCATCATTAATTTAAAACGGATAAATTTGAAACAGATAAACAGAATAAAAAAATGACAATGGATTGAAACATTTTTTTTTCAAATACGTTTTATCTGTTGTGTTGAAATCGTGAAGTTTGGAATTTGTAAATATTTTTTTGATAATTAACTCAAAACCAAATATATAGCATTTGCTCTATGAGAAACAGACTCTCTTTGTTACTGCTTTTTTTCTCCTTGGTGGCATCGGTTGTTCCTTCGCACGGGCAGTCTCCTTGCGATTTTGACGGTATCCACCCCTTCTGTACCGACAACAACCCGATGGGTATTACCTATCCCTCGGGTACGGGCAATGGCAATGCATCCTCTTTCCTGGGTTCAAGTTCCGCGTGTTGTCTCGGTTCTACTCCGAGACCGGCCTGGTATTATATGAAGATATACCAGCCGGGCAGCCTTCTTATCTATATTGAGCAATTCAACACGTCTCATGTAGGTATTGACGTGGACTTTGCTTGTTGGGGACCATTCCCCACGACGGATGTGCCGACGTTCCTGACGAATCTGTGTAACGGGACTTACACCCTGACCACTTCGGGCGGTCCTGGTTCGCACCGTCCCTCCAATGGCGACCACAGCAATAATCAAACCGGCGGCTGGCCCTATCCTGCAACCGCTTCTGGCAACACTATTCAGATGACAGACTGCAGCTACTATGGTGATTATACCGAATGGTGCTATATTCCCAATGCCCAAGTCGGCCAAATCTATCTGTTGCTCATTACCAATTATAACGGTAGTGCCGGCACCATCAACTTCAACCGCGTGAATGTCCCTTACGCCCAAGCCACCACAGACTGTACAGTCTTGGAGCAAATCGAGGACAACAGCCCCCTGTGCGAGGGCCAGATGCTGATGCTCAATTATCCGGAAACCAATCCACTGTCCGGCCTGACTTATACGTGGATTTGTCCCGACGGCTACTCCACCACCACGACCACACCCAGCTTTGACCGCCAGAACGTCACGGCAGCGATGAGCGGACGTTATAAACTGGTTCGCCGAGTGGGTAGCAATGTGGGCGACACTATCTTCTCCGCCGATATTGTTGTGACCCCCACTCCTACGTTTACCTACAACATCGCGCCGGGGACGCGCTTCTGCGAGGGCGAGACCGTCAGTCTCACCATCTCGGTGAACAATTATCCCAGAGTCTATTATGCCCTGAACGACGAGCCTCTGCCAACAACTAGCCAGACCCAATACGACGTGCCTCCCTTTGTCATCCATAACGACACCACGTTCTATATCTATGCGTCCAACAGCCCATTCTATGGCGACGGATGCTACGCGATGGACACCATCACTTTCTATTGCTCCCGGGGCAGTTCCGGACTGATTGAGGACCAGATTTGCGTGGGCCAGGCCTACAACAACTACAACTTCACGCTGCCGGTTCAGAATGTGGCGCGCGACACCCTTCTGGAAGCCCACTTTTCCAACGGCAGCGGCTGCGACAGCGTCTCACAAGTGCTCTTGCATATCACCTCTAACCCGCATATCGAGTTGCGCGAGAACACGCCAGAACACTGTGGATTGCAGGACGGCTACCTCGCCGTGACCGTGACGGAAGGTACCGGCACCCTCCATTATGTCTGGACTCCGAATATGAATGGCGCCACCGACAGCTTGGTGGATATCCACGGTGGGGACTATACCCTTACCGTGACCGACAGCCTGGGCTGCTCTGCCACCAGCACCTTTACCGTGGATGCCCTGCCCAATCCTGTGGCTTGCTTCAACCTCATTCCTGAAGCGCCTTCCTATCTGGTGGGCGAGATGATTGTCTTCAGCAACTGTTCCCAGTACCAGACCCATAACCATTGGGATCTCGGCGACCTCAACACCAGCGAGGAGCTGGGGCTGACCTATACCTACAACGATATTGGTACCTACACCATCACCCTTGAGGTGACCAATGACGAGGGCTGCTCCGACACCTATTCCAAAACCATCGAGGTGCACGAGCAGACGCGCTTCTATCTGCCCAACAGCTTCACGCCTAACGGCGACGGCATCAACGATGTGTTTATGCCCGTGCAGATGGAGGTGAAGGAGGGCAGCTATACACTGAGACTCTTCGACCGCTACGGAAACTTGGTGTTCCAGACTTCAGATTTGAATGAGGGATGGGATGCTACCATCAACGGCAAGAAAGTGCCCACTGGCTCCACGTTCGTCTATTTCACCACCTATCAGGATTTCGACGGCACAGTGTATGAGAAGTCCGGAAAGGTGACGGTTGTCTACTAAAACGAAAGTTTTTTTGTTAATGATTAGTGGCGAGGTCAGCTGATTACACTCCAGTTGACCTCGCTTCTTATTAGTTCGTCCACCTTCGTCTTCAGCCGGTGGTGTTCCGGCTTCTGCAGATCGGGGTCGTCGTCGAGGATCTGGATGGCCAGGTTGCGGGTGTAGCTCACCAGCTTCTCGTCTTTGGCAAGGTCGGCGATCTTGAAGTCGAGCATCCCGCTCTGCTGCGTGCCCTGGATGTCGCCCGGCCCGCGCAGTTGCAGGTCGATGTTGGCAATCTCGAAACCGTCGTTGGTGCTGACCATCGCGTTGAGCCGCTTGCGCCCATCGCTGGTTAGTTCGTACTTGGACATCAGGATGCAATAGGACTGGTTGCCGCCCCGGCCCACGCGCCCGCGCAGCTGGTGCAACTGCGACAGCCCGAAACGCTCCGCATTCTCGATGACCATCACGGTAGCATTTGGTATGTCGATGCCCACCTCGATGACGGTGGTGGACAGCAGTATCTGCGACTGGTTCTTGGCAAACCGCTGCATCTCGAAATCCTTGTCTTCGGGCTTCATCTTGCCGTGTACCACGCCGATGCCGTACTGGGGTGGGGGAAAGTCGCGCTCTATCGCCTCGTAGCCGGCCATAAGGTCCAGCAGGTCGCTTTTTTCCGATTCCCGTATGAGGGGATAGACCACGAACACTTGCCGCCCTTCCGCAATCTGCTTCCGCATAAAACCGAACAGTTTGAGACGGTCCTTTTCGTAAAGATGGCGGGTAATGATGGGCTTGCGGCCTTGGGGCAGCTCGTCGATGACGGAGACATCAAGGTCGCCGTAGAGCGTCATCGCCAAAGTGCGCGGGATGGGCGTGGCCGTCATCACCAAAACGTGCGGGGGCACGGCGTTTTTGCGCCACAGCCTGGCCCGCTGCTCCACGCCGAAACGGTGCTGCTCGTCGATGACCACCAACCCGAGGTTCTGGAACAAGACAGGATCCTCTATCAGGGCGTGCGTGCCGATGAGTATATCGACATCGCCGCTCTGCAGCCCCTCCAGTATCTGGCGGCGTTTGGCGGTCTTGGTGGAGCCCGACAGGAACTCCACCCGCAACCCCAACGGGGCCAGCTGCTTGCTGATCTTGTCGAAATGCTGTGTGGCCAGTATCTCCGTGGGCGCCATCAGACAGGCCTGGAAACCGTTGTCCTTGGCAATGAGCATCGTGAACAGCGCGATGATGGTCTTGCCGCTACCCACGTCGCCTTGCAGCAGACGGTTCATCTGCCGCCCACTGCCCACGTCTGCCCGTATCTCCCGGATGACGCGTTTCTGGGCGTTGGTGAGTTCAAAAGGCAAATGCTCCTTGTAGAAGGTGTTGAAATAATGCCCCACCTTCTCAAAACGGTGCCCCGGGATGCGCTTGGTGTTGATCTGCTTCAACATCAGCATCTTCAGTTGCAAAAAGAACAACTCGTCGAACTTGAGTCGCAACACGGCGCGCGACAGTTGCTGGTTGTTTTCAGGATAATGGATGTTGCACAACGCCTCCTTCAATGGCATCAAGTTGAGATTCCGCAGCATCTCGTCGGGCAACAGCTCGGGGATGACATCCTTCACGACAGGAATCAGGTTGGCCGTCAGTTTGGCCACCGCCTTCGAGTCGAGCGTCTTCTTCTTGGCCAGTTCGGAAGTGTTGTAGAGCGGCAGGAAACCCATCGGCACGGGGGAGTCGCTCTTCGCCTGCGGGTCCAGCATCTCCGGATGCGTCATATTCCACCGGCCGTTGAAAAGGGTGGGCTTCCCGAAGATGATGAACTCCTGTTTCTGCGCCAACAAATCCTGCACCCACTTGATGCCGTTGAACCAGACCAGCTCGATATGGCCCGTCTCGTCGGAGAACTGCGCCACCAGCCGCTTGGCCCGTTGCTGCCCCATTACCTGCGCCCCCGTGATGCGGCCGCGCAACTGGATGTAACTGCCGTCCTCCACAATGTCGCTCACGTGATGGATGTGCGACTTGTCCACGTGCCGGTATGGATAATAGTGAAGCAAGTCTCTGAACGTAAATATGTTGAACTCCTTGCGAAAGACCTCGGCCCGCTTCGGACCTACGCCTTTCAGGTATTCAATGGGGGTGTCCAGTATGTCGTGGTAGTCTGTCATCAAGGTTTATTTTTCTACGGCGCAAAAATACAAAAATAAATTTAGTGTTATGAAAAAATTATTCAAAAATTATTTTTAATAAAATTTGATGAGTAAAGGTTATGTTGGGCAGTTGATTTCGATGATGTCTTCCCATTGGGTGGTGAAGTTGCGGGAGAGGTGTTGGCGGTTCATCTTGATGCCGTCGAAGCCGGCGGTGGCGACCACCACGGAGTGGGCGCCCTGCTTGCGGTTGATATCGTCGAGGGCGGCCATCAGGCGGCGGTGCTTCTCGTGGTCGGTCTCGTCGAAGAGCGCGGCTTGCACGGCATTGCCGGGGTGCAGGTCGGAGAGTATGACGCCGGCCTTCTTGTACTCGAAACCGGGGCGGGCGATCTCCACGACGGTGCGGGTGGCGATGTCCACCAGCTCCAGCGTGCTGTCGGTGGAACTGTGCAGCGGCACCAGCCGGTTGGCAAACTGCTGGGGCTTGTCCTCCCGGTGACGGTTGGTGAGCAGGAACACGATCAGGGTGTCGCAGACGCTCTGCTGCTTGCGCAGTTTCTCGGCGGCCATAGAGGTGAAAAGGGCGATTTGCTGCTGCAGGTCGGCCACATCGGTGATTTCCTTGCTGAAACTGCGGGAGACGGTGATCTGCTGCTTTTCGCGGCTGTGTTCTTCAAAATCCACGCAGGGCTCGCCCCGCAGCTCGCGCCAGGTCTTGACCCCGCCCACGTGCATCAGCCGCTGCACGCGTTCCACGGGCAGCTGCGTGAACTGGTAGGCGGTCTGGATGCCCTGTGTCTTGAGCATTGCGGAGAATCGTCGCCCGATGCCCCACACATCCTCGATGGGGAACTTGCGCAGCACCTTCTCGATGTCCTCGGGACGGCGCATCAGACAGCTGCCGCGCAACTTGGGATACTGTTTGCAGAGCTTGGAAGCAATCTTGGCCAATGTTTTAGTAGGGGAGATGCCCACGCTGATGGGAATGCCCGTGTTGCGCTGCACCACGTATGAGATGTGATGGCCCAACGCGTCCAACTGGCTTTCATCCACCCCCCGCAGGTCAAGGAACGACTCGTCGATGGAATATACTTCCGTGCTGGGCACCATCAAACGCAGGGTCTGCTGCACCCGCTTCGACATATCGCCGTAGAGCACAAAATTGCTGGAGAAGACCGCCACATTGTGCCGCCGGATCATCTCACCCAGCTGATAAAAGGGCTGTCCCATCTTGATGCCCAGCTGCTTGGCCTCGTTGGAACGGGAGATGACGCAGCCGTCATTGTTGGACAGAATGACCACTGGGCGGCCGTTCAACCCTGGGTTGAAGACACGCTCGCACGAGACGAAAAAGTTGTTGCAATCGGCCAGCCCATACATAGTGTCACCCCATTTTTTTGATGACATACGTGACGATGCCCCACACCACGAAATGGTTCTCTTCGGTCACCTCGATGGCGGGGAAGTCGGGGTTGGCGGGCTGTAGCCACACTTTTCCCTTCTCAATGCGGATGCGCTTCAGCGTGAACTCACCATCGATGAAACACACGGCAATGCTGCCGTCGGCGGGCTCCAACGACTTGTCAATGACGACGATATCGCCATCCTGGATGTTCGCGCCCACCATACTGTCGCCCTTGATGCGGGCGTAGAAGGTGGAGGCGGGATTTTTGATGACATAGTGGTTCAGGTCAAGCGTGGGCTCGGCAAAGTCCTCCGCCGGACTGGGAAACCCGGCGTGAATGCCTTCCACCAGCGGAATGGCGCTCTTATGCGAAGAAGGGGTGAATATTTCCATAACAGTCTTGAGCGGCTTACTTGGTTTCTTGGCTCAGTTTCTTGACAACGAGTTGGGCATTTTCGAATTTGGTGACGATGATGGGCTCGCCTTTGTCGATGAGGCCGTGGTCGGACTCCGCCTCGATGATTTCGCCGTCGATGTTGATCTTGCCGGCAGGCCGCATAAAGGTGGCGGCCGTGCCCGTCTTGCCCACATAGTGTTGCATCGACATATCCTGGGCCACAAAGCCCTTGTCGGTGTCCATCCGCGTGTTGAGGGCCATCGTGCCGAACGGGGTCTCCGCCATAATTAGCTTCTTGCCCAACCAGATGGAAAGGAAGAAGCCCGCGGCGGTGGACAGCACGACAATGGCGGTGCTTTTGCCAATCTGCGTCGCAGCGTCCAAGGTGGGGTTGAACTCGAACTTGAATCCGATGTTGAACACCATCGTGAGGATGAAGGCCGCCAGCACGAGCACGATGCCGGAGATGCCCGCGACCCCGAACCCCGGAATGACGAATATCTCCAACATAATCAGGATGAGACCGCCAATGAACAGGAGAATCTCCCAGTGGGCGGCAAGTCCCTCCAGATAGTGCGGCGCGAAGTAGAGCAGGGCGCCTAAGATGGCGATGGCCAAGGGGAAACCGATGCCCGGCGACTGCAGTTCGAAGTAGATGCCGCCGATGATGCACATAATAAGCAGCCCGCTCACTGCCGGGTTGACAAGGAAGTTGATGAACTTGTCAATCCAGGTGAGTTCCTGCTCCACAATTTCGTAGGAGTTGATGCCAGCGTTATCCAGCACCTCCTCACGGGTAGAGGCCTCGCCCTGGCAGTAGCCGTGCTTGATGGCCTCTTCCGATGTGAAAGTCAGCACCTTGCCCTTTTTGCTCACGCCTTTCACCTCCACGTCTGGGTCCACCATAGCCTGCGCGATGTCCGGATCGCGGCCGTTGGTCTCCGCCGTGGAACGCATCAGCGAGCGCATATACGACTGGTACTTGTCGGGCATAATCTCCCCGTTCTGGTTTACCACTGAGGCGGCACCGATGGAGGCCCCCGGCGACATATAGATGCTGTCGCAAGCGATGGAGATCAGCGCTCCCGCGGAGGCGGCGTTGTTGTTCACGAACACCAATGTGGGCATTGGCGCGTTCAGCAGCAGTGTCCTGATCTTGTCGGCCGCATCCAGCTCGCCGCCGAAGGTGTTAATCTCCAGGAACAGATAGTCGGCCTTCATTGCTTCCGCATCCTTGACCGCCTTCTCCGTCTTGCGCTGCATCGGCTTCGCGATGTTGTCGTCAATGGTATAATAATAAACCTTTGCTGGAGTTTGCGCCTGTATTGTTGTGCAAATCAATATTATAAACAAATTGATAAAAAATAATCTTGGCAATCTCATCTTGGTGAAGAATGTTATTATGATAATAGGTTATAATAATTCTATGGTATAAGGTACTGACAATTTCAGGTTCTTGCAGAAATCCTCAGGGTTCACTTTCGTGGAGAAGTTGAAGAAGTCGGAATAGAACACGCCGCCTTCCTCCACGATGCGCACGTGGAAGGGCACATTCCCTTTGTGCTCCTGAATCTGGGCCAGCAACTGCTGGGCAAGGTCGCGGGAAACGTCCTTGATGCCGACCACAAGACGCACCTCCTTGCAGAGCTTTTCGTATGCGTCCTCCAGGAAATGTATTTCCATCGGCTTGACCTCGTAATGCACAATCTGTTCCTTCTTCTCCTTGTCCCACCACTGCCTGACTTCCACTCTGGCGCGGATGAAAAGCCGTTTGTTGGGTTCGAAGAAATGCTTGAATTGGGCGTATTCTTCGCCGAAAATCGACCACTTCCAGGTGGTGTTCTGGTCCTCAAAGTTGATGATGCCGAATTCAGTGCCTCGCTTGGTCATCCGGGTGGTTGCCTCGGTGACGATGGCGGCGAAGGCGAAGGATTTGCCGCTGGCAACTTGCTTTTTCAAAAACTCCTCGTCATTGACCTGCGTCAGGGTGGCGTTGGTATAGTTGCGGATGATGGTCTTGTATTCGTCAAGGGGGTGTCCGGAAATGAAGAAGCCGGCCACCTCTTTCTCGTACTGGACCTGCAGGTAAGGTCCCCAGGGTTCGCATTCGGGGAATTCAAGATGGTCGTTTTCCTGCACGCTGTCGCTCATATCGAAAATGGAGAACTGGGCGGCATTGCTTTGTGAATTGTTCGTGTAGTGGATGAGCTTGTCAATGAAGTTCTGTCCCTCTTTGTCGGAATAGAAGAATTGGGCGCGGTGCATTCCCTTGAAACTGTCGAAGGCCCCGCCTTTGGCGAGCGACTCGATGCAGCGTTTGTTGCAGCTGCGCAGGTCAATGCGGCTGAGGAAGTCGAAGATGTCCTTGTAGGGTCCGTGGGCGTTGCGCTCCTCCACGATGTTGTTGGCGGCACTGCCGCCCACGCCCTTGAGCGCGGCCAGCCCGAAGCGGATGTTGCCCTGACTGTTGACCGTAAAAGTCTGGTCAGACTCGTTGATATCGGGCCCCAGCACCCGGATGTCCTTGTCCGAAGCATCGTCAATGTAGATGCTGATGGTCTCGATGTCGTTGATGTTGTTGGTCAAGTTGGCGGCCATAAACTCGGCGCGGTAGTGGGCCTTGAGGTAGGCGGTCTGGTAGGCCACCCACGAGTAGCAGGTCGCGTGCGACTTGTTGAAAGCGTAGGAGGCGAACTTTTCCCAGTCGCTCCAGATTTTCTCCAGGACCTTGGGGTCGTGCCCATTCTCAGTGCCCTGTTTGATGAACTTGGGCTTGAGGTGGTCCAGTTTGTCGCGCTGCTTCTTGCCCATTGCTTTACGCAGGGTATCGGACTCGCCGCGGGTGAAGCTGGCCAGGAGTCGCGACAGCAGCATCACCTGCTCCTGATAGACGGTGATGCCGTAGGTGTCTTTCAAGTACTTCTCCATCACGGGGATGTCGTACTCTATTTTCTCACGTCCGTGCTTGCGGTCGATGAACTGCGGAATGTAGTCCATCGGGCCGGGACGGTAAAGAGCGTTCATAGCGATCAGGTCCTCGAAGGTGGAGGGCTGCAGCTTGCGCAGGTATTTCTGCATACCGGCCGATTCAAACTGGAACGTGGCCACGGTGTCGCCGTCGCAGAAAAGCTGGTAGGTCTCGGGATCGTCCAGGGGGATGTTGTCAATGTCCACATCGATGCCGCGCGACTTCTTGATGTTGGAGAGGGTCTCCTTGATGATGGTGAGGGTCTTCAGGCCGAGGAAGTCCATCTTGATGAGCCCCACATCCTCCACAACGGAACCCTCGTATTGGGTGACGATGATGTCCTGCTTGGTGGTCTTGTCCGGCACGGTGGCGAGAGGGGCGAAGTTGGAGAGGTCGTCGGCGCCGATGATGACGCCGCAGGCGTGGATGCCGATCTGCCGCACGGTGCCGTCCAGTTGCGAGGCGTATTTGAGCACGTCCTTGATTTTCTGGGAGCCGTTCTGGTAGGCGTCAACCATCTCGGGCACCAGTTTGAGGCAGTTCTTGACGGTCACCTTCGGGGCCTTGCCCGTCTTGGGATCCTCTTTGAATTTCTGGGGGACCATATTGGCGAGGCGGTTCGACTCCTGGAGGTCAAGGTCCTCCACGCGGGCCACGTCCTTGATGCTCGACTTGGCGGCCATAGAGCCGTAGGTGATGATGTGGGCGACGCGTTCTTTGCCGTATTTGTTGGTGATCCATTCGAGAATCTTGTAGCGTCCGTCGTCGTCGAAGTCCACGTCGATATCGGGGAGGGAGATACGGTCGGGGTTGAGGAAACGCTCGAACAGCAAGTCATACTTGAGCGGGTCCACGTCGGTGATTTTGAGGCAGTAGGCGACCACGGAGCCGGCGGCGGAGCCACGGCCCGGGCCCACGGAGATGCCCATCTCGCGGGCGGCGGCGATGAAGTCCTGCACGATGAGGAAGTAGCCCGGGAAACCCATATTGCGCATCACGCCGAGCTCGAAGTCGATGCGCTCCTGGATGTCGTCGGGCACGGGGTCCCCGTAGCGCCTGTGCGCCCCGTCCATCGTCAGCTTGCGAAGATAGTCCGACTCCAGCTTGATGCGGTACACACGGTCGTAGCCGCCGAGTCGCTGGATGCGCCCCTTGCCCTCCTCGTCGGCCTCGAACTCCCGTTCCAGGTCCTCGTGCGTGAACTGCTGCTTGTAGCTTTCCACGGTGCCGAACGACTCGGGAATTTCGAACACGGGCATTATGGGGGCGTGCTTGAGCTTGAAATGCTCCACCTTGTCCACAATCTCCTGGGTGTTGGCAAGCGCCTCGGGCACGTCGGCGAAGATGGCGGCCATCTCGTCGGGGGTCTTGAGCCACTCCTGCTTGGTGTAGTGGATGCGGTCCTGCTCGTATATTTTCTTGCCGTTCCAGAGACAAATCAGGTGGTCGTGGGCCTCGGCGTCGCCCTCGTCGAGGAAGTGCACGTCATTGGTGGCGATGACCTTGGTGCCCGTCTCCGCTGCCAGCCGCAGAACGCCTTGGTTGACAATCTGCTGCTGCTCGTAAACAGTGCGGTCGCCGCCGGGCTTGTCGGTCTGGTGGCGTTGCAGTTCAAGGTAGAAGTCGTCGCCGAAGACGCTCTTGAACCAGAGGACAGCGCGCTTGGCCTTCTCGTAGTCGGAGGCGAGCAGGGCGCGCGGCACCTCACCGGCCAGGCAGGCCGAGGAGGCGATGATGCCCTCGTGGTACTGCTCCAGCAGGGCGTGGTCGATGCGCGAGGTATAGTAGAAGCCCTCGACCCAGGCCAAGGAGATTATCTTGCAGAGGTTGTGGTAGCCGGTTTCGTTCTTGGCCAGCAGCACCAGGTGGTGGCCCGACCGGTTCTCCTTTTGTTCCTTTATCAGACGGCTGCCATCCGGGTTAGAGGGGGTCTTCCGCGCCACGTATGCCTCACAGCCGAAGATGGGCTTGAAGATATGGGCACGGGCCTCCGCCAGCTTTCCCTCCAGCTCGGCGCGCGCGGTCTCGTCCTCCAACGCCGCCAGCTCTTTCTCCAACTTGGCGATCTCATCCCGCGTCTTGCCGTTCTTCTTGTCCGCATAATCGAAAAACTCCTTGATGCCGAACATATTGCCGTGGTCGGTGACGGCTACGGCGTTCATCCCGTTGGCCAGACATTTGTCCACCAGCCCCGGAATCGTGGTCATTCCGTCTTGAACGGAATATTGTGTATGGACGTGAAGATGAGTGAATTGTGTCATAGTGATAGGTTAACAGGTTTGGTAAAAAGTAAAGTGGGCAAAAATAGTAAATAATGGTGTTCGTTGCGGCCGGATGGGAGGAAAAAAATATTAACAGCCGGGATTTTCGGTTTTCGATTTGCGATGTACGATTTGCGATGTGCGATTTGCGGAAATGCAGGACGATAATCTCCGATTTTTTACAGAATCAGGATTATGAAATATCGTTTTTGTCTTCGTTGAAACAATGAAAATATCATTATCTGACTGTTGAAAAATGGATTTAATATATTGTTTGTCAACAAATTATAATAATAGAAAAAAGTAAAGAAGACAAATTTCGAGAAATCGGGGCGGGGTAGGGGCTGAGTTAACAAAAAAAATGTATTTTTGCAGCCTTGAAATAAAAGCGATAAAAAATAAAAAAGATAAAGAGATGAAACAAGAATTGATTCAGTACGTAGAGGACAATTTCATTACGAAACAAGAATTCCCCAAATTCAAAGCCGGTGACACCATCACCGTTTCCTATAGAATCGTGGAAGGCTCCAAAGAGCGTATCCAGCAGTTCCAGGGCGTGGTCCTGCAAATCAACGGCTCCGGCGCCACCAAGACTTTCACCGTGAGAAAGATCTCCGGCGGCATTGGCGTGGAGAGAATCTTCCCCTTCGCCACCCCGATGATTGCTGACGTCAAGGTCAACAAGCGCGGTGTTGTGCGTCGCGCCCGCATTTTCTACCTCCGCAACCTCACTGGCAAGAAAGCCCGTATCAAAGAGCGCAGAGGTTAATATCTTGAATTCTAACATCTTCATCATAGGCAGTTATTTTTGTTCTGAAAGTAACTGCTTTTTTTTGTATTTTCGCAGCCTTAAATTTATTACGACGTGGCACTACAGCAATCTTTCGAACAATCCGGCAATTTCCTGTTCAAGCATCGCGGGCAGATTCCCGTCCTCATCTTCCTGTTGGCTATCCCTATCCTGATATATAGCAACCCTGACCTGTATCTCCGCCTCTTTGTGGGCCAGCGCCATACCCTGCGCGTCATCCTGACCGTTGTGGCGATCCTGACCACCCTGTCGGGCCTCGTCTTGCGCGCATACACTGTGTGCACCACACCCAAGGGCACCTCAGGCCGCAATACCGATAAGCAGGTGGCCAAGCAGCTCAACACCACCGGCATCTACTCCGTGGTGCGCCATCCCCTCTATCTGGCCAACTATCTCATCTGGGCCGGCATCCTCATCTTTGCTATGAACATCTGGGCCTTCATCATAGTTTCCCTGCTTTACTGGCTCTACTACGAACGCATTATGTTCGCCGAGGAGGCCTACCTGCGCCAGCAGTTCGGCGACGTCTTCGAGGCCTGGGCTGACACAGTGCCCCCGTTCATCCCCAACTGGTCTCTTTTCCAGAAAGGGGAGATGTCCTTCTCGTTCAAGACCTTCATCCGCAGGGAATACGCCACCATCTATTCCGCCATCTTCTCGTATGTGGTGGTGGACTATCTGTTTTTCCTGCTCACGGACGTGCGTTTCCACGGCTGGACAGTGCCCGCCGCCGCGTGGCTGCGCCCCTCCCTCTATGTGCTGGCCGCCTGCACCCTGCTGCTGGTTGCCATCCACCTCATTAAGCACCACACCCGCTGGCTGGAAGCCGACGTCACCCGCGATTAACCTGATTATTAACCCTTAAAACTTTATAATAATGAACATTTCTCACATCGAACACATCGGCATTGCCGTGAAAAGCCTGGAAGAATCTATCCCTTATTATGAAAACATCCTGGGCCTTAAATGCTACAACATTGAAGAGGTTGCCGACCAGAAGGTGAAGACCGCCTTTTTCAAGGTGGGGCAGACCAAGATCGAGCTGCTGGAGCCCACTTCCCCCGAAAGCACCATCGCCAAGTTCCTCGAGAACCGCGGTCAGGGCATCCATCACATCGCCTATGCCGTGGACGACACTGCCACCACGCTGCACGAGCTGGCCGACAAGGAAGTCCGTCTGATTGACAAGGAACCCCGCGGCGGCGCCGAAGGCCTCCAGATTGGTTTCGCTCACCCCAAGGCCACCGATGGCGTGCTGACTGAGTTCTGCTGCCCCGGAAAGGAGTAATCCTCACCTCTTGTCCCTGAGGATATGAAACAGAAAAAAGCCTATCTCTCCACCCTCAAGTGGGGGGCCATTCTCGGCGTAATGCTGGCTGTTTTCGAACTGGTCAAGATGTACGCCCGCCGTGTGGACTATGCCGGTGCCAAGGTGCTTGACCTGGCCCTCATCATCGGCTTTGTGCTTGTATTGTATGCTGGCATCAAGGAGTTCAAGGAACTCTACACCGAGCGGCTCTCCTTCGCGAAGGCCTTCCTCGGCTGCGTGCTCATCTCTTTGGTGGGATCCGCCATCCTGTTTGGCTACAATATGCTGCACTATGCCGTGATCGAACCCGACGGACTGCAGAAGAAATACGAGGTGGCCCTTGACAATTACCATAAGGTCATTGAAAAAGACACCATCACGCAAGATGAGATGAAAACCTATCTTAATAGGGTGGATTCTCTCTTGAAGGTTGAGCAGGAGTCCTTTTCCTGGCCCGATACCGCCAGCAGCGCGCTCAAGCAAGATGCCCGGAAGGGTGTCGGTATGATTTACGATTTCTTCTTGCTGAAAATCACCGACAAGAAAGCCGTGGATACTGCCGACAACTACAAGATGGGTAATTTCGACACCTATGCGCGCAGAACAATGGTGGAGACGTTGGCCCTCTATGTGGAACAGAACGAAAACCAGCCCTCGACATTCTATGTGCAGCAAATGGTGCAGAGCACCTGCTCGAAAATGGGCGCCCTCAACCCTGTGGAGGTGCGTTTTGCCCAAAACAAGAACCGCGTGCCGCACTATGATATGCCGGGACGCTATGCCGCTGTCGCCGCCTTGATGGACCTGCTCTACGGAATGTTCTTCGGACTCTTCATCGCAATGTATCACTACACTTCCAAACGCCCTGCTCCCGAGGAATTGGCGGATGAAGATGTGGGAGAGGAGACTTGAGACTTTAGACTTAAGACTTTCCTTAAGCAGTCCCGAAGGGACAAAATCCCAGTAACCCCACACAAGGCGAAGCCGCAGTGTGGAGCCGTGAGGAGGAGATACCTTAAGCAGCCCCGAAGGGGCAAAATTCTAGTAACCCCACACAAGGCGAAGCCGCAGTGTGGTGCCGTGAGGAGGAGCCTGTGGAGCCGTGAGGAGGATACCGTGGTGCCTTGAGGAGGAGCCCCACAGTGTGGAGCCGTGAGGAGGAGACAAATCGCAAATCGCAAATCGCAAATCGAAAACCCTAAAGTATGGATATATCAGTAATAGTTCCCCTGTACAATGAAGAAGAGTCGCTGCCCGAGTTGGCGGCGTGGATCAAAAAGGTAATGGACGAGCATCAGTTCTCCTATGAGGTGCTGATGGTGGATGATGGTTCGACCGACAAGTCGTGGTCCATCGTCGAGTCCCTCCACAATGACAATCCCTGCATCCGCGGCATCCGCTTCCGTCGCAACTACGGCAAGTCCGCGGCCCTCAACACCGGCTTCGAGGCCTGTGAGGGCGACGTGGTCATCACGATGGACGCTGACCTGCAGGACAGTCCTGACGAGATTCCCGAACTCTATCGTATGATCAAGGAGGATGGCTATGACCTTGTTTCCGGATGGAAAAAGGTGCGTTATGATTCCAAACTGGCCAAGAACATCCCCTCCAAGTTTTTCAACTGGACCACTCGCAAGATGTCGGGCATCCAGCTGCACGACTTCAACTGCGGACTGAAGGCCTACCGCAAGGATGTTGTCAAGTCCATTGAGGTGTACAGCGAGATGCACCGCTATATTCCGCTGATTGCCAAATGGGCCGGTTTCAACAAGATAGGGGAGAAGGTGGTCGTTCACCAGAAACGCAAATATGGTGTCACCAAGTTCGGCTTGAACCGTTTTGTGAACGGCTATCTCGACCTGCTCACCATCACGTTCACCACGCGTTTCGGCAAAAAGCCCATGCACGCCTTTGGCGTCTGGGGAAGCATCGCATTCCTGGTGGGCTTGGTATGTGCAGTATGGCTCATCGTGGCCAAGTTGGTACACCAGTCTCACGGCGTGCCTTTCCGTCAGGTGACCGACCAGCCGCTTTTCTTCCTTGCCCTGTTGGCAATGGTGCTCGGCTTTATGCTCTTCCTGGCCGGCTTCCTCGGTGAGATGATTGCCCGCAACGATCCGGACAGAAACAAGTATCAAATCGCGAAAAAAATATAACTAGATAATCAATGGAACAAGAACCAAAACTCCCTACTCGCATATTTGACATCCTGGATGTCATATCTGCCAAGTATGATAAACCCGATTTCTTCGCAAAACGCGACGGCAACGGGTGGAAGACCTATAGTATCCAGGATTACGTCCAGTACTCACACACGATTGCAGCCGCTTTTCTGGAACTGGGACTGCAAAAAGGCGACAAGATTGTCACCATTATGAGAAACCGTCCCGCGTGGAACTTCCTGGATATGGGCATAATGCTGGCCGGAATGATCCACGTGCCCGTCTATCCGACGCTGAATCCCGAGGACTACCGCTACATCCTCAACCACTGCGACTGCAAGTGCATCGTCTTTGGTATGGAGTCCATCTACCGCCGTGTGGAGAAGGTGCTGCCCGACATCGAACAGCATCCGATGGTGTATGCCCTCGACAACATCGAAGGGCTCACCCCTTCAGCCGAGTTGCTGGAGAAGGGCCGCCAGAATCTGGAGAAGTGGATGCCGGTCATTGAGGAAAACAAGCGCACCATCTCTCCCGACGATGTGGCCACCATCATCTACACTTCGGGCACCACGGGCCGCTCGAAGGGCGTGATGCTTACGCATAAGAACATCTGCTCCAATTTCTTACCCATTGCCTTGGAATATCAGCTTTTGGACTATCGTGCCAAGATGCTCAGTTTCCTGCCGCTCTGTCACGTCTATGAGCGCACCGTGAACTATCACTACCAGTTTATGGGGGTGAGTCACTATTATGCCGGCAGTCTGGCCACCATCGCCAAGGATATGAAGGATATGAAGGCTGACGGGTTCTGCGCTGTGCCCCGCGTGTTCGAGATGATGTATGACAAGATCGAGGCCGCAGGCAAGAACCTCAAAGGCCCGAAGAAATGGATTTTCGATTGGGCTTTCCGCATTGCCACTCGTTACGATTACGAGAATCCCAACAAACTCTACCAATATAAGTATGAGATTGCCGACAAGCTGGTGTACAGCAAATGGAGAGAGAACCTTTCCGGCAAGGAGATGACGGTCGTTTCCGGCGGTTCCTCCATCCCCGAGAAGGTCATCCGCCTCTTCACCGCTGCCAAGGTGCGCATCTATGAAGGCTACGGACTTACGGAAACATCTCCCGTCATTGCCGTCAACGTGCCCCGCAAGCATATGATTCGCGTGGGCTGCGTGGGTGAGATACTGCCCACAGTGGAGTGCAAGATTGCCCCCGACGGCGAAATCCTCACCAAAGGCCCTTGCCTGATGAAGGGCTACTACAAGGACGAGGCTTACACCCGCGAGGTCATCGACGAGGAGGGTTGGTTCCACACCGGCGATATCGGCACCATTGTCGATGGCAAGTTCCTCAAGGTCACCGACCGCAAGAAGGAGATCTTCAAGCTCTCCTTGGGCAAGTACATCGCCCCGCAGGTGGTGGAGACCAAACTCCGCGAGTCACCCTTCGTCGATAATGCTATGGTGATCGGTGAGAACGAGAAGTTTGCCTCTGCCCTGATTGTGCCACTCTTTGATAAGATGGACGAGGCTTTCAAGAAACGTCGTATCGAAATCCCCAAGGACCGCACCGAATATATGAACCACCCGTACTTTATGCAACTCATCAGTCGGGAGGTGGATTTGGTGAACAAGACCTTGGCCGACCACGAGCAGATCAAGCGTTTCCGTCTTATTGGTGACGTCTGGAGCACCGAAAGCGGTGAGCTCTCGCAGACGCTCAAGCTGAAACGCAAGGTCATCTACCAGAAATACGACTCCATCTGCCGGGAAATCTACAATTACGACAAGAACTGATGCAATAACCGCCCCGTCTTGCAAAAAGGAGGGGCGGTTATTGTGATATAAGTTGTGCGGTCCGGTTTGCAACTGGGTTGCAAAGAAGTTTCCCTACTTTTGCCGCCGTTAATTTTTGGAAAATTATTTATGAGAATTTCTATAAACAGGATTGAAACAAAATCCCATCACGCGTTTGTGGTCCGTATTTTGTCACGGTTGTTTTTGTGTATGCTGATGTTTGGGGTAGGGGAGTCCCTTACTGCCCAAACCCTCAAAGGCCGTGTGCTTGAGTTGAATGAGAACGGCGACACCCTGGCCGTGCGGGCAGCCTCCCTGCAGTGGCTCCATACCTCCACGGGTACCTTTTCCGGTGCCGACGGCAGCTTTTCCCTGCAGCGGGCCAAGACCGACACGCTGGTGGTCACTTTCCCCACCTACCAGCCCGACACGCTGGTCGTGAATCGTTCCCAGAACGACATCACGGTGCTGCTTTCCCACGCGCACGCCCTGGCAGAGGTGAGCATCGTGGCCCGCGACGGCTCCTACATCTCCACTCAGCCCATCCTCACCACGGTGATTTCGCAGGAGGGACTGCGTCGTGCCGCCTGCTGCAACCTCGCCGAGAGCTTTGAGAGCACAGTGGCCGTGGATATGGAGTATGCCGACGCCATCACCGGCGCTCGCCAGATCTCGATGCTCGGTCTGGCCGGCATCTACAGCCAGATTCTCCTCGAGAACGTGCCCTTTATCCGCCTGCTTTCCCACCAGTTCGGGCTCGGGTTTATGCCCGGCTCGTGGATGGAGTCTATCAGCGTCTCCAAAGGCGTGGCCTCCGTCTCCAATGGCTATGAGGCCATCACTGGCCAGATTAATGTGGACTACAAGAAACCCGAGACCAATTACGAACGTCTCTTCATCAACCTCTATGGCAACTCGATGGGCAAGGGCGAACTGAACCTCACCAGCCGTTTCAAGGTGGACAAGAACGACAAGGTGCAGACGATGCTGATGCTCTTTGCCGGCGACCAGTTTGTCAAGATGGATATGAACAAGGACGGCTTTATGGATATGCCCCGCAGCCAGCAGATCAACGTGATGAACCGCTGGGATTACAAGAGCAATGGTCCTTGGAAAGGCCGCACGATGCTGGATTTCGTCTGGGACAATAGGGTAGGGGGGCAGACCGGTTACTCGCCCGACGGGTTCAATCCCTCGTTGGAACATTACGGCGTGCACATAGACAACAAGAAATTCGACTTCATCACGAAGAACGGGTTTCTGCTGAAGGGCGCAAACGAGAGCATCGGTACCATTGTGGCCTATACCGGCAACTGGACAAAAGCCCTGTTCGGAGCTCGCAACTTTGAGGCGAATCAGCAAAGTGCATACGTGAATATCTTGTATAGCAACAAGTTCGGAAAGAAAAGCCAACACAAGCTCACTGCTGGCGGTAGTCTTCAGTACGACTTCTTCGACTGGCGTCAAGTGTATCAGAATCCCCAGCAACCGACGCTCAGTCGGACCGACGAACTGGTGCCGGGCGTTTTTGCGGAATACTGCTATATCATCGACCCCAAGTTGGTACTGATGGCTGGTATGCGATTGGACTACAATTTTTACTATAATCAGCTTTACTGGACACCCCGCGTGCACCTCAAGTGGCAGGCCACCGATAATTTGTCTTTCCGAGCATCTGCCGGCAAGGGTTACCGTACCGCCCACTGGACCGCCGAGAATATGTCGCTGCTGACCTCCAATCGCCAGTTCCTGTATCAGGGGACGGAGATGCAGCGGCCGGAGGAAGCTTACAACTTCGGGGTCAGTATGGTGCAGCAGTTCAACTTGCCGGGTGGCAAGTCGTCGTTCTCCCTCGACTATTTCTACACCACCTTCGTCAACCAGACCATCATCGACTTGGACCAAGATATACATTATATATATGTATATAACCTGAACGGTTCGTTCAACGGCACGGGCAACCGCTCGCGTTCGCATTCTTTGCAGGCCGAGCTGACCCTGCGTCCCTTCACGCGCTTTGAGTTGCTGTTGGCCTACCGCTACAACGACGTGCGCTATATGACAGGAGGCGTGATGCGCGAGAAGGCCTTGATGAGTCCGCACAAGGGCATTGTCAACGTGAACTACAGCACCCGCTACGACCGTTGGAAATTTAACGTCAACCTGCAGGTGTGCGGTCCGCAGCGTCTGCCGGATATGAGCCTGAATCCCGAGGCACACCTTCCGGAGAAATCCCCGGCTTACTGCCTGTTGAATGCCCAGATCACAAAGAAATTCCGCAGATGGGAAATCTATGCCGGCGGCGAGAACCTGACCAACTACAAGCAGAAGAATCCCATCATCGCCTCCGATGACCCCTTCGGCGAAAACTTCGACGCTACCGTCATTTACGCTCCTATTTCGGGCATAATGGGATACCTGGGCGTTCGTTTTACCTTAAAATAATTTTTCACAATTTTAAACCTGAGTCTCTCTTTGCAGTCAGCGACTTGTTTTTTCAATCAAAGAAGAAATAGATTAATCAATAAATAAAACAATTATCAAAATGAAAAGAGCTCTTATTTTAGCCATTATGGCTGTATTCAGCTTGAGCGCCTTCGCTCAAAAGTCCAACATCCAAACGGTGGTGATCCAAACCAACGGCGTCTGTCAGAAATGTGCCGACAAGTTCAGTGAAAACGTCCCGTTCTTCAAGGGCGTGAAGACCTATTCCTACGATATGAAAACGGCCAAGCTGACCATCAACTACGATGCCAGCAAGACTGATCCCGACCAGTTGCGCAAGCAAATCAGCAAACTGGGTTACAACGCCGACAATGTTCCTGCCGACAAGGCTGCCCGCGAGGCGCTTCCCGCCTGCTGCAAAGGCAAATCATCCTGCAGTTCCGCCAGCAAGACTTGCCAAGGCCAAGCCGCTGGTGAGCACAAATGTCAGAAGAACTCAGAAACTGAGCACAAATGCCAAGGCCATTCCGGTGGCGACCTCAAGTGCCAAGGTCACGCCAATGGCGAACACAAGTGCCAAGGCCAGGCTAATGGCGAGCACAAGTGCCAAGGCCACGCTAACGGTGAGCACAAGTGCCAAGGCCAGGCTAATGGCGAGCACAAGTGCCAAGGCCACGCTAACGGCGAGCACAAGTGCCAGGGTCAAGCTAACGGCGAGCACAAATGTCAGGGCCAAGCCAATGGCGAGCACAAATGCCAGGGCCAAGCTAACGGCGAACACAAGTGCCAAGGCCACAAATAATCGATTATTTGCACGAATAAAAGAAAAACCGTCTTTTGCGACGGTTTTTTTTTATGCTGTATTTTTTTGGTGACTATTGCTTTTTTTGTATTTTTGCACCTAAAATTCACATCAATGAAAAAAGCAGCCATACTCTTTATACTGGTCTCTCTGCTTTGCAGTGTCACAAGTTGGGCGCAACCCGGCAAGAAAGCGGTTGTTGCCTTCTATAATCTTGAAAATCTTTTTGATACAATCAATGACCCCAATAAGAATGACGAGCAGTTTCTTCCGGATGGCGACTATCGGTGGAATTCGGATCGTTACAAGGCCAAATTGGAGGCTCTTTCAACTGTCATCTCTGAGATGGCCAAGATAGAGGGCGGCTTGGTGGTGCTGGGTGTCTCCGAAGTGGAGAACGAGAAGGTGCTGCTTGACTTGGCCGCCACCGAGAAGCTGAAACCTTACGGATTGAAGGTCTGCCATCACGAATCGCCGGACAGAAGGGGAGTGGACGTCTCCTTTTTCTACGACCCCGCCCGTTTCCGCGTTATCGACACGGCGTCTTTCCCGTTGGTGGTGCCCAACGAACCGGAATTCATCTCCCGTGACCAATGGCTGATGACCGGCATCCTGGACAATACTGACACGCTTTATATTCTGGTCAACCACTGGCCGTCGAAATCCGGCGGCGAGCGCAGAAGTTTGCCCGGACGTCTCGCGGCCGGCAGTCTGTCACGCGTTATTGCCGATGACATTCTCAAAAAGCATCCCGGCGCCAAGTTTATCCTGATGGGCGACCTGAACGATAACCCCAATTCCAAGGCCATTATGGAGTGTCTGGGCACCAAAACCAATACTAAGAATCTGACAATCTACGATTTATACAATCCTATGTGGAAAATGTTCCACGACGGCATCGGCTCTTATGCATACCGCGACTCTTGGGAGATGCTCGACAATATGGTCGTCTCAGGAGGCCTTGTATTTCCACGCGCAAACACCTACAGATTCGTTTCCGCCCACGTGTTCCGCAAGGACTTTATGTTCACCAAAACCGGATCCTACAGAGGATATCCGTTCCGCACCTTCGCCGGTGGCAACTATCAGGGTGGCTATAGCGACCATCTGCCCGTTTATATCATTCTTTCGAAATAAAAACAAGAAATATGGATAAAAGACTGGTTATCATTCCGACCTACAAGGAAAAGGAAAACATCGAGAACATCATCCGCGCCATATTCGGCCTTATTGATGTCCACATTCTCATTATTGACGACAATTCGCCCGACGGCACTGCTGACATCGTCAAGGGCCTGATGAGTGAATTCGAGGGACGGCTCTTCCTGGAGCAGCGCGCTGGCAAACTGGGATTGGGCACCGCCTACATCCACGGCTTCAAATGGGGTTTGGAGCGGGATTATGACTTCTTTTTCGAGATGGATGCCGACTTTTCGCACGATCCGCACGACCTGCAGCGCCTGTATGAGGCCTGTGTCGAGCAGAATGCCGATTTGGCCATTGGTTCCCGTTATTGCCAGGGTATCAGTGTCGTTAACTGGCCGCTCGGCCGTCTGCTGATGTCTTATTTCGGATCGATGTACGTGCGCACCATTTTGGGCATTCCTGTGAACGATACCACGGCCGGATTCAAGTGCTACCGGTCGAACGTGCTGAAATCCATCAATTTCGACGAGATCAAGCACGTGGGCTACGGTTTCCAGATTGAGATGAAATATACCACGTACAAGCTGGGATTCAAGATTGTGGAGGTTCCGATTATTTTCAGGGACCGCACGATGGGAACGTCCAAGATGAGCGGCGGCATTTTCAAGGAAGCCATCTTCGGCGTCATCGGTCTGAAATTCAGGAGTATGACCAGCCGTTGGAAAAAGAACATACGCAAATAATATGTCTTTGGGGGCGGGCAAAACGCCCCCTTTTTTTGTGCGGATTGTTTGTCCTATAATTTATATTATGTTAAATAGGATTCCCCCATTCATCTTCAAATATATTATTATAAATATGTAGAGCCGTGACACTGTCGCGGCTCTACAATTTATATTACAATCTCTGCGATATCTTTGGGACAATCTCGTTTTTCCAGGACGCGAACGTTCCTTCGAGAATTTTCTTTCTGGCGGTTGTTACGAGATCCAGGTAAAAATGCAGATTATGGATGCTGCCGATCATCGGGCCGAGAATCTCGTCGGCGACGTACAGATGGCGCAGATATGCGCGCGTGTACTCACGGTCGGCGAACAAGTCGCTCTGCGCGTCAATCGGCGTGAAATCGTATTTCCATTTCTCGTTGCGCATATTGAGAATGCCGTCCCAGGTGAAAATCATCCCGTTGCGGCCGTTGCGCGTGGGCATCACGCAGTCGAACATATCAATGCCTAATGCAATGTTTTCCAATATGTTAGCTGGTGTGCCAACGCCCATTAGGTAGCGGGGCTTGTCCTCGGGCAGTATCTGGCAGCAGTAGTCGGTGATCTCGTAGATTTTCTCGGTGGGCTCCCCTACCGACACTCCCCCGATGGCGTTGCCGTCACAGCCGGCCGAGGCGACATATTCGGCGGATTTGGCGCGCAGGTCGCGGAACACGCCGCCCTGCACGATGGGAAATAGCGACTGCTCATAGCCGTACAGGGGCGGCTTCTCGTCGAGGCGCTTGATGCAGCGTTTCAGCCACTTGTAGGTGGTCTCCGTCGATTTCTTGGCGTAGTCGTACTCACAGGGATAAGGGATGCACTCGTCGAACTGCATAATGATGTCGGCGCCGATGGAGCGCTCGATGTCCATCACCTTCTCAGGGCTGAAGAGATGGCGCGAGCCGTCGATATGCGACTGGAACCAGACGCCCTCCTCGGGGTTGATCTTGCGCCGGTGGCTGAGCGAGAACACCTGGAAACCGCCGCTGTCGGTAAGAATGGGCCGCGACCAGCCGTTGAACTTGTGCAGTCCGCCGGCCTCTTCCAGCACGTCGGTGCCGGGCCTCAAGTAGAGGTGATAGGTGTTGCCGAGTATGATTTGGGCCTTTACATCGTCTTTCAAGTCTCTGATGTGCAGTGCTTTGACAGCCCCCAAGGTGCCTACGGGCATAAAGATGGGGGTTTCTATCTCGCCGTGGGCGGTGGTGATGACACCGGCACGGGCATTGCTCTTGGGATCTTTGCTGTTTATTATAAACTTCATCTTGTTAGTAAATTGCGCGCAAAAATACTAATTTATTTAAAGCAAAAAACTATTTTTGCAAAACCAAAACCAACCTATTAACCTATGTTCGAAGTGTCTCTTCCGAGCCTCATCGTAATTGTATTTGGAGCTATCACGTTCATAGAACTCCTGTACTATTATTTGATGTATGCCCGATTCTCCTTCACCAAGAAAAAAGCGCAGAAGTATTTGTACCAACCGCCGGTATCCATCGTGATGGTGGCCAAAGACGCCGCCGGCGTGCTACTGAAGACCCTTCCCAGGTTCCTCAACCAGCAATACGGCGATTTTGAAGTGGTGGTGGTGAACGACAACTCGCAGGACGACACCGAGTTGCTGGTGAAAGAGTACCAGCAGCAATATAGCAACCTCAAGTTGGTGGAGCTTGACACGGCCGTCACCACCATCCGCGGCGAGAAATTCGCTCTCTCGATGGGCATCCGCTGCGCCTCGCACCCTTATCTTGTCCTTACCAATCCCGAATATGCCCCCACTTCCACCCATTGGCTGGAGAAAATGGCCGGCAATTTCGAGAACGACCGCCAGATTGTTTTGGGATACAGCACCTTTGAGAAGAAGAAATCCCCGTTCAACCGGATGCTCCATTTCGACAACCTGGTGAACGCCGTGCAGTATTTCTCCTTGGCGCAAGTCCGCTCCACTTATCGCGGCGATGTCAAGAACCTGGGCATCACCCAGCAGATTTTCGCCCAGCAACGTGGTTTCGCCTCCCACAATCACATCCGCTACGGCGAGGAGGACATCTTCATCTCCAAGGCCGCCAACGGCAAGAACACGGCCATCGAGTTCTCCCAGGATGCTGTCACCGTGCTGCAACGCGACGCTCGCTTCTCCCAATGGCTCGACCACAAGCAGGGCCTCTACTACACAAGACGTTTCAACTCCCTCAAGAACAGACTTCTGCTGGGAATTTACGCGCTGGTCAACCTGCTCTTCTACGTGGGATTGGTATTTGCCATCCTGTTCAGCATCGGCAATGTGCTGCTGCTCTCTGTCACGGCTGGCATCGCCGCTCTAAGAATCCTCAGCCAGTACCTCGTCTTCGGCTTCGCGGCCAAGAAACTGAACGAGAAACAGGTCATCCCCGCTCTGCTCCTCTATGACCTGCTCTTCGCGGTACTCAATCCGCTCTATTACTTTGATGCATTAATTCGTCACGATAGATTTTTATAATGGAAAACCCCTGCACCACCGAAAAAGCCAGACGTGATTACGTCTTGTTGCGCAAAGCCCTCGACCAGAATGACCAGAAGGCATACGCCGAACTGATGAGCCTGTATCGCGACAGCATCTACATTATGCTGATGAAAATCGTGAAGAACAGCGACGATGCGGAAGACCTCACCCTCGAGACGTTCGGCAAGGCGTTCCGCTATCTGGACAAATACACGCCGCAATACGCCTTCTCCACCTGGCTCTTCCGTATTGCCGTGAACAACAGCATCGACTATATCCGCCACAAGAACAACTCCCCGCAATGTATTGAGGAGGATCTCTCCAGCACTCCGATGCTCATCGACCGCTCGCCCTCCACTACCACACCGACACCGGAACAGGAGGTTATGGACAAGCAGCGTGTGAGGATGCTCCAGCTGGCGGTGGAACAGTTGCCCGAAAAGTACCGCAAAGTGGTCGAACTGCGCTACTATCAAGAACTTTCCTATGACGAAATCGCCCAGGAACTCGGACTTTCCCTGTCCAACGTCAAGATTCAATTGATGCGGGCGAAGAATATGCTCTCCGAGATTATGGTTAATGTACGCAATGCCATTTAACCCGCTCCCCTACCCTATAATTCTCTTTTGTGAATCATAAATTATTGACTTGCAGCTGTCTGTGCGACTGGCGGCAAGTCTTGTTTGTTACTATTGAAAAAAATGTATTTTTGCGCTTTTAATATTACAGAAAATGGAAGTAACCAGACTTTTTGATATGCTTGAGCGTAATGTCGTGGAATTCCCCCACGAGGACGCGCTTTGTGGCAAAGAAAACGGCATTTGGGTCAAATATAGTTCCAAAGACTATCAGAACATCGTCAATAACATCTCTTACGGCTTCTTGCAGCTGGGCATCAAGAAGGGCGACTGCATCGCGACCATCACCCCGAACCGTCCGGAATGGAATTTCCTGGATATGGCCATTATGCAGGTCGGCGCCATCCACGTGGCCATCTACCCCACCATCAGCGAAAGCGACTACGATTACATCCTGCACCACGCGGATGTGAAGCTTATCTTCGTCTCCGGCTGGGAGATGTTGCGCAAGATCACCGACATCATCAAGAACATCCCGGGGTTGGAGGAGAAGGTCTATACCTTCCGCAACCTGCGAGGATACAGGCACTTGAACGAGGTGGTGGAGATGGGCCGTGTCAATCCTGCCCCCCAGTACCTGAAGGAAATCAAGGAGAGCATCTCGCCTGACGATGTGGTCTCCATCGTCTATACCTCCGGTACCACGGGCAATCCCAAGGGGGTGATGCTCACCCACCGCAATTTCCTGACCAACATCGTGGGCATCTTGCCCATTATCCCGACGCCCGACGACTACAACCGCGTGCTCAGCTATCTGCCGCTCTGTCACGTCTATGAGCGTATGATGAACTACTCGTGGCAATATCTCGGCATTCCCGTTTATTATGCGGAGAGCCTGGCCAAGATTGCCGACAATATGCAGGAAATCAACCCCACCATATTCACCACGGTGCCGCGGCTCTTGGAGAAAATTTACGACAAGATACTTGCCCAGGGTCGCAAACTCACCGGCATCAAGCACAAGTTGTTCTTCCGGGCCAATGAGCTGGCGTTGGAGTTTGACTTCAACCAGAAGCCCTCCTATTTCCGCAAGCTCAACCGTTACCGCAAGCTGGTGCTCAACAAGTGGAAGGCCGTCACGGGCAACAATCTGCGCGTCATCGTGACGGGCGGTGCGGCCATCCAGCCCCGTATCTCGCGGGTGTTCTGGGCCATCGGTGTCAAGGTGCTGGAGGGCTACGGCACTTCCGAGACCTCCCCGGTGATATCGGTGAGCAACTTCTTCAAGAACGGCTTGGAGTTCGGCACGGCAGGTCCCGTGCTGCCCGGCACGCTCGTGAAGATTGCCGATGACGGCGAGATCCTCGCCAAGGGCAACCACGTGATGAAGGGCTACTACAAGGCCGACGATCTCACCGCAGAGGCCATCGACAAGGACGGTTGGCTTCACACTGGCGACCTCGGCAAGCTCTCCCCGGAAGGCCGGCTCAGTATCACGGGCCGCAAGAAGGAGATGTTCAAGACCGCCTTCGGCAAGTATGTGGTGCCGACCATCATTGAGAATATGTTTGCGGAGGAGTCGCTGATTGACAACATAATGGTGGTGGGCGAGAACAAGCAGTTCGCCGCCGCCCTCATCGTGCCCAACTTCCCCGACCTGCGCTCCTGGTGCGTGAACAAAGGCATCGACTACACCACCAACGAGGAGATGATCAAGCATCCCGAAGTGGTGAAGAAATACAAGAAGATTGTGGACCATTTCAACCAGTTCTTGGGAGACACCGAGAAGGTAAAACGCTTCGACCTCATAGGTTATGAGTGGTCGGTGGCCACCGGCGAGCTCACCCCCACCCTCAAACTGAAGCGCAATATGCTGATGAAGAAGTACGAGGAACAGATCGAGAAGCTGTTCAGCTAGGTGCGGGGTGCGATTTTACGACTTGCGATTAGCGAAGGGTGTAGAGACGTGGCGCGCCGCGTCTCTACATTCTTAATTCTCCGTTCTCAATTCTCCATTTTTTTCCGTACCTTTGCACCCGATTTTCAGAAACCTAACCGACACGAATATGAATCCTACCGACAACAAAGGCAAAGTTTTATTATTCAATACTTTATCGAAGAGAAAAGAGCTCCTCTCCCCTATCGTGCCCGACCACGTGGGCCTCTATGTCTGCGGCCCGACCGTCTATGGTGAACCCCATCTCGGACACGCCCGCCCGGCCGTGACCTTCGACCTGGTGTTCCGCTACCTCACCCATATCGGCTACAAGGTGCGCTACGTGCGTAACATCACCGACGTGGGCCATCTGGAACACGACGCCGACGAGGGCGAGGACAAGATTGCCAAGAAGGCCCGCCTCGAGCAACTCGAGCCGATGGAGGTCGCCCAGTATTATATGGACAGCTACCACAAGGCAATGGACGCCCTCAACGTGAAGAACCCCTCCATCGAGCCCCGCGCCTCCGGCCATATCATCGAACAGATCGAGATGGTGCAGAAAATCCTTGACAAGGGCTTTGCCTACGTCTCCGACGGCTCCGTCTATTTCGATGTGGAGAAGTTCGACAAGACGTTCGGCTACGGCAAACTGTCGGGCCGTGTGCTCTCCGAACTCATCGCCAACACCCGCGAGCTCGACGGCCAAAGTGAGAAACGCAATCCCGCCGACTTCGCCCTCTGGAAGAAAGCCGCTCCCGAACACATTATGCGCTGGAACTCGCCCTGGAGCGTGGGTTTCCCGGGCTGGCATATCGAATGTACCGCAATGAGCACCAAGTATCTGGGTGAACAATTCGACATCCACGGCGGCGGTATGGACCTGCTCTTCCCGCACCACGAGTCTGAGGTTTGCCAAAGCACTGTGGCCAACGGCAAAAGCTCCGTGCGCTACTGGATGCACAACAATATGATTACCATCAACGGACAGAAGATGGGCAAGTCGCTGGGCAACTTCATTACCCTCAACGAGTTCTTCACGGGCTCGCACAAGATGCTCACGCAGGCCTACTCCCCGATGACCATCCGCTTCTTCGTGCTGCAGGCCCACTACCGTGGCACCGTTGATTTCAGCAACGAGGCTCTGATTTCCGCCGAGAAAGGTATGGAGAAACTTTACGCCGCAGAACGCCATCTTGACAAACTCAAGGCCGGTGCGCAGTCCACAGAGGACATCAATGCTTGGGTGGAACGCTGCTACGAGGCGATGAACGATGACTTCAACAGTCCCAAGGTCATCGCCGAGCTCTTCGAGGCCTCCCGCATCATCAACGCCGTGAAGGACGGCCACGCCACCCTGACCGCTGAAGATGTAGAGACGCTGAAGCACTATTACCGTGTGTTTTTCTTTGACATCCTCGGTATGAAGCCCGAGACAGCCAATGTGGCCGACAAGTACAGCGAGGCGATGAACAAGGTGATGGACCTTGTGCTCTCCATCCGCCAAGATGCCAAGGCCAACAAGAACTGGGCCATCTCTGACAAGATTCGTGACGAACTCAATGCCGCCGGCATCACCGTCAAGGACACCAAGGACGGCGCCGAGTGGTCCCTCTAACCGAATAGAACCAATATGCTGAGTGGATTCAGGAGACGACCCAAGAAACAATACCGTGCCACGTCGCTGTCGGAACTGACTTGGCAGCGTTTCAAGAAGGAGAAGGAGGGAATGATTTCCCTCGGCTTCATTCTGTTCGTCATCGTGGTCGCCATTCTGGGCTATCTCATCACTCCCGACCATTCCCCCTATTGCAATCACCAGCAACTGGAAATCGCCCTGCGGTCGCCGGGCTTTTCCGTGCAGCTGCTGCAGGTGAACCCCGGGCACGATGTGCCCAAGGTCGGGCCGCTGCGCAAGATGCTCTTCGGCCAACCAGAGCCGTATCAGACCATCCCTATCCGCGAATATGAGGTGCGGGGCGACACGCTGCACGCCTGCCTCTTCGAACAGTCCGACTGGGTGGCCTATCCGCTCAGCGATCTGGCCGACCAGCCTGTGGTGAACCGCAAGTTCCTGCTGGGCACCGACCGCTACGGCCGTGACGTGCTCAGCCAGTTGATGATGGGCACGCGGGTCAGCTTGGCGGTGGGATTCCTCTCCATCTTCATCGCCCTGGTCATCGGCATCGCCGTGGGCGCCATTGCCGGCTACTACCGAGGCAAGGTGGATGATGTGCTGACCTTTATCATCAATGTGGTGTGGTCCATCCCTACCCTGCTGCTGGTCATCGCCATCAGTTTTGCCCTGGGCAAAGGTTTCTGGCAGATATTCATCGCCATCGGCCTGACAATGTGGGTCGATATTGCGCGTGTGGTGCGCGGGCAGTTCATCAGCCTGAGGGAGCAAGACTTCGTGGAGTCGGGGCGTGCGTTGGGATACAGCAATGGAAGAATCATCTTCAAGCATATACTCCCGAATATCACCGGCACTATCATCGTCATTGCCGCCTCCAACTTTTCATCGGCCATCCTGATGGAAGCGGGGCTCAGTTTCCTCGGTCTGGGCGTGCAGCCCCCGATGCCCTCTTGGGGTATGATGATGAAGGAGAACTACGCTTACATCGTGCTCGACAAGGCCTATTTGGCCATTGTGCCCGGCATTGCCATTATGCTGCTGGTGCTCTCCTTTATGCTCATCGGCAACGCCCTGCGAAACGCGATGGATGTGAGGAGTTAAACCTTTTAGTTTCTCCTAAGTCCATTGCCGCGTTTTTTTTGTATTTTTGCCGCCTAAAAATACACAATGTCATTAATAACTAAAAAACATATCGCAATGAAAAAATTACTCACCTTTGGACTCGTGCTTCTTTTTGCAAGCGTGACGATGTCCGTAAAATCCCAAGAAGAAATGACATTTAAACAGAAAATCAGCTACGCTATTGGCGCCAATCTGGGCACTCAGGTGTCTCACGATGGCATAGAACTTGACCTGGACGCCCTGGCACAGGGTGTGCGTGACGGTATGGCCGGCCAAAACCAATTCTCTGACGAACAGATGCAGGAGGCTTTTATGCAACTCCAGCAGGAAATGCAGGCCAAGCGCGACAATGTGGCCAATGAAGAGAAAATCAAAGGCCAGAAGTTCCTCGAAGAGAACAAGAAGAATCCCGACGTGAAGGTCACGGAGTCCGGTCTCCAGTACAAGATTGTCACGCAGGGCAACGGTCCGAAGCCCACGGCCACCAGCAAGGTGACGGTGAAATACAAAGGCACTCTCCTCGATGGCACGGTCTTCGACTCCACCGAGAAGCAGGGCGGCGAGCCCATCTCCTTCGGCCTCAACCAGGTCATCCGCGGATGGACCGAGGGCCTGCAACTGATGCCCACCGGTTCCAAGTACATCTTCTACATCCCCTCTGAGCTCGCATACGGCGACCAAGGTGCAGGCGGTGTCATCCCTGGCGGTGCCACTTTGATTTTCGAAATTGAATTGCTCTCTTTTGAATAATATGAAGAAGGGGCGGGTTTTTACACTCGCCCCTTTTGATAAATCCCTTTCGATGCTATGAAAAGACTCTTAATCACCTTGCTGCTTGCCTTCGTCGCTCTCCCGATTTTCGCCCAAGTGGAACAGGACTGCGGCGCCATTGACTGTCCGGGCCGCTGTGGCAGATTCATCGACCAGAACGGTGACGGCTTTTGCGACCGCGGACGCCTGTCGGAGGCCGCCAAGCCCACCGCGACCGTAACAACTGCAGAGCCTCAGAATGCAGAAAAGAGCGAGCCGGAGACGCAAGCCCAAAAGCAACCGGCGACGGCAACGCCGGCCAAGCGGGTTCATAATGAGGAGGCACCCTCGCATAATGATATTGCCACAGAGGATGCCCATACCGGTGCCACCCAGTTGGAGGAGCCGCAGCCACAACCACAACCCGTTGAACCCGTGCAGGAAGAGAAAACAACGCCCGCCAGCGGAGGATCGCCCTACCATCTCGTCCTCATCAGCCTGCTCACCATCGGGCTTTTCGCGCTGACCAGAATCCTCGTGGCCGCCAACGTGATCAAACTCGCCACCCATCGCAAAATCTGGAATGTGGTCTTGCTCATCACCGCCCTGATGTCGTGCTTGATTGGCCTATTCCTGGTCTTCCAAGTCAACTATAATATAAAGATGGAGTGGTTCTGGACCCTGAAGGTGCTGCACGTGGAATTCGGCATCGCGATGACCATCATTGCGATACTCCATATTTTCTGGCATATGAACTATTGGAAAACCCTCTTCAAGGGAAAGAAAAACCAGGGAAAGGCTTGATATATTATATAATTGTACAAACTGTTTTTTAGATGAATATAGAACTTGCTCTTGCAGAAGAACTGAGAAATGCACTCCACGAGTTGTATCAGATTGACATCCAGGCGGATGCTTCGTTGGTACAGCCCACACGGAAAGAGTTTGAAGGGGATTTGACGATTGTGGTGTTCCCTTACGTGAAGCTGGCCCGCAAGGCCCCGGATATGGTGGCCAAAGAGATTGGCGACCGCCTTTGCGAACGGATGGATGCGCTCACCGGCTATAACGTCGTGAAGGGCTATCTGAACCTGTCGGTGGCTGATGGCTATTGGCTTGAACGCTTGCGTGAGGGCTTTGCCGACGAGCGTTACGGGCTTTTCGCTCAGCGTGAAGAGGCCCCGGTGCTCATCGAGTACTCCTCCCCCAACACCAACAAGCCGCTCCACCTCGGGCACGTGCGCAACAACCTGCTGGGCCATTCTGTCTCGCAGATCCTGATGGCGTGCGGGCATCCCGTGGTGCAGGTCAACCTTGTCAACGACCGCGGCATTCACATCTGCAAGTCGATGGTGGCCTGGCTGCGCTACGGCAACGGCGAGACTCCCGAGAGCGCCCATATCAAAGGCGACCATCTGGTGGGCAACTACTATGTGGTCTTCGACAAGCACTATAAAGAGGAGCAGGCTGAGCTGATAGCCAAAGGTGTCAGTGAAGAGGAAGCGGCACAGCAAGCGCCCATTATGTTGGAGGCCAGAGAGATGCTCCGTCGCTGGGAGGCCGGCGACCCCGAGGTGCGTGCCCTCTGGGAAAAAATGAACCAGTGGGTGTACGCGGGCTTTGATGCAACGTATGCCCGTCTCGGCATCCACTTCGACAAGACCTATTACGAGTCCAACACTTACCTCCTGGGCAAGTCGCTCGTGCAGGAGGGCCTCGACAAGGGCGTGTTCCAGCGTCACGAGGACGGCTCCGTGCGGGTGAACCTCACGGACGAAGGGCTGGACGAGAAGGTGCTCCTCCGCAAGGACGGCACCTCTGTGTATATGACGCAGGACCTCGGCACAGCGCAGCTGCGCTATGAGGAGTTCCACCCCTGCAAGATGATCTATGTGGTGGGCAACGAGCAAAACTACCACTTCGACGTGTTGAAGCTGGTGCTGGGCAAGAAACTCGGCAAGCCCTTTGGCGACAGCATCTATCATCTCTCCTACGGTATGGTGGAGTTGCCCTCCGGCAAGATGAAATCCCGTGAAGGCACGGTGGTGGACGCCGACGACCTGATGGACGCTATGTTCCTGGAGGCCAAGCAGAGCACCGAGTCGCTGGGCAAGTTCGACTTCGAGCCTGCAGAGGCGGCCGCCCTCTACGAGATGGTGGGCCTCGGCGCGCTCAAGTACTTCATACTCAAGGTGGATCCGGCGAAGAATATGCTCTTCAACCCTGCCGAGTCCATCGACTTCAACGGCAACACGGCCCCCTTCATCCAGTACACACACGCCCGTATCCGCTCGCTGCTGCGCAAGGCTGCTGAACAGTCGGTGAACGTGGCTGACGCGCTGCCCGACGGATTGTCGCCGGAAGGTGAAGAGAAGTTGATTGTCAAGAAGTTGTACCAATATCCCCAAGTGGTTCTGGCAGCCGGTGAGAACCTCAGTCCGGCCTTGATTGCCAACTATGTGTATGACCTGGCCAAACAGTTCAACCATTTTTACCAAGAAACGCCCATTATGCGCGAGACTGACGCCGCCAAACGGCTGCTCCGACTGCAGATTTCCCAATGGGTGGCCAACACATTGCGCAACGGTATGAAACTGCTGGGCATAGATGTCCCGGAAAGGATGTAATGACCGAAAATCACGCGGACAGTTTTGTCCGCTTTTTTTATACAATAAATTGACGTGATAATCGTTACTTAACCGCTTTTGAGAAAGGAGAAATTGATTATGAATGTGAAAAAGAACTCATTGTCTGTTATCATTCTGTTTTTTAGCGTGTTGTTGTTTTCTGCCAACTTGATGGCGCAGGAAAGCGATTGTACGGCCAAGGCCCCTTCGGAAGTGGCTGTTGACCGGCAGTTCAAATACACCGTCACCACCTCTGAGCAGGGCGAGGTACTCTCCTCTGACTTCGGGAAGTTTGAGATGGTGAGCGGTCCCAGCATCGGCACCAGCACCTCCATCTCCTTCGTGAATGGCACAATGGACCAATCCACCACCTACACGTACAACTATTATTTGGTGGCCCATAAAGAGGGCACCTTCACCATCCCCGGCATCAGTCTCTCCATCGACGGGCGCGTGGTCAAGAGCAATCCCGTGGTAGTCAGCGTGGTCAAGGCCCCAACAGTGCAGGAAGAGCCGCAAGAGCAGGCTGACTGGTTCCATTTCGACTTTGATTTCCCGCAAATGGAAGACTTTCCGCAATGGTCGGATTTCTTCCAGCCTCGTTCCGGCGCGGAGCCCCAGCAGAATGAGTCCAAGCCCAAATCCAAGTCCGACAAGGCACAGATTGACGATCATATCAGCAAAGACGACATCTTCATCAAGGCCTTCTCCTCCAAATTGGAGGCCTATCAGGGCGAGGCCGTTGTGGTGACGCACAAACTGTATATCAAGACTCAAAACAGGGGCTATAGCATTGAAAGGGCCGTTTTTGACCCGACGGATGCCTTCTGGACAGGAGCTCTGGATTTGAATCAGCGTGACGAGTCCACGGAGACCGTCAACGGCAAGACCTATACGGTTTATACCATCAAAAAGACGGCTTTCTATCCTACCAAGACCGGCAAGGTCACTATTCCGAAGTTGAATCTCACATTGCGGGTGCGCGTGCCGGCCACAGTCAGAGACCCGTTCTGGGGCACTTATTCCACTTACAAGAGTCAAGATGTCTCGTTGGTATCCAATGACATAGCCATCAAGGCCAAACCAATGCCGAACAGTCGTTCTGCGGAGACAGACGTGGTGGGCAATTTCACCGTCACCTCCTCGCTGAACAAGAGTGAAGTCCGTGTCAATGAGGCGGTTGTGTTGACGGTTACACTTTCTGGCACGGGCAATCTGCATCGCATCGGCGCCGATGACTTGAACATTGATTTCCCGGCCGACTGCGATGTCACCTATCCCAAGGTCACGGGCAACATCTCTGCCAAGGGTGATATTGTGTCTGGTTCCAAGACCTTCAAGTACACGATAATACCACGTTCGGAGGGCACATTCCGGATTCCTGGCGCGTCGTACCAATATTACGACTACGATTCAGGGAGTTACAAGACGATTACCTCACAGGATTACCAGATTGAAGTGGGGCCCGCGCGCGAGCCGACTTCTCCTTCCGAAAATTCAGAGAAGAAGTCAAAGCCAGCCAAGACCTATAAAATCTGATGCTGCTGCTAAAATACTGAATAATTGTAAATTAAAATAATAATTATTGTATGAAAAACATTCGGAAATTACTCATTGCTTTGACACTCGTAATGGGTGTCGTGTTCACCTCTAATGCCCAGGCTCCATACAAAAACGGTATCGGCGCTTCGGTCGGCAATATGCAGGCGTTGACTTTCAAGACCTTCGCTGGCAACCATTTTGCCTTCCAGTTGGATTTGGGCACCAAGTTCATCACTACAGACGGGCGTTTCCGGAATCTGAACCTCTCAGGTGTTGATGTTTGGACCCTGGAGTTGAACCCGAATTTCATCTTTGAAGGACACTTCGCGAAAGGTCTGTATGGCCTGGTAGGTATTGGCGGCAGTATCGGCTATAGCTGGAATACTCTTAGCTACCAAGGGTTCTTCGGAGTCTGGCACTCGCGTTCCGACTTTGGCAAATGCGGTGCCAATGGTATCTTCGGCTTGGAATACAAGTTCAATGCCCCGGTGGCGTTGCAGTTCGACTTCAGACCCGGCTACGGCTGCCTCTTTGCCGAAAATTACGACTTCCACTATTTCGACTGGAGCGTGAATCTGGGAGTCCGTTATACCTTTTAGTGAATGGACAAAACATTGTTACTTATCATCTGCTTTGCACTGGCCATTCCTTTTGCAGGGATGGCCAGCGAAGCATTTGTTCCCCGGCAAACGGCCATAGAAGACACCATCGTGCGGTATGCTCCCGATGATGACGGGCGCACCTACACCTCTCTGGAGGAGGCCTTGAGCGCTTCAAGTCCCGTGTACCGCCTTAAACTTACCAAGCTGCCCAAACGCGATTCGTTGCCCGAGGATCTGTTCCGGTTGACCCAACTGCGCGAGCTGACCGTCAAGGGTTGCCGCTTGTGCATCGTCAACCAACGCATCGGCGAGTTGCGCCATCTGCAATACCTGAATCTCGACCATAACAAACTTTTGCGCCTGCCCAATGCCATCGGAAGACTGACCGAATTACGCACGCTGGTCATCAGCCGCAATATGATTGAGACACTGCCCGACTCCATCGCCAAACTGAAACAACTCACCGCCATTGACGCTTGGGATAACCCCTTGTATGTGCTACCTGCAAGCATAAAGGCGCTGAAAAGCACGCTGAAAACCCTCGACTTGCGTCAAATTCCCTTGACAAAATGGGAGTATGAAGAGATGGAATACCTTCTTCCTGAAACTAAAATACTCTTCACGGACATTTGTGAATGCGAGAATCGTCGCGACCACAACTGATCCAAATCAAAAATCTTTATTTAATCCAAATTAGTCGGATTGGTATTTTTTTATCAATCCGTATTACTTTTTTTATATTTTTGCGGCATTGTTAACTTAATCGGATTTTGTTATGAAAACCAAGTACATCGACCTGATTTCGCAGACCTATGAATTTCCGCAAGAGGAGTTTAAGGTGGAAGACAACAACTTGTTATTCAATGACGTACCATTGATGGATATCATCAAACAGTATGGAACGCCTTTGAAAATCACCTATCTGCCCAAGATATCACAGAATATCCAGAAGGCCAAAAGATGGTTCAATGTGGCTATCGCAAAGTCCGATTACAAGGGCAGTTATCACTATTGTTATTGCACAAAGAGCAATCATTTCGAGTTTGTGATGTCGGAGGTGCTGAAGAACGATGTGCACATTGAAACCTCTTCCGCGTTTGACATCAACTTGATCCAGACCCTTCACGAGTCCGGCCTTTTCGACAAGGAGAACTATATTATATGTAACGGATTCAAGCGTCAGATTTACATCGACAACATCGTTGAACTTCTGGGACAAGGCTATGTGAACACCATTCCGGTGCTCGACAGCAAAAAAGAGTTCGATATGTTGTTGAAGAAGGAGATCCCGTCGAAATGCAAGGTCGGCATCCGCATCGCTTCTGAGGAGGAACCGCGATTCGAGTTCTACACCTCGCGCCTGGGCATTCGCTACAATGATGTGATTCCCTTCTATCGGGAGAAAATCAAGAACAACCCGAACTTTGAGTTGAAGATGCTGCATTTCTTCATCAACACGGGCATCCAGGACACAGCCTACTATTGGAATGAGCTTACCAAGTGCGTGAACCTGTACTGCGATTTGAAGAAACTCTGTCCGGAACTCGACTCCCTGAATATTGGCGGCGGCTTCCCCATCAAGAATTCGCTCTCTTTCGATTACGATTACGAGTATATGGCCGAGGAGATTGTGGCTCAAATCAAAATCATCTGCGAACGCGAGGGCGTGCAGGAGCCGGACATCTTCACGGAGTTCGGTTCGTTCACGGTTGGCGAGGCTAGCGCCGTACTCTTCTCTGTACTTCAGCAGAAAAGACAGAACGACAGAGAGTTGTGGAATATGATCGACAGTTCCTTTATGACCACGCTGCCTGACACTTGGGCCATCAACCAACAGTTCATCATCCTGGCTATCAACAATTGGGACAAGGCCTACGAGCGCGTCTTCCTTGGCGGCCTGACCTGCGACAGCCACGACTACTACAACTCGGAGTCGCACCTGAACGCCGTCTTCCTGCCGAACATCGACTCGGCCAACTACCCGGAAGGCGACAGTCCGGAAGACATCCAGTACATCGGTTTGTTCAACACCGGGGCCTATCAGGATGCCCTCGGCGGCTACGGCGGAATACAGCATTGTATGACTCCGGCGCCGAAACACATCATCATCTATCGCGACGAAGAGGGTGAATTATGTACCAAATTGTTTGCTAAAGAGCAGAGTTACAAGTCGATGCTGAAAATTTTAGGATATTAGGAAACGAATCGTTTTTTTTTCTACTTTTGCCGCGGGTAAGTCTTGTACGATCTGCTCCCTTCTAACTCCCCCAGGGTAGGAATACAGCAAGGGTACGTCGGTTGTAGCGATGCGATATAAGTAGCTTACCCTTTTTTTGTGACCATCACTTTGGGAAACCTATTATCCATATTCAAATCCAACGCAGGGTGTTACTGAAAATCTATCCCGAGAATCCAAACCAGCGCGCCATTGATCAGGTCGTGAAGTGCCTTCAGGACGGAGGCATCATCATCTATCCGACCGACACCATCTATGGCATCGGGTGCGATATCTTCAAGCCCAAGTCCATCGAGCGCATCACTACCCTGCTCGGCGACCGGAAGAAGAAGAGTTCGATGACTTTCATCAGTCACGACTTGAGCAATCTTTCCGACTACACCCGCCCCATTCCCAACCATATCTTCAAGATAATGAAGAAGGTGCTGCCCGGCCCCTTCACCTTTATCCTGAACGCCAACAACAATGTGCCCAAACTGCTTCAGAGCAACAAGAAGACCGTGGGCATCCGTGTGCCCGACAACAATATCGTGCGTGAGATCGTGCGCCAACTGGGCCATCCCATCCTCTCCACTTCCGTGAAGGACGATGACGAGGTGGTGGAGTACACCACTGACCCCGAGCTCATCTACGAGCGTTATGGCGATGACGTGGACATTGTGATTGACGGCGGCTACGGCGACAACGTGCCCTCCACGGTAGTGGACTGCACCGGCGACGAGGCGGAAGTTGTCCGCGAAGGCAAGGGTGATGTCAACGACTTGTTTTAACAGGATTTTTCAGGGGAAGCGCTCCCCTGTTCTTCAGATTTCTTTTCTGGCGTAAGATTCGCGTGCAGCAACAGCGGCACGAAGACACAGAACAACAACCGTCCGGTTTGCGTCTCTAAGGTGTCTTCCGTCAAGGCAGAGATGAAGAGAATGATAATCAGGGCGATGTAAATCATTGTGATGCGGTCTCTCATCTTGAAGAAGGGATACACCAGCGTGAACAGGAAATACAAGGCCAGCAGGATGCCGCCCATCAGCCAGTAGGTAAGCCATTGGTTGTGGCTGCCGCGGTTGAGTTTGTAGGCGATGGGGGAATTTTGGGCGGCAAGTTCCTCGTCCATCGCAGTCTTGAAGTCGCCGATGCCCACTCCCAGAAACCAGTTATCCTTGATAACGGCCCAGGAGGCTTGCCACAGTTCAAAGCGCTGCAGGAGCGTGGAGTTGTCGATGTAGTGATAGTGTTTGAACATCGAGTAGCTGAAGAAGTTGGGATACAGGGCCCGACGCAGTCCGAGCGGGCGCGTGTAGTCGTAGTTGGCTATATGGCGTTCCACGTTGCGGATGTCCTGCTCCTCCAGCGCCATCACGCCGGCATAGTCCTTGTGCAATCCTTTAGAATTCAGATACCGAATCAGCGTCTGCTCCAGATACTCGTCGTAAAGCGTGTCGGAACGGAGACTCCACGCGGACTGCATTTCCGGACGGCACACATAATAGCCGATGCGATGGCCGTTCTCCAGTGGTGTGTCGGCATTGAACTCGTAGTCATTGCCCATAGCCGTCTTCGTGGCTGTGATGTTCTTGTCCTTGTCCTTGAAATAGGAAATGCAGACGTGTGTGGTGTAGGCTGTCCCAAGTACGATGGCCAGTGCCGCCATCGTCAGCAAAATGGTGCGAGTTCTGCCCTTCTGCATTGTGAAAAGGGCATACAGGAGATAGAAGAGAATCAAAGCGCCCAAAATGACAATGCCTGTAAGTGTTTGTGCCAAGAGGAGATAGAATATCTGGCCGACTATCAGCGCAATGTAGGTGCAGACCTGCCAACTGGACTTGGTCTCCGCTTTCAGGAGGAAGAAGAGACAGAAGGAGATGGAGAGGTCGATGCACAGGCTGAAGCGTATGTGGTCGATGAAGATGGAGATTTCCCGGATGTTGCCGACGGTGTGGGTGGCCCAGTAGATGGTGGAACAGACACAGCAGAAGATGGTGCTGGCGATGAAAGCGTGGAGGATATACCGCATCTCCTTGTGCGTGAAGGGACGGGAGGTGGCCACCACAATGGGCGCCATCAGCAGCGGCAGTTTGGAGAGGACATTGTGGGAGGCAAACGCCCAGTTCTCAGTCTTGATGAGCCCGAGAAGGCACGCCACGAAGAGTCCTGAGAAAACGAGAAGCTCCTTGTGGGCGCGCAGGTTCTGCCACTTCTCTTTCCAGTTCCACTCGGCTATCCAGTTGAGCAACAGGATAAAGGCGACCAATCCCATCGCGAAATGGGACAAGGGCAGGGACACCACCAGGGCGATGGTCCCTAACAAGTAGATGATATGGTGAAACTGCTCCCGAGTCAAAACGACCTATTTTTTGGGCGAGAGAATGGATTGGTAGCGGTTCTGGTCTTTCAATATGGCTTTCGCGACGGCAATGTCGTTGTCTTCGCTCAGCATATTCATAATGCGCCCTTTCTGATAGTAGTAGCGCACCGCGATTTCAGAGGACAGAAACTGGCTGATTTCCTTTTGGTAGCGAGTGAGGTCCTCTAATTTCTCCTGGTCCAATTTCTGCTTTAACTGGTTGTAAATAGGTTCGATATCTTTGAAGACACGGTCCTCTTCAGCCGCTTTTTTCAATTTCTCAAGCAGTTCTTCTGTCTGGGTTTTGTAAGAGTAATCCTTGTCTTTCAAGAAGTTGACGAACTCTTGGTAGAGTTTGTCGTCCACCACGAACTGGTCGGCGGGCGGGATGGACTCGTGTTTGGAACGGTATTCGTTGCAGAAATCGAATATGAGGTTGTGGGTGACCAGGGAGACGAGAATCTCGCTCAGGAGGCTGTCTTCGGTGAGCACGTCGGGTTCCACGCCGCCCTTGTCATAGACGGTGCGGCCGTTTTTGGTCTTGAAAGCCACGGCCAAGGAGTCGGGAATCTTGAAGGCGCCAGAGGTGGTGTCCTTGTCGAAGTACTCGATGTTCTGCACGCAGCGGCCGGAAGGGATGTAGTATTTGGCCACGGTGATTTTCAAGGAGGTGTTGTAGTCGATGGGCAACACGTTCTGCACGAGTCCCTTGCCGAAACTCTTCTTACCCACGATCACGCCACGGTCGAGATCCTGGAACGCGCCGGAGACAATCTCGGAGGCGGAGGCGCTGTGCTCGTTTATAAGCACCACCACGGGGATATCCTTGTCGGTGACGGGTGCCAGTGTTCTGTGAACGCGCTGTTGCTCAGGGATTTTTCCCTTGGTCTCCACAATCTGCACGCCACGGTCCACGAAAATATTCATAATGTTGACGGCTTCGCTGAGCAGGCCGCCCCCGTTGTCGCGCAAGTCGAGGATGAAGTATTTCATCCCCTGTTCTTTAAGTTTGAGGAAGGCTTCGCGCACCTCGGTGCCGGCCTTTTCGGTGAACTGGTCCAGCTTGACATAGCCCACCTCCTTGTCCAGCATTCCGGAATAGGGAATATTGGGCATCTTGATCTCTTCACGCACGATGTTGAATGTGAGGGTTTTGTTTTCCGAAGGGCGGAACACTTCCAGCACCAGCGTCGAGCCGGGCTGTCCCTTCATCGCGGTGCTCACGTCGGAAGAACTCTTGCCCTCCAGCGACTGTCCGTTCACCTTGCGCACGATGTCGCCGGCCCGCAGTCCCGCCTTTTGGGAAGGCGTGCCCTCGTAGGGCTCAGAGATGACCACATCCTTGCCGTGCTGCTGTATGAGGGCTCCTATCCCACCGTACTGGCCGGTGGTCATCATCCGGAAGTCCTCGATTTCGGATTCGGGGTAATAGACCGTGTAGGGGTCCAACGAGTTGAGCATCGCGTCGATGGCGGTTTCCGTAAGCTTGCCGGGGGAAATCTCATCGGCATACTTGTCGTTCAACTCTTTGAGGATGGAGACGAAGATGTCCACATTCTTGGCAATCTCGAAGTCGTTCTGGGCATTCAAGGGCGCCGCCACACAAAACAGGGCGGCCACGGTTATCATCAGTTTTTTCATCATATTCTTTTAAAGGGCGGCAAAAGTACGAAAAAAAGCGATAGGTTTTCAGTCTTTCAGACACCTGACAGAATAGGCCGCTTCCTTCGGTGTGCAGTTGATTTCGACCGTGGCGTTGGTGCTGTAGAAATGGTGGATAGGCGACGTCACGTCGCTGCCGTCGGAGGCGGTCCAGAAGCCCGCGTCATAGCCGAACCCGTCGAAGGTTTGGAGGAAGTTGCCAGCCGGGAGCACCTCCATCCCGGAGGTGTTGTTGCGCTGCAGGTTGTCAAGGATGCTGCATTCAGGGGCGGGCGCGAAGCTGGTGTTGCGCCATCCCTCGCGCGAGGCCATCGCCTTGGCCACGTTGTTCACGTCGCTGCCACAGCGATATTCATCCTTGTAACCCAGAAAGTCCTCCAGATTCATCCACTCGAAGTTGGAGGGCAGGTGCCACCCATTGGGGCAGAGACTTTGGATGCCGCTGGGCACTGCCTCTGTGGGCTTGACACCCCGCAGGCAGGTGTTCCAGCTGTAGAGCAGACCGTAGCGCGCCACTTGGGTGGAGTCGCCGTTGGGATAGTAATAGTAAAGAGCCTTGTCGGAGGTCTCCTTGCCTAATGCCAGTGGCGTGCCGTCAGGAAAATGCCTGACTCTCAGGTTTTCGCGCATCCAGCACTGCTTGCCGAGCTGCACCGTTTGATAGACATTGCCGTCATAGTCCGTGACCGTGCCGCAGTCGCTTTGCGCTACGGCTACGCCCATCACGGCCATCATAATCAAAACGAAGGAAATTCTTTTCATATTGTGTTGTATCTTTAATTACTGCCAAATCATTTCGTCGCAAAACAGGTAGGAAGGCTGTCCGGGGGCCTGATGCCAGGCGGGCAGTGTTCCTGCGTTCTTGACCACCACGCGCACATAGCGGGCTTTCAGTCCAAGGCCGTCGGCTTGAAGTGTGTATATTCCGCTCCCTGTGGCGTGATGATCCACGCCCGGCACCTCCAGGATGCGATACAGCGTGTAGTCGCGGCCGTTTTTGGAGACGTACAGTTCCACGGTCGTCGGGGCCATTATCCAGTCGTGGATGTTTTGGAAGAAACGGGACTTGAGATGCTCAAGGCGCACGCTTTTCCCGAAATCGAACTCCACGTCGATGTCGGTGCCCCAATATCCCTGCCAGTGGCCGTCGTCGTAGGTGTCGCCGCCGATGAGCCCGTCGGCCAGCGCCTGTGTGCCTGAGGCCTCATATTGAGGGCGATAGGTGGCGTATGAGGTGTTCAGACGGGCAATCTTGCCCAACCCTTTATGCAGCAGTACATACTTTTCGGTGACCACGTCCTCCCCCATCGCATTGCGCGTCATCGCCTTTATGGTGGCGGAATGGTCGATGGTGAAGGGCCCCTGGTACAGGTTCTCCCCCTGTTGCGGGGCGCGCCCGTCCAAGGTGTAGTATATCGCCGGACCGTTGGTGAGGGTCCGCATCGAAATCACGGCCTCTCCCTGGTCGTTCAGTTCCGACTGGATGAGGACGTGGTTCGGCAAATCGAGCAACTCCTGCGCCGTGTGGTCGAAACGGGCCTCCACAATGTCACGGCTATATTGCCGGCACTCTTCATTCCAGAGTTGCAAATAGGCGCGTTTGATCTGGTGCAGTTGACTTATCAGTTCGTCTCTTCTAAAGAATAACTCACTGGCGGAAATGCTGCTGTCGCCTGACAAATAGCGATGGAGGTCGTAACGGAAGATGTTGCGCCGCATCACATAATCCTGCCGATAGAACACGTAGGGCAAGAAGCGCGCCACGGCGTTGTGGACAGGGTCCATATCCCATTTCTGGGGGATTTTGCCGAAAAGCTGATGACTTTGTTCCAAAAGTTTTTCGTTTTTTTCAAAATACTCTGGACTCACCTTAGAGGCGTAATTGTCCCAGATGCTTTCATACAGTGAACCGTTCTGGAAAAACAGGGGGATGTCGCAACTTTCGTAGAGTCGCATCAGCTCGCGCACCTCTTCAGGATAGAAGAAGTCTTGCTGGAAACGTCGGTTGAAGTCCTCGAGACGGGCGGCGCGCTCCTGGTCCGCCTTGGCAAGCACGGTCTCCTTCAAGGGCTTCCAGGCCATCTCGGCGGCCCACAGCATACCGTGCCAGGTGGTGTTGAAAAGCGATTCGCCCGAGTCGTCCCAGGCAGTGTTCATCATCCCGACGGTGCCGTGCCGGTGGCCGTCGCGCACCAGGTTGGCGATGTTCTTGGTGTAGGTGTCGTAACTGGGAAAGACGGTGCCCCACATACTCATCCCCGGCGCCACCATAAAGTCGAAGCCCGCCTTGGTGAAGGGCTCGAACATATCCTCATAGCTGTCGGATGGGGCGTACATCCACACAATCAGCATCATATCCTTGGGCAGTTGGGCGACGATGGCTGGGTCCTTGGCGGCGATGTCGCCCCACATCATCACCCGTTTTCCCTGCTTGCGCAAGATGTCGTGCACCCAACGGATGTGGTCCACATACACTTGTGAGGCGCCGCCGTGGCTCTCCACATATTGACGCGCCTTGCCGTTGCCCAACGCCTCGGTTTCGTCGCAGTTGATGTTGAAGAAGGGGGATTTATAGGCTTTCGCCACGGTTTCCAGCTGGTATTGCAGGAATTCCTGGGTTTTCTCGGCGCCGGGATTTACATTGAACTTGGTGTCGGCCATCTTTTGATAAAACGGGATGCGGAGCGTTTTCTCGGCGTGGGCAAGGCATTGCTGGTTGCCGAAGAACTCGATGTGGAACTGGGCGGCGTACTCCTCCAACTCCTTGACCTGCTCGGCGGTCAGCCCGTCGGCAGGCGCGATGTCGGGCAAGCGGTCCAACTTGAACAAATGCTCGGTATAGAGGTTGAAGAAGTTCATCTTGTACTGCGCCAGCGTGGCGATCTCGCGCTTGAGGAACTCCATTGTGGGCACGGGGCCGCGGCTGATGTCGTCCATCCATCCGCGGTATTTCAAGGCCGGATAGTCCGTGATCCTCATACAAGGCACCTGATTGTGGAAATGGCGGCGCAGCTGGTCCAGACTGAGTCCCGCATAGTAGAGTCCCGTCTCGGTGGTGGCGGTCATCACCACCCGGTCGGGCAGGATTTCCAAGATGTAGCCCTGCTCCATATTGGTGTCGATGGGCAGTGCGGCCACGAGTTTGCGCTCTACGGGGGTGTTGTCATCCAAAGCCCTGACTCCTGACAAGTATTCCACGTGCTGCGGTTCGGGGATGATGCCCGTGGTTTGGCCGGCAGCGGTCAGGCACCACAAGCCGAGGAGTATCAAAGCGAGAAGTCGATTTCTGTACATATATATAATATTGTAATTGAGAGTGCAAAAATAACATTTTTACATTTACTTTTTTTTGTACTTTTGCCAGCGTTATTTTGAATAAGCAGAATATGGAATACAATTTTTTGAAGACCGACTGTTCAGATGCGGTGTGCACATTGACCATCTCCGCTCCCAAATCCTTGAATGCATTAAATTCCAACCTCTTAAAGGAGCTGGACGATTTCCTCGACCATATTGATGCGGGCACTCGGGTGCTCATCATCACGGGTGATGGCGAGAAGGCTTTCGTGGCCGGCGCCGACATCTCCGAGATGCAGAACCTCACCGAGCCTGAGGGTGTCGCCTTCGGCAAGTTGGGCGCGCAGGTGTTCCGCAAGATCGAGACCCTTCCTATTCCGGTCATTGCGGCCGTAAACGGTTTTGCCCTCGGCGGCGGCTGCGAGCTGGCCCTGGCCTGCGACATCCGCATTGCCTCCAACCGTGCCAAGTTCGGCCAACCCGAGGTGGGGCTGGGCATCATCCCCGGCTTCTCCGGCACCTACCGTCTCACCAAGATTGTGGGGATGGGCAACGCCAAGGAGATGATCTACACGGGACGCGCCATCAAGGCCGACGAGGCCCTGCGCATCGGACTGGTCAATGCCATATATGAGCCTGAGCAGCTGATGGATGAGGCACGGAGTTTAGCAGCCCGCATCCTCAAGAACGCCCCCATCGCTGTGCGCTACGCCAAGCAGTGCATCAACGAGGAGTATGACCTGCCCGCCGACGAGGCCATCGCCTACGAGAACACGATGTTCGGCAAGTGCTTCGCCACCAAGGACCAGAAGGCCGGGATGACCGCCTTCCTCACCAAGAGCGAAGCTCATTTCACCAACGAATAATCATTTACAAACCTTTTTATAAAACCCATTATTATGAAAATTTGCGTTATAGGCACAGGAACAATGGCCAAGGGCATCGTCAAGGCTTTCGCCGCCAAGATGCCGGTGGTTATGAAAAGCAGAACCCAAGAGAGTCTGGACAAGGCAATGGGCTCCATCTCTAAATCTTATGGCAAACTCGTCGAGAAGGGCAAGATCTCCCAAGAGGCTATGGACGCCATCTTGAAGAACATCACCACCACGACCGACTACGCCACCTTCGCCGACGCCGACCTCGTCATTGAAGCGGCTGTCGAGGATATGCAGCTCAAGAAGGATGTGTTTATGGAACTCGACAAGATTTGCAAACCGGAGACCATCTTCGCCACCAACTCCTCGTCACTTTCCATCACGGAAATCGCGGCTTGCACGAGCCGTCCCAGCCAGTTCATCGGCTGCCACTTCTTCAACCCCGCCGACCGTATGGCCCTGGTGGAGGTCATCAAAGGCCAACTCACCTCTGAGGCTGTGAGCCAGACCATCATCGACCTGACCACCGAGATTGGCAAGACCCCGGTGCCGGTGAACGAAGCCCCCGGCTTTGTTGTGAACCGCATCCTCATCCCGATGATCAACGAAGCAGTCGGCATCCTCGCCGACGGCATCGCTTCCGCCGAAGACATCGACAAGTGTATGATGCTTGGTGCCAACCATCCGATGGGCCCGCTCGCCCTGGCCGACTTGATTGGCAACGATGTGAACCTCGCCATTATGGAGGTCCTGTACAAAGAATTCGGCGACCCGAAGTACCGCCCGCATCCGCTGCTTCGCAAGATGGTGCGCGCCGGACTGCTCGGCCGCAAGACTGGCGAAGGATTCTACAAATACTAATAGGAATCTTTCCCAAGGAAAACCAAAACGGGATGGCTTTCGGCCACCCCGTTTTTTTTATCCGTTGTTCGGTGTATAGACATCGAAGCTCTTGTCGTCGTAAATGAAGAGAATCTGCACGATTTTCTTATCGCCCTGAGAATTGGATATTCGGTCTCGCTTTGATTCTCTGGGCGGGTTGTACGATTCTGAAGCGCGTCCGCGACCGCGCGAAACAGTGCCAATCGGCCGTCTGACGGGCGTTTCAGCAGATAGTTCCGCCTTAGGTTCCGGCATTGGTTGTTCGAGAGGAGTCTCTTTTTCGGGTTCGATGACCTCCACTGGCGGTTGCGGTGCAGGAGTTTCAACAGGGATAGCTTGTGGCGGCTCGGGGGTGTCATCTTCATCGGCAAACAATTCAATCTGCGGGTGAGGCTGAGACGAAGCAGCGGGACCGGGTTGCGGTGCCGGAGTTGGTTTCACCTCCTGCAACATATTGCCCATACCCATAATGAGCCACTCGGTGGATATTTCCGGAAACGCCGAAAGTATCTTCTTGGCGATATCCAAACTGGGCTGATTACGACCTGAAAAGATGTGGGTCAGACTCGACCTGCTGATGTTAATCTTGTCTGCAAATGTCGAAGTTGACATTTGTGCATACTCCATTACCTCTTTAATTCTATCTACCATATCAGATTGTTTTTACAATTGGAAATTAATATTGCAAAGCGTAGTGGTATTATAATAAACGATAATACGCAGAAGTATTTACAAAGTTACAAATCCATCTGTAAAAATCGTATATTTCAAAATTGTTGATAAATACCAAGTTTATTACTTTAAATAAGATAGGTAAATTACTATAAATAAAATAATTAACCATATATGGTCGCTAATTTTAACTATTGTTAGTAAAAATTGCAATATATATAATATAGAACTTTAGAATGTAGTGCTAATTATATTGATAATGATTAAATTAGTTATTTCATAAAAATAGAAGAATATCAACAGAGCGCATCTGGTAGATCTTGGGGCAAAACCTGTAGTGGATCGTCGGACGCAAAATATATGTAGATACAATTGTATAAAAGGTGTTGTTGCGGGATTAGGTCGCAATTGACAATTGTAAATACAACAGTCGATACATTGCCGGCTGTGATACATTTGTATAACAACCTCTCGCCAGTGTATATTTACAAATGTAACAACACTGTTTCGGGGTTTTATAGGAATAGTGTGGCGATTGTGAAAATATGATTTTCCCTTGTCGTGGGTCGGCTTGTGACGAATATTCAATTCTCAGCGCGAAGAGGCATTTTGATTGTGGGGCGGTCAAAATCTGATTTTTTATATTTTTGCCGCCCGATTGTTCCACCCTATTATTACATATTTATATGAGAGGATTATACTGCATCTTATTATTGTTGTGCTCGAATGTCTTTATGACGTGTGCCTGGTACGGGAACTTGAAATTGCAGGCCTACCCTTGGTTCTCGAAACTGTCGCTGCCGGTGATCATCCTGTTGAGTTGGTTGGTGGCGGGTGTTGAATACAGTTTTATGATTCCGGCCAACCGCACGGGGTTCACCGGCACGGGCGGCCCGTTCACGCTCTGGCAGCTGAAGGTGATCCAGGAAGCCATATCGCTGTTTGTGTTCACCATCTTCACGGTGGTGCTGTTCCGGTCGGAACCGATGCGCCTCAACCATCTGATAGGCTTCGTGTTTCTGGTGTTGGCCGTCTATTTCATATTCAAATCGTAAAAGTCAACACATTGTATCTGACTCATAATCAAAATATTGATTCTCGTTTTTGTTTTTTTGAGAAAAAAGAGGCGGAGGATATAATATTTCGGACGAGGCTTCGTTAATGTAGGGTAAATTGCAAAAAAAACTAATTCATTGCTTATGGAGATAACCTCTACCCCTTTGAAAAAGAAGACCGTCAAACTTGAAAAGCCGTCGCGGCGCATCATCGACAACATCCTGAAATACTCGCGTTCGCTGGTGATGGTTCCGAACACATACGGACAGGCGGTTTTGCTCATCAACAATTAACCCCATAGAGATGCCCGCGTTGCGGGCATTTTTCTTATCTTTGCCGCCGATATGAAACGTGTGATCATCGGAATGGGCAGCAATGTCGGCGACCGTGCCGTGCACCTGGCGGAGGCCATCCTCAGGATGGCTGAACGTGTGGGTGCCATAGAGCGCTGCACGCGTGTGGCGGAGACGCCCGCGTGGGGTTTCGACGCCCCGCCCTTCCTGAACCAGGCGGTCGTGCTGCGCACCTACCTGGAGCCCTTGGAGTTGCTGGACGAGCTGCAGCAAATAGAGCGCGAGTTGGGGCGCACGGAGAAGACCCGTTACGAAAACGGGCGCCCCGTGTATAGCAGCCGTACCATCGACCTCGATATCCTGGACTATGACGGGCTCGCTTACCGCGATGGGCGGCTCACGCTCCCCCACCCGCACATCCCGCACCGCGACTTTGTGCGCGACGAGCTTGACGAACTGGGCGTCCGCATCGTCGAAGACACTCCCGACGGCACCTTTCATCTCGAATACCTTAACTGCTAGCCATTAGCCATTAGCCATTAGCCATTAACCATTAACCATTAACCATTAACCTTTAGCCTTTAACCTTTAACCCCTAATCACTAATCACTGTTCACTGTTCACTATTCACTGTTCACCACTCACCAACATCGAATGATACCATATAATTATATAGTCATAGAAGGTTGCATTGGCGCAGGGAAAACCACCCTGTCGAAGATGCTGGCGGCCGACTTCAACGCGGAGCTCGTGCTCGAGCGGTTCGCCGACAACCCCTTCCTGCCCAAGTTCTACAAAGACCCCGTCCATTACGCCTTCCCCGTGGAGATGACCTTCCTGATGGACCGTTACCAGCAGTTGAAAAACCTGCTGACCGCCCGCGACCTTTTCACGGATGCGGTCATCGGCGACTACTTCATCGACAAGTGCATCATCTTCTCCAAGAACAACTTGCTGCCAGACGAGTACAACCTCTATCGGAACGTGTTCGACACCATTTCCTCATTTCTGCCCAAGCCGGAAATCATCCTTTATCTATACAACGACCCTCAGCAACTGTTGAGAAACATCGCCCGGCGCGGACGGGAATACGAAAAGGAGATCACCGCCGAATACCTGCAGGACATCCAGGACAGCTACCTCACCTATTTTACCCAGCACGCCACGATGCCCGTGCTGCTGGTGGAAACCGCCCAGCTGGACTTTGTGCTCAACCCGTCGGACTACCTTAAAATCAAACAATTGATAGAGAAAACGTACCCTGCCGGCATTCATCGCATCACCTTCTGAGAATTCACATTGGGCGTTTCAAATTTTTTTTTCAAGATATAAGGGAACATAGAGGTTTTTTTACTACTTTTGCCCGCAATTTATAATTCCGATAATAATCACAATAAAATAGTTATGAAGACTCGTAAATTATTAAGCATCTTATTGATTGTGGTAGTGGTGGTGTTAGCCATCTTCGCTGCCCGTAGCATTATGCGTCCCGAGAAGTTCAGACAAGTGTATGAACTGCGCAAGTCCGCCAACGTCACCAACCTGACCACCATCAGGAGTGCACAGGCCATCTACAAGAACGTGTACAAGAAGTACGCTTCCTCGATGGACAGTCTCGTGGATTTTGTCAAAAACGGCACCGTCAAGATCGAGAAGAACGTCGGTAGCTTCCCCGACACGATGAGTGAAGCCCAGGCCTTCAAGCTGGGGCTCATCCACAAGGAGGTCGTTGAAGTGCCCGCACTCGAGAAAATGCTCGAGCTCGACAACAAACTCACCGCTGACAATTTCAAGAACTTCCAGTACATCCCGTTCAGCGACAAGAAACAGTACGAGATTCAGACGGGCTCTATCGCCTCCAAGACATACGAGATTCCTGTCTATATGATCGAGGTTCCCTTGGATGACATCCTGGTGAATATGGACCGCAGCATCAATCCTGAGAATGCGGGTGTGCTGAGCCGTCTCTGGAACAAGATTTTCTACAACAACCTTTCCGAAGAAAACCAATACAAAAGCCAATACGCCGATATGTATATGGGCTCGCTTACCGAGGCCAGCACTGCCGGCAGTTGGGAATAATTGCCTATGAACTCTTTATTGATTCATCAATATACGAAATCCATCCGGCTAACCCCGGATGGATTTTCGCTATATGGCGAAGCGCAAGGTGACACCCTGCGCCACGCCTTCCACGCCAACTCCGAGAACGCCCTGCTCACCCTCAAGGCCCCGGATTTCTTCCAGTTGTCTGACGATGGGGAGACCGCTTTGGACGTCATTGTCGCCACCCGTCCGCCCCTGCTCGTGCCGGATGTGATTTTCGACGAGAGCAAGGTGCGCGACTACCTGCGGATGCAGTTCGACATTTCCCAGATCGGCGAGCATTTCAGCGACACGCTGGGGCACTACCGCTCGCTCTATTTCCTGACCCAGAACGAGCTCACCTCCTTGTCTGGACTGCCCTGGAAACTCCAGTACAAGAGTGAGGCCACCCTGCTGTACCAGTTCCTGCAGTTGCAGGGCCAGCCCGACGCCGTGCTGCTGTCGGTCAACGACACCTTTGCCGACATCCTCGCCGTGCAGAACGGGGAACCCCTGCTGGTCAACCGCACCACGCACGTGGAGAATGTGGACCTGCTCTACCACACCCTCAATAGTGTGCAGCAGCTCGGTATGGCCGCCCCCACCCTTTTCGTGCACTATTTCACCAAGCCCAACAGGAAACTCAACGACCTGTTGGCGCGTTATATAGACCATATCACCCTACTGTAATGAGAATCATCAGCGGCAAGAACAGAGGCCGGCATATCGTGGCCCCCGACAACCTGCCGGTACGCCCCACCACCGACTTGGGCAAGGAGAGCCTGTTCAACATCCTGAACAACTACTTCTATTTTGACCGTGTGCGGGTGCTCGACCTGTTCGCGGGCACGGGCAACCTCACCTACGAGTTCGCCTCCCGCGGGGCGCAGTCCGTCATCGCCGTGGACATCGACCAGCGGTGCACCCGTTTCATCCAGCGCACGCTGGAGCAGCTGGACTATCACAACGCGGCCGTCATCCGACAAGACGCTTTCGCCTACACCGAGCGCTGCCGCCAGCAGTTCGACATCATCTTCGCTGACCCGCCCTACCAATTGGAGGGGATCGAGAAGATTGTCGAGAATGTGTTCGAGCACAATCTGCTGCTTCCCGACGGCTGGCTGGTGCTGGAGCACTCCAAGGAGCACGATTTCTCCGGGCATCCCCAATTCTTCCAGCATCGTGTGTATGGGAAACTCAATTTCACCTTCTTCGTCAATATGACGGAAGAGGAAGAACCTGAAGAAACTAAAGAAGATGAATGACAAGAAATATCTGATCGTGGGGTTGGGCAATGCTGAGCAGCAGTATGCCGGCACCCGCCACAACTACGGCTTTGAGGTGGTGAACGCTGTGGCCCAGAATCTGGGCGCCACCTTCAAGGTGGACCGTCTCGCCTACGTCGCACGCGCCACCTACAAAGGGCGCACTCTGGTGCTGGTGATGCCCACCACCTATATGAACCTGAGCGGCAAGGCTGTGAAGCATTGGCTGAATGCCGAGGAGATTGAGCCCGACCACTGCCTGGTGATTTGCGATGACCTCGACCTGCCCGTGGGCAGTTTCAAGATCAAGCCCAAGGGCGGCGGCGGCTCACACAACGGACTCAACAACATCATCGAGATGCTGGGCCACTCCAACTTCCCCCGCCTGCGCTGCGGCATCGGCAAGGACTTTGCCCAGGGCTACCAGGTGGACTACGTGCTGGGGCGCTTCTCCAGCGAGGAGCTGAAGCTGGTGGAGCCCTGCATCCAGCGTGCCGCCGAAGCGGTGAAGTCGTTCGCCACCGCCGGACTGCAGCTTACGATGAACAAGTTCAACAACCCGACACCCGCCCCAGAATCCGACAAAACAACCCCCTCTCAATCCTAGAATATGAAAAAGATTATCTTAGCCATAATGTTGTTATGGATTGGCTGCGCCAGCCTCTCCGCCCAAAAATGGTATCAGGTCGGATTCAAGATCGGCACCTCTTTCCCGCTCAACCGCAACTATTCTGTGGCTGGCGACCGCCTCTCCAGCATCCTGGATGGCGAGTTCAACGTGTTTTTCAGAGCCGGCAAGGTCATTTATGGGGAAGTCGGTCTGGGCTACGCTTTCTATAAAGGCGACTACTCCAACGCCAACCTGGGATTCTCCAATGTGCGCGTGGAAACCCGGCATCTGCTGCTGCCTGTCAAGGCCGTCGCCAACATCAAATTGGGGAAATCCGTCACGTTCCTGCCCGCTGTGGGCATCATCTACCAGCCAATTCTGAAAGTCACAGACAACAACATCAATTACAACAAGAAAACCATAAACACCAATCAGACCCTGCTCGCTGTGGGCTTTGACTTCAAGTTCGGGCCTATAGTGTTAGGGACGAATTACCGTTACAGTTTCAAGCCATTTTTCAGGGAATTGGATGGTGCGCACTTCCAATACATCAACATCTGCGCGGGTTTCCAATTTTAAATAATTGATAATCAATTTATAACAATTTTGAAGAAACTGTATTTCATAACGAAAAAAATACTATCTTTGCCGCGCTTTATGGCAATGGGAGCTTAGCTCAGTTGGTTCAGAGCACCTGCCTTACAAGCAGGGGGTCACTAGTTCGAACCTAGTAGTTCCCACTCGTAAATACAAAGGGCGATTTTGTTTCGCCCTTTTTTTATAACTGCTTTACCCTTCTTACTGCAAAGTATGAAACTATCTATTATAATACCTGTTTATAACGAGGCAAATACGATCACGGCCATTTTGGACAAGGTGCTTGCTGTCAACCTGGCGGGGGGCTTCACGAAGGAGCTGGTGCTGGTGAACGACGGTTCCAAGGACCGTTCCCGGGAAGTGATTGCCGAATATGCCGCGGCCCATCAGGATGCAGAGATACGCTACTATGACCAGCCCTGCAATATGGGCAAGGGAGCGGCGCTGCACCGGGGCATTGCGGAGAGCACTGGCGACTACATCATCATCCAAGACGCCGACCTGGAATATGACCCCGAGGAGTATAATGTGATGCTCAAGCCGGTGTTGTTGGGCTTTGCCGACGTGGTGTACGGTTCCCGCTATCTGGGCGGAACCCCCCACCGCATACTCTTCTTCTGGCACACGAAGGGCAACCAGCTGCTCACGCGCATCTCCAACTGGTTCAGCAACCTGAACCTTACCGATATGGAGACCTGCTACAAAATGGCGCGTGCCGACATCTTTAAGTCCCTTTATTTGCAGGAGAACCGTTTTGGCTTTGAGCCGGAAGTGACCGCCAAACTGGCCCGTATGGCCAAGAAGGAGGCCATCCGCATCTACGAGGTGCCCATCTCCTACTATGGCCGCACCTACGCCGAAGGGAAGAAAATCGGCTGGAAGGACGGTGTCAGGACCCTTTATTGCATCATCAAGTACAATTGTTTCTCCAGAAAATACCGGAAATAACTTAAATCGGTAACTGCCACGACTCATTAATCTCCCCAACTCGTATGACCTTAGAAGAAAGAATCTCCCGTTTGGAGAGCATCGAATCCATCCGTTATTTACAGGCCAAATACCAACGATGTCTCGACACCCGTGACTTTGACGGTCTGGCCGAGTGTTTCACCGACGACGTGGTTTCCTCCTACGGCAATGGCTCGATGTCCTATCAGGGCAAAGAGGCCGTGATGGAATTCCTGTGCAGCGTGATGAAACTGGATATGCCCTCCACCCATCTTATCCACGGGGGCGAAATCGACATCCTTAGTCCGGACACGGCCACGGCAAAGTGGTATTTGGAGGACCATCTCCTTCACGAAAAGTTCCTGGTCAAGCTGCACGGCGCCGCCATCTACACCGTACAATATCTCAAGACAGAGGAGGGTTGGCGCATAAAGGAGATCGGCTACGAGCGTTGTTACGAGTATGTGGAGGCCAGAGGTTTGTTGAACATCCTTTCGCTCCGGAAAAAGACGTTCCTCAAGCGGGTCAAGAAGTGCGACCCCGCCAAACTCGGCCGATACGGACAATATTTTCAGTACAATATCTTGAAAAAAAAGAAATAGCCGACTATGCGATGCCTGCTCATCTATTTTACGGGTACTTTCAACACCCGATATGTCTCCCAGCAGCTCAAACAGAAGCTGGAATTGGTCGGCTACGATGTGGTTTTGTATGAAATCGACCCTTTGAACACGGAACGTCTCGACCTGTCGGGGTACGACTTGATTGGGCTGGGCTACCCTATTTACGGATACAATGCGCCCTGGCCGTTTCTCAAATTCATACGGAAGCAGAAATTCCCCAAAGGCATCCGGACGTTCATCTACAAGAACTCCGGCGAGACCGAGAAGGTCAACGACGCCTCCTCGCTGTTCGTCTGGCGCAAGCTCAAGCGCAGCAAGGTTGTCATCGAGAACGAATATCATTTTATGATGCCCTATAACATCCATTTCCGTTTTGACGAGCGACTGGTCAAGGAGATTCTGGATATGGATGACAAGCTCTATGACATACTGATCTATGAGATTACGCATCATATTCCCAACATCAAGCATTACAAGCTCTGGCATCGGATTGTGACCCGCGCGGTTTCCATCCAGTTTGCCGGTGGCGATGTGAACTCGTTTTTCTACAAAACAGATATGGAAAAGTGCAGTGGCTGTGGCCTGTGCATCCGGCAGTGCCCGATGCACAACATCCGCAAGGACGAATCCGGAACCGTACGGTTCGGCCATCACTGCCTGATGTGTATGCGCTGTTCCTTCTTTTGTCCCACCAATGCCATCCACATCGGCATCTTGCAAGGGTGGCGTGTGAATGGCCGTTACAACTTCAAGGCCATCCGCGAAATGACTTTGGACGAGCCCTATATCACGCCAGACACGCAAGGTTTTTTCCGTTGCTATGTCGATACTTACGCCTATATCAACAATCGTTACAACGAATTGTTTGGAGAATAAAAAAAAACACGGCTTGAAACCGTGTTTTTTTTGATTATTCGTAAATCTTGTTGATGACTTCGGCGTAGTCTTTCAAGACCTTGTTTCGCTTGATCTTCAAGGTCGGGGTGAGGAAGCCGTTGGCCTGTGTCCATTCGTCGGTGATGAGGACGAACTTGACCACGTTTTCGGCCTTGCCCAGTTCTTGGTTGTACTTGTCGATTTCCTTCTTGATGCGTTCGAGTATCCGCGGGTGATGGGCCATCTCCTCCTTGGTGGTGTATTCCACATCGTGGCGGGAACACCAGCATTTGAGGAACTCGTAGTCGGGCACGATAAGGGCGGAGGCGAACTTCTGGTTCTCGCCCACGACCACGATCTGCTCGATGAAGCGGGAACGGACCAGCATATCCTCAATCACTTGCGGGTTGACGTATTTGCCCATAGAGGTCTTGAAGAGATTCTTTTTGCGTCCGGTAAGCACGAGCTGTCCCTTGGTGGTGAAACGGCCCAGGTCACCGGTATGCAGCCATCCCTCGCTGTCGATGATCTCTTTGGTCAGGGCCTCCTCCTTGTAGTAGCCCATCATAATGTTGTGGCCACGGCAGATCACCTCGCCTTCCGGGGTGATGGCGATTTCGACGCCGCCTAGGGGGAACCCGACCGTGTTGGCCTCGCGCCCGTATTTCTCGCGACACGAAACGGCAATCACGGGAGAGGTCTCCGTCATACCGTAGCCCTCGAAGACGGGCATACCGATGGCAGAGAAGAAGGAGCATAGCTGCGGCTGCAGAGAGGCAGCGCCGGAAACGAAGATGTCGAACTTCTCGATACCCAATCCTTGGCGGATCTTGCTGTATATCAGTTTGTCAGCGATTTTGTGCTTGAAGTTGTACCAAGCGGAGCGCTCGCTGTCCTCAATGACATATTCCCGGGCCAGCTTGACGGACCAGAAGAAAATCTTCTGTGCCAGGCCCTTCTGGTTCTTGCCGTTCTTGATGATGCCGTCGTAGAACTTCTCGAACACACGGGGCACAGCCGACATCATTGTGGGATGCACCTCCTTGATGGAACTCTGGATGGCCGCTAGATTCTGCACATAATAAACTGTCATACCCAAATATTGGTACAGCAGCACCAGCATATTCTCGTAGGCGTGGCAGAGGGGCAGGAAGCTGAGCGCTTTCTTTGACCATTTGGCCGGGATGTGCTTGAGGTGCTCCAACTGCTGCATCAGGTTGTAATGCGACAGCATCACGCCTTTAGGCGTGCCCGTGGTGCCTGAGGTGTAGATCATCATCGCGCATTGCTTCTCGTCCACGGCGTCACGGTACTGCTTCAACAGCTCGGGGTTCGGATTCTGGCGCCCGAGGTCCAACAACTGGTCCCAATAAGGGAACTCCTTCCGGTCGATGAACGTGTAGAGGTCCAGCAGCTCGGGCACCTTGCCGCGCACTTGCTGGATTTTGCGCATCACCTCGGCGCCCTCCATAATCAACAGCTTGATGCCGCTGTGGTTAAGTATATATAAGTAGTCGTCGGCAGAGATGGTGGGATACACTGGCACGAGTATGGCGCCGATTTGGGTGACAGCCATCTGCGTGATGGTCCATTCGGGACGGTTGGTGGATATGATGCCGACCCTGTCACCGGGACGGATACCCTTATGCAATAAAGCATAACTTAAGGTAATAGCCGTATCTTTATATTCTTTAGGGGAATAGAACTTCCATTCTCCATCCATCTTGCAGGAGAGAGCCTTTTCTTGTTCAGGGTGACGTGCTTCATACTGAAGCATAATGTCAAAAATGCGTTTTACTTGTTCCATAGAAATAAATAAATGATTTTTTTGGTTTGAGGCTGCAAAAAAACACAAATTAAAATTGTTCGTCCGAAAAATGTGATTACTGTCCCGGAAAAGCCGCGTAAAACGTTGTTTAGGGACAAAAATCCGATATCTGGGGTGAAATTTTCAATGCAAAGGGGTGAGATATGGTTTTTTTTATACTTTTGCAGACTTTTTTTGAAAACCTGTAATGAATAAACATATACCTGATTATCTGATAGATAGAAACAATATCATCTCCTATTTGATATTTGTGGCTTTCTTTTCGATACTCTTTGTCAACGTTTTCACGCCCTTTCAAGGGGCGTGGTACAACGAGACAAGTGCCAGCCGTGCCGACCTCTTTTTGTTCTCGGTGCTTATCGTCCTGGGCGGTGTGGTGGTGATGACCTTGAGTCGTATATTAATGTATTATATACATAAGAAATACACGATTACCGTCATACAGTTCATCACCTGGCTTGTGCTTGAGGTGATCCTCATCGCCACTATTTACACGTTTGGCTGTTTTCTCAGCCGGCAGGACACCCGCAGTTTTTCTCTTGTATTCAGCCGTGCCATTATGTATGTGCCTCTGATACTGGCCATTCCCACGCTCATCTCCTATCTCTATTTTGGCATAAAAGAGCGAGACAAGACCATTAAAGCCTTGACCTCGGCCACCGATAACGGATTGGATATGAAAGAGGAGTCCTCCGCAGATGTCGATAATGGCGACATCGTCAACTTCTTCGATGAGAAGGGCGAGTTGAAGCTCTCTGTGAAATCGGAGTACATCTATTATGTGGAGGCCTTCGACAACTACGTGAACATCTATTATCAGACCACAGACGAGGTGACGCGCTTTATGTTGCGCAGCAGTATGAAAAAGCAGGAAAAACTGCTGGAATCCCACGGCTTCGTGCGTTGTCACCGCTCCTTCATCGTCAACTTCGCGAAAGTGGCGTTGTTGCGCAAGGACAAGGACGGTCCCTATTTGGATCTGGGCAACAAGGACATACGGCAGATTCCCGTCTCCAAAACCTATCTTGACGCAGTCGCGTCGCATTTTACTTATCCGAGATGAGCAAGCGCAAGGACAAATTCCGTTTCATAGTCGATTATTTCGAGGCGCAGCAGCCCGACGTGCAGTCGGAGTTGCAGTACACCAACGCATACCAGCTGCTGGTGGCCACGATGTTGGCGGCGCAGTGCACCGACAAGCGCGTGAATATGGTGACGCCCGCCCTGTTTGAAGCCTACCCCACCCCGCTGGCTATGTCACAGGCCCCGGTGGAGGAGATCTTATCCTTTGTGAAGTCGGTGTCCTACCCCAACAGCAAGGCCGCCCATCTGTCGGCGATGTCGAAGATGCTGGTGGCGGAGTTCGGCGGCGAGGTGCCTGCCACGATGGAGGGCCTCACCCGGCTGCCCGGTGTGGGCCGCAAGACCGCCAACGTAGTGTTGGCCTTTGCCTTCGGCCAGGCCGCGATGCCCGTTGACACGCACGTGTTCCGCGTATCGCACCGCCTCGGGCTGGTGAAAGACGCCCCCACCCCGGAGGCTGTGGAGAAGCAGTTGGTGGCGCATTTCCCGAAAGCGTTCATCTCCAAGGCGCATCATTGGCTGCTGCTGCACGGGCGCTACGTCTGCATCGCCCGCAAGCCCCACTGCGAGGCCTGTCCCCTGACTGAAATCTGCGATTCATACGTCAAACCATAATCCCCAAAAACTCTCATCGCTATGCGTAAACGTAAAATTCTGGTTATCTATACCGGCGGCACCATCGGAATGATGATGGACCCCGACAGCAAGGCTCTTGTGCCCTTCGAGTTCAAACACATCCACGAGCAGTTGCCGATGTTGCATCTTATCGAAGCGGACGTCACCTTCCAGTCGCTGTTGCCGCTGATTGACTCCTCCGACACCAATCCCGAATTCTGGGTGCGGCTGGCGAGGATGGTGAAGACCGAGTATGACCACTACGATGGATTTGTCATCTTGCACGGCACCGACACGATGGCCTACACGGCCTCTGCGATGAGTTTCCTGCTGGAGAACTTGGCCAAGCCCGTCATCCTCACGGGCTCGCAGCTCCCCTTGGGGGTCATTCGCACCGACGGCCGGCGCAACATTCTGAACGCCATTGCCATAGCAGCTGAGTACTATATCAACGACACCCCCTTGGTGCAAGAGGTGTGCATCTATTTCCAGAACAACCTCTACCGCGGCAACCGCACCTACAAGGACAATGCGTCGCGGTTCAACGCCTTTTACTCGCCCAACTACCCTATTCTCGCGGAGGTGAACACGCACGTGGAATACCACAAGGCCAACCTCTTCAGGCCTCAACTGGATGAGAAACTCTGTTTCCATACCCGTATGGACGACAACGTGGCCATTGTGAAAATATATCCGGGCATCCGCAACGAATTCCTGGAGTCAGTGTTCAGCACCCCGGGATTGAAGGCGGTGGTAATGGAGACCTTCGGCGTGGGCAACGCCCCCACCAATGCGGAGTTTATCAACGTTTTGAAACGGGCCGTGGAGCGCGACATCATCATCGTGAACGTCACCCAATGCAAGGGCGGCGGCGGCGTGGAGATGGGACGTTACCTAACCGGCAAGCATCTCGCCGATGTGGGCGTCATCAGCGGCTACGATATGACCACCGAGGCCGCCGTGACCAAGGTGATGTACCTGCTCGGACAGGACCTCACACTGGACGAGGTCAAGCACTACATTGAAGTCCCGCTGCGCGGGGAACTGACCAGAGAATAGTCTTCTTACCAGAAGACAGCGTAAATCACCACTAACAGCACGCAAATGGCATACGCCGCGATATGGAAGTCGCGCTGCGTGTGGAACATATTGCCCGTGAGCGGAATCCCCTTCTCATCGTCTTCGCCGGGACAAGTCGGCAGGCTGACCATCACGATGATGGCCATCGTGAGCAGACAGGTGTAGAACATCTGGTCGAGGAAGGGCATCTCAATGGGCATAAACTTGAGCGCCAGGGCTATAGGGATGGAGAGCACCACACCCGTGATGGCGCCCTTGTTGGTGGTCTTCTTCCAGAACAGGCCTAACAGGAACAGCGCCAGGATGCCCGGACTCACCAAGCCGGTGTACTCCTGGATATATTGGAACATCTGTCCCACACTGCCTAACATCGGGGCAATCAGGCAGGCAATGATGAGGAAGAGGCCGGCGGAAATCTGTCCCACAAGCACCAAACTCACATCCTTCCCCGTCTTTTTCTTCACGATAGGCGCGATATAGGGGCGATAGATGTCCATCGTGTAGATGGTGGAGGCGGAATTGAGCATAGAGGCCAACGAGGAGATAATGGCGGCGGCCAAGGCTGCGAGCACCAGACCTTTAAGCCCTGTCGGGATGAAGCTGCTGATAAGCCACGGGTAGGCGTTGTCGTTGTTGAGGGCGCCGTTGGCTTTGGTAAGCGCCTCCACTGCGCCGAAACTGCCTTCGGTGTACATCACGTAGGCGATGATGCCGGGGATGACCACAATAAAGGGGATGAGCAACTTGAGAAAAGCGGCAAATGCCAGACCTTTCTGGGCCTCTCGCAGAGATTTGGCGGCAAAGGCCCGCTGAATGATGTACTGGTTAAAGCCCCAGTAGTAGAGGTTGGCCACCCATAGTCCGCCGATAAGCATCAGAATGCCGGGCAAATTATGGTATTCGGGGTCGTCTTTGGGCAAAATCAGATGGAGCCGGTCGCCTGCGGCCTCGCTGAGATGGCGGATGCCGTGCGTAATGGTGCCGTCGGGACTGATGACGTGCAGCGCGACCACCGTGGTGATGAGGCCTCCCAGCACGAGCAGGAACACCTGCAGGATGTCGGTCCACGCCACGGAGGAGAGCCCGCCGGTGATGGAGTAAAGCGCCGCGATGAGGCCCAGTCCGAAAATGGCGGGCATAATGAGCGCGCCGTCGCCCACCCCGATGATGGTGTCGATGGCCTTGGCGCCGAGGAAGAGCACGGAGGTCAGGTTCACGAAGATGAACAAGCCAAGCCAGAAGATGGCCAGGATGGTCTTGAGATTCCTCGAGTAGCGTTTTTCCACGAATTCGGGGATCGTGTAGATGCCCTGCTTCACGAATATGGGCATAAAATACTTGGCCACGATGATGAGGGTGAGGGCGGCCATAAACTCGTAGGAGGCCACCGCAAAGCCGCCCGCGAAGCCCGAGCCCGACATTCCGATGAACTGCTCTGCCGAGATGTTGGCGGCAATCAGCGACGCGCCTATCGTCCACCACGGCAGCGACTTGCCCGCGAGGAAATAGTCCTCGGCGGTCTTGTCCTTGTTCTTTTTACGGTGGGAAATCCAGATGCCCAAGCCGACTATCACCAGCAGATAAGCGGCGAAAATGATAATGTCTATCGTGTGAAATGCGGGGTTCATAGCTTATGGGAAATTGCAATAAAACGAGACGGCAAAAATAGTCACTTTTCTTGAATGTAAGAGCAAAAAAAACAGAATTCCGAAGAGGTATTTTTGTACTTTTGCATTTTGTTTTTTAAGAAAATAGATTACTCTCATTATGGAAAAAGAACGCAGTATAGATCGTCTTGCCCGTTACATCATTATCATCGGTGCCATAGCCCTGGCCGCCGTGGCCTGCTACTATTTCAGCAGCGTGCTCGCCTACATCATCCTGGCCTTTGTGGTCTCGCTGATTGGACAGCCCGTGCTTCGGCTGCTGCGGAAGATCAAAATCAAAGGGAAATCGGCGCCTGACGCGATTCTGGCGGTCATCACCATCATTATCATCTTCGCCCTGCTGTTCCTGTTGGTCATACAGGTGATCCCCGTGGTCACCAGTATCGTTGGGGAGGCCTCTCTGATGAAGGCACAGGAGACTTCCGGCAACTACAACATCATCGACGAGGCCAACCGCTGGATCATTCGGGTGCTGCCCTGGGTTGGCGAGGACTTCGACGGTGTACAACTGCTCATTGAGAAAATATCGGAAGTGCTTGATTTGTCGAATATCTCCGGCATCTTGGGCTCGGTGGCCTCCGCTGTAGCCGGTATTGCTGTCGGACTCTTCTCCGTCATCTTCATCTCCTTCTTCTTCATCAAGGATGAAACGCTCTTCGGACGTATCGTGGGCGCGATGGTCCCGGATGCCATCGAGGAGAGAGTGAAGAAGACCGTTCTCGACATCGAACGGCTGCTCTCCCGTTATTTTGTGGGACTGATTATGGAGATTCTCGGCGTGGTGGTGCTCAACGGTCTCGGACTCTGGCTTATCGCCCGTATCGGGTTCAACTACTCCTTCGGCATCGCATTCATCGCCGGTCTGCTGAATATCATCCCGTATGTGGGCCCGCTGATTGGCGAGGTGATTGGCGTAGTGCTCTGCGTCATCTTGAAATACGGTGCCGGCATCGGTCTGGGTGTGAACATCTGGATTTTCGCCCTGATTGTGCTCTGCATTATGCTGGCCACCCAATTGGTGGATGCCTTCATCTACCAGCCGCTCATCTACTCCACAAGCATCAAGGCCAACCCGCTGGAAATCTTTGTCGTATTGCTCATTGCCGGCAATATCGGAGGCGTTGTGGGAATGCTCATCGCCATCCCCGCGTACACCGTCATCCGTGTCATCGCCAGCCGCTTCTTCTACGACTTCAAACCCGTGAAACGGCTGATTCCTGACGTGGATAAGGAGAATACTGACGGACTGCTATAATCTACTCGCAACATCTATTCCAACGCTTTCACCGGGAACTCGAAAAAGGTTTCCGGTAAAGGTTCGTCCTTCAACGTGAAGTGCCACCATTCGCTGTCGATGGGTTTGAAGCCGTGGCGCAGCATTGCCGCCCGCAAGATCATACGGTTGCGGAACTGCTCCTCTGTAATGGTGCGGCCTGCCGGCGAGGGCTTTCCATTGAATTCGCCCGTTTCGGGGTCGCCGCCGAAGTCGGGATGGCTCTCCACACCGAACCAGTCGAAGGTTCCGCCCATATCGACCTCCTTCTCCGTTGCCATATCGAAGAGAGTGAGGTCAACGGTGGAGCCGCGGGTGTGGCCGCTTTTCGCGGCTATATAGCCTTGCTCGAAAAGCAGGCTCTTATCGACTTCAGGATAGAAATACCGCCGCATCATCGTGTCGGTAATGTCTTCTGCCCAGCGCACAAAGTGATCGACAGCCATCTGCGGGCGGTAGGCGTCGTAAATTTTCAGTCTGTATCCCAGGCGTATCACGTCGTCGCTCACTGCCCTCAGGCTGTCGGCGGCGCGTTGCGTCATCAGGGCGACGGGCTGCAGGTAGCCGTCAATGCGCTGTCCCACAAAGTTATAGGTGCTATAATAGCGGATTTCGAGGATGGCGTCGGGCACTACGTCGGTGATGTTCACAAACGGGCCGGCATCCGCTTCGGGCCTGTTTTCGGGCAAAGCCAGGCCTTCCGTGCGCACGGTTTTCTGAGTGCCCGGGATGTCGAAAGTGAGGGTGGCGCCGTCCGCCCGCACGTCAAGGGTCACCGGCGCGCCCATCACGAGCGGCAGGTTCACCTTCTCGTGGCCGGCGGGAAAGCCGCAGAGCAGGGGAATATGGTACGGTTCGATATATGAGCGCAGCATCGTCTCCACATTCTCGTAGCCGACATCGTTCGAGCAGTCGGAGAAGCCGCCCAGGACAATGCCATTGCAATGCGCGAACATACCGCTCATCTTCAGCATATTGAAGAGCCGGTCGATACTGTGGTAGGTTTCATCCACCTCTTCCACAAAGAGGATGATGTCGGCGTCGCCGATGGCGTCGGACATTGTGGAAAGCAGCGGGACGAAGGTGGCGAGATTGCCGCCCACAAGGGTGCCGGTCGCGCGGCCGGGTATGTTGAGCGGATGGGCAGGCAGTTCATACTGCGGCACCTGGCCCTTGAGCAGGTCGCGCAGGAGCGTGCAGGAGAGGTCGGCGCCTCCGCGCCCCGCGATGTTGCAGCCCATCACCCCGTGGATGCCCATCACGCCGGCGCAATTCTCCATTCCGAGCAACGTGGTGGCGTCGCTATAGCCGACAATCCATTTGGGCGTGGCCGCCATCTTCTGCACCAACGGCGCACTCAACAGCTGCAGCGTCCCATAGCCGCCCCTCTCGCAGATGATGGCCTTGATGTCGGGGTCGTCGAGTGCCCAAGACAGGTCGGAGAGCCGCTCTTCGGGCGTTCCAGCATATTTGTCCAGAAAACGCTTCCCCACATTCGGTCCGAGGACCGGTTTGAAGCCCCAGCTGCGCAGCACTTTGGCCGCCTTGCGGGTGGACTCCATAGACCCGTAATATGAGGGCGTGATCAGCGCCACCTTGTCGCCGGTCTTCAGACAGGCGGGTGCCGTGCATTTGAGGGGACTCTTTGAGGCTTGCGCATTGGTAGCAACAGGTTGTAGAACAACGAGGCATAGCACCATAAGGACGATGGGAGACCAAAATTTCAATCTATTCATAAATATCGGGCTTAAATAATCGGCGGCAAATGTACGTTTTTTTAGTGAGCAGTGAAAAGTGAACAGTGAACAGTTTTGGTTGAAAAATCACTTATTTGTTCAGAATTCAAAACCACCGTTGAACGACTGCTGGAGCCACAATTTCAGGAGCGGGTCCGACACTTGGTAAACCTTTTTACCTTCTTCATTCACTTGGAATGTGATAAGGTCATCTTGAAGCAATTGCTTAATGGCCGACTGCACAGAACTGGCTGACTGTAGTTGGTGATTGCGGATGAAGGCAGCAGATGTGGGTTTGTCCACGTGATTGTCCACGGCTATAGCAATCAGCAACTCCTTCGGACGGGAGGCGACGTTGGAAAGAATGCTCTGGAAATCACGCTCTTTGTCCGAAAGTATCTCATCAATCGTTTGGCAAACATCCTGTTCTGTACATTTGTGTCGTAAACCTGTTCTATCAAATGCCAGATTGAATGTTTTTTGCAGGCAGAATGTATTGCCCTCGAACAAATCGTACGTACGTTCCACAATTTCTGCACCAATCTGTTTTTGGAAACGTTGAAAATTGGTGGTGACAAACTCCACATAGTGTTCCTTTAGGATGGGGTCGAGGTGCAATGACGACGTGCTGTTGTAAAAAGGCCGACCATACGTGCTGAACATTTCTGTCAACAGATGCCGCTCCGAACCAGCGAAAATGAAATCGCAGTTGGACAAATGCTGGATAAACCCGCGCAAAACCGCCTCCACGTTCTTCTCTGGGTATTTCGTAATCTGTTGGAACTCGTCAATGGCCACGATGCAGCGCCTGTCTGCATTCTCTATCAGGGTAAAAATCTCATTCATCGTCACTTGCGGGTTTGTGATGGCACCGATGGAGAAGGTGAATTTCGGCATTCCAGAAATCGGGTCATAACCCCAACCCGCCTGGAGCGACTTCAAGGTCTGCACAAAGGAATCGACGAACTTCCTTCCCATCGGTTTCAGCGTTTCAAACACACACTTGCCAAGAGCATATGTAAAGTCACGCAAAGAGCTGGTTTCCAATATATCTATGAAAAAGGTGTAGTAATCTTCTTCGAAAACAGGTTGGTCAAAGCAGTGTTGCACCAGCCCAGTTTTACCGAGACGGCGCGAGGACATAATAACCACATCATTCCCGGCAAGCAGTTCGTGTGTCAATTTCTTCGTTTCTTCCACTCTGTCGCAAAAGTATTCTGACGGGATGCGTCCCTTGACGATAAACGGATTCTTTATTCTACTCATTTACAGTACACTATTTTAATAACGCGGCAAAAATAAAAAAAATATGCTAATAACATTATGCTAGTAGCATAAATATTTCGATTCTTTATCTCCGCGTATTTTTTCTGCACCAATCTGCGCGTTCTGCAGGAGTCAAAACTCAATAGATCACCATACGAGTATTGTCATACAGTTCAATAACAAGATTGTTATATTCCCATTTCAAAAAAAACTTTTCCTGCTGGGGTTGTACACCCGTGATGCGGGAGACAATATCCTTGACTTCCTTGCACTTGGCAGAACTTTCCATGCCCCAAGTCCTATATTCATATTTGGCTGGAAACCAATCTATAAACACAGCTTTAACCATTGAATCCCGTTTTTGCACACAATATTCGAATTCACTTCTCCATCCATCATTGTAAAACTTGTAATAGGACAGTTTCCCATATTTGTTCGGATTTTGATATCGTGCTGGAAAAAATCCGTTATTAAGAGAGGAAAAACGACTAAGCCCTAATCCTCCCCAATTCCGCTCGCAGCTGTCCACATTTGATAACGGGATATCAGGCAGGTTTTTTAATAAGAAGTCTAGGATATGCTCTGTGGATTTTTCCGAAGCAATCGGCAGCGAATCCGGATGACAATCAAAAGTGAAATAGCGGATATAGACATTTGTGTCTTCCACGTCAACGGAAACCGTGCTGTGCTCTTCTGTAAATTCAAGGTGGCAAGAATTCGGCGCCGGATTAAAAAACCATTCCCCACTCAAATCCCTGAAATGGCGAAATCCATATATCAGCGGCTCTATTTCCCGAATTTCACCATTGACCATTTGGGCGATAAAGGTTTTATCCCGCCCACTGACAACAAGATACAGTTGATTGTTGACGCAAAAAGCAGTACGGCATATATAATCTTGTATGGGTTCCCGATAGCCAATACGGCAGGAACCATACGAATAATATAAACGCCTTAACGAAAGATCCATATCGCTTTCAAACACCCATTTTTCCCTGGGGCTAAAGGAGTTCTTAGTTTCACAACCGAAGACATCGCCTAAAACATCCATATAGCCAATCTCCCCCGGCCGATTAAGGGGCAGACTGTCAATTCTGCCATTATTCCGGATGAAATAGTATTGGCTGGCACCTTTTATGATCCTACTCCGCCCAAAATGATTCAAATAGGGCCGGTTGACAGGTTCCATCTGCAACCATCCGTTTTTCGTTTCCGGATACCAAGTGGTGTTTTTTTCTACAAAAAGCATATCGCTGCCGCCTTTATAACGAGGAACTACATAATAGTTTTCATCTTCATACCAATAAACTGAAAGATACGGAGCCCTACGCCATTGCCAATTATCATAATCGAAACAATAGCTTTTGTTATCGGAAGAGGATCCAAGATACAAAACGTCATTCCGTACGAACAAGCCGTAGCTCCAATTATCTTCTATATCTTCAGGATACTCAATCGGCCTTGAAATCCCATCCCGTATAGAAATGGCCAGCAGTGTTTTCTCCGAGAGTCCAAATCTTTTTTGTTCAGTATAAATGCCGAAATAGTAGTCGCGATATTTCCGGATTTGTCCTAAGGAACACGACACGGATAAACCACTTGCAGGGGAAATACCATTTAGAGACACCGTATCATATTTTACCACAAACCGCTGTTGCGCTCGCACAGACCGTGCCACCAACAGTAGCAATGCAGCCGCGAAAATCATGATCAGATGTGTATGTCGGTGATAGTGCATAGCGGTATTTTTTGCAGGTGCGAAAATACGATTTTTTTATCTCCGCGTGTTGTGCGTATATGCGCCTAATAATTTCTGCGTCAATCTGCGCCTTCTGCGGGAGACAAAACTCAATAGATCACCACACGGCCATCCTTTTCGTACAGCTTGATAGTAAGGCCCCTGGAAGTCCATTTCAAGTAATTCTTTTCCCGTTTGGGTTTTGTGCCGGTAATCTGAGTAACGATTCCGGAAACTTCCTCACATTTGGCAGCTAAGTTGTCACACGTTTTATATCCATACAGGTGAGAGTTGAAGAAATTCGTCTTCACCCATTCCATAAAGACCTCTTTGACCATCGAGTCAGACACAGAGACACAATATTCGGTGACAAAAGTCTGCTGACCATTGACTCTTTTGTAAAAAGTCGGAACGAAATATTGGTTTTCATCTTGATAATCATCCGAAAAATAACCGTTGGGGTCGCGATATTTCTGATAGCATATTCCGCCCAATTGTGTTTCATAGCGGCGCAATTCGTCCAAGGACAGATTACCCAAACGCATCAACAGAAACTCCAACAACGGTTTTGCATTGTCCGTCCCCACAAAGGGCAACGTGTCTTGATGGATAACCAGATGACGGATACGGATTGTTCGATCCTCCACATCCATCAGGCCATACGTGGAAAAATCTTTTTCAAATTGGAGAAAACATTTGTTGTCGGCCAGATTCACACTACGGAACGACCCTCGATGACGGAAAAAGTCATATCGTTCGCCCAAATCCAATTCAGAAATCATCTTTCCATCCCTGATTTGTGAAATAAAAGTGCTCTTTGGCGTAGTTACAATACAGTAAAGTTGGTTGTTGCAAAGGAATGCCTGATTGATAACGGTGTCATATTGCGTTATCGAATCATATTTTGTCACCGCACCCTCCTTCCAAAAATCGTTTCCAACAACCTTTTTACCAGTAAAATGGAAATATGAGGGAAATGAATCCACCCTGAAGCCTGTTTCATTGAATATAGGACAATAAAACAATTTGCCTATAAACCGATAGTCCCTTGCTTCCCCAATCCGATAAGAGGTAGAGTCGTCGCAAAGCACACCTTTGGGGCCCTTGACGGAAGTGGTGTAAATGCCATACGGATGCACAAAGTAGTAGATGCTATCCAAACGGATTATCCTTTCGGATACCACATTAGGTCTAACATATTGGCAGTATGTCTTTTTTCGCAATTCGTCATTATTGCGCTGTTTATCTATAAACCAGGTGTAACGGCCCCATTCGCCCAGATTCGCGGCAACAATTTGATAAATATCATCTTCATAAAGGAGATTGGATTCACCCTTGGCAGGTTTCCATATCCATTGTTTCAGATCAAAAAAGTAATAGCGTGGTTCAAGGGGAGCGTAGTAGATATAAAGGAAAAGCGTGTCTTGCCGCACATACAGATCACCATAGAAATGATTTCTGATTTCTTCCGGGCAATCTATCTTCTGTATGGTTTTCCCGTCTTTGGAGAGGGCTAAAAAGACGCATTGTTCTCTCCAAGGTTCGTAGATATCATTTTCCTCAAAAATGCAGAAATACCAGTCTTGATATGGGACAAACCTATCCAACTCAATTCTGGTGTATGGAGTGAAATAATCTGGCGCGTTAATGTGGAGCGTGTCCTGAACCACCGAGAATTGTTGTTCTGGCTGCTTGGAGCAGGCCGCCAGCAGAAGCAATGCAGCGGCGACGAAAAAAAACAGATGTGTATGTCGGTGGTGAGGCATCGCCGTTCTCAATTCTAATTTTCCGCCAATCGTTTCAACAACTCCAACAGCACCTGCCAGATGTCGTCGATGGTCTTCAGCTCCACCCTCTCGCTGGTGGAATGCGGCTCCACGATGCGCGGTCCGATGCTGGCGATCTGGATGCCCGGATAGTGCTGCACGAAGAACCCCGCCTCCAGGACGAAGTGCATCGCCACCATACGGGGACGCCAGCCCAACACATCCTGGAACGTGTCGCTGACCAGCTGCAGGAATGGCGACTGCTGGTCCTCCTGCCAGGCGGGCGCCGACATCACCACTTCCGATTCAGCGCCGGCAGCGGCAAAGGCTTTGGCAATCTCCTTGCTCAATGTTGCCATCTTGCTGTCGATGAAGCTGCGCGTATGGGTCGAGACGAAGAGGTGGTCGGCTTCCGCCACGATGCGCCCCACGTTGTTGGAGGTCTCCACCGTGCCGGGCATCACCTCGCTCATCTTGACCATACCCTGCGGCACCTGCGCCAGACTCTTCAGGAGTGCCACCACAACGTCTTTGGGCATAATGGTGTCTTGTTTTCCGCATTCTTCAACGCTGCAGGTGATATTGGGGTCGCTGCTGCCAAATTGCTCTCGCAACCACTGATTGACGCTGTCCACCCATTTCTTTATACCCTCGGCTGCCGTTTCCGTGGCAATGCCAATCACCATCTCGCCCTTCGAGGCAATGGAGGCGTTGGCCTCGCCAATTTGGATATTGGCCACTTCAATGCCGCTTTCTTGGGCGCATATAGTTTCCAGGATGGCTTTGGCAGGGATGAGAGCGCTGCAGCGTCCCTTGTTGATATCGACGCCGGAGTGTCCGCCCAAGCCGCCTTCAATGCGGATACGGTGCCAGCTGAGAATGTTGTCCGGTGCCGGCATCCTTCTTATTGGGATGCGGTGGAACTGCAGGCAGGCGCCCGCGGCACCAGTGGTGATGGTGTCGTAGTCCTCCGAATCGAGGTTGATGACCTTGCGGCCTTTCAGAAACTCTTTGCCCAGTTGCGATGCGCCCGACATCCCGTCCTCCTCGTTGGTGGTAGTGATGACCTCGAGTGCGGGGTGCACGATGCTGTTGTCCTCGAGCACAGCCAGCGCCATTGAGAGGCCGATGCCGTTGTCGGCGCCCAGCGAGGTGCCGCGGGCCTTCATCCAGCCGTTTTCCTCGTAGGGCACGACGGGGTCGTTCAGCGGGTCGTTCATCCCCACGCACACCATATCCATATGGTTGAGCAGGGCGATGGGCGCGGCAGCCTCGTGTCCGGGAGTGGCGGGCTTGCGTATCACCACGCAGTTCTCCTTGTCGCGCTCATACTCCAACTGCAGCCGTTCTGCAAATTGGCAAAGGTAGTCGGCCACGCGCTCCTCGTGATGCGAAGGGCGCGGTATCTGGTTCAGCTCACGGAAGATGCTGAAAACGCGTTCTGTATCAATCATTTGGTCTGTCATTATTTTGATTAGCAAGATTCTTTTCCGACGGCAAAGATACTTATTTTTCTATTATAACATTGGTCACAATCTTGTAATACCTCTTCCGTATCAACACCAAACGTACCAGCCAGATGGCAAAAAACGCATCCGACAAAATCTTGTAAAGCGGCGGCATCTGCACGAACCACGACACCACCCAGAGCACGAGGTCGATGTCGAAAAGGATGTTCCACAGCCGCTCGCGGTCGTGGAACTCGCAAAGGATGTCACCCTCCTGCGGCACCTCCACCTGCGCGGTGGAAGACACCGACAAGTCGATGCTTTTGCCTTTTTTGCCAATCGGGATACGCCCGCCGAACTGCACCCGCAGCGCGTAGCTCCCCGGCGGCACCTCGCCCCGTAGCCGGTCGTCCTTCAGCATACCCACAAAGTAGCTGTTCAGGAAGACCGAGTGCGGCAACTTCGGCTCGAACCAGTGTCGTTTATGTCGGATGGTGAGGGTGGACATAATTTATCCATTCAAATGCTTCACAAGAAAATCCCGCATCGTCTCAATGGTGACATCATACACCGGGCTCATTTGCGCAAAGTTCGCATCTACAGGAATTCTGCTGCTCGAAAGCATAATCATTAAGGATTTTGTGGAGAGTCTGTGACCAGAATACTTGATGGCAGAATCCATCCCCTCCTGTAAAGAATATCCGGCTTTGACGATGGAGTAGATGTCGTAATAGTCTCTGTATTTGAGCCGGCGGAGCATTACTTCCATTTTCATCGCCAAAATAGCGGGTACATCGGCCATAAAAATATTGCCTTTGTACGGAACTTTTTCGCTGATGGGAGATAGGTTGTCGCTGACGAAAAAAGAAAGTTTCACTCCTCTTACCACAAAGGCGACCTGGTCGAATCCGAGAATGTCGCGGTGCTCAATTTCGCCGATTTTCCCCTGTATCTCCTTTTCTATAGTCGGCCAATCCACTTCGGGTTTTTCGTTTTTGGAGATTCTCCACATCATAAAGTCCAAGTCTTCGCTCATCCGGTGGCCAAGCTGTAAGGCCAAAGCCGTGCCGCCACAAAGCGTGTAAGGCTTAATGCAATCCAATTGTGCCACATCATCAATAATGGCTTCAACATTTGGGGTAATTCCTTTATGCATAACGAGTTATTTTATTTAGATGCAACGTCTCCTGACGACGGAGATATGCTTCGGGCTTCCGGATATGGAAAATGTAAAGCGCAATCATCACGTTCAGGTCAAAGAGATATTCCCCTTGAACGGCCATATTTTCGCGCCAGACCTTTTGGATGAATTTTTTTGGAAACAGTTCGAACAGTTTGTCAATGTCGGCCATATCGAGATGTACAAAAACCTTCTCAATCAGCAACTCGTCAGGAAGTGTTTCCACAGTCACCTCACTGTATGACCAAAAAGCGTGTGCTTGCACCAGTTTCGCAAACAAATCCTTACGGATCAGTTCTTTATATTGATGGATTTTGTAATCGTTTTGGATTTTCAGGATAGTGCCTTCGGGAAGCGAAAACAACGATTCAATTTTCAGTGAAAGCGGAAGCGACACCTCCTTTTGGTCAAGCACAATGTTGCTCAACATCTGGCGGGAGATGCCTAATTCCCTAGCCAGTGCGGATTGATTGTAATGCTCCCGCACCATCAGCTTGTTGATATATTGCCCTAAACGTTCTTTCATAATTCATCGAAAAACGACCGCACAAAAATACAAAAAAATGTCAACGGATTGGTTGACAAATAATCAAATTTTTTTTTGCCTTGTAAACTGTTTGTAGATTGTGTGGCGCATAGTCTCTGAGAGGCGACACGCACGCAGTGCAATGAGCACTATACAATGGAAAAAAATTACCACGGCTTGTGTTTCTTCAGGAAATCTTCTCTTACTTCTTTAGGAAATGAAATCGGTCCGACAGCGCCCCCTTCATATCTGAAAAAGCAATGATCATTATATGGGATGGGCAACCAATCTTCCATTGCTGAGGACTTCTCTTCATCGGTCGCCGGACGGTTGAGGATGTAGTAACTATAGAGCCCAAATCCGACACGTCGAAACCATATCGTCAGCCATTCGGGGGAGGACTGTGAATAATCGATGCCTATGCATCCCATATCTTTCAACTGTTTGCGGATGTTTTTGTATTCCTCTTGAGACAAACCCACCACCGCCATAAGCGAATCTCTCTGTTGACGCGCTTCTTTGTCCCAATGGGATGAATATCTACCGTTACTATCTCTCACATGAAACATCTCAACTCTATTTCCTTTGAATTCTAATGTGATCTCACAACTGTCGGCGATGGCGGATTGGACGTATCGGTGAAGCGCTTCCATTTCGGTGTGATGCTCCTCATAATGTGCAGCCATTATGTCCGGATTACACCGTTGGTTGGGTCCTTGTACAAGAAAGTAAAGGATGAGCATCAGCAGGTTAAGTCCGCCCCAAACAACAGCTATCCGCTGCCATTTCTCCCGCCAACGCAACCCCTTAATAAAGAACACTATCGAAAGCACAATCGCTGGCAGTGTAATCCAAAAGCAAAAGAATGACAAAATAAAACAGAGGAAATCGTCCACCCATAATAGAACAATTATCGCTGTGACAATGGCGAAAGGAATCAGTTTTAGAATTCCTAAGAGCGTTGTGCGGACTTGCTCTGTCATAGAGATTGTATCTTTTTTGTGATTTTTCTTGCGGTCTTCTTATTCTTTACACATCCTTTCTATCAACTCTCCGTGCTGCGGATACAGTTTCAGCAACTCGTACTTATTCGCCAATTCGAAATTCTCGAAACGGAAAGCCGGACCGACGGCACATCCTACGAGAGAGTAACCACGTTTGGATGGGATGTCAGCAGCGAACCACTGCTCCGGTTTGATGACCACCTGCATTTCGCTTTGTTCGGAAAGACGGTGGACGGTCAGCGTCCCGCCGGGCTCAATGACATAGATATTGAGCGGCTCGCCCGCGTGGAAATACCAGATTTCCACCATATTGTGCAGACGATGGAATGCCGACATATCGTTGGCAGTCAGCATATAATAGATGGTGGAGATGGATTTGTCTCCCGTCTCGTCGTTGCCGAACAGCTGGCGGTAGTAGCCTCCTTCCGGATGTGGCTCGAGCCCCAGTTTTTGGATGTATTCCGATGCTTCCATATTTTTGTGGATTTATTTCTTTTTGCAGCTCTACCCTATCGCTTCTATAATTTTCGGCTTGACTGTCTCCACCGCCTGCTCTGTCTTGCAAGACACCAGGATCAGAAGGGCAATTTGTATGGCCAGTATCAATGGAATCCCATACTTGAATTTCTTATGCTGGGTCTTGTGGCGCCATACCATCATCCCCAACCAAGCCCCTACGCTGCCGCCAATGACCGCAAATTCCAACAAGACCGACTCCGGGATGCGCCATCTCGACCGCTTCGCCTTGAACTTGTCGATGCCATACAAAAGGAAAGTGACCACGTTGATGGCGCCGAGGTAAAGGATGACAATACGAAGGATGGAAGGATTGCTCATCGTAGTTCAGATAACATTTATTCAACATTCCTGCGCACCATCCCCAATCTCAGCCACATAGAAATCAGCACGCAAGCCGAATTTTTCCTCGTATGCCTTGCCGAGGGTCTCGACAAACGCTTCCACCCGTTCTTCTGCAATCAGCGTGACGGTGCAGCCGCCGAAGCCCGCGCCGGTCATCCGGCTGCCGAGCACGCCGGGGAATTGCTGCGCCCGTTCGGCTAAGAAGTCCAGTTCGGGGCAGGTGACCTCGTAGTCGTCGCGCAGGGTGGCGTGCGAGGCGTTCATCAGCTGGCCAAAGCGGACCATATCACCGCCCTTGAGCGCGGTGACGGCCTCGCGCACGTTCTCGTTCTCGCGCACCACGTGCCGCGCCCGCTTCAACACGTTGCCCGTAAGATATTGAGCAACTGTATCAAACTGTTCCATCGTGAGCTGGCAGAGACAATCCACAGGAATATGCTGCTGGATTATCTCCAACGCCTGCTGGCATTCGCTGCGCCGCTGGTTGTAGGCCGAATCCACGAGCCCGCGTTTCTTGTTGGTGTTGGCAATGACGAACTTCAGCCCGCACATCTCCAACGGCACGTGTTCATACTCCAACGTATTGCAGTCCAACGCGATGGCGCAGTCTTTTTTGCCAAATCCAGAAGCGAACTGATCCATAATGCCGCAGTTCATCCCCACGAAGTCGTTCTCCGCGTGCTGGGCCATCTTCACGAGTTCCAACATTGTGAACGGATTGCCGTTCAGGGCATTGAGGGCCACGGCAGTCACCATCTCGATGGAGGCCGACGAGGAGAGCGCGGCCCCGATGGGCAGGTCGCCCCGATAGTGGAAATCGTAACCTTCAACATTCCAACCCCGGTCCGTAAATTCTTTGAGCACCCCCAAGGGATAGTCCACCCAGGCGTGCTGGCGCTCAGCCAATTGTTCGCCTCTCAGCGTGAAACTCCGAGGCTCGCTGTCTGAGGTGAAGACACAAGAGAAATGGTTTTCCCGTTCCGTCACCGAAAGCCAAGTGCCCATATTGAGGGCGGCAGGGAAGACGAGACCGCCGTTATAGTCGGTGTGGTCGCCGATAAGGTTTACACGCCCGGGGGCAAAGAAAACGAGAGGCCGAATCGACCTCTCGCTATAAAAGTCTTCTTTCATTATAAATACATATAGGAGACAGTGTGCACAACTTCCAATCCGGTGGAAGCGGTGGTCAACCAGGATTTCTTCACCGGATAGTTGTTATCATACTCGTATTCGTACTTGAAATGCTCTTCCAAATTGGTAAGTGTGAGATGGATAATGGAGTGGGATTCCAAAACGTTGTTGGCGGAATAGAGTTCCTCGAAACCGTTCAGGGAGCCGTTGCCGGTGCTGAAGAGACCTCTGAGCGGATTGATGCCATCGTCGTAGGCCCAGTCATAATTGGCCGCCACAACGCCATTCCGGATTTCTTCCATACTGGAGACGTTCTTGCCGTCCCAAGCGAGTCTGTAGATGATAGAGACCTTCTCGTCGGAGGGCTTGATGGCTTCGGCAATCTCCTGAGGCAAAACGAATTGCAGAGGATTGATACCTGCATAATCAAGAGCCTTTGAAGAATAGCCTTGCACGGTGATTTCCACCACATTTTTGCCGTCTTTTCTGAAACTGTACTCAGTCACAGCATCTTTGTCATTGGAGTAACGAGTGATTTTCATCAGGTCTTTGCCATCATAGGTGAACTTGAAATCGTCGATGTCATCACCGGTCACGCAATGCAATGACGTCACACGCTTCTTGTTGTCGTACTGTGGCACCACCGCACCATACACATCCCCGTCACCATCGCGGAGGGTGATTTTGCTGAGCAGCTTGCCCGACCATTCAAAGTCCTGGTAACCGGTCACAGCGGTAGTGGTGACACCCCAAAGTGTACTGGCCGTGGAGGTTGTGATACGGGAGATTTTTTTCTTGGGAAGATATTGTCCCTCTTTTTCGCAAGAGACGAACAAAAATGCACAGAGCGTGACAAGGACAACGGATTTGATTAAATTCTTCATAATTAATAAGTTTTAATGATAATGATCTTTAGATAATGGAGTTTGCAAAAATAATAAAAAATCACATAAATCTAAAGGATGTCTTGCTGCGATAAACTTCGCCCTGCCGAAGTGTGGCGTTTGACTCGAGCCAGTGTTGGTTCGGGGAATCTGGGAACTTTTGCGTTTCGAGGCAGACCGCACAGCGCTGCTGGTACACTACCCCACCCTTTCCTGTGACTGTGCCGTCGAGGAAGTTGCCGGTGTAGACCTGCATTCCCGGTTCGGTGGTATAGACCTCCATTGTGATGCCCGTGAGCGGACTCTCCAAGCGGGCGCACGGGCGGGTGTCGTCGGCCTTCGTGTTCAGCACCCAGTTGTGGTCGTAGCCGCGCCCGATGCGCAGCTGTTCGAAATCGGCGGCAATGTCGCATCCAATCGGCTTGGGCTGCCGGAAATCCATCGGCGTGCCCTCCACGGAAGCCAACTCGCCCGTGGGGATGAAGGTCTCGCCAATCGGGGTGTAGCGGTCGGCATCGATGGTCAGCAGATGGTTGAGGATGTCAGTGGAGGCGTCGCCGTTGAGATTGAAGTAGCTGTGGTTGGTCAGATTGATGACGGTGTCACTGTCTGTGACGGCCTCGTAATCAATCTCCAATGCATTGTCGTTCGTCAGCGTGTAGGTAACGCGGGCGCACACATTGCCCGGGAACCCGCTGTCGCCGTCCTCGCTGACCAAACTCAGTACCAGCCGGTTGTCGGCCACTTCCTCAACATTGAAGATGCGGTACTGCCAGCCGTCCGGACCGCCGTGCAGACAGTTCTTGCCATCGTTCTGCGGCAGCTGGTACGTTTTCCCGTCAATCGTTATCTGACCGTTATTCAGCCGGTTGGCGTACCGTCCGATGACCGCCCCGAAGTCGGAACGGTGGTTTTCGGGGAGGTAATCTTCCACGTTTTCAAAACCGAGCACGACATCGCGCAGCTGTCCGTCCTTGTCGGGCACCCAAAGCGACACGACGCGTCCACCGAGGTTAGTGATGTCCGCACGGAGGCCGCGGGCATTTTCCAGCGTGAAAATATGGATTGACCCGTCGTTATAGTCCGTTTTTGTCGAAAACATATCTCGAAGCTCATAAATCCTTTCGATTGTGTCATCCTCTTGCTTTTCGTTGAGCCGCAATCCGAACTTTATCGTATTTTGAACCCTATTCTCAGTCTTGTAATGTATTCGAAGCGAGGCATTATACAAATATGATCTGTTGAAAAAAGTCCACCACGGTGACTCGTATTTTTCAATTTCCACAATACTGTTCCACGAGATAATTGTTTCTCTGTCAAAGAGTTTTTTGAGATGGATAACCATACCTTTTTCATCATAAGACACGGTTTCAACACCCTTAATCTGCCAAACAAGCATATCCAGAGCGTACAAAGTATAAGCTACCGGCAACATCAGCAGCAATATAAAAAACAATATGCCAAATATATCGGGCCACTCGTCAAAAATCCACGAGATAAGGAAAAACGAGCCGATAATGCAGAATGCAGAACCGATTAGTGCGCAGAGTCCTAAAGACAGAATGCTATCCGGTTCCGGGCGGCTGCGCAGCAGTAGAGTGCGGCCGTCAAGCTCGTTCGGGGCTGATTTGGGGGTTGTTGGCATAGGATCAGATTACTATTGGGATGGCAAAGATAGTCTTTTTTCGGAATCGTAGCGTGTCTCCGACACGCAGGCTCCCGCGTGCGCACGTTCTCCCCCACACTGCGCTCCACTTCGTTACGCTGATGTGGGGTTACTAAGATATCGTGCCTCCGGCACGGGGACTCTTTTTTACGCAATACTCTTCAACAGCAACTCACGGATATCCTCCACCAAATTCTCCTGTTGTTTTTGGCTGAGATGATAGCCGAAATAGACTTTGCAGATTTTATTATTGCCGGTTTTGTACGACACTATCACGCACGGGTCGCGGGTGGGAAGAGCTGCGTAGATCAGTGGTTCGTCATACGGGACAACGTCCATTATGCTGTTTAAAGGTATGATATATTCCCTTGTGAAAGGGACTCTCTGACGGATGTGGAGTTGCGTTTCCGTACAACTCACCTTCTCCTCCCCCATCAATTCCCAAAGAATGCGGTATATCAGGTTGAAAATCAGATAGCCGGGCAATGCAAGAAAAACAAACATCACAAGAGTATCTTCCCACCGATACCAACTGGTGTCCAATATAAAGGTGGAAAATGGGATGAAAAACAGCAGGAGAATACCCAAAGCGATACCCCAAGGGATGATGCCTCCTTTGTCCGGCTTATTGTAAAACAGGACATCCTCATCGTCTGCATAATCTGTTTTTCTCTGCATATTCAACCGATTTCACCAATTCTACCAAGCTCTTGCCCCTACCGGGGCTGCTCGATGTAAACCATTATCTATTAATTATCACCGCCGTTCCCCCGCCCGGGGCCAACTCCACACTCAACTTGCCATCTGCGGGAACAGCCACCGTTTTCTTTTGATAGTCAACGCCTTTGCGGTGTGCGTTGGGACCATCGACGAACATCGTCACGGTGCCGGAGGTGATGCCCAAGGCCTTGAGGTCGATCTCGACGGTGCGGGCGTTCCAGTCGGTGATGGCGCCGATGTACCAGGTGTCGCCTTTGCGCTTGGCGGAGACGATAAATTCCCCAACCTTGCCGTCTAATATGCGGGTCTCGTCCCACACGGTGGGCACCTTGGCGATGAAATCGGTGCATTCGGGTTCCTGCATATAGGCCGTGGGCGCGTCGCAGAGCATCGCGAAAGGAGCGTCAAAAATCACGTACTCGGCCAATTGGCGGCAGCGTGTACCCTGACTCATCGGCTCGTTCCAACTGGGGAAATAGCAGTTCTTGGCACCGTTGCGCATCGCCCCCTGGGTGAAGTCCATTGGACCCGCAAGCATCCGGATGAACGGAATCGTGACCTCATACTTTACCATATCGGTCTTGCTGTCCGCCCACTTGCATTGCTCCAATCCGAAAACGCCCTCGTAGTTGAGCACGTTGGGATAGGTGCGGCTCAGTCCCGTGGGCTTGTACGCCCCGTGGAAGTCGATGAAGAGGTGGTATTTGGCTGCCATAGAGGCCATCCGCTCGTAGAAGTTGACCACAATCTGGTCGTCGCGGTCCATAAAATCGACTTTGAAGCCCTTCACGCCCATCTCGGAATAGTGCTTGCAAACGCGCTCCATCTCCTTGTCCATAGCAGCGTAACCGGCCCATAGCACGATGCCAACACCCTTACTTTCAGCGTATTTCACCAACATCGGCAGGTCGATTTCGGGTACAACCTGGAAAAGGTCGGCCTGCTTGTTCACGGCCCAACCTTCGTCCAAAATCACGTATTCAATACCCTTATCCGCGGCAAAATCGATGTAATATTTGTAGGTTTCGTTGTTGATGCCCGCTTTGAAATCCACGCCCCAGATGTTCCAGTTGTTCCACCAGTCCCAGGCTACCTTGCCGGGCTTAATCCACGAGATATCAGCCACTTTCGAAGGTTCAGCGAGAAGATAGACGAGGTCATTGTCTGCCAAATCCTTATCCTCCGTAGTGATGGCGATGACGCGCCACGGAAAGTTTCTTGTGCCGACGGTCTTGGCGATGTAGTTCTCGCGCTCTTTCACCACATACTGCAGGTTGTTGTGCCCGCCCTGCTCCCACCTCTTCGGCAGCGGCGCGAAATAACCGATCATCGAGTTGCCCTCGGTGTGTTTGAGGTACATACCGGGGTAGTCGTGCAGGTCGGCCTCGGTGATGACGGCGAGGCGGGACTTGTAATTTTTCCCGAAATCGCCCGGGAAGTAGTCCTGTGCCACCAGTAGCGGCAGGAAGGCGAGGCGACCGTCATCCATCTCCTTGAGCGGGATTTGAGTGTAAGTGTTCTCGAACGATGTGCTGTATTGCGGGGAGAAGTCGCCGTCGGTGACGGGTTTGGCATTCACATAGGGTATCATTGCATTGGTGCCGATGAATCTGCCCGCACCCATTTCGGGATAACCTTCGGAGAAGTTGAACTCCGCGATTTCGTGCGCAATCGTGATGGAATCCTTGAAGGCGGTCTCGAAGCGATAGGCCACGCCATTGTTATAGACGCGGAACACGACGCTATAGCCCGCTTTGTACTGGAGGTACAGCTCGTTGTATTGGTCTCGGATGGAGTCCTTGCGGTACAGCGGGGAGGCCACCATCCGGTCCACGCTCCGGCGGCCGCCTTTGCGCAGGGAGCGGATGGGCTCGCGCCCCAGCACCGTGCCATCACCGAGTTCCATATACGCTTCCGACAGGTTCATAATTTCGCCTTGCCCATCAGATATGGAATAACGAATTCTCTCGCCGTTAAGGTCCACCTTCAGTTTCAGCTTCTGATTCGGGGAGAGGATGGTCTGCGTGGTCTGCGCCTGAACGGTCGCGAAGCCGACAAGGAGCAACAGAAGGGTGAAAAGTTGTTTTTTCATAGCGGGTAGGTTTTGAGGGTGCAAAGATAATGATAACTTCCTTAAGACTTGTTCGCCTTCTCCTCGTCGTTGTCGTACCAATCCAGATACTCGATAGTGTATTTCCGGCCGGAATCGACCAGATTCTGCTTTTTGACATTAGAGATGCCGAATTCCACGGCCCCGACACCAAGCGTGTCGATATAGACCGTGCGCTGCCAGTCGTCGCTGTGCAAGTGCACGTTGTTCTGGAAGTCGATGAGCGTGGTCACCAGCGCTTTGACGTAGGTGAAGAAACTGCCGATCTCGTTGCGGACCGTCGGCTTGTGTGTGAGGTACATCGTGATTTCCTCCTTGGAGTCAAGACGGAACCCCAATGTCTCCCTGTTGTAAATATAGATATTCTCCCCCACGTCTTCTTTAATCCACTTTTTCTTGTTGAACTTGTCGTAATATTCGGTGCGGCGGACATTCTTGCTCTTGTCGTCCACAAATTCCATGCGGTCGAAGGTCTTGATGGAATAATTGTCCAAAAGGCCGCCGTCCACGTAGGTGTGTCCGTCTGTCTTGCCTTTCACAGAAGCGAAAAAGAGCGGGATGGACATTGAAATGCGTGCGGCATCCGCCACAATCACATCCGGAGTCTCTTTGGCGCAGAATGTCTGGGTGGTTCCGGTGGAGAGGTCGGCCCCCACGAGATAGATATCCCTGAATTTTTTCATTTTGGCCAACTCTTTGAACGTGATTTCACTATTGCCCGTTTTGTCCTTGATATAGCCGGCCATCAAGTTGCGGAAGAAGTCGCCCTTATACCAGCCATATTCGTTGAGTAACCGTTTCGAGTCGCGAGCAAGGCCGAATGAATCATCCATAAAGTTCTGGAAATTCAGGTTCCATAAGATTTTCCGCACCTCTTCGGAGGTGTAGCGCAGTCCGACCAGGACGGCCATCATTGCGCCGGCGGAGGTCCCAGCCACCCGTTTTATATCTTTCAGGATTCCTTTTTGGTCGAGCACCTCCAAAGCGCCCACGTAAGCGATGCCTTTCACACCACCGCCTTCAAAAACCAGATTGTGAAAATGATATGCCATAGTATTGAGTATTTGTTATTTTGATGTCTAAAACAATGAGAATTTTTCGGTTAGATTTTCTGATACGCCAGCCGTTCATCCCCCGACAGCAGGTAGATGATCCCACAGTAGGTGAAGCCGTGCTTGGCGAGGTTGTGCTGCATAATGACGTTGTCGCGGTGGGTGTCGATGCAGATGTTGGGGTCGCGGGCGAAGGCGAAGTCCATCACGCTGCTGAAGATGCCGTGCGTGCCGTGCAGGCCGCCCATACGGTGGATCACGTGGTATGGCCGGGTGTCGTCGAGCCATTGGCCGCCGAAAATCTCCTTGTAGGTGGGCTCCGGCGACGGCAGAAACGCGAAATAGCCCACAATCTTCCCGTCGTCTTCAATCACGAAGCCGCCATCACGCCGGATGTCATTCTGGACGGCCTCCACCGACGGATATCCGTTGGTCCACTGCTTCCAGTTGCCAGATGCCTGCATTTTCTCGCGCGCATCGTCGAAGACCGGCATAATGCACGGAATGTCCGCCTCGGTCGCGGGACGGATTGTCCGGGAAACTGCTGTTTCTGTCTTTTGGGCAAAATTGCCCTCAAGAATCTCCCGCCGCCTCGTATCATCGTCCGTGATGTCGCGCAGGCGTTCCTGGCTGTCAGTAAAAAAATCGTCGGTCATATTTATGATAACGCTGGAATCATCGGCAAAAATACAAAATAATTTTTCATCACCTCCAATGAATATTTTCAAAAAAAATCCCCAGCAGTGTAACCTTTTGCTATTTTTGCGTCATCATAGAGAATTAAGCGAAAAAAATGGAGAATGCGGCATTTTGGGAACGGATGTATGCGGCCAACATCGGGCGGATGATCGGCGCTTGCCACCGCTATGTCAATGATTTGGCGTTGGCGGAGGATCTTGCGCACGAGGCCTTTCTCAAGGCGATGGAACGTTCAGACACCTACCGCGCCACCGGCCGCTTCGAGGCTTGGCTGATGCGCATCACCGTGAACCACGCCATCCAGTATTTGCGCGAAAGCATCGATACTGTGCCGATTGTGGAGGAAGAGACCTTGGATGCCTCCGTGGAGGACACCTCGATCTGGAATCTGGACTTCACGCAGGAGGAACTGCTCGCGGCCGTTCAGCAACTGCCGGTCCGGCCGCGCACGGTGTTCAACCTCTATGCCATCGACCACCAGTCGCACACATACATTGCCGACCTGCTGAACATCTCCATCGCCAATTCCAAGGAGCTGCTGTTTCGCGCCCGCAAGCGGCTGCGACAGTTGCTCAACCAAATGGCCGAAGAGAAAGAAAAACGAAAAAAAAGAGGTTTGGTTATGATACTACTATTATTATTGCAGCATTCCGAAGCCGCGCGCACAGACCGACTGTTCCGCAATGGGCTTTCCCAATTGAGCTATGCGCCCGCACAGCCGTTATCCGCCACACAAATACGGCAGGCAGCAGCAGAGGCGCCTTCCAGTGCGGGCGTGTTCGTGGCGACACACCGTGCGGCATTGGCCACCGCCACCATTGCGGGAGTTGTCGGCGGAGTATGCCTCTGGCAGGTCGCCCGTACTTCTTTAAACGACAACACATTACCTGAACCAGCACCATCCACCGAGTCGCCCTTCAGCGTTTCAGCAGACAGTCTTGCCGCGACTGAATCGCCAATCGACATCCCCGAAGTGTCCGCACCGACCGAACCTCGTGAAGTGAAAAGCAAGCCCCAAATCATAGTCGTCACCAAAGAGATTGTGGTGAAAGACACGGTGGTTGTTCGTGACACTGCCATTGTTAAAGACACCGTCTATTTAATGAAGAAGCAATGAAAAGGAAGAATATTGTTGCATTCATCATCTTAATATTCAGCACTATAGGACACCTCTCCGCACAAAGCACAGACACAATGTATGTGGTGAAGCGGCACGTGGTGCGCGACACCGTCTATGTGCGCGACACGGTGCGCGTGCAGGACACCATCATTATCGCCGACTATATTCACAGTGAGGAATTCAAGCGACTGTTTTACGAGCTGAACGGCGCCGATGCGCAGACGCCGCCCGATTCTTTGCAAAAAATGTGGGCCCAGACTGTAACCATTTTGGAAAACCGCGTCATACAGTATGAACAGCAAAATGTATCCACTATGGACAGTATCAAGAAATACGGATTGGCGGGACTCCTGCTTTTGGGGTTGAACTCCCTCGCACCCGCACAGACAGAGGCTCCGCAGCCCGTGAGCGCGCCTAAAGCGAAGACCCAGTCGGTTTTGCACGACAGTCCTTTCAACGGTTTCCATTTCGGTTACACATTGGAGGCGGACTTCGTGCATCCCGTGGAGATGACTTCTATGTCCACAGGAAAGAAAACTTTTTCCTCTGTACGTTACGGCGGACGCTTGGGCCTGGAATGCTCCTACCACTTTGCGGATTATTTCGGAATATCTGCCGCATTGGATATAGGTTGCATCCATTTGGGCACAAGAGGAATTAATGGAGAATATTTTGGCCTCTCCATGCCATTGAAATTTGAGTTCCACTACCCTGTCGCCGACAAATTATGGATAACTGCGAATGCAGGTGTTCAGCTGCGAATGCCGTTGGAGACTTTTTTTTACGGTTATGATAAAAATGATGGAGCAATCATATATGATTATTATTTAGGCCCGCCGGTTTGGAATGCCGTTCATTATGTTAGTTATCGTTATAACAGATATGTTTTTTATGCGGATATAATGGCTGATGTAGGGTTGTATTACCTATTACCCAATAAAAATCACCTGCGTTTTTTGTTGGGATTGGACATCGCCACATCGGATTTTGCAAATGGAAATGTTCTCTTCACGACAAACGATGGAACTTCCCCTATAGATGGTCAATACTTTTCCGAGTACCCTTTTCCAACGGAAAATCAATACGTTTCCAAACGCAACCACTACCTCTACTTCCAGCTTGCCTACCTGCACACTTTCAGTAAGCATCGGGCCATCAAGCAGGCGCAGCCACATTGGAGCTTTGACAAGTCGTTGTATCGGCACGAGTTTCGGTTTGGGGTAAGCGATCCTTTCGGCCTATGGTTGTTGAAAAATGAGCAAAAGAACTGGTTGCAGGTGGGAAGTATTTATGCACAAATCGTTAATGAGAATCGGCCTTTCACGCCTGTGTTCTCCTTTGACTACCACTTCCGTGCTTCCAAGTGGTTTTGGTTGGGAATTACGACTGGCTACAGTTATTACAAAGGTACTGTGGATTATGCTGTTAATTATGTTGTCCTAGAGAATGCTCCTATTTATTCCTGGCAGGAGAAGGAGCACCAGTTTGTCATTATGCCTGAGGTGCGTTTCTCTTATCTGAACCGTCCGCACCTGACCCTCTATTCCGGTCTGGCAATGGGATTTCTTGTCAATCGCGGGAATTATTATAGAGGGACTGTGGACGACCAAATTTGGTTCGATATTGTATCCGAGGCAACCTCTTCTCCTCAGAAAATCCACACTTCAGTTTTTTCCGCGTTCCAGCTGACCGCTTTTGGGTTAAAAGCCGGCGCGAAACATTGGTTCGGCAGTTTCGAGGCAGGATTCGGCATCAAGGGATTTGCCAATTTGGGTGTTGGGTACGAGTTTTAGTTTCAGGTTTCAGGTTTCAGGTTTCAAGTTTTAAGTTTCAAGTTTTAGGTTTTAAGTTTCAAGTTTTAGGTTTCAGTAGAAAAATGCATTGGTTATGAAAAAGAGATTCTATATTGCATTGGTTTTGAGCTTAGCGGTTCTTTGCTTATGCCAGTGTAGCAGAGTGCCGTTCTGCTATAATGTCCCCCAAGATTTCTGGAACGACTATTTTCCATATGAAGAAGGGCAGACCGTGACTTTCCAAAACGAGTATGGCGAGACCAAAACATTCGTTGTGGAAGATGTTCACGTGAACTTTGGTCTATACGAGCCCTACACGGATGATGCGGATCCCGATCCGCATTGTAGTTCTCATGCTTCGGTGGGACTCTCTGACGGGGATGATGCTCTTCGGATGTATTTCAGCATGCACAGTGATTCCTACAAGAAGGAGAAGTACGTTTTCGCTTACACACTCCGTTTCGATTTTCCTCAAGATGCGCTTCCTGGCACGGAATATGAGTGGTGGAAAAAGACTCAAGAATTTACGAATCAGCAATATGGCAACATCAGGTCGCTGTATAAACTATTCGGGAAAACGGTGGAATTCGAGAAGGAAAGCTACGGTGGAGAATCTCCCGACAATATTTATGACGTGAAATGTGAGAGAGGCAAGGGGTTGAGTGAATTCAGTGAGAAAAAGAAAGGGTGCACTTGGAAGTTGGTGGAGGATCTTGCGCACGAGGCCTTTCTCAAGGCGATGGAACGCTCCGACACCTACCACACCGCCGCAATAGTGAAAGACACCGTCTATTTAATGAAGAAGCAATGAAAAGGAAGAACATTGTTGCATTCATCATCTTAATATTCAGTACCAATAGGATACCTATCCGCTGCGCCGACCTCGCCCGATTCGTTGGAAAATCGCGTCATTCGGGACTGTTCAAGGCATCTCCTCCTCACGGCACCACACTGCGGCTTCGCCATCCACGCAACAATCCTCCTCACGGCACCACACTGCGCTCCTTCGTCGCTTGTGCGGGGTTACTGGGATTTTGTCCCTTCGGGACTGCTCAAGGAAATTCTCCATTCTCCATTCTCAATTCTCAATTCCCCTCTGATGTCCTGGCTCGAGCTCCCCACCATCAGCGTGACGGCGCCGGGCTCCACCACCCATTGCAAATTCTCGTTCAGGATGGCGAAGTCGGATTTGTGCAAGGTGAACGTGACGACGGCGCTTTGACCTTTGTTCAAGTAAATCTTCTTGAAGGCCTTCAGCTGGCGCTCGGGCGTCTTGACAGAGGCTTTTTGGTGGCGCACGTAAAGCTGCACGGCTTCTGCCCCGAAATATGGCCCGGTGTTCGCCAGCTGGAAGGAGACCTCCAGGGTGGTGTCGTTTTTCCAGGCAGACTGCAAGTTGGAGTACTCGAAGGTGGTGTAGCTCAGTCCGTAGCCGAAGGGATAGAGCGGGCTGGCGGGCGCGTCGGTGTAGTCGCGGCGCACCTCCGTGGCGTTGTAATAGACCGGTAGCTGACCCACGGAGCGGGGATAGGATATGGGCAGCTTGCCCGAGGGGTTCACATCACCGAAGAGGATGTCGGCCACCGCCCTGCCGCCCTGCGAGCCCGGATACCAGGCGTTGAGAATGGCGGGCACATTGGCATCCGCCCACGAGAGGTCGAGCGGGCGACCCTGTATCATCACCAACACCACGGGCTTGCCCGTAGCACACAGTGCCTTCAGCAGTTCCTCCTGCCGGCCGAGCATCCGAAGTGTGGCGCGGTCGAAGCCCTCGCCCGCGTCCATATCGCTGACGGCGGGACCAGTCACCTCGGCGGCACCCGTTTCCTTATAGTTGGTGCGGAAGTCGCGGGCGCTGGAGCCGCCCAGCACCGCCACCACCACATCAGCCCCTTCAGCGGCGCGTACCGCCCGGGCGATGTCGTTCAGCGAGGTGTCGCGGATATGGCAACCTTGCACATACTCCACCTGCGCGTCAGGCAGCTTCTCGCGTATGCCTTGCAGCACCGTGATCACGGAGCCGTCGGCCTGCGGGGCGGTGTAGTCGCCCAACATATTATATACATTGTCGGCATTGGGCCCGATGACGGCCACCTTTTTCACCTCCTTGGAAAGTGGAAGTGTATGATTATCATTCTTCAGCAATATGATGGATTCTTGTGCGGCCCTTAGATTCCAAATCTCGTGCAGCGTCTTGTCAAACGCCACATACGTTTTGTCAAACGTGTCATCAAACAGGCCGAGCTGGAATTTTTGAGTCAGCACGTGCTTCACCAACTCGTCGATTTGCGCTTCCGTCACCAAGCCGTTTTTCACGGCTTGCACCAGCTGCTCGCCGTAGCAGGAACCGCCCAAGTCGATGTCCACACCGGCTTTCACAGCCATTGCGGCGGCCTCGGAGTAGTCGGCAGCGATGCGGGCGCTCACCAGTCCGTTGATAGCATAAAGGTCGGAAATCACCAATCCTTTGAAACCCCAGTCGCGGCGCAACACATCGCGAAAAAGCCATTGGTTGCCCGAGCAGGGGATGCCGTCCACATCGTTGTAGGCGGTCATTACCGACTGGATGCCATACTGCTTCAGGGCAATCATAAAGGGATACGAGAGGACGGAGAGCAGCTCACGCCGGCCCACCTGCGCGGTGTTGCCGTTGTGGCCGCCCTCGGAGATGCCGTGGGCGGTGAAGTGTTTCAGCGTGGAAATGATACTGGGCAAATACGATTGAGGACCGTACGATTGTATTCCATTAGCGTACTCGCCGCCCATTTTAGCCGCCAGCACCAGATCCTCGCCATAGGTCTCCTCCACGCGTGACCAGCGCGGGTCGCGCACAATGTCAAGCACCGGCCCGAAGGCAATTTGCGCACCTTGTGCATAAAGTTCAGATGCCACATTCCAACCCAATAAGCTCTCCAGCTTTTTGTCAAACGTGGAGGCGCGACCGATGGCGGTTGGCAGCACCGTGGTGCCGATGGCCATATGCCCGTGGGGAGCCTCTTCTGCAAACATCAACGGGATACCCAGACGGGTGTTTTTCCGGTTCCAGAGCTGCATCTCGTTAGTCAAATTATGCGCGGCCTCTGGGGTGAGACCGTTCTGCAATGTCTTCTGTGTCCAAGGGTCGGCACGCATAACGGCCCAAGTGCTGCCGATGTGTCTGTTTTGGATGGCATCCTTGAACTTGTCCGTCAGCACATACTTTTTCCCGCTCTTCTCATAATACTCCCACCCCATCGTCATCACCAGTTGGCCCGCTTTCTCCTCCAAGGTCATCTTGGAGAGCAGATCTTCTACCCTTTTCTCCACGGTGAGTTCAGGGTTTTCGTAGGGCTCCATCTGCCCGTTATGGTTAAGGTCTATATAAGATTGTGCAACGCCTGTAACGGCAAAGGTTGTCAAAGTCAGGAAAAGGGCAAGCCTGCGGATATTTTTCATATTCACATTTTTTAAGGTGCAAACATACAAATTATTCCAAAATAAAATCCTACTTTTGCCGTTTTGTAAGACGGTCGATTTTTTGGCCCTGATTTTTAATTACTAACATAAGCCCTAATAATATGAAAAGAATTGTTACTGTTATGTTCGCCATCCTTTTCGCTGGCACGCAGCTGTTTGCCCAAAAGGAGTTTACCGCCAAAATCGACCAGGCCACCGTCTATCTGAGAGGCGCGGCCCTCACGCACACCGCCTCTGCCTCTTTGAAAAGCGGCAGCTACGACGTGACCATCACCGGACTGAGTCCCGACATCGAGGTCAACAGCCTGAAAGTATCCGCCAACGGCGTGCTCGTCTCCGCTTCCGAGTTCTCCAACGATTTCATCACCCCCAAGGAGGAGAGCGCCCGCATCAAGAAGCTGCAGGACTCTTTGGACACCTACAAGCGCCAGTTGCAGGAGGCCAAGGACGAACTGACCGTCCACACCCACCTGCTGAAGATGCTCACCGACGGCACCCTCAACAATATGCAGCAGGAGAAGGGCACGGTCTCGGTGGCCGACATCAACGCCAATATGGAGTTGTACAAGTCGAAGGCCGGCGCCCTGCAGCACAGCATCGACCAGGACAACCTGAAAGTGACCAAGCTGCAGGAGACGGTCAAACGGCTGCAGAAGCAGCTGGACCAGGACAATATCGACAAGCAGCGCACCGGCGTGCTCCACCTGTCGGTGAGCGTGCCGCAAGCCATCACCACCACCTTCACCGTCACCTATTTCACCGACCTTGCCTCCTGGGTGCCCTGCTACGACATCAACATTTCTTCTATGGACAAGCCCGTGGTGATGAAGTCGAAGGCCCAGGTGACGCAATTAACCGGCCTCGACTGGAACAACGTGAGGCTCACGCTCTCCAACGCCACGCCCAACCGCACCAAGGAGGCGCCCGTGTTCAAAACGTGGTTCATCAACTTCTACACCCCGCGGCCACTCTACAAGCAATCGTCCACATCGTCGGCATTGAGCAATAGTGTATCGTACAAAGTCGCATCCAATGAAGGGGTATCTACTACTGATGGATACGCCACTTCCGCCCGAGGCAACCACACTCCCAGCGTCCCGCTGACAATGGACGACTTCGTGGATGTGGATATGCAGGAGGTTCACGTCAACTACAACATCTCGGTGCCCTACGACATACCTGGTAACGGCAAGGAGCAGCTCATCGACCTGAAGAGCTACAGCATCAAGGCCGAGTACAAGTACTACAGTGCCCCGAAGCTCTCCGACGAGACGTATCTTATCGCCACGCTGTCGGACTACGAGCAGTACAACCTTCTGCCGGGCTATGCCACGGTGACGTTCGACAACACCTTCGTGGGCAAGACCTTCCTGCGTCCCAACGCCACGGAGGAGCACATCTCGCTCACGCTGACCACCGATCCCAGGATCTCGGTCAAGCGCGAGAAGCGGAGCGAATACTGCAGCACGAAGCACGTGGGCAGCACCACCGCTGTCACCCTGTCATACCAGATCACCGTGAAGAACAACCAGACCAAGACGGCCAAGCTGACGCTGAAGGAACAGTATCCCATCTCCTCCAACAAGGATATTGAGGTGAAAGTGACCGAAGTGACGCCGGAAGCCACTTACAACAAGACGGAGACGGGCGTGCTCACGTGGGATGTGGATCTGAAGGCGGGCGAGACCCGCACGTTCAACGTCACCTACGTGGTGAAATACCCGAAAGACCGGAACATCAACCTGTAACACATACTCTTATTATGCGACAAACTGCCTTATTTTTCCAAAAAAGGCGCCTTTTTTTGTCGCATATTTTTTTATTTTTGCGGTCAAAAACACTTCATATCTGACAGCTAAAATGAAAAACAAGAGACTCATCAAAGTGTTATTATGGATAACCGTCATTTCCGGATGCTTCGGCTCCTTGTCCGCACAGATTCCTGCCAAATTCTTGTATCAAGCGATTATACGCAATTCGGAAGGGCAGCTTGTTCAGAATTCACAGGTCGGCATTCGTGTCAGCATACTTTCGGGCGACATCAACGGCAATGTCGAATATGTGGAGACTCAGGTCGGGCAGACTAACTCCAATGGTCTGCTAACCATTGAAATAGGAGACGGGACTGTCCAACAAGGATTGTTTAACAGTATCCAGTGGGAAAATGGCCAGTTTTTCCTGAAAACAGATTTAGACCCCGATGGTGGAACCGATTACACCATTTCCAGCACTATGATGCTGCTGAGCGTTCCGTATGCGATGTATGCAGAGCGGGCTGGCAACACTTTCAGCGGAGACTACAACGATCTTATAAACACTCCGTCCATACCGGCCATCCCTTCCCAACTCAGTGCTTTCCAGAACGATATGGGCTACATTACAATGGACTCCATCCCCACGATACCGGCCATCCCTTCCCAACTTAGTGCTTTCCAAAACGATATGGGATACATCACGATGGACTCCATTCCCACGATACCGGCCATCCCTTCCCAACTTAGTGCTTTCCAGAATGATATGGGGTACATTACGATGGATTCCATCCCTTCAATACCGGCCATCCCTTCCCAAATCAGTGCTTTTCAGAATGATGTGGGATACATCACGATGGATTCCATTCCTTCGATACCGGCCATCCCTTCCCAAATCAGTGCATTTCAGAATGATGTGGGGTACATCACCTCTTATACGGAGCAACAAATACTCAGCATTCACAACGACACCATATTTCTCTCAGGAGGAAGTTTTGTCAAGTTGCCCCCCACATTTGATGGCGATTATAACAGTCTGCGCAACAAGCCCAATATTCCTGAGATACCTACTGCGATAAGCGCATTTCAGAATGACGCCGGTTATCTTGCACAATCTGAATATACGGCATTGATGAACTCCATATCCCAACTCACACAACAGTTGGCCCAGCAACAACTTCAGATTGATTCGCTGATAGAGGCATTCCATAATGTGGATGTGGTGGACACAGCCTCACCCATTGTTGAGGACACGAGTCTTGTGGCTCCTGACACCACCCAAGCAGGGACTGACACCATCGCGCCAACCCCTGACATTCCAACCGTCAATCCTTTTGCGTGCCCAAATGCGCCCACAGTGAGCGACATTGACGGGAATGTGTACAACACAGTAAAAATCGGTCAGCAATGCTGGATGAAGGAGAACCTTCGTGTGACCCATTATCCGGATGGAAGGGATATATTCCTCAACCACCGTTGTGTCGATATGGGAGCTTATCAAAGCTGCGGTTCTCTCATACCTTGTACTGGAGACACAGCATACAGATACCCTGTGTTTTCGACCTATTCCGCGGTTGAGCAGCACGGCTATCTTTACAACTGGCCCGCGGCCGTGAACGGCTCTTCGGGCAGCAATTCTAATCCGAGCGGCGTACAAGGTATCTGCCCCAACGGTTGGCACATTCCGTCGTATGCCGAGTGGGAACAGCTGTTCAGTTATGTCAAAGGAAGAAGTGAATATGTGTGTGGTGACAGTTCCGCCAACATAGCCAAGGCCTTGGCATCCCAGGAGGAATGGAGCACCAGCGGCATTTTCACGGATGATTCTTGCTTTATCGGTTTGTACAAGGATCAAAATAACGCCACGGGATTTTCGGCTTTGCCCAGTGGCAGTTTCCATTCTGATGTGGGCGGTGAAGTGGAATATGACCGCGCAAGTGCCTATTTCTGTTGTTCCAATCGCCACGTGAACGATTATGGCAACGTATATCAGAGAGTTATAAGAATGTACACTTATCTTCCTTACGTATTTGCGGAGATTAGAAATTTAGGTGAAGCCAACACGGTACGTTGTGTGAAAGACTGATTCAACTTAGACGGTTGCGCCGGTTTTCTCACGCCAGGGGTGCACTTTCATAAACACCAGCGAGGCGACCAGCATCAGGACACTGTACACCCATTCGGAGCACCATACCCAACGGATGGGGAAGCAGAACACCTGCGTGGCCAGGTATATGTATATAATGTAAAACACCAGGACACCCGTCTCCATCACCAAGGCGAGGAAGGTGTTCCCGGTCCCCGACACAAACTCGAAATAGATCATTGCGGCAGCCATCACGACGGCGCCGACGTAGATAGTGTACAAAACAGGCACCGATTTCAGGGCTAATGCAGCATCGTCGGTGTAGATGGAGGCTATCTGTTGCGGGAAGAGGACGAAGAAGACGAGGATGGGGAGCAAAATGAGCAGCGACATCTTCAGGATGCGGCGCAGGGTCTGGGGAATCTCGTCGGTTTTGCCGGCCCCGATGAGTCTGCTGGTCACTGTGTTGGCCGTGGTGCCGAAAGCGAACACCGACAGGGTGCAGAGCATATACACACTGCGCACAATGCCCGAGATGGCCATCTCTTCCTCGCCCAGATGCTCAATCATTGCGAAAAACAGGAACCACGACCCGAAGGAGACGAGCCGCTGGAACATCGTGGGCAGCGAGATGCGAAGCACGGACTTGAGCAGTCCGCCGTCGAATTTCTCGAACGTGAAGAGGTTGTAGTTTTTATAGGGAAGTTTGATGAAGGTGTAGGCAAAGAAGGTGACGAAGGCGGTGATCTCGGCCAGTACGGACGAAAGGCCTGCGCCGGCCACGCCCATTTCTGGGAATCCGAAATGGCCGAAGATGAGCGCATAATCGAAGAAGATGTTCACTCCCGCCATCAGCAGTGTGGTGATGGAGATGATTTTCGTGTTGGAAAGCCCCACATAAAGGGCGCGGAACAGGAAGTTGACGCTGACGAAGATGATGCCCCATTGCCGGAAATCCATAAACCTGAGGGCGGAGGCATAAATGTTGGGGGATTCGATGATATGGGCAAAGAGCGTCTTGGTGAAGAGGTTCAGCAATCCCAACAGCACCACGCCCAGCAGAAGGGAGAAATAGAGCCCGTGTTCGAATATTTTGCCGATTCTTCCGATATTGCCCTCCCCCAGCCTTCTGGCCACCATAATCTGGATGCCGACAGAGAAGCCCTGGGTGATGGTAGTGAAGACCAGGTAGTAGAGTCCGGCCATCATTGCCGCTCCCAGCTCCGCCGCGCCCACGTGCCCGAGGAAGATGGTGTTCACCAGCACGATGAGGGTTTGGGCCAGGTTGCCGAATATGATGGGATGGGTAATCTGCCAGATTTCCTTGTGGGATACCGAGAGCTTCATTTGCAAGTGACTGTTTTAGTTATACTTCAGCACCACAGGCATTCCCGTGACAAGCGCGGAAGCGGGAAGCGTAACCTCCACCTGGCCGCCCTTGACCTTGTATTTCAGGGTCTCGCCGGTGCCCAGCAGCACCATCTCGCCCTTCTTGACGGGCAGGTTGAAATGCCATTGCAGGGTCTTGGTGGCTGTGCGCGGGTCGTCCACCACGAGGATGGCGTATTTGTAGCGGGTGTCCTTGCTTTGGGTGAACCAGAGGTTGCCCTCGTTGCAGAGAGGCAGCGTGCGGCTACTGTAGATGGCCTCGCCGTTGGCCTGCAGCCACTCCCCTATCGCGTTCAGACGTTCCACCACCACGGGTTCGATAACCCCTGACGGCGTGGGCCCCACGCCGAGCAGCAGGCTGCCGCCCTTGGCCACCACCTCCACCAGCATATTGAGAATCTGCTGGGGAGTCTTGAACTCCGCGCCGGGCACGTAGCCCCAGTCCTTGCTCAGCGGCACGCAGGTCTCCCACGGATACGAGAGCGGGCGGTCGGGAATCATCTTCTCGGGCGTGCGGTAGTTCTCGTATTTGCCCGTCACTGTGCGGTCCACGATAAGCAGTCCGGGCTGGTTCTGGCGGGCCATCTTGGCGATGCGGTCCATATCGATATCCTCCTTCGGGGCACGCACCCAGCCGCCGTCGAGCCAGAGGATGTCAATTTTACCATAGTTTGAGGTGATCTCGTTTATCTGATTGTAAACAAAGTCTTTATATCTATTCCAGCGATAAGGGTGATTGGCAATTTTGTAGTTCACGTGACGGTCGGGGGTGGCGTAGCGATCCCACCAGTAGTCCTGCGAGTGCCAGTCGGGCTTGGAGAAATAGGCTCCCACCATCATTCCCTGGCGGCGGAAGGCATCGAACACATATTTGGCCACGTCGGCCTTGGGATGGTCGGCGAAGGGGCCCTTGGCGATGGAGAAATCGCTGTATTTGGTGTCATACATCGCGAAACCGTCGTGGTGTTTGGTGGTGAAAACCACATATTTCATCCCGGCGCGGCGGGCTGCCTGGGCCCACTGGTCGGGGTCGAACTGGCGGGGATTGAACATCTTGTTCAGGCTCCAGTACCAACGCTTATAGTCGTCGTAGCGCATCGTGCTGTCGCGCGGAATCCAGTCCTCGTCCTCCGAGCAGATGGACCACGACTCGACGATGCCGGGCACCGCATAGAGGCCCCAGTGGATGAGCATCCCGAACTTGAGGTCCTGCCACTCTTCGAGTTTGGCCTGCACGTCGGGCTCGGTTGGCGGCGTGTAGGCGGCGTTCAGGTTCAAATCGGGGTTGGCTTGGTCTGCATTCTGGCAGAAAAGAGGGAACATAAGTCCGCAGAACAATACGAGGGTCAGGAGTCTTTTCATATTCTAATTTTTTGAGGGGCAAAGATACGTTTTTTTTGTATTTTTGCCGCTCTATAAAAACAACACGAAGTCAATGAAACGATATTGGAACGAGTATCAAAAAGAGATAGCCGACGACCGTTTTTTCTATGAGAGAAGCTGCATACGGCAGACCTTCTTCCCGGGGTCGGAGACGGCATTCCTCAACATTTTGCGCAACGACTTGGGCAAGGATGTCTATGACTCCTCGCACCAGCACACCTGTTCGGGCATCGGATATCACGCCGACGTGGTGCCATTTGAGACCACGATGACGGTGGTGGCGCGTCTTTTCTCGCTGATGACCGAGCGCGGTTACGAGAACTATGTGCCCTCGTGCGTCACCTCCTTCGGGGTGATGACTGAGATTATTGAGAAGTGGAACGAGAGTCCGGAACTGCTGGAGCAGGCCCGCCAATACCTGCGCAAGGCCACCGGTCGTGAGTTCGAGATTCCCAAGAACATCGTCCACCCTTCCGACCTTATTTACAAGTTCCGCTTCGACCTGAAGGAGAAGATGAAATACCAGCTTGTGAACCGTTTCACGGGCAAGCCCTTGCGCGGCGTGGAGCATATCGGCTGCCACTACGCCAAGATCTTCCCCAAACACGGCATCGGCAACGCGGAATTCCCGTACGTGTTGGCCGGTATGATTGAGGCCTGGGGCGGCGAGGTAATCGACTACCCCGAGCGCCGCCATTGCTGCGGCTTTGGCTTCCGCCAGTATCTTGTGCAGGAAAACCGCGGCTACTCGGTGGCCAACTCCAAGAAGAAATTCGAGTCGATGGAACCCTACGAGCCCGATTTCATCGTCGCCAACTGTCCGGGCTGCGCAATGTTCCTCGACAAATGGCAGTACACTATCGCCGAGATGGAGCACAAGACCTACGACAAGGAGGGCTACGGCATCCCTGTCCTCACCTACGAGGAGCTGGCCGGCCTTCTGTTGGGATATGATCCTTGGCAACTTGGCCTTCAGATCCATCAGGTGCAGAGCGAGAGCTTGCTCAACAAGATTGGCATACCCTACGACCCCGACGCCAAATACAAGGGCGCAGACGGCCAGCTGCTTGCTATGCCCGACAAGCCCTCTGTACTTAAAGTATAAACCACACAAAACATATCATTCATCATTCCAACTGACAAAATGAAGAACATAGCCATCATAGGAGCCGGTCCTGCCGGCATTGAAGCCGCCAGCATCCTGGCCTCTCAACATAAGGTCACCCTTTTCGAAAAAGAGGAACGCCCCCTCACCAACATCCGCAACAAGGCGATGCTGTTTCCCGATTTCTCCTCGGCGGAGGAGCTTGCCGACCAACTGGAAGCGAAGCTGCAGAACCCTAACATCACCCTGCTCGCGCAAACGGCCGTCACTGGCCTGCAGCGCCAGGATGGCGGGTGGCAAGTGACGGACGACAAGGGCGGCCGGCAGACCTTCGACCAGGTGCTGCTGACCACCGGATACCGCGTGTTTGACGCCTCCCGCAAGGAGGAACTCGGCTACGGCATCTACAAAGGTGTCATTACCTCCCTCGACCTGGAGAAGATGGTCAAGGAGGGGCGCATCGTCAACACGATGGGCGACACGCCCAAGCAGATTGTCTTCCTGCAGTGCGTGGGCTCGCGCGACGAGAAGAGCGGCAACAACTACTGCTCCAAAGTGTGCTGCGTCACCGCCGTCAAGCAGGCCATCGAGGTCAAGAAACTCTCCCCTTCCACCAACGTCCACATCTTCTATATGGACTTGAGAATGTGGGGACAGGGCTTTGAGGAGATGTACCGCACAGCCCAGGAGGAGTACAATGTACGTTTTGTGCGCGGGCGTATCTCCGAGGCGGCGGCCACTTACGACGGCCGCGTGCAGCTCAAGGCCGAGGACACGCTGATGGGTCTGCCGCTGAATATGAACACCGACCTGCTCGTGCTGATGGTGGGAATGTGCGCCTCCGACGGCACGCAACAACTGGCGAAGGCCACCGGCATTGACGGGCTCTACGGTTTTGCCCAGAGCAAGGACGAGCATCTGAACGACAATCTCACATCACAGGAGGGACTTTTCGTGGCCGGCAGCTGCAAGCGCCCGATGAGTGTCAACGACACCATCCAGGACGCCCGTTCCGCCGCCCTGGCGATGTTATAATCACAAGCTTTCATTATGAAAACGCTCTCCCCCATCCTGCTCATTCTGCTTACCATACAGACCCTTTCCGCCCAATACATCCGCGAAAATGACCGGTGGGGCGAGAAACTGGTGTATGTGGAGGGCAACACCATCCGGGAGAAAGACCAATGGGGCGCGAAACTCTTCTATTTCGACGGCAATACAGTCAGGGAGAAGGACCAATGGGGGCGGCAACTGCTCTACATTGACGGCAACACGGTGCGCGAAAAGGACCGCTGGGGCGACAAACTCCTCTATTTCGACGGGCTTACCATACGCCTCAAGGACCAATGGGGTGAGAAACTGTTTTATCTCGACGGTCTGACGCTCCGCCTCGAAAACCAATGGGGCGAGAAGCTCCTGTATTTCGAGACTATCCCCGACCGTTGGATACTGGCAGTCGTAGCGGTCTTGCTACTGGGAGATTAACATCTTTCTTAACACATTAATTCCAGAACTCACTTCTTCTCTGCCGGCGCGTCCCCTTTGGCGCGGCTGGTGGTGACAAGATACACGCCTGTGGCGATGAGGAGCAGTGCTACCGGTTTGTTCCAGGTGAAGATATCCTGCCCCACCGCGATGGCCACCACGGCGGTCACAAGAGGTTGCAGGTTGCTGTACATACTGACCGTGGTGGGCCGCAGGTAGCGCAGGCCTATCGGGAGCAGGAAATAGGCCACCACCGTGGAGAAGATGAGCACGGTGAACAGGTTGAGCCACGCCGCCACGGGCACAGGGCCGTGCAGCATAGGCACGTCGTGCAGCGTGGGCAGGGCCATCGGGATACAGCACACGCTTCCGATCAGGAACATCCATTTCATCAGCGTCACAGGGTGGTATTTCTGGGAAATCGTGCGGGTGACAAGCAGATAGGAGGCGTAGAAGAGGATATTGACGAAGCAGAGGAGGATGCCCATCGGGGAGGCGTTGGCGTCGATTTTCCAGGAGAAGAGCACAATCATCAGGGCGCCGGCGATGCCGACGAAGACGCCCGCGCTTTTGCGCAAGGAGATGGGCTCGCGCAGGAAGAGCGCGGCCATCAGCATCACCAGCAGCGGACTGGTGGCCGAGACCAGCGACACGTAGCAGGGCGAGGTGTAGCGGAAGGCCTCGGCAAAGGCAATCAGGGTGCCGGCCAGCACGATGCCACCGACCAGGAACACCCACACATCTTTCCTCTCAACCCGCTGTCGGGGAAAGAAGGGCGACAATATCCAAAAAGCCGCCGCACCGAAGAGCATTCGGGCGGCGGTAAAGGCTTGTGGGGTTATATAGTCGGGCACAACGGCCTTGGAGCAGTTCGGATTGATGCCGAAGATGACATACACGGCCAACACGGCCAGATGCCCGACCCATTTTCTGTTCTTCTGATTCAAGGATGCTTAGTTTTTCAACGCGGCGATTTCCTTGATGGCGTTGATGCAGACATCGATTTCCTCCTCGGTGTTGAAGGCGCCGACGCTGAGGCGGACGGTGCCGTCCACGGGCAGCGTGCCGATGCGTTCGTGCACCAGCGGGGCACACTGCAGACCGGTACGGCAGGCGATGTCATAGTCCACATCCAGCATAGTGCCCACGTCCATAGCTTCGAATCCGCGCACGTTGAGGGAGAGCACGGGGTTCTGGTTCTCGACGGAGGTGGCGCAATAGACGGTGACGCCTTCCACGTTGCGGACGCCGTCCACAAGACGTTTCCAGAGTTTCATCTCCTGGTCGTGGATATTCTGGATACCCTTTTCCTCAATCCACTTCACGCCGCGGTAGAGGCCGCTGATGCCGAGCATATTCATCGTGCCGGCTTCGAGGCGGTAGGGATATTCGTCGAGGTGGGTACGCACGGCGGAGCGCACGCCCGTGCCGCCGAAGCGGGTCTGGCGAACCTCCACGCCCTCGGCCACGTAGGAGCCGCCGATGCCGGTGGGTCCCATCAGGCACTTGTGGCCCGTGAAAGCGTAGGCGTCCACGCCGTATTCAAGCATATTCATCTCCACAGCACCCGCGCCCTGGCTGCCGTCCACCACGAAAATCAGACCATTTTCCTTGCAGACCTTGCCAATCTCCTTGATAGGCTGCACCGTGCCGATAACGTTGGAGCACTGGGTGCAGACCACCATCTTGGTGTTGGGCTTGATGGCCTTCTTGAAGTCGTCGGGGTGCACATAGCCAGCCTCGTCAAAGGGCAGGTAAGTCACCTCGATGATACCCTGCTGCTCCAGGCAGTAGAGGGGACGAAGCACAGAGTTGTGCTCCAGCATCGTGGTGATGACGTGGGAACCCTTCTGGGCAAGACCCTGGATGAGGATATTCAACGAATCCGTGGCGTTATAGCTGAAGGTGAGACGACGCTCATCGACCTTGGTGCCGCCGTTGAAGAGGCGGGAGAGAAGACGACGGGTGTCGGTCAGCAACTCACCGGTCTCGATACCAGCGTCATAGCCGGCGCGGCCGGGACTGACACCGTGTTCGCGGTAGAAGCTGTCCATAAAGTCATACACCTCTTTGGGCTTGGGATAAGAAGTAGCGGAGTTGTCTAAATATATCATAATTTGGGTTTTTAAAAACGGGTGCAAAGATACAATTTTTTTGTACTTTTGCGCGCTCAAAAAACTACGCTATTTTTTCACTAACAAATCAAGATATGAAAAAGATATTAGTCATTGGTGCCTGCGGACAAATCGGTTCCGAGCTGACACCCGCCTTGCGCAAAGAATACGGCACTGACAACGTGGTCGCTGCCGATATGATTTATCCTCTCAAAGGAGAACTTGCCAATGCCGGTCCTTCCTGTAAGATTGACGCCACCAACGGCCAGGAGATCGCCGATGCTGTGAAGAAGTACAACATCGACGCCATCTACAACCTCGCCGCCATCCTCTCCGCCAAGGCGGAGGCCAACCCGATGCTGGGCTGGAACGTGGGCATCGGTGCGTTGCTCAACTGCCTGGAAGTCTCCCGCGAGTTCGGCTGCGCCCTCTTCACCCCGAGTTCCATCGGTGCGTTCGGCCCTGACACCCCGCACGATATGACGCCCCAGGACACCATCCAGCGTCCGAAGACCATCTACGGTGTCACCAAAGTCACCGGTGAGCTGCTCAGCGACTACTACTTCAAACGTTTCGGCGTGGACACCCGTTCCGTCCGCTTCCCGGGCCTCATCTCCAACGTGACGCTCCCCGGCGGCGGCACTACCGACTACGCCGTGGAAATCTACTACGCCGCCGTGAAGGGCGAGACGTTCACCTGTCCCATCGCGAAGGGCACCTATATGGATATGATGTATATGCCCGACGCTCTGAAGGCCGCTATCGACCTGATGGAAGCCGACCCCGCCAAACTCGTGCACCGCAACTCCTTCAACATCACGGCTATGAGCTTTGAACCGGAGATGATTTATGCCGAAATCAAAAAGCACATCCCCGATTTCAAGATGGAGTACAAATATGACGAGCTGCGCCAGAACATCGCCGACTCCTGGCCCAACCAGATGGACGACCACTGCGCCCGCGAGGAGTGGGGCTTCAAGCCGCAATACGACCTGGCCTCTATGACTGAGGATATGCTCAAGGTGCTGAGCCAGAAACTGAAATAGTTGTTTTTACAATTATGCAATTATAGAAAAAGCGGTCTGATGACCGCTTTTTTTTATGTGTGACAAGTTCATATTTACAACACCAACAGGTTGCCTTTCAGCACAAACTGTTCCCCATACAAATCTTTGTATTGGATGATATAGTTGTACATTGTGTTGGGAATCAGATTCCCGTTCACTTCCCCTCCCCACCGGAATCCTTTGTCGCGGGATGCGAAAACCACATTGCCCCAACGGTCGAATATCCGGATGGAAAAATCGGACATCTGGCTCTGGAAAACGGGGCTCAGCTCAAACCAGTCGTTCAGGTTGTCGTGGTTTCCCGGAGTGATGGTGTTGGGGAGTATGATGTCCACCATACAGGGCTCAATGGTCACACCTTTGGAGACGGAGCAGTCGGCATCGCTCACGGTGACGCTATAGACTCCCGGATTGTTCACCATAATGGATTGTGATGTCTCGCCCGTGTTCCAGCGGTACTGCGACATCGCACCTTCGGCTGAGATTTCAACGAAGGGCTCGTCGCAAAGATTCGTCGCGGAAGAGACCACTGTCAGGGCGGTGTCCGCGATGGTCAGGCGCAAAGTCACCGTGCTGTCGCAGCCCGCACTGCTCTGCACCAGCTTCTCCAACAAGAGACTGTCCCTACCGACAGTTTGCTCGGCCGGCACGTCGAACCCGTAGCGGCGGTAGGGTTTCCCTTCGCAGGCCATATCTTCCAACTCGGTCACCGTGGTCGGGGATATGTTCAGATGCAGGGTGACAATACTGTCACAACCGGCAGTCGAAACAAACTGCTGCACATAGTCTCCGGATGTGAAATAAGTCTGGTCGTTCCAGCTGAAGCTGTCACAGGCGGCGTCTGTGATGGTGCGCTGTATCATATCACGGATGGTCAGATGCAGCGTCACCGCACTGTCGCAGCCGTGTGTGGTTTGGAAATGCTGTGTGTAGTCGCCCGACTGCGTATAGGTCTGTCCGTTCCACTGGTATTGCACACAATTGGTGTCGGCAAATTGTGAAGTGGCGGCCGGATAGATGATCAGGTGCATCGTCACTGTACTGTCGCAGCCGTGTACACTTTGATAATGCCGCACATAGTCGCCCGACTGCGTGTAGGTCTGCCCGTCCCAGATATAGTTTTCGCAGTAAGCAGCCGTAAATCCAGAAATCTCGTTCGGATAGATGGTCAGATGCAGCGTCACCGTGCTGTCGCAGCCGTGCGAGGTCTGGAAGTGCCGCACATAGTCGCCCGATTGCGTGTAGGTCTGCCCGTTCCAGGTGTAGCTGCTGCAAGCGGTGGCCGAGAAGGTGGAAGTCGCCGGCTGGTGAATGGTCAAGTGCAACGTCACCGCACTGTCACAGCCGTGCACATTCTGGAAATGCTGCACATAGTTGCCCGACTGCTGGTACGTTTGGCCGTTCCAGGTGTAGCTGCCACACTCGGCGGCAGAGAATGCCGATGTGACGGGCTGGCGAACGGTCAAGTGCAGCGTCACGGCGCTGTCGCAGCCGTTGGCGGCCTGGAAATGGCGCACAAAGGTGCCCGACTGCTGGTAGAGACTATCGTTCCACTGGTATTGCACACATACGGCGGTGTCGATCACCGCGCCGGTCACTTGGTGCTCCAGCACATTCACCACAGCGGTGAGCGTGTCGGTGCACTGGCCGTTGTTGATTCTTGCTACCATCGTCACGTTATAGTTGCCGGGCCCGGGGAAAGTGTGGGTGGGTTCGAAGTCGTTGGAGGTGGTGCCGTCGCCAAAGTCCCAGTAGGCTGATTCGCAGGACTCACCAGTGGGAGTGGCCACCATCTGGCTGGAAGAGACGAAACTCTGGTTGTCAAACACATACTCATAAGAGCAAGGCGTGTTCGTGGTGGTGAAGTCAGCCATCGGATAACGCGAGGTCAAAGAGGTCCAGAGCGTGAAGAAGCAGTTGGGGTTGTTGAGTGAGATGACCTTGCAGCAGAGACGGTCGTTGCCGGGAGGCACCGTCACCGCCTGCTGGGTGGAGATAACATTGTTCGGGGCGCTCTGATAATACCATTGGTAGTTGAATCCCGACGGGGCGGAATAGGTGTTGGTGGTCGTTTCGCCACACGATTCGACAGTGATGTTCTTCTTCTTGCAATTCAGATGGAAATAGGCATAGCCGTAGTGTCCGCTCTGATCGCAGTCGTAGGTGGTGAGACGCACCCGTATGTTCTGCCCGTGGTAGGCGCTCAGGTCCGTGCCCACGGTGGTCCAATCCTTCCACAAGACATTGCTGCCGGCGAGGTTCCAGCCCAGCGACTGGTTGGCGATGTAGTCGGCGGCACCGCAGGTGGGGTCCACCTGCGTACCGCTCTGGTCAAGCAACTCGAACTTAAAGCGAGGTTGTTCCGAGGCGGTATGGTCAGGGTCTTGCAGCACGGCAGCGTATTTCAGCAAGAGAATGGCTGCGTCGTTGGTGTCCACGTGGAAGGTGTAGGTGATGCTCTCCGCCTGCGCCCCCGTGCTCCAGTTGCCCAAACGGACAGAATACTTTTCACAAGGAGGCAGGATGTTGAGAAGACCGGCCGTCCGCGAATCGGTGGCCTGCACCAAGTTGACGGTATGGCGGCTGGACTGTGTCTGCCAACCATTGTCAACCACACCCGTATTCAGATAGGGATTGCTGAAAGTGCCGTACTGGCACAAGATGTTGGGGCCCGTCAGTGTGGTCAGGTCGATGCAGGAAGAGGTGTCGGGCATACAGGTGACAAATGACGAATAGGATTCGTTGGTGATGACGCCGTCCTGACCACAGTCGAAATAGACGTGCACCTCATAGTCCTGGCCAATGACGAGGCCGTTGATATCATAGCTGGTGCCGGTCACCCAGGCACCCGTGCCATTGCCGGGCGTAAACCCTGCCAATCCGTATTCCACATAATAGCTGGTCACGGAGGGGTCCAGGCTGGCATTCCACGTGACGTGCAGGCCGTTGTTCGTGTAGTGGGGAACGGCATTGACGGGCGATCCGCCGCAGGCACATCCGCCCGTGCAGGTGACCTGCAACTCGAAGCCCGATTTGACCACACTAACATCGGAGGTGAACTTCAAAGTCAAGGCTCCGGTTTGGGAAGAGATATTCACATTGCCCTGCCCCGTGTAGGTGTCGTAGAGCGTTCCTCCTACGCCCACGCCCTCATAGACGTACAACTTATCGAAGTTGCTCTCTGTATCATAGGTGCCTTGGATATGCACCACGCAACCCGGAGTGGCCGGCTGCACAACCAATATGCCCGAGCAGCTGTTGGAATAGTCACCCGTACCGCCCGGGTCAAAGATGGTTCCCGAACATATCGTGATGGTCTGCGTGCCCGAAGAGGGCACATTATAATTATAGGTAAGGATTCCGGTGGCATATTCCTCGTTGGTGATGAGGCCATCGCTGCCGCAGTCGGAATAGATGTGCACCTCGTATTCCTGGCCGGGCACAATGTTGGGAATGAGGTAGCTGGTGCCGGTCACCCACACTCCAGTGCCGTTGCCCGGCGTGAAACCACGGAAACCATATTCCAAATAATAGGAGGTCACCGACGGGTCAAGGCCTGCATTCCAGTTGACCTGCAGACCGCCCGAAAGGCTTTGCAGCACCACGTTTCTGGGGACACCGATATTCTCGCAACCGCACAAACAGGTCACCGACAGCTGGAAGCCCGAGTAGGTCACGCTGACGTCGGAAGTAAACTCTATAGTCACGGTGCTGCTCTGGGTGATGATGTCTATATTTCCCTGTCCCATATAGCTGCCGAGCAGGGTGCCGTTTGTGCCCGCCCCTTCATATATGTATATATGGTCATACGAATTCTCCGTGTTATAGGTCCCTTGCAGATGCATTAGGCAATTCGACGAGGAGGAGTTGACAATCAGCCTCCCCGAGCAGCTATTGGGATAATTGCCCGTGCCGCCGGGGTCGTAGATGGTTCCTGAACACATCGTCACCGTCTGCGTGCCTGATGAGGGGACGTTGTACGATTGTGCGAAAAGGCCGCCCGCACAAAAGCACAAGAGGAACAGGATGAGGGTGAAACAATAGCCTTTTCTCATTATTGTCAAGGTTGAATTTGCTTTTGCAAAAATAATCTTTTTAACAATATGATGTTTATAATTTTTTGGAAAAAAAATCAAATCAGCAAATTAGGGATGATGATTTTTGAAAACGCTGTTGATAACCTGTCATTTTACAATTTTTATATTTTTGCCGCCTTCAAAAACAGAGAAAATAGAAACTACTAACCAAAAACCAAATCGCTATGAGAAAAATCAAGTTCATTGCACTATTCGTCATTATTATGGTGGCGGCCACGTCTCAGTCTTACGCGCAGGCCCCTTACCGGCACAGCGTCGGCGAAACAGTCGGCACGATGGTGGCTTTCACTTACAAGACCTTCCCCACCGACCACTTTGCTATGCAGTTTGACTTGGGCACCAAGTACAACTACAACTACGTAGCCGGCTATGGTTCCTCTTGCTGGTCTATGGAGATTGCCCAGAGTTATATGTATGAGGGGCACTTTGTGAAGGGGCTGTACGGTTTCGTGGGAGGTGGCATCAGTCTCGGCATCAGTTTTGCCCCGCAGGTGTCGTATTATCTCTCCTACAGGGAAGGGGTTCAGGTCCGTGACGTTATGGGCAAATTCGGCGCCCACAGCATTGTCGGCCTGGAATACAAGTTCGACATCCCCCTCACCTTGCAACTGGACGTGCGTCCCGGATACCGTTTCCTGTTCAACAACGAGGTCAACCTCGACCACACCTTCGACTGGGGTATGGTGAACTTCGGCGTTCGCTACGCCTTCTAACATTATAATATGTGCACAAAAAAACGGGGCATCTTTGCGATGTCCCGTTTTTTTTATCCGGTTTTTCGTAGAGACGTTTAATGAAACGTCTCTACCGATATTTTACAACAAATGCACGGCAACGGTCAAACCGGCCATTACGATGCTGACCATACTCATCAGCTTGATGAGGATGTTCAGGGACGGGCCGGAGGTGTCCTTGAAAGGATCGCCCACGGTGTCGCCCACCACGGTAGCCTTGTGGTTGTCGGAGCCCTTGCCGCCGAAGTTGCCTTCCTCGACATACTTCTTGGCATTGTCCCAAGCACCGCCGGCGTTGGCCATAAAGATAGCCAGCACGAAACCAGCACCGAGACCGCCCACCAGCAGACCGAGCACGCCGGCCACGCCGAGGATCAGACCCGTGACGATGGGAGCCAAAATGGCGAGGATGGAGGGCAGCAGCATCTCGTGCTGAGCACCCTTCGTGGAGATGGCCACGCAACGAGCGTAGTCGGGCGTACCCTCACCGGTGAGGATGCCCTTGATCTCTTGGAACTGACGACGCACTTCCTCCACCATCTTCTGGGCGGCGCGACCCACGGCATTCATCGTGAGACCGCAGAACAGGAAGGCCATCATAGAACCGATGAAGACACCCACGAGCACCTTCGGGTTCATCAGGGAGACATTGTAGTATTCCATAAAGTCGATCAGGCTGGCATTGGCAGTGTCCACCATACGACCGTCGCCGAGGTCAAGAACCGAGGTGCCGATACGCTCCAGGGCCATCTTGATCTCTTCCACATAGGAGGCGAGCAGAGCGAGGGCGGTCAAAGCGGCGGAGCCGATGGCGAAGCCCTTGCCAGTAGCGGCAGTGGTGTTGCCCAGTGCATCGAGAGCGTCGGTACGTTTACGAACTTCAGGATCCAAGCCGCTCATCTCGGCGTTACCACCGGCATTGTCGGCGATAGGACCATAAGCGTCGGTAGCCAAGGTGATACCCAGCGTGGAGAGCATACCCACGGCTGCGATACCGATACCATACAGACCCTTGGAAAGGTTGATGGCATTGAACTCAATCTGGAAGCCGTTGGCGCACAGGAAAGCGAGGATGATAGCCACACCGATGGTGAGCACCGGGATGACGGTGGAGATCATACCCAAACCGATACCGGAGATGATGACCGTGGCAGGACCCGTCTGGGAGGACTCGGCCACCTTCTGCGTCGGCTTGAAGGATTGGGAGGTGTAGTATTCCGTTGACTTACCGATAATCACACCGGCGAGCAGACCCACCACCACAGAGAGGGAGACCTGCCACCAAACGATATCAGTGGAGTCTTTGAAAAGCACGTACATAATGCCGAAAGTAGCCACAGCGATGAGGATGGCAGCGGTGTTGGTACCGCGGCTCAGGGCCTTCAGCAGTTGCGTCATACTGGCTTCTTCTTTCGTGCGGACGATGAAGATACCGATCACGGAGAGGATCACGCCCACAGCAGCAATCATCATAGGAGCAAGGATGGACTTCATCTGCATCTCAGCGCCGATGGTGGCGAAAGCGGCAGCACCCAGGGCCATCGTGGAAAGGATAGAGCCGGCGTAAGACTCGTACAGGTCAGCACCCATACCAGCCACGTCACCCACATTGTCGCCCACGTTGTCGGCGATGGTGGCGGGGTTGCGCGGGTCGTCCTCAGGGATGTTGTATTCGGTCTTGCCAACGAGGTCGGCACCCACGTCAGCGGCTTTGGTGTAGATACCGCCACCGACACGGGCGAAGAGCGCCTGCGTGGAGGCACCCATACCGAAGGTCAGCATTGTGGTGGTGATGGTGGTCAGCGTGGCGTGTTCACCCACCAGCTCCAACAGACCGGTGCCGTTGAGAATCAGGAACCAGGCGGAGACGTCGAGCAGGGCGAGGCCCACGACAGTGAGACCCATCACAGCGCCGCTGCGGAATGCCACCTGCAAGCCCTTGTTGAGGCTCTGGCGAGCGCCGTTGGCCGTACGGGCAGAAGCATAGGTGGCGGTCTTCATTCCAAGGAAGCCGGCCAGACCGGAGAAGAAACCACCGGTCAGGAAGGCGAACCACACCACCCCGTTCTGCAGGTGGAAAATGGACATCACCAGGAAGAGCACAGCAAGGATGACGAACACGATGGTCACCACCTTGTATTGCTGTTTCAAGTAGGCCATAGCGCCTTTACGCACGTGAGCGGCGATTTCACGCATTGTCGGAGTGCCCTCATCTTCTTTCAACATTCTGCGATAAAAGAAGAAGGCAAATCCCAATGCCACGATGGACGCACAAAACACGATCCATACATACTTTACAAGATTTTCCATAAAAACTTTTAATTTGGTTAATAATATTATTTAATTGTGTAAATCTTTTCAAACAAAAACAGATTACTGTTCCAGCAGCTGCTTCACCGCTCTTTCCAGAGCCTCGCCTCTCAGGTCTTTGGCCACAATGCGACCCTCACGGTCGAGGAGGAACATACTGGGGATGGAGCGCACGCCGTAGATGGCGGCAGCCTCGGAGGACCAGTATTTCAGGTCGCTGACGTGGTTGGGCCACACCAGCTTGTCGTCCTTGATGGCCTTCTTCCAGTTGTTGGCGTCACGGTCGAGGGAGACGCTGAACACTTCGAAGCCCTTGTCGTGGTATTTGGCATAGACGTTGCGCACGTTGGGGCTCTCGCGGCGGCAGGGACCGCACCAGGAGGCCCAGAAGTCGATGAGCACCACCTTGCCGCGCAGGTCGGAGAGCTTGCGGATGTTGCCGTCGGGATCCGGGAAAGCGAGCTCGGGAGCCAGGGCGCCGATGGATGTCTTGCCCGCGGGAGAGTTGAGGATATTCCAGCGCTCCTTCACAATGGGATGATTGGGGTTGGTGACGTGCAGGGCGCGCACCACCTCCTCGTGGAGGGCGGCGTTCTGCTCGCGCGGGAACATATCCACAAACATCAGAGCGGCAATGTCGTCCTTATTGTTTTTGATCAGGTCGATGATCTTGCTGTTCAGGTAAGCGTCCGTCTCATTATATTGCTTTTGGTACACATTGATGACGTCGCGCAGTATCTGCTGGGCGTCGGTGACGAGCGCCGCTCCCTTGTCCTTCTGGCCTTCAGTCTGCTGAGCATACTCGATACCCTTGGCCATATTGGGCCGCACATACTGTTCCACCAGCGCGATGACACGTGCCGACCAAGCATTGGCGCTCTTCTTCTGTCCCATCAGGTCGTTGTACACCAGACTGTCGCGGTCGGCAATGAGCTTTTGCACCAGATCCATATAGGAGCCGAGGGAGTTTTGGGCCAACTGATGGCGCACGTCAACATTTTGGATATAATTGTCCAACTTGGAATAATAATCCGAATAACCTGCCAGTCTTCCTCCGGAGAAATCATAATAGTTCCCGACATTTTGAAGATAGTTGGCGAAAGGACGGTAGTTGTTGTCTATTTCCTTGAGTGCCTTGCTGGCGGCGGTGGCGAACGTCTCCATATCGGAGCCCTTTATTTTGCCGGAGGGAGCCATCTGCTGACAGAGTTCCGAAAGGGCATCCGCCGCCTTGAAAGTCTCCTGAATATAACCGTCCACATCGTTGTTGGTCTGGGTGTAGAAGTTGACATTCTGCGTCAGGCGGCTCCAGTATTTCTGTCTGGGGTCATCTTGCAAGGCCGCGTTAAGGCTGTCAACGACAACCTTCTTGCGGGAAGTGCAGTTTGTCGCCTGCTGCACAAAAGCCATTGAAGGGGAACCCTCCACAAACGGCAATGTCTGCAAGTCTTCCGCATCCAAGGTCATAACGACATTCTCGCCGGGTTTCACCACGTAAAGAAAATAGTTGTTGTCGCCGAAATCGAAACGATAGATGTCATTGTCAAGATCCAGTTTCATTGTGAACTGGTCATTCACAATGTCGGCGGAAGCAAAAACTTTCCGTTCGTTGCCGTATGAATTGATCAAATCTACGTGCTTGAAAGTGTTATTTCTCAATTGTACCAGCACTGTTGACGTTTTCGTCTTGTTGTTCTGAGCGACGACAAATCCGTTTATCATCATCACTGCAAACAAGATAGCAAAGATTTTACTATATTTCATCTTTTAATTTTTTTTGAGGCGGCAAAGATACAAATTTATTATCTTTGCGGCTCAAAAAATTAGTACAATGCGAAGTTATAATATTGTAGGAATTCAACAGGTCGGCATCGGGACGGAAGATATGGTGAAGTCGTGGAAATGGTATGCCGATATGTTCCAGATGAATGTCCGGATGCTGGAGGACGACACCGTGGCGGAGCTGATGCTCCCCTACACGGGCAACAAGCCCCAACGCCGGCACGCTTGCATCGCCGCCAACCTCCAGGGCGGTGGTGGTTTTGAGATTTGGCAATACTCGGAACGCAAGCCGCAACCCATCTCTTTTGACATCCAAATCGGCGACCTGGGCATCTTCGTCGCCAAGATCAAAAGCCACAACATTGCGGCCTACCACGAGGAACTGACCCAGAAATACCGGGACATCACCCCGATATTCACCGACCCGCGCGGTCTGCCCACCTTCTACATCCACGACCCGGCCGGCAACTGCTTCCAGGTGGTGGAGGACAACTACATCTTCATTGACGAGAACCGCTACTCCGGCGGCATCGTGGGCGCGATGATCGGCGTCTCCGATATCGACAAGTCGCTGCCCGTCTATCAGGACATCTTCGGTTACGACACAATCCTGTACGACAAGAACGGCACGTTCAGCGACTGGCACACGCTCCGGGGCGGCGAGCAGCACTACCGCCGTGTCCTGTTGGGGCGTTCCACGCCGCACACGGGCCCGTTTGCAGGCCTCTACGGCTCCGGCACCATCGAACTGGTGCAGGCCCTCGACCGCACCCCGCGCAAGATCTACGAAGGCCGCTACTGGGGCGACCCCGGCTTCATCCAAATCTGCTTCGACGTCGTCAATATGCGCGAACTGGAGAAGTACTGCCAGGAGAAGGGCTATCCCTTCACCGTGGACAGCTGCGCCAACCAGTCGCAATTCGATATGGGGCTCGCCGCCGGCCACTTCACCTACATCGAAGACCCCGACGGCACGCTCATCGAGATGGTTGAAATCCACAAGATCCCTATCATCAACAAGCCCAACATATCCATCAACTTGATGAAGCGCGACCGCACCAAACAGCTGCCCACGCTTCTTTTCCGTATGATGAAACTTAACAAAGTCAAATTCAAAGACAATGGGTAATCTTATCAATCTCATCAAGGAGGACGTCCGCTACGAGGAGGCCCTCAAAGCGTGTATGAACTGCGGTATGTGCACAGCCGTGTGCCCGGCGGCGGAGTTTTACGACTACGACCCCCGGCGCATCTGCGACACCGTGCAACGCGGCAACGAAGCCGACATCGAGAAGTTGCTCCGCTCCGACACCATCTGGTACTGCGGACAGTGTATGTCGTGCAAACCCCGCTGCCCGCGCGGCAACGCCCCGGGCGAGATCATCAACGTGCTCCGCAAGATTTCCCAGCAGTTCGGCTATTTCCGCGACAGCGAGATGGGCCGCCAGCAGATTGAGCTGATGGAAAACATCGAAGGCAACATCCTCGAAATCGGCTATTGCGTGCACCCCGACAAGGTCAACCCGTCCAAGCACATAGAGCAAGGGCCCGTGTGGCAATGGTACGTCAAAAACATCAAGGAGGTGTCCCCCAAGTTCGGAGCCAACTACCACGGCAAAGGCGCCGGCGCCCTGCGCGACATTCCCCACGAGGATATGTCCGAGGTGCGCAAGATCTTTGAGGTGACGGGCGGTATGGAACTCCGGCACCAGGTGCTCGACGACAAATAGTCCTCCCCCACCCCATCCTTCCCCTTAACCTAAAAAACAACAAACGAAAAACGACACACCACGATATGGAAAATTTTGGCTTTTCCTTGAAAAAATCCCGGACGGTCAACCTTATGCACGCCGATATGCAAAAGTTTGACCAACTCATTGCCGCCGTGCCCTCCTACAAGCGGTGCATCGGCTGCGGGGGCTGCACGGCCTCCTGCTCCGCGCGCCAGTTCACGGATTTCGACATCCGGAAAGTGCATTGCTATTTCAGCAGAGGCCAATACGACCAGCTGGAACAGGAACTGCAGAAGTGTATGCTCTGCGGCAAATGCACCCTCGTATGCCCCAGAGGCGTCAATCTACGCTCCCTTATCATCAATATGCGCCAAATTTTGTCCAACACCACTGAAATCTTAGGATAATGGAGAATTTTCATCCTTTTGTGCTCCCATTCGTGCTGGGCACTTTCGCTCTTTTCGGCATCTGTATATATAAATATGTACGCTGGGTACGCCAGTTCGACCGGCTTCAACGGGCCATCATCCTGAAGAACATCTTCTCGGTCAAGCTGCTGCCGGCCATCTGGGAGATGTTCACGGAGTGTCTGCTCCACTTGCGCATCAGCAAGAAAAACTGGCGTCTCGGCTATATGCACCGCAGCATCGCCTTCGGCTGGTTCCTGCTCATCGTGGTGGGCGCCGTCGAGAGCCGTATCGGCACCCCCAAGAATTTTCACTTCTGGGTGGCCATCTTCTACCGCTATTTCCACCAGGCACCCCCTGAGAGCCACACAGCCTTTGTGTTCACCCAAGTGATGGACCTGCTGCTGCTCTACGTGCTCTCCGGCATCACACTGGCCTTCATAAAGAAAATACACTCCCGCATTCTCGGGATGAAGCGCGCCACCAAGCACACGCTGATGGACCGCGCCGTACGCACCGCCCTCTGGAGCATTTTCCCCCTGCGCCTCCTGAGCGAATCGGTCTCCGCCTGCCTTTACCACAACGGCGGTTTTCTGACACAAACCATCGGCGACCTCTTCAGCCCGAACGTCGCGCAGTTCCTTGAGATGCCTTTCTGGTCCCTCTACTCCATCGCCCTCTGCGTCTTCTTCCTGCTGCTGCCCTTCACGCGCTATATGCACATCTTCACGGAAATCTTCCTGATCTATTTCCGCAAACTGGGCGTCAAGGAGCGCGTCAAGATGACGGGGTTCACCAAATTCGAGCTCAGCGCCTGCTCTCGCTGCGGTATGTGCATCGACGGCTGCCCGCTCTACAAGGACCTCGGCATTATGGATGTGCAGTCTGTCTATCTGCTGCGCAACCTGCGCAACCTCGAACATCACAAGGACATTGTGGAGGCCGGCAAGAACTGCCTGATGTGCAGCCGCTGCTCCGAGGACTGTCCTGTGGACATAGACCTGATGTCCATCCGCCGTATTTCCCGCGACAAGGGCGACCTTGACACCGACGGCAACTATCAGTACCTGCAGAAGGTCAAGTCTTTCAACTCCATCGGGCGTGTGGCCTACTTCGGCGGCTGTATGACCCAACTCACCCCCGCCATCAGCTCCGCGATGGAGGAGATTTTCAACGCCGTGGGGCAGAAATACTGGTTTATGGACAAGGAAAAGAGCATCTGCTGCGGCCGTCCGCTGGCGCAACAGGGATTTAACAAGCAGGCTGCTGAACTGCGCCGCAAGAACACGGAACTCATCCACAGCTCCGGCGCCACCGCGCTCGTCACCTCCTGCCCTATCTGCTACAATGCCTTCAAGAACGAATACCAACTGCACATCCCAGTGTATCACCACACCGAATATCTCGACCAACTCATCAAGTCAGGTAAACTGAACGTCAGCAAGGGCGACCTGAAGGTCACCTACCACGATCCTTGCGAGCTGGGACGCAGCTGCGGTATCTACAAGGAGCCTCGCAACGTGCTGAAAGCCGTGGCCACCCTGCTGAAGACTGAAAACGAGAAGGAGAAGAGCCTCTGCTGCGGTATGAACCTTGGCAACACGGTCATCACTCTGGAACAACAGACCATTCTCCGCAACACCGCCCTCGACAATCTGACGGCACCGAACCCTGACGTAGTGGTCACCGCCTGCCCGATGTGCAAACGCGCGTTCCAACACGGCGGCACCTCCGTGCAAGTCAAGGACATTGCCGAAGTGGTCGCTGCTGCAACAAAGAAAGAATAGGAATCGCCCTGCCGGGCTGTCATTTATTTCTCCACCCTCAATCTCGCGACGGGAATGCCCAATTGTTCGCGATACTTGGCTATCGTGCGACGCGCCACCTTATAGCCTTTTTCCTCCAAAAGCTCATTCAATCGGTCGTCGGAAAGCGGCTTGCTCTTGTCTTCTTTCGCTATCAAATCACTTAAAAGGCTCTTGATGGCCTTGGAAGAGACATTGTCTTTGTTGACAGCCTCCGAGAAAAGGTGCTTCAGCGGAATGATGCCAAAGTCTGTCTGCACATATTTGCTGTTGGAGACACGGGAGATGGTGGAGATATCCAAGTTCACTTCATCCGCTATGGTCTTCAAAATCATCGGCTTCAACTTGGTGTCGTCGCCCGTCAGGAAATAGTCGCGCTGATGATTCATTATGGAATACATTGTATTATAAAGAATCGTCTCGCGGGTAGAGAGCGCGTCGATGAACTGGTTGGCCTTGTCCACGTAGGTCTTCATAAAGCGTTCCGCCTCTTCTCTCTTTTTGGCTAACTCCTCTTTCGACAGGAACCTGTACTCATTGCTAAACTCCTTGTTAAGGCGTACCTTGGGCACATATTGGTTGTTGAGACTCAGCGACAGGACCCCGTCACGGGCGGTGATGGTGAAATCGGGATGGATGATTTCCGCCGACTTCTGCAGGGGCGTGGTGTCGTCAGCAGGGCGAGGCGACAGCTTCTTGATGACCGCCACCGCCTCTTTCACTGCGCACTCCGTAAGATTCAATATCTCACGGATTTTGTCGTAACGCTTTTTCAGGAAGAGGTCGAAACATTGGCTTACGATGTCGGTCGCGGTGTGCACAGCGGAAGTTTGGTCAGGTAGGCGGTGCAATTGCAACAGGAGGCACTCCTTCAGGTCGCGCGCACCGGTGCCGGGCGGGTCCAGCTCCTGCACGAAAGTGGTAAGCACCTGCTCCACCTCTTGCGCATTGGTATAGAGATTCTCCATAAAGAGCAACTCGTTGGCAATGGTCTGCACATCCGAGTTCAAGTAGCCGGCCTCGTCCAGGTTCCCGACCAGATAGTCGGCAATCTGTTTCTGCCGCTCATCCATTTCCATCTCGCCGAGCTGAATCTGCCAGTTCTCCTGCAACGATGCCGCATAGACGCCCTGGCGGTCGTACACAACACTGTCGTCGGGAGCGTTGGCGCGCCGAATGCTGTTTTCTATGTCACGCTCTGTAGGATAGTCATCCATATCGTCATCGCGATAGTAGTCCTCCTTGAAAATCTCATCATCAGGCAGCTGGTCACCCGACAACTCCAGAGGGTTGCCGTTGTCATCATATTCAGCAGGGTCTGAATAATCATCCTCCCGATCCTGATGGCGGTCGTCCACATCATCCGAATAGACCTCCAGGGCGGGGTTTTCATCCACCTCCCTGTGGATTTCCTGCTCCAATGAGATATACGGCAGCTCCACCAGCTGCATCAGGCGTATGGTCTGCTGCGTGGCAATCTGGCGTTGTATCGCCTTCTGTTCCTGAGTCAAAGACTGTGACATATTATATATATTTGGGTTATAAAAAAACAGAGGGGGAAAACTCCCCCTCCGGATTAGAATTCTGCGTTTTGCGGTGTTCTCGGGAAGGGGATGACATCACGGATGTTGGTCATACCCGTCACGAAGAGCAGCAAGCGCTCGAAACCGAGGCCGAAGCCGGAGTGCGGCGCAGAGCCGAACTTGCGCGTCTCGAAGTACCACCAGTACTGCTGCTCGGTCATATTGAGCTCGTGCACGCGATTAAGCAACTTCTGGTAGTCGGCTTCACGCTCGGAGCCGCCGATAATTTCGCCGATGGTCGGGAAGAGCACGTCCATAGCGCGCACCGTCTTGCCATCGTCGTTCTGCTTCATATAGAAGGCTTTGATCTCCTTCGGGTAGTCGGTCAGGATGACCGGACACTTGAAGTGGTTCTCCACCAGGTAGCGCTCGTGCTCCGACTGAAGGTCGATGCCCCAGGAGACTTTATAGTCGAATTTCTTGTCGGCTTTCAACAGGATGTCAATGGCCTCGGTGTAGCCCAAACGGATGAAGTCTTGCTTCAAGACCGATTCGAGACGGGCGATGAGCTCCTTGTCGAACATATCGTTGAGGAAGCGCAGGTCGTCCATATTGTGGTCGAGGGCATACTGGACGAGGTATTTGATAAACTCCTCGGCGAGGTCCATATTGTCGGTGATATCATAGAAAGCCATCTCGGGTTCAATCATCCAGAACTCGGCCAAGTGGCGCGGGGTGTTGCTGTTTTCAGCACGGAAAGTGGGACCGAAGGTGTAGATGTTGCCCAATGCCAACGCGCCAAGCTCGCCCTCCAACTGTCCGGAAACGGTGAGGTTGGTGTGTTTGCCGAAGAAGTCCTTCTTGAAATCGACCTTGCCATCCTCGGTGCGGGGCACGTTGTTCAGGTCAAAGGTGGTGACATTGAACATCTCGCCGGCGCCTTCCGCGTCGGAAGCGGTGATCAAAGGGGTATGGAGATAGAAGAATCCCTTGTCGTTGAAGAATTTGTGGATGGCGAATGCCATTGCGTGACGCAGGCGCAACACGCAACCGAAGTAGTTGGTGCGCGGACGGAGGTGGGCGATTTCACGCAGAAACTCCATCGAATGGCCTTTTTTCTGGAGCGGATAGACCTCGGGGTCGGCGGTGCCGTACACCTCGATCATCTCTGCCTGCACCTCGACGGTCTGGCCCTTGCCGGCCGATTCCACAAGCGTGCCCTCCACGTGGAGGCAGGAGCCCGTGGTAATGAGTTTCATCAGGTCGTCACCAAACTTGGCGGGCTCGGCCACGATTTGCAGATTGGTCACGATAGAGCCGTCGTTCAGGGCGATGAAGGCCACATTGCTGTTGCCGCGCTTGGTACGCACCCAGCCCTTCACGCACACTTTACTGCCCAAGCCAATCTCCTCGGGATGTTTTATGATTTCAATGATTCTCGATCTTTTCATACTATACGATGTTTTTAAAAGGTTCTTATTTGAGATAATTTTGTAAAACACGGCACTTCGCGTCGTGGCGGAGATGAGCGATGGCCTTCTCCTTGATCTGGCGCACACGCTCGCGGGTAAGGTCGAACTTCTCCCCTATCTCGTCCAAGGTCATCGGATGCTTGCGTCCCAGGCCATAGTAGAGCTTGAGCACGTCGCCCTCCCGTTGGGGAAGCAGGTCGATAACGTGCCCCAACTCCTGTTGCAGCGACTCGTAGAGCAGCATCTCATCCGGGGCGGAGATGGACTCGTTGCGGATGACGTCATAGAGGTTGGTATCGTCGTCCTTGGTCAGGGAGGCGTCCATAGAGAGGTGGCGTGGCGAGTTGCGGAGCGAATCTTTCACCTCGCTCTCGGAGATGTCGAGCTTCTCGGCAATCTCGGAAATTCGGGGCTCGCGCTGCAATTTCTGCTCCAGGGCGGCCACCGTCTTGGAAATCTTGCTGATGGCCACCACCTTGTTCATCGGCAGGCGGACAATACGCGACTGCTCAGCGATGGCTTGCAGGATGGCCTGGCGGATCCACCACACAGCAAAGGAGATGAACTTGAAACCGCGCGTCTCGTCAAAACGGCGGGCCGCCTTGATGAGGCCGCAGTTGCCCTCATTGATCAAGTCGGAGAGAGTGACGCCCTGGTTCTGGTACTGCTTGGCCACGGACACCACAAAACGGAGGTTGGCCTTGGTCAGACGCACCAGCGCCTCCTCGTCGCCAGCCTTGATACGACGGGCGAGTTCCGCCTCCTCGTCGGCGGTCAACAGGGGCACACGGGCAATCTCGTGCAAATATTTGTCCAACGACGCGGTCTCACCGCGGTTGGTCACTTGTTTGGTAATATGTAACTGTCTCATTATATTCTTACAACAGTTTTATAATCTTAGTATAAGAATTTAGGAAACGTTCTTTAGAAACTGTATCCGATGCCAAGACCCAGCATTTCCTTGAACTGAACGCGAGGACAAGGATGTCCTTCGGAACCATAGACGCCATCCCAGTCGGGTTTGGCGATCATCACCTGGTCGTAGTACTTCAGGGAGGTCATCAAGCTCACGCTCAACACTTTGAAGAAGGTGTAGGATATAGCAAAATCCCAGTCGATATCAAAGTTGCCAAACTTCTGGACTTTGGAGGTGTACGGGGTGAACAACGTCACGCCGGTGATGATTTTGAGGTTCTTGATTTTGTCGTAGTTGATACCGCCTTTGATGACAAGACCGAGGGCGGCGTGTGCGGCGGGACGATAAAGAGAGCCGTCTTCACGCGTCTTCTCAGGAATACCATAACGATCGCGAAGGGTCGAGTCGCGGCAGAAAGTCAGACGGCCGGCCACAGGAGAAACGTAGATGTTGAAGATGTCGTTGGGACGCCAGTCGATACCGATGGACAAATCCGTGTAGGAAGGAGAGGCCCACTTGGAAATCAGGACCTTGTCGCCGGCATCGTTGTTCATATACTCATATCCGGGGGCATATTGCGTGCGGAAACTTCCCAAGACGGAGAGGTACCAGGACTTGGCCAACTCGTAACCCAACTTGGAATAGATGTTCAGCTTGTCGTTCGACTTTCTCCAGCGGGGATTGAGGTCGGCGGAGTAGAGCTCACCTATTTCCGTGTCCAAGTTGCTGTCCCAAGCCAGTTTGTCTTTCTTGTAAGAAAGCGTCAGGTTGGCATAGAGGACGCCCGTGACGTTGTTGTTACCACCGGCGGCCCAGTTCCAGAACTGCGTCTGCGAGGCGTTCAACCCCACCATTCCGGAGAATTTCCAGAACTTGACACTGTCCTTGATTTCGTTGGACTTGACTTTCGTGTCAATGGCGGCCTGGGCAGCCTTCTTGACCTCGTCGTCCTGGGCGCGCAACATCGGTGCGCCAATGAAGAATACCGATACTAAAAGTAAAAGTAGATTTTTTCTCATAGTAGAATATTTTAATGATTTAACTTATTATATGCTTTCCACCACCTGTCGGAGACCTTGTCGTCGCAGGCGAGTTTGTAATCGCGTTTTGAACAGGGCAGATAATACTTCTGCACCAAGTCCTTGTTCTTGGAAATGATGGGCACTTCCACCCACCAGCGTTCCGTCTTGCGGCTGCAATAGAAGACCATCTCGTCCAAAGCCCCGGACACGGCAATGCTGTACTGCCGGTAGTTCTGTCGGTTCTTGAACTGGTTGTCCTGCTGCCGGTGGAGATATCCCTCCACGAAATACCAGATGATATGCCCTATCAACTGGGAAGTCTGGTTATTATAGTCAAGTGTCGGATCGTATTCGTAAATGCCGAAGGAAGAGAGCTTGTCGCTGACGCCGGCATACTTGGCCACCTGGCATATTTCCTCGCCGTAGAAGCCATTGGAGGAGTTGTGCGGACAGCCGGGGGCGTCGGGACGGCGCACGGCGGAGATGTCCAGCGACACCATATCCGCGTTGCGGACGATGGGCTCCACCTCTTCGATGTTTACGCGCATCGTGCCCACACGGTAGGTTTCGAAGAACAAGTCCTCCATCAACTTGATGGATTCCGGACTGTTCATATAGCATTGGTAACCGATATTAGCGTAGTTCAACAGGAAATTTGGCTGTTGCAGCACCATCTTGTTCAGATAGGCGTCGGAACGGATGGGCTGGTTTTCAGCACCCAAATCAAAACAGGAATCGACGGCCACGATATTGACCACCTTCTCCAGTTTTTCGTAGGCGCGGTAATTGGCAAAGGCCAGGTCGTTGCCGCCGCCAAGGATAATCGGGATGACCTTGTTCTCCAGCATATCCGCAATCACATCGGAGAGCACCTCGTAGGTATCCTCAATGGTTTTGCCCAATATGAGATTGCCCATATCGATGATGCGGACCTGCGTCTGCCAGGGATATAGTTGGTAGAACTGCCGGCGGATTTCATCCGGGGCCAACGAGCAGGAGCCGTTGCGGTAACTGTTACGAGACTCGGGAACACCCACAATGGCGATTTGCGCCTCCTGCAGGTCCACGGGAGCCTCGGGGTTGTAAAACATCACATACGAAGCCAGCTGTTGCGGGTCAAGGGCCCGGTCGGTCAGGTCCAGCGAGCTGAGTGTTACAGGATTGAACAACAGAGAATAGTCCATCATACTCAGGCTTTTTTGCGGGTGGTACGTCTCTTGGCCGTCGGGGCGGTGTTCTGGATAATCTGCAGACAATCCTCGTATGTGAGGTTCTCTGCCACCACACCCTTGGAAATCTTGAAGTTGTCGGTGCCGTTGGTGATATAGGCGCCATAACGGCCGTTCATCACCTTCACATTCTCATCTTCGGGGAAGGAGCGAAGCACGTTCTTGTTCTGCGAATTCTGCAGCAAGTCGATGGCCTCCGCCTCGGTGAGGGCGGCCACATCGGTGCCCTTGGCGAGGGTGACATTCTTGCCGTCGTATTTGAGGTAGGGACCGTAACGGCCCACGGCGGCGTAGATTTCCTTGCCGTCGAGCTGGCCCACCAGGCGCGGGGCGCGGTCGGCATCCTTCTTCTGCTTCTCCTTCAACAACTCCACACAACGCTCCAGCGTGATTTCTATGGGATCCTCATCCTTCGGGATGGAGACAAACTTGTCATTGTAACGGACATACGGGCCGAAACGACCGGCGCCGACCGTCACCTCGGAGCCCTCCCACTCCCCTACCGTGCGGGGCAGCTTGAAGAGTTCCAGTGCCTCTTCCAACGTGAGGGTTTCGATGAACTGGTTTGGACGGAGACGGGCGTAACGGGGCTTCTCATCCGCGTAGTTCTCCCCTATCTGCACCATCGGGCCGTATTTGCCCAACTTGGCCAGCACCTTGGCGTTGGTAACGGGGTCATAGCCGAGCAGGCGCTCGCCGCTGGCTTTGGCGGAATAGTTCAAGGCGTGGTCCACCGACTGGTGGAAATCACCGTAGAAGTGCTGCAGCATATCCTGCCACTGCTCCTTGCCCTCGGCAATGTCGTCGAAACGCTTCTCCACATCCGCCGTAAAACCGTAGTCCATAATCTCCTCGAAATTCTGCTGGAGATAATCATTGACCACGATACCCACATCGGTCGGGAAAATCTTGTCTTTTTCGTATCCCACCTTCTCGGTCTTCATCTCCTCTTTAATCTGGTTGCCTTTCAGTTCAAGACAATCGTATTGGCGCTCCTGTCCGGGACGTGTCTGCTTGAGCACATAGCCGCGCTTCTGAATGGTAGTGATGGTCGGGGCGTAAGTAGAGGGACGTCCGATGCCCAGTTCCTCCAGTTTCTTCACCAACGAGGCCTCCGTGTAACGGGTAGGCGGTTGGGCGAAGCGCTGTGTGGCGGTGATGCTTTGGGCATTGAGGGTCTCCTCCAACTGCATTGCCGGCAACATTCCCTTCACCTCCTCGCTGTCCTCGTCCTTGGATTCGGTATATACTTTCAAAAAGCCCGGGAAAAGGATGACCTCACCCGTGGCCACGAATTTCTCCTTGCGGTTGGAAACCGGGATGGTGATGTTCGTCTTCTCCGTTTTGGCGTCGCTCATCTGCGAGGCGATGGTGCGTTTCCAGATCAGCTCGTAGAGATGCTTCACGAAGGTATCACCGGGCACGGTCTGCCGCGACATATCGGTCGGGCGGATGGCCTCGTGCGCCTCCTGGGCACCCTTCGAGCGGGTCACATAGTTGTGCAAATGGGAGTACTCGGCGCCGTACAGCTCGGTGATGACCTCCTTGGCCGTGGCCAGTGCCAGGGTGGAGAGGTTCACGGAGTCGGTACGCATATAGGTGATGTAACCGGACTCGTACAGCTGCTGCGCCACCACCATCGTCTTGCTCACCGAGAAGCCCAACTTGCGGGCGGCCTCCTGCTGCAGCGTGGAGGTGGTGAACGGCGGGGCCGGACTGCGCTTGCCAGGCGATTTCTCAACGGCCGTGACCTTGAATTCTGCATCCTTGCAGGCCTCCAGGAACGCCACGGCATCCTCCTTCTTGTTGAAACGCTTGTTCAACTCCGCATTGAGGTGTATTTTTCCGTCACGGACAGGTATGAAGTCACCCTCCACCTTATAGGAGAAGGTGCTGTTGAACTTCTCAATCTCGTGCTCGCGCTCCACAATGAGCTTCACCGCCACTGACTGCACACGGCCGGCCGAGAGCTGGGGCTTCACCTTGCGCCAAAGCACCGGCGACAACTCGAAACCCACCAGACGGTCGAGCACGCGGCGTGCCTGCTGCGCGTCCACCAGGTTCACATCCAACTCGCGCGGATGGGCCAAAGCGTTGTCAATGGCACTCTTGGTGATCTCGTGGAAAACGATGCGGCGCACCTTGGCAGGGTCCAGATGGGCCACCTGCATCAGATGCCAGGAAATGGCCTCTCCCTCGCGGTCATCATCCGTTGCCAGCCAGACCACGTCCGCCTCTTCCGCTTTCTTTTTGATGTCACTGATCAACGACTTCTTGTCATCCAAAATCACATACTTGGGTTCGAAGCTCTTGTCCACATCGATGCCCAAATCCTTTTGGGGAAGGTCGCGCACGTGTCCTTTGCTGGAAATGACCGTGAAGTCCTTTCCGATAAATTTCTGAATGGTTTTCGCCTTTGCAGGAGACTCGACGATAATTAAATTCTTGCTCATATCTTTATTATTCTATTTTCTATCGTAATGAATAGACACATCCTTTTCATCCATTATTCTTCTCTTTATCTATAATATACGGATAACCCAGCCACTCGGATGCCCGCGCCGCGTCGCCTTCGCGGATGGCACGGCGTATCTTGGAGGAGTGCACCCCGACCTCACGCAGCGTCAGCTCTGGAATCTCCACCACCTCAATGCAGTATTGCGCACACAACTGCTTGAGAAGGTCGTGACTGCCGGCACGGTTGTGGCCCATAGCGTGGTTGGGGCCCATCACCAACGCGCCCACGTGCAGGCCGTCTATCAAATACCGCTTCACAAACTCCGTGTAGCTTAACTTGGAAAATTCCTCGGTAAAGGGTATCACCACGGTGGCATCCACCCCTTGGGCGCCTATCAGTTCCAAGTTGCGCTCCAAAGAGTTGATGGCGAAGAAATCAGAGTCAGGACGCAGCAGCTGTTGCGGGTGCGGGTCAAAGGTCACCACCACGCTCTGCATCGAATGCTCGCGAGCATAGGCGACAAGATAGCGCAGAATCTGGCAATGTCCCAAATGGACACCGTCAAACGAGCCGACGGCAGCCACCGGGCGGCTCAACTGAATGCTATCATCCAAACCTCTGTAAACTTGCATCTTCGACCTGGTTACTTGAATCTTCACTTTAGCGCAACTGGGCACCAATCTCACGCTCGTACGCGGCAATCAGTTTGTTCATTGTCTTGGTGATTTCCTCGTCCGTCAAAGTCTTGTCGGGATGCTGCAACACAAAGTTCAGCGCATACGACTTCTTGCCCGGCAAAATCTTCTCACCCTCATACACGTCAAACAGGGAGATGTTCTTCACCAGTTTGGAGCCGTACTTGTAACCGATCTTCTCCAAAGTCTCATAGGTGACATTCTGGTCCACAACCAGGGCGAGGTCGCGGCGTACGGCAGGATAAACGGCAATGGGATGGTATTTGACGGGGCGACCGGCGGCAACATCCACCACAGCCCTCATCTGGAAGACGGCATAGTAAACGGGCTTCTTCAAGCCGAAATACTTGAGCAACGCGGGCGCCAACTGTCCGACACTCACAATCGGGGTGTCACCCACCTTGTAGGTCACGTGACCGGAGAACATCTTCTGCTCGTCATCGGTAACCACCGTCAATTGCTCCATCGGGAAATTGATTCTGACGAGCACATTCTCCACCATATTCTTCAAGTAGAAGAAATCCAGATCTTTGGCCATAAAGTTCCAAGAGTCCTCCCCTTCCTTGCCCGTAACGAACATCGCCAATTCCTCGCGTTCCTGGTAACGGAGCGTCACATCGTCTTCACGCTGGGTGGCAACATTCAGATGGTAGGTTTTGCCAAACTCGAACAAACGGAGGTTGGCGTTCTTGTTGTTGACATTGCGGACCACATTCTCCAAGCCAGAGAAGAGCAGCGTCTGGCGCATCGCATTGAGCTCGGTGCTCAACGGATTGAGCAACTTGACGGCCTCATTCTCGTTGATGAAGTCGAAATGCTGGGCATATTCCAGTTTGGTCAGGGAGTTGTTCATCACCTCGTAGAAGCCATTGTCGGCCAGATAGAGCGACATCTTGTGCTGCATCTGGTGGAACTCGTCCCCCTCAGACTTATTGCTGAGCTTATAGGTCAGGATATCGGGAATTTCAATGTTGTTATAGCCATAAATGCGCAGGATCTCCTCTATCAGGTCGATGGGGCGGGTGACGTCGGCCTTGGCCAAAGGCACCTTCACGGAGAGCTGCTCCTCACTCAAGGGGTGAACCTCCATACCCAACAGCAGCAGGATTTTGGAGACGGTCTGCTTGTCAATCACCTTGCCGGCCACCTCGTTGACGTGGCGGTAGTCGAGCGTGATTTGAGCGGGTTCAATCTTGTTGGGATAGAAATCCATCAGGTCGGAGGTCACGGACGCGCCTGCCAGTTCGACGAGCAGTCCGGCGGCACGCTTGATGGCATAAACGGTGATGTCGGGGTCGCAACCACGCTCGTAACGGAACGAGGCATCGGTCTTGAGGCCGTGGCGCTTGGCCGTCTTGCGGATGGAGACAGGGTTGAAGTAGGCGCTCTCGAGGAACACGCGGGTGGTGTATTCGGTAATGCCCGACTTGAGTCCTCCGAAGACACCGGCGATGCACATTCCCTCCTCCTCGTTGCAGATCATCAGGTCGTCGGCGCTGAGTTTCACCTCGTTGCCGTCAAGGGTGACGAAGGGCGTGCCCTCCGGCAGGTTCTTCACAATGACGTGGTTGCCGGCAATCTGGTCGGCATCGAAGGCGTGCATCGGCTGCCCGACCTCCAGCATAATGTATTGGGTGATGTCCACCACATTGTTGATGGGACGCACACCGACAGAACGCAGCTTGTTCTGCAGCCACTCGGGCGAGGGTCCCACCTGCACATTGTCAAGCAGCAGGGAGGAGTATCGGGGACAGGCCGCACGATTCTCGACCGTCACGTTGATGCGGTTGGTGGGCTTGGCCACAAACTTCAGTTCCGAGGCCATCGGCAGGATAAGCGGGGAACAGGAGATTCCGTTCTGTGTCAAAGCCGCATACAGGTCGCGGGCCACCCCGATGTGGGAGATGGCGTCGCAACGGTTAGGCGTCAGGCCGATTTCAAAGATCGTGTCCGACTCCAAATGGAAATATTCTGCAGCGGGAGTGCCCGGCACGGCCTCGGGGTCGAGAACCATAATGCCGTCGTGGGAGGTGCCCAGGCCAATCTCGTCCTCGGCACAGATCATTCCCTCGGAGGGCTCACCGCGCAGCTTGGATTTCTTGATGGTGAAAGACTCGTCGCCCTGATAAAGGGTGGTGCCGATGGTGGCCACCACTACCTTCTGGCCAGCGGCCACATTGGCGGCGCCGCACACGATGTGGAGAGGTTCCTCCCCGCCCACGTTCACCGTGGTCACGTGCAGATGATCGGAATTGGGATGGGGCTCACAGGTGAGCACTTCGCCAATGACCAGGCCCTTCAGCCCGCCACGCACGGTCTCGAACGTCTCCGTCCCTTCAACCTCCAGTCCACAATTCGTCAGGTAAACACTGGTTTCCTCGGCCGACAAATCGAATGTCAGCAGTTCTTTCAGCCATTTGTAAGAAATCTTCATATTCTATATAGTTGAGTAGTAATTATTTACAAAAATTGCACGCCCGTTTTTTCGAGCGTGCAAATATAATATATATAATAATATGTACGGATTCGGATTTTTGATTTTTTTAAGGCACCGGATCATAGCCGCTGCCGCCCCACGGGTTGCAGGAAACAATGCGTTTGAGGGTGAGCCATCCGCCCTTGAAGGGGCCGTATTTCCGGATGGCCTCAAGGCCGTAGTTCGAGCAGGTGGGCGTGTAACGGCAGGATCGTCCAATGAGGGGCGACAGGGTCATCTGATAGAGCTTGATCAGCCCGATCATCACCGCTGCCAGCGCTTTGCAGAACAAAGACCACAGTTTTCTCATTTGTCCGGCTGTTCTTGGTGTTCCGACATCTTCCGGGCAAGGTGGCCCACGGCTTTGCGCACCTGCTCAAAGGTGGGGAGTTCCCGCCCCACAAAGAGCCAGCACATCTGCAAGGTGCTGTCCGTCAAAAGGTCAAACCCCTGTTTCTGCAGGCGGTAGGCCTCCCGCATCAGCCGCTTCACGCGGTTGCGGTCCACAGCGTGCTTGAAGCGGCGCTTGGAGACGACAACAGCCAGTTGCACAGCAACTTCGCCACGTGGCACGCGGCGGTAAAAGCATTTGATGGGATAGGAATTCACAGAGGCGCCCTCCTTCACTATCGACAGGATGGAGAGCGACGACTTGAGGCGTTCTTGGGAGGAGAAGCCGGCGTTATCTTCTGCGGACGGCATACTCTTTCAGGAAGGCGTCTATGGCATCGGTAATGGAGGGATACTCTTTGGTGGGAGCCACCACGTGGGCTTTCCAACCTGCCGCCTCGATGGCGTTCACCGAGGTGGTGCCCAACGCGCCGAATGCCACCTCGCCTTGCTGGAAATCCGGGAAGTTGGCCTGGATGGACTTCACTCCGTTAGGACTGAAGATGATGATCATATCGTACTTGTTGATATCGATATTGTTCTTGAGGTCGGCGGGCGACGTCTCGAAAACTTGGGCCGCGTCATAGCGGATGCCCTTCTCGTCCAGGAACTCGAGCATCTGAGGATTCACGCCGTCTTGCCCGCACGGAATCAGCATATTCAGGTCTTTGTTCTTCAGCAACAGCTCGTTGAAGCTGTCCGGGGTGCTGTCCTTGGCAGCAAAGATCTTGCGCTTCCGGTATTGGATATATTTCTGAAGATAGAAGGCAATTGCCTCGGTCATACACAAATACTTCATCGACTCGGGCATCGTGATGCGCATAGAGGTGCAGAGGTTGAAGAAGTGGTCGATAGTGGCCTTGCTGGAGAAAATCACAGCCTCGTGGTCCAAAATGTTAACCTTGCTTTTTCTGAACTCAATGGCGCTGACACTCTCAATCTTGAAGAACTTGTAGAAATCGATGTTAATGCTGTACTTCTTCTTCAAGTCAGCATACGGAGATTTTTCAAAATCTGCCGGGGCATTTTGGGATATCAGGATGTTTTTTATCTTCATTTCTAACACTTTTTAAAAGAGGAAAAACTCTTTACAATCACCTGGTTATTAAATCATTGCCGTCAATTTTGCCAACAACAGGTAGGGTAAAATTTCGAGCGTGCAAAAATAGACAAAATAATTAAACAAATTGATTTGGCGTGGATTTATTTTCATCAATTTATACACATAAAGCACAAACAGCATCAAAAACAGCGGGATATAGCAGTAAATCCAGAAAAAATGATGCGTGAACTGCATTAATATCAGGAAGGGGAAAAGCAGGATTGCCGCGTCTGTGACAAATATGAATTTGTACAAGGACATAGGGTACAACTCCTTGGGGTGTTCGAACAGGTTCGTGTAGATGATGTTCACCAGATATTTGACCCAGAACATCGCCATCATCACCGCGAAAAGGAGCAGGAAAAGCAGCATCACGTGCATCTTCTGCGCCAGTATGTTATCATAATGCTGCATTATGATCAACACCCCGAGGGCAAAGACGAGCGTGTCAAAAATCAGGGTGAAGATGAAGAACCGCTCCTGCAACACCCTGCCCTCGCGCATCATCAGCGAGAAATGGCGCTGCGAATAGAGCGAGCGGAACAGCAGGTCGAACTTGCGGCGGAAGGGCACCACCAGCAGCGTCAGCAAAAACAGAGCCGCGCAAAGCAGAATGGTCGGCCAGGGGCCGACCGTCATCACCTTGTCGAAATTAAACGAGGTGTATGCCAAACAATGATGCGTGAACATCTGTCAGAATTGCAGAAGGGGGGTTATCTCACCAACAGTTTCTTGGTGCAGAGCATTCTGCCGGACTTGTCCTCCAGCCCGTAGAAATAGACACCGGAGCGGAAATCAGACAGGTTGACATAGCTCTTGCCCGTCTCGGAAAGGGGCTGGCGGCTAACCACCGCGCCCGTGAGGTTTTTAATCACCAGGTTGGCCTGGGTGGCCAGATTGCGGTCATATTCCACATAGACGCCCGTCGTGGCAGGGTTCGGATAGGCACGCACGGCGGTGAAATCCGGCATATCGTCCAAGCCCGTGGAGTTGTAATACTGCACGTAGATAACCGGGTGGTCGGTGCTGTCGTTGTCATTGGAAAAGATGAAGCCGACCGTGGACTCGCCCGTCTCCGTGGGACTGAACGTGAAGTGAAGCACACGCGCGTCCTCCTCCGTCACAGACTCGTGACCGTTCAACTCGATGGCAATCGGCGTGGAGAGGTTGGCCACGCAGGTGCCGAAGACACAGAACTGAATCATATGTCCAGGCGCCACATTCTCGTAAACGGCATACGTATGTCCGCTGTAAGCGCTTTCCGACAAATTCTCGAAAGCGATCACGGGGCGCAACAAATCCCTGCCAAGGTCATCCTGCGTGTACTCAACGCGGATGGTGTCGCCATCGGAAAGGGGATTGCCCTGGTAAGTGAGCCGCAGCTGCTGGGCCGTGGCCATCAGGGATGAGAAAATCAGAACAAGGGTAAGGACTCTTTTCATATCTGTGTATTTTATCTGTTATAAAAAAACGCTGCAAAATTAGCAAAAAAACGTGAATTTGACTGCCCCGCCAACACAAAAGTTTAACGGGAAAAAATATTATTTTTCATCAATATTTTCCTGGTTCAGAATCTTTTCGAACAACGGGTTGAAGGGCGGGGCAACCACATCGATGATGATGTGGGAGACGGGGTGCTCGAAACGCAGGCGGCGTGCGTGCAGGCTGATGGAGCCGTCCTCATTGGAACGGCGCGCCCCATATTTCAAGTCCCCCTTGATGGGGCACCCGATATGCGACAACTGCGCCCGGATCTGGTGGTGGCGGCCCGTCATCAACTTGACCTCCACGAGACTGTAGCGGTCGGTTTTCACCAGCACCTCGTAGTCCAGCTCCGCACGCTGGCAGCCCTCGTGTTCCTCGTCATAGACGGTGGTGCGGTTCTTGGCCTCGTTCTTGATCAGGTAGTTGACCAGCTTGCCCTGCACCGGGTCGGGACAACCCTCCACGATGGCCCAATAGATCTTGTCGATGTTGCGGTCCTTCACAATCTGGATCATCCTCGACAGGGCCTTGGAGGTCTTGGTAAGGATCACCGCGCCGCTCACAGGGCGGTCGATGCGGTGCACCAACCCGCAGAAGACGTTGCCCGTCTTCTGTTTCTTCACCCGAATATAGTCGCGCACCATATCCTGCAGAGCCTTGTCACCCGAGACATCGGCCTGCACCGGTTCCTTGGCGCGCTTGTTGACGATAATCAAGTGGTTGTCTTCATACAAGACGCGATCCTCGGTCAGGATGGGTTCATCAGTATTGTTCGGATTCATTGGGGAAGTCGCTGCTTTTGACGTCATCTATATAGTGTTCTATGGCGCCCACAATCTCTTCACTGAGGTTGAGATAGCGGCGAAGGAAACGCGGGGTGAACTGCTGGGTGATGCCCATCATATCGTGGAACACGAGCACCTGGCCGCTGGTGGCCCCGCCTGCACCGATGCCGATGGTGGGGATGTGGAGAGTCTCCGTCACTTTCGCGGCGAGGGTGGCCGGTATCTTCTCCAAGACGAGGGAGAAGCAGCCGTGTTCCTCCAGCAACTGGGCGTTCTTCAGCAGCTGAGCAGCCTCCTCGTCGGAGGTGGCACGCACGGCGTATGTGCCGAACTTGTTGATGGACTGAGGCGTAAGGCCAAGGTGTCCCATCACGGGAATGCCCGCGCTGAGGATGCGGTCCACGGACTCTATAATCTCCTCACCGCCCTCCAGCTTGATGGCGTCAGCGCCCGACTCCTTCATAATGCGGATGGCGGAGCTGAGGGCCATCTTGGAGTTGCCCTGATAGGTGCCGAACGGCATATCCACCACCACCAGTGCGCGCTTCACGGCACGCACCACGGAGGAGGCGTGGTATATCATCTCGTCGAGCGTGATGGGCAGCGTGGTCTTGTAACCCGCCATCACATTGGCGGCGGAATCACCCACCAAAATCACGTCGATTTTGGCCATATCCAACAAAGTGGCAATGGAATAGTCGTACGCTGTGAGCATCGCGATACGCTCGCCCTCGTTGCGCATACGCTGCAACGTATTGGTAGTTATTTTGTTAACATTACTTGACAAATATTGTGACATAGTTGTGATTTTAGGCCGCAAAAGTAGAAAAAAAACATTGTATTCGCCGATATGGCATCATTTTTATAAAAGCATCAGCACCATCCGATAACTCACCCATCCCGTGTAGGCCAAAAACAGCAATGCCCACAGGAAAGCGGGCAGGTGCGTCAGCTTGGCCAGATTGGTGGCGTCGCCGGCCTTGTTGCCGTCGCGGAAGGCCAGCACCACAATCGTGATAGAGGAGGATATAGACTCGGCCAGGACGACCGCCGCGTAGAAGAGGGCGGCATAGTGCAGATACGAGGCGTCGCCATAATAGAGCAACACACCGTTGACCGCACTGAAAAGCACCACCCATACCACCCCGTACCAGTTGCGGATCCAGAAGAGCAACATCAGCACGAAAAGCGCCGTCAGGCCTATCACCAGTCCCTTCTCTGCCCCCTGTCCTATCAGATAGAAGGCCAGCCACGCCACCGACGCTGCAAACGGATAGCCCGCCAGAGAGACCAGGAACGCGCCGAATTTCGAGTTTGACTTGGTGGTCGTTGTGCCCGACGTGTCGTTGAACAACTCGATTTTGTCCACGCTGCCGCCCGTGATCAAGGCCATCAGCGCGTGCCCGAACTCGTGCAGGGCTGTGTTGATGACATTGAAGAACTTGCCCACCACTGGGATGCGCGGCAGGATGAAGCCCAACGCGAAGAAAAGCAACAGCAGCCAGTTGGATTCTGCAAAATCCAACATCTGCGTAGTGTTGATATGGGAAATAAGGAGTACGCTCATTCCGGTGACAATGGCCTATCAGCTTCTCCTGAACTTGTGGATGTCGGAGGAATCCCACGACTGGTGCAGCAGAATCTGCTGTATCTCATTGATGATAAGCACAAACAGTTTCAAATCGCGCTCCGCAAACCATTTCATCGCGGCCACATTCTTGCGGCAGGCCGCGGCAAACATCAGCATAAAATCACAATGATACTTCTGCAGCCACTCGATAGCCTCCGGCTCGTCGTCGATGGCATTGCTGAGCACAGCAAACTCAGGATACCCGTTCTCCAGCAGCCACTGCATAGCCGCCACGTTGGAATGGATGCCCTGCGCCAACGCCTCCAACTCCGGGAACCCGTTCTGCATCAGGAACTCGCTGAACTGCTTGTCGCCCTTCAAACTCATATAAAAGGCGAGCAGCAACTTGGTATCGTAGTCGGTGAGACAGTGCACTGGAAATTAAGAAGTTAAGAAGTTAAGAAGTTAAGAGTTGAGGATTTTTTATTAGGTCTAAAGTCTAAAGTCTTAAGTCTTAAGTCTCAAGTCTCAAGTCTAAAAAACATCACTGTTTCAAACTCACCGTCTTGTTGAACACCAGTTTCTCTTCGGTGGAGTCGGGGTCGGCGTAGAAGTAGCCAAGGCGCTCGAACTGGAAGTGCTTGATGGCCATTGCCTTTTCCAGCGTCAAGGTGGGTTCCACCCAAGCCTCAGTCACCACGAGGGAGTTGGGGTTGAGATGGTCAAGGAAGGTCTCGCCCTCGGCGCAGTTGTCGGGATCCTCCGCGCTGAAGAGGCGGTCGAAGAGGCGCACCTCGGCCTTCTTGGAATGCTGCACGGAAGCCCAGTGGATGGTGGCCTTCACCTTGCGGTTGCTGTCGGGCATACCGCTCTTGGTGTTGGGATCATACGTGCAGTGAATCTCGGTAATGTTGCCGGCGTCGTCCTTGACGATATGGGTACATTTAATAATATAGGCATACTTGAGACGCACCTCGCGGTCGATGGAGAGGCGGTAGAACTTCTTGTCGGCGTTTTCGCGGAAGTCGGCGCGCTCAATCCAGAGTTCCTTGGAGAAGGGCACGGTACGAGTGCCGGCTTCCGGGTCTTCCGGGTTGTTGACGGCGGTCATCTCCTCCACCTGGCCTTCGGGATAGTTGTCGATGATGAGTTTCACGGGATCCAGCACGGCCATCGTGCGGATGGCGGTCTTGTTGAGATCCTCGCGGGCGCAGAACTCCAGCAGGGAGACGTCAATGATGTTGTCGCGCTTGGCCACACCGACGGTCTCGGCGAAGTTGCGGATGGAGGCCGGCGTGTAGCCACGGCGGCGCAGACCGCAGATGGTCGGCATACGCGGGTCGTCCCAGCCGTTGACGTAATGTTCCTTCACCAATTGCAGCAATTTGCGCTTGCTCATAATGGTGTAGGTCATATTGAGGCGGGCGAATTCGATCTGTTGAGGGTGGTGGATACGCAGCGCCTCGCAGAACCAGTCGTAAAGCGGACGGTGCACCTCAAATTCCAGCGTGCAGATGGAGTGGGTGATACCCTCGATGGAGTCGCTCTGGCCGTGGGCAAAGTCGTACATCGGGTAGATGCACCACTTGTCGCCGGTGCGGTGATGGGAGGCGTGGAGGATGCGGTACATAATGGGGTCGCGGAAGTGCATATTGGGCGAGGCCATATCGATTTTGGCGCGCAGCACACGGCTGCCATCGGGGAACTCGCCGGCGCGCATCCGACGGAAAAGGTCGAGGTTCTCCTCCACGGAGCGGTTGCGGTAGGGGCTCTCAACGCCGGGCGCCGTGGGCACTCCCCTGCCCTTGCTGATCTCCTCCTGCGTCTGGTCGTCCACGTAGGCCAAGCCCTCATTAATGAGCTGCTCGGCCCAGAGGTATAATTGGTCGAAATAGTCGGAAGCGTAGAACTCCTTGGCCCACTGGAAGCCTAACCAGTGGATGTCCTCGCGGATGGAATCGACGTATTCGGTGTCTTCTTTCACCGGATTGGTGTCGTCGAAACGCAGGTTGCAGAGGCCATTGTATTTCTCCGCCATCCCGAAGTTGATGCAGATGGACTTGGCGTGTCCGATATGGAGGTAACCGTTGGGCTCGGGCGGGAAACGGGTCTGCACTTTCGCGTCATTCTTTCCGTTTCTAATATCTTCTTCGATAATCTGTTCAATGAAATTCATACTCTTTATTTTTTTGAAAAAACAAGCCGCAAAAATACAAAAAAGCGGTTTACGTTGACACAGGTCCGCGCAAACCGCCATATTTTTTTTATCAAGGCCGACTATCGCTGCACATCCACAGCGGCTATTACGCCTCCGTATGGCCAGTCGGCAACGTGGTTGTAGAAGCTGAGACGCACCTTTCTGTGCTGTATATCACCATCGGGCAGGAACTGTGCCTGCACAGTCTGTTCCGGGAGAGGGTTGCCGTCGCGTCCGCGTCCGCCGTCCACCACAATGTTCAGTTTGCCGTCGTTCCAGATATCCCAACCGTCGCAGAACAGCGGTTCTTCCACCTGGAAATACATTGTCACAAACTGCGATTCTGTGGCGTACTCATCATAGTATTGGTTTTTCAGGAAGTCGATACAGCCTCTGCCCTCCACATAATATCCGCCATCCCGAAGGTCTCGTATCACCGACTGGTCGGGCGTATAGAGGGTTAGGGCAAGGTATTTGGGGGAACCGAGAAATCCCTCTTCCACCGGATTCACATCCACCCTCCATCGGCCCGGGGCGGTGCAGGCTACAACAGCCGGGGTCACGGGGGCGTCAAACGATATGTGGCCGACATAGCGAACACCGTCCATCATAGAGTTACTTAAATCATAACCTTGCACAAACGACCGCATAGTCCATTCGGCTCCGGGCTCCGACAGGAAACGGTTGTTCGTAACAATCTCGTAAGCCTCCTCCCCGTCTTTCGACAACATCCACTTGCCATTGACCTCGTCGGTGCATTGTATGGTGTAATGGGGGAAGTAGAGGGAAGCCACCGCCAGTCGCTCGTTCTCGGAGGCGGCCAGCCAGACATTAAAATTGAACGCCACATTGGCGAATCGCATCTCGCCATAGCGGAGACCATAGCGCCAGTAGGAGAATATGTGGTAGGCCTCTTGTGTGGCCAAGCTCTCTTCATAATCCGTAGGTTCCACCACACAACTGTTGGCAAGAGGCAGCATCAGCAAGGCCGTTGCGATAATAGTCATCCATCTTTTCATAGACATCATATTTTGGGATTATTCATCTTTTTTAACATTGAAGCGGTATCCTATGCCCGCTTGTATATATCCTTTGTAGCCGACTCCAATCTCCGTATAGCCGAAAAACCGATAGCCCGCCGACACGCCGAACGCGGTGACCTGGAAGGCGGGATGGAAAAAAACCTCCGTGTTGCCAGCATCCTTCTCGAAGTTGAGCAGGAATCCGGTGGAGACTCCCGAATAGAGGGTCACGTACTTTTTGTTAAGGTAGGAAAACCTGACGGCAGGAAGGAAGGCCACCTGGGTCTCGGTGTGGTTGTAGAGGTAGTCGCCGTTACGGGCGTCGTACACTTTGCCGAATATCCCCATATAGGAGACCGAACCGCCGAGCCAGAGGAATTTGCGCAGCCGGAACATATAACCCAATGAAATCGGGCAAGTGGCGACATAGTCGGTATGGTAAGTGGTGGGCTCGAACCAGTCGTTCAGGCTCCCATTCGGCCATCGGTCCCATAAAAGTTTATCCCAGATGCTGTGTCTCTGGAAAGAGGCAATCCAAGGGTCGCCGACCCCAAGGCTGAACTCATGGCGTGGGAACAGCTCCCGCCATTCCGGTTCCACCTCCTGGGCAAAACCCGAGAAAGCCGTCATAAGGAACAATACACAAACTAAAAAGATTTTTTTCATAGACATTATTTATAATAAAGTAATATAACGAATTATATAAGATAATATTGCACACTGTCGTTTTTTTCTGATTCGTGCTTTTCTTTTTAGTATCTTTGCCGCCGTTTTAATCTGAATACCCACTTACAAAAATTTACATTATTATGAAAGAAACCGTTTACAGAGCGACACACGAGAAACTCGGTGCCAAAATGGAAGAATTTGCAGGCTTTTATATGCCCATCCAGTATGACAGCATCACCAACGAGCACCTCCAGGTGAGAAACAAGGTTGGCGTGTTCGACGTCTCCCATATGGGTGAGTTCACCGTCAAGGGCCCCAAGGCTTTGGCCTTGCTGCAGCACATCACCACCAACGATGTGGCCGCACTCTATCCCGGCAAGGTGCAGTACTCCTGCTTCCCCAACGGCAAGGGCGGTATCGTGGACGACCTGCTGGTCTATAACCTGCACGACGAGGATTACCTGCTCGTGGTGAACGCCGCCAACATCGACAAGGACTGGGCTTGGGTTGTGGAGCAGAACAAAGCCTTCGGTGCCGAGATTGAGAACATCTCCGACAACATCTCCCAGTTGGCCGTACAGGGTCCTCTGGCCCTCAAGGCGATGCAGAAGCTCACCGACGCTTCCGTGATTGATATGGAATACTACACCAACAAGATCATCAAGTTCGCCGGTTTCGACAACATCCTCTTCTCCACCACGGGCTACACGGGCTCCGGCGGCTGCGAGATCTACTTCCCCAACGAGGTGGCCCTCCAGATGTGGGACGCCGTCTTTGAGGCCGGTGCCGAATTCGACATTAAGCCGATCGGCTTAGGTGCCCGCGACACCCTCCGTCTCGAAATGGGCTTCTGCCTGTACGGCCACGAGATCGACGACACCATCTCCCCCATCGAGGCTGGATTAGGCTGGATTACCAAGTTCGTGGATGGCAAGGACTTCATCGACCGCAAATTTATGGAAGACCTGAAAGCCAATGGCGTGACCCGCAGAATTGCCGGTTTCGAGCTCATCGACCGCGGCATTCCGAGAAACGGCTATGAAGTGTGCGATGCCGAGGGCAACGTCATCGGCGAGGTGCGTTCCGGCACCTTCGGCCCGTCCGTCAACAAAGGCATCGGCACGGCCCTCATCAAGAAGGAATTCGCTAAATCCGGCACGGAAATCTTCATCAAGGTGCGCAACCGCCTCCTGAAGGCCGTCACCGTGAAGATGCCGTTCTACAAAGCTGAATAATCTTTGCGAATCATCACTAACCATACAAAAAAGCACGGGTCTCCGATGGAGGTCCGTGTTTTTTTTCGATTTACGATGTGCGATTTACGATGTGCGATTTGCGATGTGCGATTTGCGAGGCTCCTCGTCACGGCGCCACAGGCTCCTCGTCACGGCATACCACGGCGGCCTGCGGCCTTGTGGGGACCTACCAAGCTCTTGCCCCTACGGGGCTGCTCAAGGAAAGTCTTAAATCTTACATCTCAACCGTTTCAACTCCGCAATCCATTCGTCAGACATTATCAAATGGAAATTTGTTACTTTTGCAAACCTAAAAAAACACGCACAATGAAACACAAACTTATTGCCATTCTGTTCGTTACGATTGGCATCCTCACCGGATGCAACAAACCCTTGGGCCCGTTTGCCACCATCAGCATCGCGGGCAGCCATTGTTTTATGGTGAAAACCGACGATCCCTATCTGCCCAAAGAGATGAACCCTTACGGCGTGGAAAACAGTTACACCCTCGTCTGGCCCCTCAAAGGGATGATGACCCCAGAGGCCGAGAAAGAGCTCATCCGCCAGGTGTTCGCCGACAGCATCGCCGCCTCTGTCAAAGAGGCTTCCGATAAATGGCTGAAGAATATGTGGCTGTACGACGACGAGGTCAAAGCGGTGTCAACCAAGCCGCTCGACAAGGTGGACAACCAGAAGCAATACACCTACGCCCACCTCCAGAACAGTGTCCGGGAAGACGGCGAGCTGGTAACCTTCACCAACGCCACCGAGACATTCCTGGCCGGCGCCGCCCACGGCGCATACATCGTGGAATACTTCACCTACGACCGCAAAAAGAAGCGCGTGCTGCATCTCAACGACCTGGTGGACACGGCCAAAATGAGCGAGATTGTCGTGCGCGCCATCAAGGACCTGACCGTCAACAAGGATGTTCTCGACTGTATGTACGACGAATACAAGACCGCGGAGAAAATCATCGTCCCCGACAACTTCTTCATCGACAGCACCCGAAGCACCATCAACATCGTGTTCCAGCAGTACGACATTACCCCGTACGCCTGCGGCCTGCAGACCGTGGTAGTGCCCATCTACTGGCTCTCCAAGCACACAGAACTCACCCCGTACGCGAAAAAATTGTTCGGGAAAGAGAGCTATATTAAGAATTAAGAATTAAGAATTAAGAATTGAGAATTGAGAATTGAGAATTGAGACTTAAGACTTGAGACGTAAGATGTTAGACTATAAATTGTAAATTGCGAATGACCTCCTCTTCCGGCGAAATCACATCTTCCTTTGAGAGCATCTCCGACGTGTTCACCGCGTATGCCGAGATTTCCTCGCAAGGATTCAACCGTCTGTTCAAGGCTCAACGGTACGGCAAATGGTTTGTGCTAAAAGGGCTCAAGCCGGAATTCCAACGCAAGGAGGTCTATGCAAATCTGCTGACCAAAGAGTTTGAATTGGGGGTACAGCTGGATCACCCGAACATTGCCCGCATTTTCAGCAAGGAACACGACCCCGTGGCGGGGCCCTGCATCGTGATGGAATATGTGGACGGATGCACACTCAAGGAGTTCCTTGCGCGGCGACCATCACAGACCACACGGATGAAGATAGCCAAGGAGATCCTGTCGGCGATGGCCTATTACCACTGCAGACAGATCATCCACCGCGACCTGAAGCCCGACAATATCCTCATCACGAACAACGGTCACAACGTGAAAATCATCGACTTCGGACTGGCTGACAGTGACTGGCACGGCATCCTGAAGCAGCCGGCAGGTTCCAACAAGTACGCCGCCCCTGAGCAGATTGCCGGCAACGTGCCGCTGGACTGTCGCGCTGACATATACGCTTTCGGGGTCATCCTACGGCAGCTATTCCCACACGATTACGGCGGCATAGTACGCAAATGTACGCAAGCCAACCGTGAGAAACGGTATAACAACGCGGAGGAGATTCTGCGGCGACTGCAGCGGAGCCGGCAGCTAATCCCCATCTTCATCACTCTGGTCTCTCTGCTTATCATCGTGGTGGGCGCGTGGGTATTGCGGCCGACAGACAAGGTGCAACCCGAGCCTTTGACACCGGAGACAGAGACAATTGCGCCCTCGGTGACACCATCCGGAGATATTGGGGAACAACAGGATGTTCAGATTGCGCCGCTGCCTCAAGCGGAACCGGGCAATACGGCTGCGCCAACAACCCAAATGGAAAAGAACAGCCAAACTGCACAGGAAAAGGAGGTGGATGTGTTTTCGGAAGAGTATATTTACCGACAGATTCCCTCAGAGGCCAAACGGCAGATAGAGCAGTCGCTGGACACGCTTTTCCGTCCGTTCTGGGATTGGAACCGGGCTGCGGAGGCGCAGGGGATGGTTCCTATCGACAAGCTTGCGCACTACACCGAGTCCGACTTCTTCAAGAACAACTATGATATTCGGGAGCGGCACCGGGAGGTGGTGGTGAACGACCTCCTGCGGCGTCACCCGCAGTGCGAACCGGTCAAGGAGAAGGTGACGATGTACTACAACGCCCTGTTCGCGAAAAAGATGATTGCGGTGAACAACGTGGTGGTCGGATGGCAGAAAACAGCGCGTTAGTCGCGGAGGCAGCGGACGGGATTGCCACAGCGCTGAAGAACCCCAGTTATTATTGCTTGAGATTCATGAGTACGTATATACAAATGGTATGCACCGTAGTTTCCAGCCAAGACAATTTGGGTAGCAGACCAGAACCCTGCTGAGAACTCAAAATCAGATTGTCCATCGATGTAACATCCAGAGGCGAAGGCCGTAAAGCCGGTGGCGTTGTTGGTTTGAGGATTGGTTCCCACCGCACAATAATTGTTGCTCGACTGCCACCCTGTTGTGGAAGCCAACGCTTTGGCAACATTGCGGTTGTCCTCTCCACACATATACTGGGGTTGACTCTCCAAGTAGTTGATCAACTGATCAAACTCGGCTTTGCTGGGTAAATGCCAGCCAAAAGGACAGATGCCCTGCACCCCGCTTGGATTGGCATTGGAGGAAGCCGCGCCGTGCATCGCCGCCGGCCAGTTGTAGAGATAGCCGAGGACAGGTATATTGAGACTGTCCCCATTCGGGATATAGCGATAGGGGTTATACATTGAGGAAACAGTATCGGTGCCGTCAGGAATCACTGCACCATCTGAGAAATGGGTGGTTCGCAGGTTCTCTTTCATCCAGCATTGCGTCCCAATCTCCACCGTGGCGTATCGGTTGCCGTCATAGTCGGTCAATGTATCAATGCCGCAGTTGAACGGAGGTATAGTAACAAAACTTCTCATCTCACCGTAGGTGATGCCGAGAGCAGTCTGGGCATAGGCGCGATAATTATAGTGCGTGAATGCTTGCAAGTTGAAAACGGTATAATGAAAGTTTCCGTTGCCGGATCCCACCTCATACTCCACTGCCCCTGCCAACTGATTGTTTGCCGCCAACTGAAAGCCACGTCTTGTCACAGGATAGCCAGGATGCCCCATAACAGTGCCATTCAGCCGGACTTCCGTTGCCGTGATATCAGTCGCAACATCCGTGGTCACTGTCGGCAAGGGGAGCGTAAAGGTCAATGGGATCAACTCTGAGGCATATTGAGCCTTTTTCACAACAGTACTTGTAAACGGTGTATTCGCAATCTGGGCATAGCCAGTGTAGGACATCGTGTCGCCATAGTTGAACGGCATAGTGGTGTTCCCTCTGGGGTCGCTTTTGAGATTCTCCATTGTCAACGCGTTCCCTTTCCCAATGTATTCCATCCGGTTTTGGCCGCCAGAACCCGTGTTCACCAACTTGATTTGCACAACGCCACCATCAGAGCGGGCTTGGAGCAGGTAGGTCTGCGGTGCCGACAGCCAGGCTCTGAACCGGTGGCACCCCGCATCCAACGGGCCCTGGTAAGCGGCCATCGCTTTGCCGTTCAGGTCGTAGATTTCCAACTGCACCTGCGACGTGTGTGGCACTTGGAGGGCAAAATCGGTCACGCCGTCAAAAGGATTCGGCACATTCTGGAAAAGCCGCAACCCGCCATCCGGCATTGCGAACTCCCCGATACCCGTAAGTTCGATATTGAGTATCGTGTCGGGATAATATAGTACCTCCTGCCAATGTTGGGTGATGTTCTCCACTACCACACTGCCCAATGCCACATAATCACCGTTCTGGTTCTGTCCCGTAAACTGCAAGGTCACCTGGTCTTGCGCCCGCAATGAGACAACGCTGGCTAATATTATTGCCAAAAAGGTCACTATATGTCCAGATTTACTCATAAGCTTTTGATATCTAATCTTTATCGAATAATATTGAAAAATATAATTCTCAATTTTCAATTCTCAATTATTAATTATTGATTAAGCTCACCCTGAATCCTACCGACACACTCGAGGCATTTCCGTCATAGGAATCGCGACAAGTCACTCGGCTATAGCCCGGAAGGTAGGCCCAGGAACCGCCACGCAGCACAAACAGGTCGCCCGACATCGAAACCGGGTTCTCCAAGGCCAATGAGGAATATGGACCGTATGTGTCCAAACACCACTCCCACACATTGCCACTCATATCATAAAGTCCCAATTCGTTGGGTTGCTTTTCGCCCACGGAATGCAATATGCCACCGGCGTTGCCATTGTGCCACGCAACGTCATCCACATCATCACTGCCGCTATAATGGTAATGTTGGCTATAGGAACCGCCTCGTGCAGCGTACTCCCACTGTGCCTCCGACGGCAGTTGGAACGAGAGCCGGGTCAGGGCACTCAACTTTTCCAAAAACCGCAAGGCATCTGTTCTTGAGACGTTATAAACGGGAATACTGTCTCCCTTCCCATATTGCTCCGGCCAGTCCAAATCATATCCCATCACAGCGTACCACTCACGTTGGGTGACCTCATACTTGCCTATATAGTAGTCACTCAGGGTCACTTGGTGCACCGGACTTTCATTGTCAGCGGCCTCCGGGTCATAATGAGCACCCTCAGTATTGGAATGCTGGGCGCCCATCATAAAGGTTCCACCCTCGACCCGAACCAAATTGGCGATCAAATTCAGGATCACGGTTTTCTGTTCCTCAGTGATTTCAACATCATCCGCCCAATGGATAATAAAGCCATTGACGATGTCAACACGGGTAAAGTCATCGTTTTCATAGATATAATCTCCCTGCACATAGGCGGGGTCTTTGCCGCAGGAAGCCACGAAAAGAAGGCTTCCCCAAAGGGAAACACCCATTATCAACCCGAAGCAATATTTATTCTTCATATTCATTCTTAGCCTTGTCCGTTAGCTATTAGATTTGCGTTTTGCGATTTACGAAAAAAGTCTTACGTCTAAAGTTTCCAGTCTTAATTCTTAATTCTTAATTCTTAATTCTTGTACGGTATGCAAAATCCCACTCCCAGCCGCACACCCAAAGCGTAATGCATTTCATTGAGGGTGTTCAGATTATAGGCCATTCCAGTGGCCTCGGCGGAAAGTGCCATGTTCTTAACATAGAACATCAGCCCGGCGGCGGCCGTAGGACCGTAATAGGTTCTTTTAGGATAGCTGTGCCAGCCCTGGTCGCTTTCAAATTTGAGAGCACGGTAGCCGAAACCGGCCCCGATGTGGATGGAAAGCAGTCGGCACGGACGGACCACCAGTCCGACCTCGCCACCCAAGTAAGTGGTTTTGGAGGCGCCCGTGAGCACATAATGCTGGTTGGGTTGGAAAGAGGAAAACGCGCCCTTGTATTGGAAATTAGTCATAAAGCTGAAATACCAGCCGACGACCCGCATGGTGCCGACCTTGAAGCCATACGACCATTGCGGCATGGACAAATAACTTGCGTTGAGCGTGAAGAACACGGATGGCGGCAGGGTGTCGAGACGGGCCTGCCGGCTATCGGCCCGCTGTTGGCGGTCGGCAGCCTTCTCGGCGGCGAGTAGTGCCCGAAGCGATGCCTTGACCGTGTCGGCAGCGGGAGTCTTGTCGGAGGTCGGAGGCTTCGGCGCCGCCTTCCTGACAGTGTCGGCGGTCGGGGGCGCGTCATAGTCCATCGCCAGGCGGAACCCTGTGAACTCGTCGTTTCCGCCCTGGTACAGGCTTTTGCGCGTGGTGACGCGGCACTGCGAAGCACGGCCGCCGGCGCCTCCGCCACGGGCCACGCGGGCGATGCCCTCCATTGCACCGGCGGGATTCTGCTGGGCCTGCTCGCTGTACATCCCGTACAGGTCGCTGCACCACTCCCACACATTGCCACTCATATCGTACAGTCCCAACGCGTTGGACCGCTTGGTGCCCACGGTGTGGGGAACGCCACCGCTGTTGTCGTAGTACCAAGCCACAGTAGTGAGGTCGTTGCCACCGCTGTATGTGAATGGAAATTCGCCCTGCCTTGAGCCACCACGGGCGGCGTATTCCCATTCGGCCTCTGTGGGGAGGCGGTAGTTCATTCCGGTCTTCTGGTTCAGCCAAAGGATAAAAATTTGCACCTCGTCCCAGGAGACGTTGTGCACGGGCAGCTCATCCCCCACCACGCGGCTCGGGTTGGTGCCCATAATCTCCTTCCACAGCTTCTGGGTAACTTCATATTTGGCAATGGCAAAGCCCTTCATGGAAACCTGGTGCTCGGGCTTCTCGTCGTAGGCGCAATGTTCGGCCTGTTCGAAGGTGCAGCCCATAGAGAAGGTGCCCGCCGGCACAACGACCATCTCCAGGCTGACGTTCCCCTCCGGGGAAAACGTGGAATTGCCGTGTTGGGAAGAGGCATACCACGGGAGAAGGGCAATCAGGATGGCAGCAATAGTCCTGGCGCACAGAGCGGTATGTATTATTTTGAGTTTCATATAGTATGCCGCAAAAGTACATATTTTTCGGATATGTGATGACATCTGGCTGCAGGTTCTTGCTTGATTTACCCAAACCTCAAGGCATAAAAAAGGGGCCGCAACAAATGCAGCCCCTTTTACGATCATTGGTATCAGCTATATTATTGATTTTTTGCCGATTTGTGCATCACGGTGGATAGCGAGACCTTGTAGTTACCTTGCTGCGCAGCTATATTATTAGCCCTATTGCTTTGTGCCTTCAAACCCACGTATGCAGCAGCGGTGGCAACACCTGCAGCTAGAATCAATTTTCCAAATCTGCTTGCCTTTTCTGCAAATTTCGCTTTAGATTCTTTCCATTTTTCTGCATCTTTTTTTTGTTGTTCCATCTTATATTTAGACAAGGATTCAGATATCATGGTTTTCAAATCCGCTTGGCTTACCCCAATCTCTTTGGCTCGGCACATCAGATTTTTCATTTCCATTTCATCCACTTCTCCATCATCATGTACAAAAAGTTGAACTTTATCTTTCAATGCGTTTTTGTACTCGGCACGAATCATTTCATTAAGCTCGAAATTATTCACACCTACTTGTACAGTTAATTCGCATAGTTCATCATATTCCACTTTGGTGATTACTCCATCCTCTGCGGCCTTTCTCACCAATTCATATAATTCTTTTCTTTTTTGAGCTAACAATTGTGGATCGGAGATTGTTGGAACAAGTTGTTCCTCGTCTTTGGCAACCTTTACAGGAAGCAGTTGTGCTGATTTGTTAAATAATTCAAACATAGGATACTAATCTTTTTTTAATCAAAATTCAAATAATTCAATATTGTCAAATATTCCATTATGTGCCGCCATCACGGTCATTAAGGAGATGTTTTGAAGGTGTTGAGAGTTACTCAATCAGCAACTTCAGAGAATCATCTGCATAGCCTAATTCATGACCTAACGTCTGGAGGTATAACTTCTCAGCAGGATGGAGCGTGCCGTCAGCTTTGGCTAATTGTGAGAGGCCTGACATGAGAGTGGTTGAATTCAGCATATCATCTTTGAAAATGCTCAAATCAACCTTATGTTGTTTGGGATTATCTATTTCCGTACACAACATGGCTCTGCTTTTATCGGAAAGGTTTACACCATTAACCAAAACTTTCAGTACTGCGCTCTCCTCATCCGAATAGACGCCATCGAGTAGCGCCATATTGATAACCAATCTGATTTTCGCAATTTCGATCTGTTCTTGTTTCTCAAAATCGATGATATCATTCAAGAAAAGCGCCTTGGCGGCTTTGGCAATGGAGTATGTTGACAGTGCGTCTATGGATCCACCGACCACACCTCCCACCACTGGTATTGCTTTGTGAATATTGATAAGTCCTTTTTGACCAAATTTGGTGACAAGACGAAAGCCTACGGCCTTATTTATTTTGGTCAACACTGTGCCGGGTAACTTTTTTAGAGCAGCTGTAGAGAACTTAACGGTAAATTGTCCTGCGGCTTTTGAGAGTGTGTCGCCCGCCTGAGACCCAAGAAGGCACAGGTACATCCCTGTCTTCTTCTCTTCGGTTTGCTCGTGATATCCGCCTAATTCAGCTATTGCCCCTATCATACGAAGTTGGATACCCATTACACCTGCTATGTTCGCGGGCAATGTAACAGCCATGGTGGGAAGACCTCCAAAACTGGTAACAAATCCTGTAGTGGCAGAGGATGTGATTTGCCAGTTAACGAGGTGGTTGATTGCAGCGTTCACACTGCCATATTTGTCTAGGTATTTCTTGGCCATGTCGCTACTGCTACCCAAACCAGGAATGTTACCTGAGGCTTTATCAAAAGCCCAGTCCATCACTTTCAACATTTTTGAGCCTTTTTCCTCTATTTCCTCTTCCGATACCTCTTGCTCTTTTGACTTAGGTTGAGCAATCTTCTCCTTTACCTGACTTATTGATGAGGAAACCATGTCGCTAACTTTTGTAACGCTTTCTTTAAGATTAATTTTTCCTTTTACTGAATTAAGAAATCCCATTGTTTATGTTTTTGAAGATTAATTATTTGAATAACAAAATGGAACACTACCAACTTTCTTTGCCCGCAGAGCCTCCGAGTTTAGGCTTGCTTGGTTTCAAAGCTGCCGCGGATCGATTAGTTTTAGGGGTGTTAACATGTTTCGAAAGTGTTTGTGGGGAAAATGTGGTAATGTCGCTCATTGGTGCACCGGCCTTCGTTGTGATTGTGCCTGAATATGCTCCTGCAATTAATTCAGCAATCTTAAGTGCCTCATCATCCAGTTTTGAATTGAGCAAACCATATTCTGTAGTCTTGAAATTGATTCTGTTATTTTTCAACGGACCAACAGTCACTTTAAGCACCGTTTTGAGCCCAAGAGCCCCTGATTTCTGCACTAATATGTCATGGAAATTGTTGTCATCAACTTGATGCATTATTTCATACCCACTGTTTTTAAAATTGTTGATAATGCCTTTTACAACAGTTGGTATTGATTCGGGACTGCCATTGAGAACCTTATTTCTAGTGTCGTTTTTACCTTTCTTATTAAATATTTCCATTTGATAGTGTTTTTTATGTTGAACTATATTTTTCTACCAACCGCCTGATGAGGAGTTACCACTGGGTTTCGATTTTCCGCCGCCGAGTTTAGGTTTATTCCCGCTCGCATTGGATTTCCCGCTGCCACCAAGTTTTGGCTTCCCGTCGGATGTTTTGGTAGTTTTGTCTTTCTTCTTGAATGCAGAACCGATATCGCTCAACAAACCACCATCGTCATCCTTTTTATTTTCTCTGCGGTTTTTTACAATCTTACCAACAACCGCGGCACCAGCAACGCCTGCGGCCACTTTGCCCACTGTGCCCAAGATGCTCTTGCCCTTGCCTTCTGAGACCTGTGAGAGTTTTCCAAGGACATCTTCCAAGTTCCTGGAAGCGCGCCCGCTATCATATTCGTCCGCATCATCATAATCGCGTTGATGACGTCTTTCGCTTCTGGCTTGAAAATTGTCGCACTCATTTTCCAGTTCTTGTTTTTCACGCTCCAAACGCTTCAATTCTTCGAGTTCCCTTTTGCGTTTTTCGATTTCCTGTTTTTTTTCCACCACAGCCGTGGAGAATTCATCCGTGTCGCTTTTGCTAGAGAAATTGGAGCGCGAATGTTTCTCATCTTCTTCATCTTTTTTTTTGTTTATCAACCAGAAAACCAGACCTGCCAAAGCCGCAATGGCACCAAGGATAAGGACCCATTTAAGGATGGCAAGTGCCCCAATACCGACTAGTCCGCCGAAAGACTTGACACCTTCCCATAAACCAGAGCCGGATTTTTCTTTATTATCAGATGGAGCGTCGACCGCCACCTCCTCTTCTCCCTCTTCCTCGTCCGACATATTGTTCATATATTCCAGCGCGGCTTCGATACCGCCAAAATAGTCGTCGGTTTTGAAATGGGGAATCATCTGGTCGTGTACGATGTTGTCGCAGACCTCCGAGGTAAAGACATCCTGTAGATCGCTGCTGGCCAAGAGCATCGCCTCACCGCGTTCCTCGTCGGATTTTGGTTTTACCAAGATAAGCATAGTGTTTTCATCGCTGAGATCCCATTTTTCAGCAAGTTCACCAGCATATTCGTCAATGTCGTAGTCGCCAAATGTGGACACAATGCCAACGACAATGCGGGTGGAATAGTAATCGCACATCGATTTCACATCGCTACGCAATTGTTTCAACTCGGATTTGGAAAGTACATCCGCCGCATCCGTCACGTACTTGTCTTTCATTCTTGGCATGGACTGGGCAAACACGTTCACAGTCGCCAAAAGCATCAGAAATGCAACATAAATTTTTTTCATTTTTTTGAGTTCTTGAGGTATATATATTTTTTACTGCATCTATTTCTCTTTCTCCACCTTATATTTCGCCCTATAATACTCTGTAGTTGGCATTGTGGCTAATGATTCGAGCCAAAGATAGACGGAGTAGCGGACTCGCGTGTTCTCAAAGCCGAAGTACAGCGTTCTTATCCCTTTGGTAGGGATGCGGTCATTGCAGGACTGCGTGCCCTTTTTGGAGAGATCGACATTATACTTGAGTTCCGCCACCGGCTTGCCGTCGGCAAACTTCTTGGCCTCTGTGGAACTGGTGAAGATGTAGAGGTTGCAGTAGGCCTCCTCTTCGCGATAGGGTTCGCAATAGTTCAGCAATTCGCGGAAAATGTTGGTGGAAGAGCCGTGGGATTCATAAACGGGAAGCCCCAACAATTTGATTTGCTTGTATTTCTCGTCCATATTGCGGCAAAACCGCCCGTCAGAGCCTCTGTCGTTCTGGGAAGTGGAAATTCGCAGGCAGTAGGCCACGTCGGTGCTGCCGGCGGGCACCTGCATAGCCACCACCGAACGGGTGCTTCCGCCAGAGAAAAAGGCTTTGCCTTGCGAACGCAGTGTGATCTTTCTCGGTTCCTCAAATACGCTCCTTAGCTTAATGCCTTGGATCTTCTGCGCTCCGAAGTCCTTGGCGGTGCATTCCACCTTCTCTTCTTCAATTGCAGGGTCATCTTCCAAAAAATCCTCCACGGAGGACACGGACTTGCTCGCTGCGAAATCGACATACTGATTTCCAAGAGGTTTCAATTCCACCACATACACGGCGGTGTGTGCGACATTGATGGAGTCGTGCACGATTTTCTTGCCCGCGTATGTCTTCAATACCGCACGACTGTCAGCGTTATACACCCGCATCGTCACATTACCCTGTGTCTCAAAGTCGAGGAACAGTTTCTCCCCCTTGCGCAGATAGACCGGATTCTGTTCTATTTCCGTGATCAAATGGTCACTCTCACTTAGCAGCGGTTTGCGTAGCCGTTTGATGCTTGTTTCCAAGAGTGTTTTGATGGCCTGTGCTGTTGAGTCCGCTTCTGCCACCAGTGTCCTGTCTGCGCGGAAAAGGTCATCGTCATCGCAAAGTTTCTGCAACTCGTCACTGACCTTCATCAACCTTTTGAAGTTCTTCTTCGAGGCATCCCTTTCAAATTTGTGTATGGCAAGAGCGGCATCGTCCAGCAGGTCCTTTGCTGCTTCGATGGTCTTCTCCTCTAGGCTTTTTTGGGGTTGCTCACTTACAAGGCTGCTTTTGACCTCGTCTTGGGAGGGTTGGTTTTTGCTCCCGCCGCAGGAAAATACCAATGACAATGTTAGGAGGACTAACAGGATTATTGTCGGTTGTTTCGAGATGTTCATATTTTCTTATTTTTGCTATTGTAGAAACATATCACACAATCTTTTTAGAGATATTCTCATTCATTTGCGAATAATCGCCTTTGTCTATTAATCAACCACGCCACGTCGAGGCCGATACCGTAGAAAACTCGAGGATCCTGGCAGTTGAACATACCATACAGCACGTCAAAAATCAATCATATATCCCATTCGGTGCCGCCATCCGACAGGGCTTGCTGCACTTGGTTGATGTCGGCGAGGTTCTTAAACGGACTGGAGGCAGCGAGGGAATTGATGCTGTTGAGGGTCATGGCCAACATTTCGGTATTGCCTTCGCGCAGGGCGGCATCCACGCATTCGAACTGCTTGGCGAAAATTGCGCTGCGTTCGTCAAATGTCTTCTCTAGATAGAGCTTAATATTGTCGCTCATGGCGTGAATGCGAGCAATCGCCACATCGCGTTCGGCTCGGATTTCCTCCCGTTTGGTCTCCTGTTCGGCCACGTATTTGACGGTTTCGTTGGAAACTTGGGCGAGGGTGGAAAGGGCTTCCATCACCTCTTCAGGATTTTTGGGATCCGTATTCTTTACTGTAGCCCATAAACCATCTAAGTTATCCTCAAAAAAAGTGTCTTCTTCCTCAACATCCACATCTGGATCTGCTTCAGGAAGGTATTCTGGCTCTTCAACCAAATCTTCCTCCACCATATTATTTTCCGCGATGTCGTCACTCAAAACACCTACCTTCACTTCATTTGCAGTAGTATCGGGAGCGGAAAAAAGTCCTACTGCTTCCGATACGACCTCTTTCCCAGAACCCAACCAGGCACTTTGGCCTGCTTTCACCACCTCCATGATATTACTAACGGACACTTTCTTTCCTTTTTTGGGAATGACCTTTTTAACCGCTTCCGTAAGTTCTGCACCGTGCGCATCCCAAAACTCTTTTCCCTTCTTTACTGTGCCTAACAAATTGTCAATCTTGATTTTTTTATCTTTTTTTGCCATATTTACAATGATGTGTTTAAGATTTTTTCTGTTTTAGCGGCTACTATATTGGCTTGTTCATTGAGATTACCGTCGTCATCCAATATAGACACCTGTGCTAATTCGCTCATGGATTTCACCATGATGGCGGCCTGTTGGAAAATCCCCACTTGGTTCATGTCCGTATTGTTGAAATGATCAATATAAGGATCCAACTTGTGCAATTGCGCAATGGTACGGGTTTCAAGGTCTGTGGTCAGCCCTTGCAGTTCCAACACGCGCTGTTTGATGCCGGCCATTACCGTCCAGCTGGCCTCGGTTTGCGCCACCCACTCTTGCACTTCAGCGAGATGTTTGGTAGCTTCAGTGTATTTGCGGGAGTAGAATGCAGATGCAAGAGTACCGACAGCAATCACAGCTAAGCCCGCAGTCGCTGTTGCGGTCAAGGCTGCCATTACCGTAGCCCCCACCGCCATTCCTCCTCCACCTGCTGCCACTGCACCGCCGCCTAACCAAGCCAACACGGCATTGCTGGCCGCTGCACCAGAAAGAGAACTGATAGCTGTGCCAGTACTGGCAGTTGCAAATGCGGTCACCATACTCGTAACCAAGGCAGGCGTGCCTGCTAATCCGATAGCCGCGAAACCACCACCCACGGCCAGCACTTTGGCCGCTTCGGAAGCCTTCATATCGATTTGCTTCATTTCGGCAATCTCTTCTGGCTTAATATCGATTTCCGTTAAGAACTCGTATTCCTTGGCCTTGGCTCTCTGGTTAATGCGTTCCAGATAGTCCAGAAACACTCCAACTGTATTGTGCAGGGCTTCCAATCTGCGTTTGCCGAAGTATTCCAAAACCTCGTTCATATCGTCACGAACCGCCTCGTTGGCAAGCTCCACTTCTGCTTTCAATTGTTCAGCTTCCTCTTTGGTCTTGATGGATTTCTTTCTATCCTGTACGGCCTGCACACCGGATATGACTTTCAACCCTTTAATGGAGGATTGTCCAACTTTGCCTGCAATCTCGCCGGTTTTCTGCCAAGCGGCAATTACCTGCTCGTCATTTTTCAGTTCTACAAATTTGTTGCCCACCACTTGCACGGCTGCTGTAGTCTTGTCTGAGACGAAAAGACAAGCTTGCTTTCCCTTTTCAAGCGCATTTTGAATCTTTTCGTTCTCTTGTGCCCATTCCGAAACGTTCTGAACGGTTCGCTTCGTCCATTCCGATGTTTTCTGGGCAGCATCAGTCACTTTGTCCGTAGCGATGGCTGCAAATTCGCCGATTTTGCTGACAAGTTTATTCTCCTCCTCTTTCGGTTTCTCAACTATCTCCATCACTTTGCGGACTTTCTGACCCGCCTCGTTGATATATATCCAGTCGTATGGAACTTGGCTAAGGGGAATCCGTGTGCCGTCCAACAGTGTGACTATTTTTTCTTCTGCGACTACTTTCTCGGCTATCTCCACCGCTTTGTCATCCAATTTTGATTGTTTAATCGTTCCCAATGTTGGAATGGAAGGTTCGGACCCTTCAAATAGAGTTGCATAATCAATATCTGCATCAATATGAATATTACCGTCTTTGGGGCAGATATTAACTTTAAGAGCTGTTTTAAATCCGGCAGCAGCTTTCACGAATCCTCCATTAGAAAGCAAGATTACATAATGATTCCCTTTTTGCTTGCAATCCGCCTCATAGCCGTCTGCTTTAAAAACTTTTATGATTCGCTCCGCGATACAAGGTATTAGCAGCATATCGCCTTTGATTTCTTTTGATGAACGGAATTTTGCATCGTTCTTTTCTTTGGCTGCCTTGGCGATACCTTGTCCTTTCTCTTTTGCAGCTTTTGCGACTTCCAGGCTTTTTTCTTTTAATTTGTCAAGTAAGTTTGCCATAACAAAACATCAATACAATTTGAGTCTATCCCATTAATTCTTTTCCTGCTCCAACACTTTCTTTGCACTTTCGAGTTGCGCTCTCAAGTCGATGATTTTCTTTTTGTAGTATTCTTTGCTCATAAGATTGGGAAATAAGTGTTCAATATATGGTCTGTGGTTATATCATTGTTGTGTTTCTATCACGAATTCAAATGATTCCTGACATCAGGTTCGTATCGAGATAGATTTCTTGCAATTATTTCGGAGATGTCGTATCCTGTGTATAATTCAATCCAGAGCCACTGTCCGTTTGGATTGCACTCAAGGAATACATACTCACCTTCTGGGGTTACAATGAAATCAAAGCAACCGAAATTCAATTTCATTTTGACTAAAAAATCATAACAGAATGTTTTAATGGCATCAGGAATGTCAACTATTTCGTGTTTTAAGTCGAATTCATAACCCTGCCGCCAGTCGATTTTCCCCTTGTCGTCATCTTGGACTTGGGAGTCGATTTTGCAGGCCACAAGATCACCACAGCACACGGTAATGCGCAATTCGTAGGCTTTGTTCACATAATTTTGCACAAAACTGACAGTCTGGGAGAACGCCTCTTGGGGCTGTTGAAGCAGGATATTACTGTCCACCTTTTGCGAGTAGAAAACATATTCATCTTCTTCATTCAGTAACACACAGCTTTCCCCAATTGGTTTTAATGATAATGCAGGATACCGCTTTGCCAAAGATGCTATAGGGGGCATCTCGTTGGCAAAACAAGTGTCAGGAATACGCATTCCTAATTGACGGGCTATTGATAGTTGCAACATTTTAGAGGCAGCTGGTCTGTCCTCTACAATACTGCCGATGGAAAACACATCTTTCAGGTAATAGCGTATAAAACTTAAAAATTCGTGTGCTTCATCCAAATTCAGTTTGTTGACATCTTCATATTCGTTTGGCCGTGGCAATTCTTTTGGCACTTGTGGTCTGCGATCCCAAATGGCCGAGATTTCGTGACCGTAAATATCCAATCCATTTTTGATGTTACGGATATGAAAATCACAATCGTCAGCATTTGCCCACCAAGAAAAACGATAATCAGTGAGTAGGCATTCGGTGTTGAGACGAAAGACTGGCACCCCCCACGCCTTCAAATATTGAATGACGTGGGTGGGATGGGAGTCTTCTTTGTTGGTGAAAATAAGAATCATTCGGCTACCCTATTTCACGGATTTGGAGTCATCAATCTCATTTTTTTTATCTGATTTGCTACAAACACCATTTCCTGATGTTTTCACACGTGTCGTGGAACTTCTCAGACAACGTGTGCCAATGGTTCTCATTTCATACGAAATTTGTTCGCCATCATTGTAGTCGAATACGGGCTCCTCAAATTCCTGAATAGGACTCGGGGTGGTGAAATTCATCAGCAACGGCATGATGTTACCATTTCCATTTTGATTTATTCTTAACATAATTAATTAATTTTAAATATTTTACGAATTATTCTTCATCCAGAATTTCCTCGCTGAAATCTGTGTCGCCACCTTCAATCTTTATATCGCGGTCGTTTTGGGCAACTATGGCAATGTTGCAGATTAGGGCAGCCAAATCGCATTGCAAGGCTTGGCAAACCATTAAAAGCACCTTCACCTCATTGGTTGCCAGTTTTTTGTCGGCAAGGGCCACCTGCACACAGGCTTCCATAATAAGTTGCTTGTCTTCACTGTTTACAACATTTTTTGCCTCTTCGGCAATGTACGCCTGAATGTCGGCGCACTTGGATTGTTTTTCATTTTCATTTAGGAGCAGTTTGTCTGCTTCCTCGGCGGGGCATTCCAAATCCGCTGCCACGCGTTTGATGACTTCTATTTCAGCGGCAGTTGTTTTTCCGTCTGCTCGCAAGGTCGCCATTGTCAGGGCCACCAACTGTTGATTGAAATTTGACATAATCACTATTATTTTTAGGTTGTTACATATTATTTATCTTGTCGTTGCCTACTCTTTTTCGGGTTTTGGGTTCCCTCCGTGTCGTCGAAAACTATTATTTCCTGCGCCGTTTTTTCCCTGTGACAGCTTCCGTAATCAGCCGCCCAATTTTTCGTTCCAATCCACCTTTGGTGGTCGGGATACGGGTTTTGCGTGCCACTTTGGCCTTAAGCCCGGAGATGCCGATGGCACGTTTCAGAGAAAAGGAGAGTCCGCGAAATAATGACATATTGGTTGTTTTTAGATTTGTAATACGGGATGTTGGAGTGATTATTTGTTCTCCCGGTATCTTCTGTCTGGTGTGCCGTCTTTTTTCAAATGTCTTTCTTCAATATATTCGCCTTCAATTTCAAAATCAGGATATTGATTCATAAACACGTATGAGATAAATTTCAAATGCACACCTATCCGTTTACAGAGTTCGGCAATAGCATCTTTAGTACCGTCTCTGAGTACTTTGAACCAAACCGTATAAAAAAAGAATGCACAAAGGGTCATAACGGAAAAACCATCGGCAAAAATAGCTCCGATTCTCAACGGGACTTTAAAAATTCCCCCGACGATAATGCGAGTCCGGCTTCTTTCATCACCGATCAAAAATTCGCTGTCATCGTCTTTGCCACCAGAAATCATCGCAATAATGCATTCGAAGTTGTTTTTAATCTCCCTGTACATTCCTCTCACATCATCTACTACTATCTGACGCAAAAATGGTATAAAGAGCGAATAGGTACCAAAACATACCGCAAAATACAACACCCAGAAACCAAGGAATATTATTGTTGCCACGCGAAGCAACAGTATTCCGATCCACGAGAGAATGATTACTGTTTTTTTATTACCTTCATAGGCTATTGATTCCAACAATCTTCCATATTGTTTGTTGATGTTTGATGACAGTTTGTTTATCGCATTATGGATGGGTTTTCGCAGAGGAAAAATAATAACGGCGAAAACCATACAAGCTCCAAGGAACATCACCAAAAAGCCTTCAGCTAAGATAAACGCAGAAGCGAATAAAGCTTTGAAGATAGCGGTTAAAACTGATAATACTCTTTCTTTTTTTGTAATTTCTTCTGGCATAATATTGAATTTTTTAATTTGTTAACAGATCATTACATCTTTCATTTCCTCTAAGATCAGTACATGTTCTAAAATTTAGGAGTTGCCGTCCATAAAGGTTATTTGAGTACAATTTCGACGGAGTCATAACGAGAAAACGCCGGGTCTCCGAATTTCCAACCAATAGGCATTTTAGAACGCAACTTGTTTTTAGTGAGCTTATCATCTTCGGATTTTGTAACGATACATATAGTACCATACTTGTCTATTATTGAACTTAATGCCTTCTGGGTGAATTTCTTAGATGCAAATAAGCTTTTCACTTCGTCTATCAGCACTTTTGCTGGGACTATATGTTCCCATGAATATTTGCTACGATCTATCTTTTCCTGCAAATAATCAGTTTGAGGCACCCCCTTTAACATTCTGCTAATATAATCGCTCCAGTTGGAAGGTTTCTTCTTTTTCCATAAGTCTTTACCACCATCCGATTGACGATACGCTTTTTCAGAAATTCGGACAATGCCATTTTCCAGCAACACTTTGACAAAATAAGTAAGATCCTTGTCATCAAACCAAGGCTTAGTGTTTCTTAAATCTAATACTTCGCAAATTATATGGTGTCTATCCGCTTTTGTCGGAGGATATTTTATTCCAAATTTTTTGATTGATTTATTTGGCATACTTTATTATTTAAGTTTACGCCTACCTCCTTTCACGCGAATCGGCCTTCTCGTTTAATTCTCACCTACTCTCTTTCGGATTTTCGGTTTCCTCCGTTTATTTCTTTCGGCTTCTGATGTTGTTATCCATGACCTTACAAGCACAAAAAAAAGGCGTGTACTGTCTCTATTGTCAAAGAGGTTCTAGCAAAACCCAAGCAGAAAACAGAAAACAAAAGAACGCCGTGAAATCTGTTGTCTATGATTTCACGCTGCAAAAATAACAACTTAACAGTCAGGTATTTTGGTCCTAATTGGTCCGAATTATTCCGAATTATTCCCTACCCTCTCCTCACCTCCGTGAGGCCACCCTTGTTGCCCACCACAAAAAGGGTCGGCGGGTTGTGGCCGCACACGAAGTTGTTGAGGTTGAGCGGCTCCCTTCAATACAACATTCCTGCCAGCCAAAGAGGGAGCTTCTTCCCCACCGCAAACTCCATTCTGTCAGCCAGTATATAGGAGTTCGGGAGGTCGGCCACCTGCTCAAAAGTTTTGTCTTTTCCGCCAACTTCAATGGTTATTTTGCCGTCTATCAGGAAGTCTCCCTGTTTCTTTCCATATTCCACCAAATGGTTCACGGAAACCTGATTCACAAAGAAACATTCTCGTATGGTGCCAATCTTATCACCATAACCAAGCGCATAGAACATATTGGGGTCGTGGAGATAAATTTTGTCCGGCTTTTGAAGTCGTGTAATATTCTTACTGTCAGAGTAGAGAAGATGCAGCAACTCGGCACGCCCAAGACTGTTTATATAACTGAGCACAGTATGTTTATTGAGTTCGAGCCGAGCGGAAAGCTTGGCCACATTCAACTCGAATGGATGACTATCTGCCAAATACTGAACCAACGCCTTTATTTTTCGCGTATTAGCCGGTTCTACCCCGCAAAAAAGCGTCATTTCTTGATCTACGACGAAATCTATCACATTCTCGATTCGATTGTAGTACTCGTCCTCATTTCCGTCATAAAAGGGAAAATACCCCACGCGCAGATATTCCTCAAAAAGTTGTTGCGGATGACACTGTTTATTTACCATGCTACAAATGTCGTCATATTGATTCAATATTTCGTCAAGATCATACCGGGGCAGTTGAATCCCTTTATAGAACAACAGAAATTCGCGGAAGGAGAGTCCTTCCATCGTATAACTCAACACGCGGCGCGAAAGGTCTGCATCCGCATTGAGGATTTGAATAAGAGAAGAACCCGTGAAGGTAATCTTCATATCGGGATATAAATCCAAAATCTCCTTTATTTCTCGACTCCAAGTTGGATAGCGATGCACCTCATCAAGGAAGAGGTGTTTGCCACCCATCTGGTGAAAGCGCTCGGCGAGATCCAACAAATTATGGTTCGTGAAATACATACTGTCCATCACGCAGTACAAAGCCTCGCCGGCATTCAGTCCATATCGTTGACGGATATATTGCCGCATAAGCGTGGTTTTACCCACACCACGCGACCCTCGTATAGCGACCAGAGGCTTTTCCCAGGCTATCGTCTTCATTATTTCACGTACAAGTGCTGTGCTCACCTGTGATATTAACATCTTGTGTTTTCGGAACAACGTATCCATACAGTCATCTTTTATAAAAGCGTGCAAAGATACAAAAGATTATTGAATTAACCAATTATTATTCATTTTCGGTTATTGCAATAACCTTTTTACATACGTGCATTTTTGATAAAAGTTCCGTTCTGCGGGCGCATCTGCCTTTTCAGCTCATTCTCCTCACCTCCGTGAGGCCGCCCTTGTTGCCCACCACAAAGAGGGTCGGCGGGTTGTGGCCGCGCACGAAGTTGTCGAGGTACAACGGCTCCCCGATGATGAAGCAGGAGCAGTGGAAGGTGTCGCCGGGCTTGAGCTTGGAGTTCTCGCACTCCATCACCTCAAAGCTGCCGTCGCCAAGATGCCTGAGCAACACGCGGCGGTCGGGCGACCACGCAATGCGCACGAAACCATCCACCGGGATCTCGCCCGGATAGAGCGCACGACCCAGCACCATATTGGAGGACTCGCCCGACTGGTTGTGATGAGCGAGGAAGTCGTCCCAGTCCTTGAAACCCACACATCGGGAAAGGATAGAGAGCGTGGAGAAACGAGTGGTGTCGTAACCCTCCACGTAACCCCAGATGCGCTTCAGGGTTGTCACGCCAAGGGTCTCCTTGCAACGTTCCTGAATCACACCCGTGAGGAACTGGAAATCCGCCGGGGTCTTCATCTTGCGGGAGACGGACTCCTCCACCATCTCGCGAAGTCTCAGTATGTCAGTATCGTTAGGCTTCATAGTGCATAAAAATGAAGCGCAAAAATATAAAATATCAGAAGACGACGCAGGTCCGAATTGGTCCTAACGCAACTTCAACACACCTCCTTTTCACAGGTCAGCCCTCACCACACGGAATCCCACATTGGGATAGCCCTGGGAGCCGTCGCGCAAAACATTATTATACCCTCGTAAAACAGAAAAGTAAAAACAGGCGTGCGAAAATACTTTTTTTTCTAATTTTGCAACCCAAAAGTAAATGATACGATGAAACACAAACTCTTTCTCCCCCTGCTCATTATGGCCTGTGTCGTCACAGGATGCAACAAACCATTAGGCCCGTTCGCCACCATCAGTATCTCGGGAAGCCATTGCTTTATGGTCAAAACCGACGATCCCTACCTTCCCGAAGAGATGAACCCCTACGGCGTGGAGAACAGCTATGCCCTCGTCTGGCCCCTCAAAGGGATGATGACCGAAGAGGCCGAAAAAGAACTCATCCGCCAGGTGTTCGCCGACAGCACCGCATCCTCGGTGAACGAGGCCGCTGAGAAATGGATGAAGAATATGTGGCTGTATGACGATGAGGTCAAAGCGGTGTCAACCCGACCTCTCGACAAAGTGGACGATCAGAAGCCATACACCTACGCCCACCTCCAGAACAGTCTCCGGGAAGACGGCGAGCTGGTGACCTTCACCAACACCACCGAGACCTTCCTGGCCGGCGCCGCCCACGGCTCCTACATCGTGGAATACCTCACCTACGACCGCAAGAAGAAACGCGTGGTGCATCTCAACGACTTGGTGGATACCTCCAAACTCGGCGAGATCATCGTCCGCGCCGTGCAGGACCTGACCGTCAACAAAGAGGTGCTCGACTGCATGTTCGACGAGTACAAGACCGCGGAGAAAATCATCGTCCCCGACAACTTCTTCATCGACAGCACCCGGAGCACCATCAACATCGTGTTCCAGCAATACGACATCACCCCATACGCCTGCGGCCTGCAGACCGTGGTGCTACCCATCTACTGGCTATCCAAACACACTCCCCTCACACCGTACGCGAAGAAGGTGTTTGGGGAGGAGAGTTATTTGAGGGAGTAGTTCTGAGACTTTCGACACACGACTTACGACTTACGATCTTTTTCGCAAATCGTAAATCGTACATCGCAAACTATTTCTTGAAATACCGGTTAAAGAGTCCTTCGAAGCCTTTGCCGTGGCGGGCTTCGTCTTTCGCCATTTCGTGGACGGTGTCGTGGATGGCATCCAGGTTCAGTTCCTTGGCACGGCGGGCGATGCGCATCTTGTCCTCGCAGGCACCGCACTCCGCCACCATACGCTTCTCGAGATTGGTCTTGGTGTCCCATACCACCTCACCTAAGAGTTCGGCGAAACGGGCACAGTGGTCGGCCTCCTCGAAAGCATAACGACGGAAAGCCTCGGCGATTTCAGGATACCCCTCGCGATCGGCCTGACGACTCATCGCCAAGTACATACCCACTTCGGTGGCCTCCCCCATAAAATGGGCGTTGAGATCCTTCTTCATCTCGTCATCCGTATCCTTGGCGATACCGATCACGTGCTCGGTGACAAAATTCAGGCCGGCACTCTCGTCCAGCACTTTCCATTCCACCAGCTGTTTGCATTGAGGACATCTTTCAGGAGCTTCCGTTCCTTCGTGAACATAGCCACAAATCGGGCATACAAATTTCTTCATCATTTTGGTTGGTTTTAATTGGATTAATATTAATAAATGTAGTTGTTGTCCATTACCGTTCAAACCATTTCAGCAGTTTCATCTTCCATTCGCCGGCCTTGCCCGTGTAGGGGTGCTCGCGTAAAGGCAAGTTGAAGATGGTGCGGCCTTTGAGGACCGTTTGCGGGTGCGTGAACTCGCGGAAGCCCCACTCGCCGTGATAGGCGCCCATACCGGAGTGGCCCGTGCCGTTGAACGGCACGCCCTTGACCATCATATGGATGCACACCTCGTTGATGCAGCCGCCGCCGTACTGCTGCGTCTGCATCACGCGGTTCGCCCAACGCATATCCTTGGTGAACAGATACATCGCCAAGGGATGCTCGCGGTCGGCGATGGTCTCCATCAGCGCATCCACCTCCTTGTCGGGGAAAGGCACCACGGGCAGCAGCGGGTTGAAGAGCTCGTGCTGCACGATATGCTCGTCCTTGTTCACAGGATAGATGATGGTGGGAGCATAACGCTGCGAATCACGGTAGCCCTCGCCGCCGAAGACGATGCGGTCGCGATACTCATCCGCCAGCGCCGCACACTTGTCATAGGCCGCCGTCGTGATGAGTTTCGGATATTCGGGATTGGTCACCGGACGTTCGCCAATCTGCGCCGTGAAGGCCTTCTTGAGTTCCTCCAAGAAAGGCTCCGCGACCTCCTCGGCCACGGCTATCTGGTTGATATTGATACAAATCTGTCCAGCATTGCAAAGCTTGAAGAAGGCGATCTTGCGGGCCGCGTCTTTGAGGTCGGCATCCTTGCGCACGATGCACCAGTTGCCGGTCTCGCCGCCCAGCTCCAACGCCACGGGCGTGAGGTTCTTGGAGGCCTCGGCCATCACGTGCTTGCCCACTGCAGGCGAACCGGTGTAGAAGATCTTGTCGAAGCGCTGTGCGAGGCACATATCCGCCACGTCGTGACCGCCGTCGATGAGGGTGACGTACTCGGGCGGGAAGACCTCCGCGAAGAAGCGTTTGAGCACTTC
>JAEEGL017221167.1_pt1 | contig 168557 bp, 163 predicted proteins | sample 9134231 | NCBI WGS metagenome assembly JAEEGL01 (sample SAMN16246548, study PRJNA631951) | gut metagenome | biome: gut microbiome; feature: rumen; material: fiber-attached | host: Bos | place: Iran: Karaj | collected 2018-10 | reverse complement strand
GTATGCCGAAAAGACGGGTCAGCCTTTAGATGTGATTGAAAAAGCTATGGACAGGGATAATTATATGACTCCCGAGGAGGCTTTGAAGTTCGGTCTTATAGATAAAGTTGTTATATCGCGCGATACTGATAAAAAAGAGTAAGATAAGGGCAAAGAGCCAAAGGGTGCGGCGAAAAGGAAAGAATATAAAGAAGAGGTGACTTATGGCTAAGAAAAAAGACACGGGAAGCACGGGGACTTTTTACTGCTCGTTTTGCGGTAAAAGTCAGCACGAGGTGCGTAAGCTTATCGCCGGACCTTCGGTGTTCATTTGCGATGAGTGCATTTCTTTATGTTCTAACATTATCGCCGAAGAGCATAAAGCCGCCGAAGCGGAAGGCAAAGGCAAGGACATTACTCCCGCTTTTATAAAGGCAACTTTGGACGACTATGTCATCGGGCAGGAGCATGCCAAAAAGGTCTTGGCGGTTGCGGTTTACAACCACTATAAGCGCCTTAACCAAATCGGCAGTGCAAGTGATGCTGTTGAGCTGGCAAAGTCAAATATCCTGCTTATCGGTCCTACGGGGTCGGGCAAAACTCTTTTGGCGCGGACGCTGGCAAAGGTTCTTGATGTGCCGTTTGCCATGGCGGACGCCACGACGCTTACCGAGGCGGGATATGTCGGCGAAGATGTTGAAAATATCATCTTAAAGCTGTTGCAAGCCGCCGATTATAATGTCGAAAAAGCCCAACGCGGTATCGTCTATATCGATGAGATTGATAAGATTTCGCGCAAGTCCGATAACCCTTCGATTACTCGCGATGTGTCGGGCGAAGGCGTGCAGCAAGCGCTTTTAAAGATTATAGAGGGGACGGTCGCATCCGTGCCGCCGCAAGGGGGGCGCAAGCACCCGCAGCAAGAGTTCTTGCAGGTTGATACCACTAACATCTTGTTCATTTGCGGCGGAGCTTTTTCCGATTTGGATAAGATAATCGGGCAGAGAATGAATACCGCTTCCATAGGTTTCGGCGCCGAGGTTAAAGCTCCTAACAATGAGAAAAGAGATGAGCTTATGCAAAAGCTTGAGCCCGAGGATTTATTGAAATTCGGGCTTATCCCCGAGTTTGTGGGCAGGTTGCCTGTGGTGACTTACTTAAACGAGCTGGACGAAGCCGCTCTTATCAAGATTTTGACCGAGCCTAAAAATGCTCTTATCAAGCAATATCAGGCCTTGTTCGGATTTGATAACATCAAGCTGAGCTTTACAAACGAGGCTTTGCAGGCAATTGCCAAAAAAGCGATTAAGCGCAAGACCGGCGCACGCGGGCTTCGAGCCATTTTGGAGGAGTTGCTGCTTGAAAGCATGTTTAGCATTCCGACCCAAAAAGGTCTTAAAGAAGTCGTTATAAATGAGCAGGTGGTGAAGGGCGATACCGCTCCTTTGCTGATATTTGCCGAAGATAAAAAAGGGAAGGCCGGATGACGCTTAAAAAGGAAGATATTTTGGCCGAATTCCACACTTTCCCTATTTTGCCGCTTAGGGATATCATCGTGTTCCCGCACATGGTCGTGCCGCTTTTTGTCGGCAGAAAAAGCTCTATCCTCGCTTTGGAAGAGGGGGTGGCTATCGGTGATCAGATTTTGCTGGTAGCACAGGTAAATCCCGATGTAGATGATCCCGCCGAGGCCGATTTGTATTCGGTCGGGACAGTAGCAAATATCTTACAGTTTATAAAGCTTGCCGACGGGACGGTTAAGGTGCTGGTTGAGGGAGTTCGCCGCGCGCGCATTAAAAGCTTTAATACCGACAAGTCTTTTTTAGAGGCGCAAACCGCTCCCGTAAAAGAGGAGGTACATGCCGGAAATAAGCATATCGCAATGACACGGGCGGTGGTGGCGCGCTTTGAAGAGTATGTCAGGCTTAATCGGCGCATTCCTCCCGAGGCAATGATAACTATTTCGCAAACCGAGGACGAAAGCAAAATCGCCGATGTCATTGCCGCGCATCTCGGGGTTAAAAATGTCGATAAGCAAAGGCTTTTGGAAGCCGGCGATATTGAATACCGAATGGAGCTCTTGTTCTCTTTTCTGGAGACGGAAATAGGCATCTTGTGCGTCGAAAAGAAAATAAGACGGCGCGTCAAAGATCAGATGGATAAAAACCAGCGCGAATACTATTTAAATGAGCAGATAAAAGCCATTCAAACCGAGCTGGGTGAGCTGGACGACTTGTCCGAGCTTGAGGATATTAAAAAGAAAATAGATGCGATTAAGCTTTCGCCCGAAGCAAAGGAAAAGGCCGAGTCCGAGCTTAAAAAGCTGAAGAAAATGAACCTGTCATCGCCCGAAGCAACGGTCGTCAGGAATTATCTGGATTGGCTTTTAAGTGTGCCTTGGGGCAAGAAAAGCAAAATTAAAACCGATATAAAAGCGGCGGAAAAGGTGCTTAATCACGACCACTACGGGCTTGATAAAGTTAAAGAGCGCATATTGGAATACCTTGCCGTGCATAAGAAAACCGGAAAGATAAAAGGTCCGATATTGTGCTTGGTCGGTCCTCCGGGTGTGGGGAAAACCTCGCTGGGGCAGTCTATTGCCAAAGCGACGGGGCGCGAGTTCGTGCGCGTGTCCTTGGGCGGTATGCGCGACGAAGCGGAAATCCGCGGGCATCGGCGCACCTATATCGGGTCGCAGCCCGGTAAAATTATCCAAGGTATGAAAAAGGCCAAGACGGCTAATCCTTTGTTCTTATTGGACGAAGTGGATAAAATCGGCGCGGATTGGCGCGGCGACCCTTCTTCGGCCTTGCTTGAGGTGCTGGACCCCGAGCAGAACAACGCCTTTAACGACCACTATTTAGAGGTTGATTATGACTTGTCCGATGTGCTGTTTATCACTACCGCGAATACTTTGGATATACCGCGCCCCTTGATGGATAGAATGGAGGTTATCCGCCTTTCCGGATATACCGAGGACGAAAAGGTTGAGATTGCCAAGCACCACCTTATTCCCAAGCAACGCACGGCAACGGGGCTTTTAAGGAAGGAATGGAGCATCAGCGACGATGCTTTGCGTCAGCTTATCCGCCGCTATACCGCCGAAGCGGGCGTGCGCAATTTAGAGCGCGAGATTGCTTCGCTTATGCGCAAAGCGGCGAAAGAGTTGATGACCGAGGGCGAGGGCAAGCCCGATTGTATCAAAGTAACGCGTAAGAACTTGGAAAAGTATGCCGGCGTGCCAAAGTATAACTTCGGCATTGCGGGTAAAGAGGATTTGGCGGGCGTGGTGACCGGCTTGGCGTGGACGGAAGTCGGCGGCGATATCCTTTCCATTGAGGCGCTGGCGATGGAAGGAAAGGGCAAGATTACCTTGACCGGACACCTTGGTGATGTGATGAAGGAATCTATCGAGGCGGCGTGGTCCTATGTTCGTTCGCACGCTTTGCAGTTCGGAATTCGCCCCAGCTTCTTTGAAAAGCATGACATGCATGTTCATGTGCCCGAGGGTGCCGTGCCAAAGGACGGACCTTCTGCCGGTGTGGCAATGTTCACCGCTCTTGTGTCCGCGATTACCGGTATTCCGGTGCGCAAAGATGTCGCTATGACCGGCGAAATTACCCTTATCGGGCGTATTCTGCCTATCGGCGGGCTTAAGGAAAAGCTGCTGGCGGCAATGCGCGGCGGCATCAAAACCGTCATTATTCCCAAGGATAACGAAAAGGATTTGGCGGAGATACCCGAAAATGTCAAGGAAGCCTTGGAAATTATATCTTTTGCCAAGGCGGAAGATGTGCTTAAAGTCGCCTTGGTGAAGCTGCCTTCTCCCATATCCCCCGAGCAGTGGGAAGAGGAACAAGCCTTTTTAAAGGAAAAGCATGCGGCCGAAGCGGCTTTATCCGCTAAAAATGTAGCTCCGACTCCGCGTCAAGTGCACTAGGCCCTGTTTTTCTTTTCTCTTTTTTTATCATATTGATATTACGCACTTTTTAAGGAAAAGGGCGGCCGGAGGCGGTGCGAATCGGCGGCGCTACCATAAAAAAATGAAAAAAAAGTGAAAAAATCAAGGCGCGCTGTCGTTTTTTTGTTGACGATGGAAAGAAATACGGTTTAGATGGTTTGCGTGTGGTTCTCTTGAACCGTAACTGTTATTTCTTAATTATAAATATGGGAGTCCTAATATGAACAAGAATGATTTGATTGCAGAAGTTGCAAAGAAAGCCGGTTTTTCCAAGACTGACACCGTAAAGGCTATTGACGCTTTCGTCGGTGTTGTAACCGGTGCTCTTAAGAAAGGTGACGAAGTTCGTTTGGTAGGCTTTGGTACTTTTAGCGTTGCCAGCCGTGCCGCTACCGAAGGTCGTAACCCCCGCACTGGCGCAAAGATCAAAATCCCTGCTTCTAAACAACCTAAGTTTAAAGCCGGTAAAGGTCTTAAGGACGCTGTTAACAAGAAATAATAATTATATCTTGCTAAATCAGGGTAGCGGTGCTATAAGTGCCGCTACCTTGTTTTTAACGCAAGGCTTTTTACTTCTGTGGGCGACTAGCTCAGCTGGTTAGAGCATCTCGTTTACACCGAGAGGGTCTGCGGTTCGAATCCGTAGTCGCCTACCATAAATCCATTTTATAAAGTATCTGCTCGCGCTACTGCGGAACTCGCAATTTTCACGTATGTCTTTATACGCTAAAAAATTGCTCGTCCTTGTTTCACAGTAAAAGGTTAAGGGTTAAAGTTTAAGGGTTAAGGCAAATAAAAAACTTGTTTTTGCATTTTGCAAAAACGCAATCATTTCTAATTCCTAATTCCTCATTAAACTTATCACCTTATAAGCTTATAAACTAACCTTAACCCTTAAACCTTAAACTTTAAACTTTTTGGGGTGTTGGAGCTTGTAGGCCTTTAGGGTGTTCGCCATCAGCATTGCGATGGTCATAGGTCCTATGCCACCGGGGACGGGGGTGATTGCTTTTACTTTTTTAAGCGCCTCATCAAAAACGACATCGCCGGATATTTTGCGATCTTTGTCATAGGATATGCCTATGTCCAGAACTATTGCGTCGTCTTTCAGCCAGCTGCCGCGCACCATTTGCGGGCAACCGCAAGCGACCGCTAAAATGTCCGCAGTTAGGCAGAGCTCGGGTAGGTTTTGTGTCTTTCTATGCGCTATCGTAACGGTGCAGTCCTCGTTCAAAAGCATTTGTGCAAGCGGGCGGCCGACGATTTGCGACCGACCGATGACGACGGCTTTTAGTCCCGCCAGATTAGGCTCGACCGTCTTTAAAAGTTTTATGCAGCCAAGCGGTGTGCAGGGCGTCAGGCAGTCCTTTTTTATGGCGAGGTTGCCGATGTTTTCGGGCGTAAAGCCGTCAACATCTTTTAAAGGGTTGATGGCGGCAATAACTTTTGCCGTGTCGATGTGGTCGGGCAGGGGAAGTTGCACCAAGACGCCGTTTATCTTGCGGCTTTTGCTGAGCTTCGTCACGAGCTTGAGCAGCTTTTTTTCCGAAGTGTCCTCGGGCAAGCGGTAAAGTTTTGTCGCTATGCCGACAAGCTTTGCCTTTTTGTCTTTGTTGCGGACATATATCGCGCTGGCGGGGTCATCACCTACCAGCACAATGGCAAGAGTCGGCTTTATCTTAAGCGCGGCTATCTCGTCCCTTGTCTCGCCAAGGCATTTTTCGGCAAGAGCCTTTCCGTTCATAACTATAGCTTTGCGCATATCGCATTCCTTAAAACTTTGTCGTCACCTGTTATTAAGACTACTTTTTTGCGCGACGAAAGTCCAGAGATTATGGAAAAAGTGCCGGGCGGCAGGGCGAAGGTTTTCGCCAGAGTCTTTATAAGGGCGGCGTTTGCGGCGCCGTCCGAGGGCGGGGCGCTTACCGCGACTTTTAAATAGCACTTGCCGTCGGCGTCCGTGAAAGTTTCGCCAAGAGAGTTCTTGGACGACTTCGGTGTGACGCGGACGAATAACTTTACGCCGCTCGCGGTGCGGGTTAAAAATGCCGGCTCTGAGGGCTCAGGACAACTTGTAAGCAAGGCGCGCTAAAACCTCCTCTATAAAAATCAGTCCTAAAATCAGCACAAAAGGTGAAAAGTCAATGCCGCCTATGGGCCTTATAACTTTGCTTATGCGCGACAAAACCGGATATGTCAAAAGCGACAGGACCGTGCCTACCTTTAGGACATAGCGGTTTCTCATATCCAGAATGCCGAGCAATTTCAGCCAGTCAAAAACGACGGCGGCGATGACTATCATATTGTAAATTGATATTATCAGAATCAAGACTTGAATCATGGGGACGATTAAAATATCCACTTGTTTATCCTTTCAAAAACAATGCTATTTTTATGAAGTCCGCGACCGATAAGTTCTCGGCGCGAAGGTCGGATGCTATGCCCGCAGCTTCGCATATTTTCGCTGCATCGCCAAGCGGTTTCAGCGACGAGCGAAGCATCTTGCGCCGCTGATTAAAGGCGACTTTCGCCACGGTTTCCAAAGCGTCAAAATCCACGGGCGGCTGGTCTTTTTTGGGCGTAAAGTGCACCAGCGCCGAGGTGACTTTAGGTGCGGGAGTGAAGGCCGAAGGCGGCAAAATCATCTTTATACTCGCATCGGCAAAGGCGGCAGTCATTACGCTTAAACGCCCGTAGGCGCGAGTGCCTGCGGGGGCAACAATCCTGTCCGCGACCTCTTTTTGGAACATTAAAGTGAGAGAGGAAAAAGATGTAATGTGCCTTAGCCAATGCATTAAAAGGACTGTCGCTATATTATAGGGCAGATTTGCAATAACGCGGCGCGGTTCGGAGCCCAGCGCTTCGGTTTTTACTTTTAAAGCGTCGTCGTTTATTATGGTTATATTTGCAGAATCTTTACTAAGTGATTCTTTTATTTCATTTAATGCCAAAATACAGCGATCGTCTTTTTCTATTACTATAACATTACTTGCGCCCGCTTTTAAAATAGCGCGAGTGAGCCCGCCGGGACCGGGACCTACTTCAATGGTGGTGCCTGCGGTGACAGAGCCCGCCGCGCGGACGATGTCGTCTAAAATGAGCGAATCAAGGATAAAGTTTTGCCCCAGGCTTTTCTTTGGTAAAAGGTCGTATTTCGCAATGACGCTTTTAAGCGGCGGGAGCGAGGCGAGGGGGCTACTTTCGGCGGCAGATGTGGCAGTGGCGGCGGACATTTTTTAAGAGCGCTTTTCAATGATGGTGTTGCGCCTTAACTCGCGAAGTTTGCGGCGGGCGAGCATGTCAGCTTTTGCGGCTTCCAGCATTTGTTTTACTTTGTCTGCGGAGGGGACGGCAAGGTTGTCCGCCTTGCCCGTTAAGTCCTTACACACCATGAAAAAGATGTCCTTTTCGTCCGAGGAAAGAGGGGCGGAGATTGCGCCCTCTTTAACATTTTCAAGCAGCTCTTTAATGCTGTCGGGCAGAGCGGAAAGAAGCGAAACGCCAAGCGAGCCCGAGCCTTCAGAGCTTGCCTTTTTACCAAGCTCTATAAAGGAGGAGCAGGTCTTTTGTGCCAGAAGCTCGGTGATGAACTCGGGGTTCTTTTCCTTATACGAGGCGGGGACGGTCACCTTTGCCAATTCAAACTGCTTGGCGGTGCTGGAAAGCCTTTTGTCTTTTAGCAAAATGATGTGGTAGCCCGCGGAAGTCTTTATCGGCAAAGAGATTTGCCCCGCGGATAAAAGAGCGATTCCGTCTTCCAGCGATTTATCCAAAGAGCCTTCGGTCACCCAGCCCATGTCGCCGCCCTTTTCCGCACTGGCGCTTTCGGAAAACTGGCGCGCGAGCGAGGGGAAGTCCGAGCCTTCTTCAAGTGCTTTCAGGATATCAAGGGCGGTCTTATAAACTTCGGCGTCCTTGGTGTAGTCGGAAACAGGCAGAAAAATCTCGGAGATGTTGTATGCCGTTTTGTCTGCGGCAGAAGAATACTCGGCAAGCTTTTCTTTTACTTCGGCGTCCGAGATATTGACGCTTCCCCAAAGCACCCTGTGAACATATTTCAGCCACAAAAGGTCCGCGTCAACTTGCGAGCGAAGAGTGTCGTAAGTAACGCCCATGTTCTGTAATTGCTTTTTAAGATCGCCGGGAGCGAGGTTGTTCTGCGCCTCTATTCTGCCGATGGCGTCATCTATTTCCGTGGCGGTGTTCTCTATGCCGCTGCGCTTCGCCTCTTGCTTTTTTAAAAGCTCGTCAATCATCATATCCAGAATCTGATTCCTAAAGTCCGCGCGGTTTTCCTCGGTGTCGGGAATTGACGAGGACTCCATAACAAAGCGTATGCGCATGGCTAAATCATAGTCGGAAATTGCGTCGGGGCCTACAGTCGCGACAATGTTTACCGGTGCGGGCGCGGGCGCCTTTGCCTTGGCGGCCTTTTTACTCGCGCAAAGGGCGTCAAAGCCGATAAAAAGGCAGAGCGCAAAGCAGGTAAAAGCCAATAATTTCTTGTTCATGGTTGCCATCATTTTTTAAAAGTTGCCCTAACAGATTGTAGTCCTAAACAGCTATCACATTTCGGTCGCCTTTACCATACCTAATGTTTTGAAGTTGAATAACAAAAGGAATGAGGTGCCGCCTTTGTAATCGCGGTCGCTGGTGTATTCGCGCTTGACGCTGGCGGTTACGCCGAAGCATTCGTCCTCGTAAGAAAGCGAGCCGCCCCATTCAATCGGTTGCCCTCTGCCGATTAGGTCATACTGCCAGTAGCCGCCGAGCGACCAGTATTGATTGAGCTTCGCAGATGCGTATAAGCCTATCTCGCGTCGACGGGGAAGGGTGGAGTATTCGGTGATAATTTCTTTGGTGTTCATGTAGTAACCGGACAGTTTCAGCCAATCAAAATTGAAGTTAAAGTCAACCTCGTTCCTTTGCGGGGCAAAGTCGCCGTGGTCCAAGCGGAAGCGATAGTTGATGAAAAAGCCATGCTGCGGAAGCGCCAATTCCAGCTTGCCCACATAGTCCGAGGAGCGGTCGTAAAGCCCCGAGTTCTCGGAGAAGGCAGAGCTTTTGTTAAGGCGATAACTTTGTCCGAAAAGAGCCGATATCTTACCACTTTCATTGCCGTAAATACTCCACTGCAAGCCATAGTTAATGCGCGCGCCGGATTCCACCCTGTCATAGCCGGCAAAGCGGTTCGCCGAGAATAAGTTGGTTTCGTCGAAGTTAAAATCCAAGCTGTCCTCGTTCGGAATTTCTTCCGGATTGCACCCGTTCGGAGCAATTACCAGCGAGGCAATAGGCTCAATTACCTGATAGCTGGATTCTTCGGTCTTGATGAAAGGATAGCGCCATTCAACCGACAGTTGCGGGAAAAGGCGGCCGGTCGCACCCGACCACTCTTTGCCTTTGGAGCTCACAAAGTAGTCGTGGACAGAGTAGCCGTCCGCTCTTAAGGTTGCGTCAATTTTGTATATCGAGCCGAGCGGGTCGGTATAGGGTAAGTGCCAGCCGAATTCGGTGTTAAGTTTCTCTACGCCCTTGGCAAGGCTGGGGACATCATGGCCGGAACGCCTGATAACGCCCGCGTAGCTGTCAAAGGTGAAGTAGCCGTATTTTTCGGTGGGCGAACCCATGTAGCTGTAGGTCATCGCGGGGATGACTTTGGGCGAAAAATCGTTGGGGACATCGTCGCGGCGCTCCTCAAACATGGTGCCGTAAAGCTTGAAGTAGGACTTCTTGCCGAAGCCTTCCAGCGCGATGGTGTTTTCAAGCCACGGCTCGTTATAGTCGCTTAAATCGTATTTCTTTATGAAAGTGTCATCGGAGACATAGTTTAAATCACCCGTTAAGCGCCAGTGTTTGTTAAAGTCGTATTCAAAGTCCGAAGTGAAGTAACCGCGAAAGTCCTTTTTCTTGTCGGTAAAGGTAAAGGCGCCGCCTATATTTAAAAAGCCTTTGTCAAAAAGACCTTCGTATTTGCCTTGAAGCAGGACGCCTTCCTTGGTCATAAAGCGCGGGGTGAAGGTGAAGTTTTGGTTCTCGTCAATCGCCCAGAAAAACGGCGTCGTTACCTCAAAGCCAAGCTCGCTGTCGGTGCCGAAGCCCGGGAATAAAAAGCCCGTCTTTCTTTTTATTTTGGGATCGGCGTGGGAAAAATACGGAGTGTAAAGTATAGGCACGCCTTTGAAATCTATCCATGCATCATAATAGCGGTAGATTTGCTCCTCGTCGTCCTTTTCCACTTTGTCCGCGTGGATGGTCCACAAAGCATCTTCCCCCTCGCAAATGTCGCAAGGAGAGTAGCTGCCTTTGGTTAAGGTCGAGGTCTTGCCTTCGTTATAGGTGACTTCCTCGGCGTTCATGCGCGATTTGTCCGCTAAAGTAATCTTGACGCCCGTGGCTTTGCCTTCGGTGAGGGAGTCGTTTACTTCCATTTCTTCGGTGAAAACCACCGTGCCGCTCGGCGATAAAAGCGAGACATTGCCGCTTGCCGAGATAAGGTTGTTTTGTGTGTTATAGGAAACGGAATCGCACTTCAGTATCGTGTCCTCCTGCTCGATGACGACATTGCCGGACGCGACGACGGTTTTGCTGTTGTCGTCATAGGTGATTTTATCCGCTTCCAAAGAAATGGGCTTGTTTTCATCTAAGGTTAAGTCGCTCATGCTGTAAACGCTGTTTGCCTGTGCGGAGAACGAGCAAAGCGCATAAAAGGCAAAGGGAAAAAGGCGGAAAATGTATGAAAGGTGTGACGGTTTTTGCATTTTAAGTTTTCGCCTTTAAAAGTTTTTTATGCCGTGCAGAAAGTCCGTTCTTTATTGTTCCGAGCGTGCGGTTAGAGCAAAGAATGTAAAGGCAGACGAAGCTCGGCAAAAGTGCGTTTAAATACATAAGCGGGATAAGGTAAAGGTGCTTCGCCGCAAGGTTTTCTATGCCGAGCTGGGCGGATTCAACCAGCAGCATTAAAAGCGCGGAAGCAATAACTTTTGAGGTTTGACCTTTGCGATTGTAGCGCCCCTTTATAAGTAATGTTACCGCCAGAAAAGCAAAGCAAATGTTATATAGCGGCAGGACAAAGCGCTTGTTTAGTTCTATCATAAAGGCGGGCTTTTCGTGCAATACGGACATGAGCTCGGTAAAGGAAAGTTCGCGCGTGTCTTTTGAGCGTATGCCGCCTTTACCGCCAAGCGCGCCAAAGTCCATGGTGTAGCGGTCAAAATACAAAACCGCAAAGCGCCCCGTCTTGGCGTCAAGCTCTTGGCGCGAGCCGTTTTCTATAACAGCTTTGATGTTGGAGCTGTCCCCCGTTATCATGCCGCGCTCGGCGATTATCGTTTCTTTGCGCCCCTCGCGCTGGTCGTGGATTAAAAGCCCATACATCACCCCGTCACTGTCCCTTTTCCTTACATAAACGGTGAGCCCTTTGCCGACTTGGTTAAACTCGCCTTCCTGCAAAAGGACATGCGAGACGGAGTTTTTTATCGTCCACTGCAGTTCTTTAAAGTCGATAACCGACTCCGGCACCAGCTTGAAGGTCATCACATAGGATAAAAGCGCAAGGACTATGCCGATGATGATGGCAGGCTCGGCGATTCGCAAAGGGTGAAGACCCGCGCTGCCGGTGACGGCAAGCTCCTTATCCGTGCTCATGCGGTTGTATATGAAAAGACAGACGGCAAACAGTGCTATCGGCAGCAAAATTACCAGAAAGTTAGGAAGTAAAAGCGCCGTAAGCCTTATAAACAGCCAGACAGAAAGCCCTTTTGTCACTATCATGTCAATCAGCCGCAGCGACTGGGTAAGCCAAACAATTGCCAGCATAACCGTAAGGACCAGCAGCAATCCCACCACAATTTGCTTCATTATGTATAAATTAAGCGTTCGCATATCGCGGGGGAGTATATACTAAACGCCCCAAAAAAGCAAGAAAGGGTTAAGGGTAATGAGGAATGAGGAATGAGGAATGAGAAATGAGAAATGAGGAATGAGGAATGAGGAATGAAAGGGACTTCGTCCCTGGAGCAAAGTTAAAACCTTAAACCTTACTTCTTCTTTATGTGCGCCAAGGGGTGGGAGGTGTTCACAAGGTCCTTTAATCTGTCGGGCAGAATGTGCGTGTAAATCTCGGTCGTAGCAATATCCGAATGCCCCAGCATCATGCCTACCGAGCGCAGGTCCGCATCGTGTGCAATCAAGTGGCTGGCGAAAGAATGGCGCAAAACATGGGGCGATACTTTTGAAGGCGAGATACCTGCCGCTACCGCAAGCTCTTTAAGCATTTTAAAGCAGGCGTCGCGCGTTATGTGTCCTTCCCTTGCAAACGAGGGAAAAAGCCATTTGGAATCGCGACCTTTTTTCAAAAGTTTTTCACGCTCTTTCAGCCATGTGTTTATCGCTTCCAAGGCGTTCGGATTTAAGGGGACAATGCGCTCTTTTCTGCCTTTGCCGAGGACGGTGATGCTGCCATAGCCCTTTATCACGCTGGCGAGCGGCAGGGCGCAAAGTTCCGATACGCGCATGCCCGTCGCGTATAAGATCTCGACAATCGCAGTGGTCTTAATGTGCGTTTTCGAAGGCAGAGCGCGCGCGGTTTCTATCAACCTTGTGACTTCGTCTTCGGACAGATATTTGGGAAGGGATTTGCCTTGCTTTGCCCCTTCAATATTGTCGGCAGGGTTCTCTTTTATAAGATTTTCGGAGAATAAAAAGCGGTAAAGCTCCCTTATCGCGGAAAGGCGGCGACTGCAGGTTTTGGGCGACATGCCAGCACTGTCAAGCGAGGCAATATAGCCCTCTATATCAGCGCGCCTTGCTTGGGGCAGAGTCTTTTTTCTGCCCGAAAGAAAGGCGGTAAAGTCCTCTATATCCCTGCGATAAGCGGCAATCGTGTTAGCGCCGGCGCCTTTTTCCGCTCGCATCATGTCTAAAAAGGATTCAAGGTGGTGCATGGCGTGCTAGTTGCCGGTGAGAACCTGGCGAGTGATGTTCTTTTCTATGGTCTCGGTTTCCACCTCTATATCAAAGGTGACCGTGTAAACCAGCGCGAAAAGAAAAGTAATTAAAATGACAATGGCGCCGATCTTTTTTCCCGAAATGCGTCTTTTTTTCATATCTGCCTCTTGTGTTATCAGTTAAAGATATGTAGATTTTACGCCGAATGAAATTAAACATCAACACGCTTCGGAGATGCAAAAATTGTCCGCTAAACCTGATAAAATAATTATGATAGTCGGTATTATGGGAAGCGGGAAAAGTTCGGTAGGGCGGTCTTTGGCGAAGCATTACGGATTGCCTTTCGTGGATTCCGATGCCGAAGTTGAAAAGGCGGCAGGGTGCTCGGTTAAAGACTTTTTCGAGATGTATGGCGAGGCCGAGTTTCGCGATTGTGAAAGGCGCGTATTGCGGCGATTGTTAAATGGCGGAGCGTGTGTGCTGTCGTCGGGCGGGGGGTCTTATCTTAACGCCGAGACGCGCGCGCTTGCCAAGGAAAAAGCCATAACCGTGTGGCTTAAAGCCGATGCCAAAGTGCTCTTTTCGCGACTTAAAGGGCGCAAGCGGCGTCCAAATGTTCCCGGTAATCCCGATGACCTTAAAGCCGCTATTGATGCTTGGATTAAGCTCGGCGAGCCGGTCTATGCCGATGCCGATGTCGTTATCCAAAGCAGAGAGGAAAACGCCGCCGCTACCGCCGAGCGCGTCATTACGGCGATTGATGAAATGCTTTTAAAATGAGACGGTCGTATCGGGTAAAAAAGCCAAAGGAAGTGTTCCCTCCTTGTGATGTTAAAGGGTGCGAAAAGGAAGGGTCTTGTCGTGCGCCGAAAGACAGGACGCTTAAAGAATACTATCACTTTTGTCCCGAACACGCCGCCGAATACAATAAAAATTGGGACTATTACAAAGATATGTCCGTGGACGATATCGAGCGCACCATTCGCGAGGATACCGTGTGGCAAAGGCCGACTTGGGCGTTCGGTAAAAAGGCTAAAATTGACGATCCGTTGGGGATTTTAGGCGCGGCAAAAGGCGTCGGGCAAGCCGCGCCCAAGATGGACAAAGAGACCGAGCAGGCAATGCATATTTTGGGCCTTACTCCACCTTTAACCAAAGACAAAATCAAGCGCAAATACCGCGAGCTTGTAAAGCAATACCACCCCGACAAAACCGGCGGCGATAAAGAAGCCGAAGAAAGGTTTAGGCGAGTGGTCGAAGCTTATAAAAAGCTAAGCGGGGAATGAGGAATGAGGAATGAGGAATGAGGAATAATAAAAAAATATAAATCTTGTTTTTGCATTTTGAAAAAACGCAATCATTCCTAATTCCTAATTAAACTCATAACCTTATAAGCTTATAAACTAGCCTTTAACCCGTAACCCTTAACCCCTTTTTATACTGGGCGGCCCACTCGGACATGGTCTCCAACACGGGCTTTAGGCTATAGCCGACAGAAGTCAGAGTATATTCCACCTTTGGCGGAATCTGCGCATAAACATTGCGGATAACAAGCCCGCTTTTCTCCATCGCGCGCAAGTTCGAAGTCAGCACCTTTTGCGTAATATCACCAAGCTCCCTTTTCAGCTCGCCGAAGCGCTTCGTCCCGTTCATTAAAATTGTGATAATTTGCACTTTTCTGCGATCGCCGATAAGACTTACCGTGATTTCCGCCAAATACTTTTGAACATCATCGGCGCTGTGTAAATCCTTTAAACTTTTTTTCATCATTTTTCCTTTGTTTGTCAGCGTTAGTATCCCAAAAGAACCTATGCGCCTTTAAAGTGCTTACTTTACATTTTTAGCAATAAATAAGATATAAAGCAACCTCATTTCTTTTTATTACAATTATTACAAAAGGATTAAAAATGCGTAAAATATCCGGGTTTTTAGCGATGGCGGCGGCGGTTTTGTTATGTGAAACGGAGGCTCTTGCCGGAGGGTATCAGCTTAATGAATATTCGATGACGAACTTGGGGCGGTCGTTTGCGGGCGCGGGCGTAGTAGGTGACGACTACTCGGCGATTGCTTTTAACCCTGCGGGAATGACGCTTAAAAAGTCGGGCATGCAAGTAGGTGTGACTTGGGTGCAACTTTATTCCGATGCCAAAGGCGGGCTTTATAACGCCGCTACGGGTACACAAATAAATACGGGCGCTCCCACCGGCAGGATAAGGCTTATTCCGACTTTGCCGCACGGCTTTGCGCAGTATAATCCGAACGATAAGTTAAGCTTAGGCATGGGGATCTACACGCCTTTCGGGCTTGCAACCGATTATAACGACGAGTGGTATGGTGCGACGCATGCGATTATTTCGCAATTGGATGTTTTAGATATAGCCTTAGGCGGAGCTTATAAAGTCACGCCGCAATTTAGCATTGGCGCAACGGTAATCGCGCGCTATGTTTACGGTAAACTTACCAACCAAGTGCCACTTTCCCCTTCTCTTTCTCCGACCGGCGGTATTCCCGGCTCGGAAAGCGAGATGCAGCTTGACGGGTGGGACTATGCCTTTAACTTTGGCTTGATGTATGAGCCTATAAAAGATATGCGCTTCGGCGTTGCCTACCGCGCGAACAATGCGCATACGGTAAAGGGGCATTTGACATGGCGTAACGCCAATGTCCCCGGCTTAATGGACCTTACGGGCAAGTGGGCGGCAGAATCCACAATGACTCTGCCGGATCAGCTTACCTTGTCGGCGTTCTGGAAGCCGCAAGGCATAAACTTCGGCTTTTCGGGGCAGGCAAGATGGACAAAGTGGGAAGTTTTTGACACCTTTATCATGGATACAAAAAGCCCCTATGCCGGAACCATAAGGATACCCGAGAACTGGGAGAACTCGTGGACATTTGCGTTGGGCGTGGATTATTACCTTTCACCTTCATGGACGCTTAGGACGGGCGTTTCCTATGACCAGACTCCCGTGCCTAATACAAGGTATCGCACCGCGCGCATTCCCGATACGGACAAGTATTGGATTTCTTTCGGCGCAAGCTACAAGTATAAGGCGTTTACTTTTGATGTCGGTTATGCGCACTTATTCAATGCCAAGGACAAGAGCCTTAACATCAGCAACGGCACCCAAATTGAAGCCGAATACAGAGGCCACGGCAATATGTTCGGCTTCCAGATGCAGTATGAGTTCTAGAGAGTTTATGAGCTTATAAGGTGATGAGTTTAATTAGGAATTAGGAATGAGAAATGAGAAATGATTGCGTTTTTGCAAAATGCAAAAACAAGATTTATATTTTTTATTATTTTTCATTTCTCATTAAACTTATAACCTCATCACCTTATAAACTAACCTTAACTCCTCTTAAAACAAAACCACCCGTGGCGGGTGGTGTTTATTTTGGCGCGCTCGGCGGGGGTCGAACCCACAACCTTCGGCTTCGGAAGCCGACACTCTATCCAGTTGAGCTACGAGCGCATCATTTCAGAGGGTGCAAAGTCTATATGAAAAAAAACTTTTTTAAAAGAACTATTCGTATTTTGCCCAAGAACCCTCAATAATCGCATCAAGGCTGTCCAAGTCATCGCCGAATAAGCTGGAATAAACCCAATAGTTCGCTAATATCTTTTGCACAAAACCTCGCGTTTCCTTGGAAGGTATGCTTTCAATAAACAGCAAAGGATCTTCCTTATAGTCCATGCGCTTGTTCCAGCGGTAAAGGTTACCGGGGCCCGAATTATACGCAACCGCAAGGAAAATAAGATTGCCGTCAATGAACCTGTCCTTTAACAAGCGGTGAATGTAAGCCTGCCCGATTTCCAAATTATAGCTCGGTTCGGCAAGGCGCTTGGTCGAGTATTCCAGCCCTAAGGACTTGGTTATTTCCTTCGCCGTTGAGGGCATGAGCTGCATAAGCCCCTTTGCCCCAGCTTTGCTGACAGCATTGTTGTTAAAGCAGGATTCCTGACGCACGAAAGCATAAACCAGCGCTTTTTTCACTTTCCAACCGGAAAGGGGCGCCCAGTTCGGCGCAGGGTAGTTCGCGTTCGAGTCGGTCATCTTGCCCGAAAGACTCACCATTACTTGGGAAAGGTCTTTTAAATCGTTCTTTTCCGATAGGTCAATAAGCCCGCTTTTAACCGAGTTGTTCGCCTTTACATAAAACTTTAAAAGCTCGTCTTCGGCATACTTGTCGAGCCCCACTTGGTAAAGGGCAATCGCACGCTGCACAGGGAGCTTGCCGACGACGGAATCCTCATCGCCTTCGTCGGATTCGGGGCGCTCCCATTCGTGGTCAATGCTCTCGCCAAGCCCTCGCCTTGCCAGAATGCCGTAGAAGTAGCGCGGAGTTTCGGAGGCGAGTTCAAGCCACCTTTGCGCTTCGTAGCTGCTGTCGGTCTTAAAGCACGCGCGCGCCGTCCAAAAAGCCGCCGCCGATTTAAGCGCCGCCCTCGTCCTGGGGTTAGAAGCGGCAGATGCAAACGCTTTTTTCGCATTTTCATACTCACCTATGCGCCAGTAAATTAAGCCCGCTACCCACTCGCCGATGGGCAGGATTTTGCCCGAGCGGGCGATGGCGGGTTCTATAACTTCCAGCGCTTTATCATCGCGAAGGTCGGTGAAGTATAAAAAAGCAAGCGCGATTTTGGCGGCGTCAATCTCCGAAGGCTTAAACACGGATTCGGCCTCTTTGCTCGTGATAAGATTATAGGCGATGAGCGTTTTACCGTGATTGATGGCCGAGACAATCTTATGCATGGTGCGCTTTGCCAAGACTTGCTTTTCCTGCGGCAGATTAGCAAACTTTTTGCCCGTAATAAGGTCAATCGGGTTTGAAAGAGCATAAGAACTGCATGCGCCCGAAGGTATCGTATCCACATCTTTGGGCTTCTTTATGGAAAAAGAGGCGCCTTTTAGCTTGCCGAGCTCGTAAATCCTGCCCGCTATGGGAAGATCCGAGTATTTGTTCATCCACGCAATCGCCTCTTTCGATTTGGTTTTCCAAGTCGCGGATTCTAAATACCTTTGCCCTAAAATGTAGCCCATGAGGATTTTGTTATCCAGCTTGGCGATGACTTTGTCGGCGTCTTGCCAGCGTTCCTTTTCCTGCAAGGCCTTTATCTTTTTGTAAAGTTCTATATCGCCGGCGGATAAAAAGCCGTGGCGCAAGACGATGATTCTGTCGGCGGCTTCTTTGTCGGCGCTTTCATCAGTTCCCGCCAAGGCGTCGCTTGAATAGTCCGGCACGCTTAACACGGCAAACAAAACCGTAATCGCGGACAAAGCAAAAACTTTCAAGGCGGTCTTTATTCTCATTGATTCTTAAAGTTTCTTATCTGTTGGTCTATTTGAAGCGGACGATGCTTTTGCATTGGTCCTCGGGGACATCTATGACTTTGCCGCCGGCAGTAAACGAGCGCATCATGCACTTTTCAACGGTGAGTTTCGGTTCCTCGCCCATAGTGTAGCAACCGGCGCCGACAAGAGCGTAGCGCTCGGTCTTTAGGTCGTTCGCGGTAACGCCCGCAACATTTAAGTTGGTGGCGAGTCCGGACCACTTCATGCCCAAAACCAAAGCGTCAAGCATCATGTTGGTGTTGTTCTCAACATAGAAAGTCATTTGGCAGAAAGTCTGCCCGCCGAAGGTCTTTTTAATGCTGAAATCATCGTAGTAAACGGTGATGTTCGCTTCTTTCGGCATGGCAAAGCCCGAGGTCTTTGCGGCAGAAGGTATTACAGCCGGCTTTACGGTGGGCGCGGCGGGTGCCGTATACTTGCGCTTGCCGCTGTCGTCCGCCTTGTCCGTAACCGGAACGGGGGCGGCAGTGGGAACATTTTGTTCGGTCGCCTTGCCATACTGGGCAAAGGACGAGGAAGCGCCGATTAAACAGGCCAAACCGAAACATAAAGTCAAAACTAAAAAGCGTTGCATAGTCTTTCTTTGTCTTTCTTTTCAAAAAAGTTTTTTTACTTATAGCGCATTTTTTATTTTTTTAATACTGTTTTTTCTTTTTTTAGGTTTTATAATCCAGCCAAACTTTTTTCCATGCTTGTTTTAAGGGGGAATAATGAAAAACAACAGTAAATACTTTTTCTGCGGAATAGGCGGCAGCGGTATGAGTGCTCTTGCCAAAGTCCTTAAAAGCAAAGGGGCGGAGGTGACCGGCTCGGACAGAAACCTTGAAGCGCCCGCAGTGAAAGAGTTGGAAAATCTGGGGGTAAAGGTGTTTAAGCAAGACGGCGCGGGTGTTCCCGATGATGCCGTCTTTGTTGTATCTTCGGCGGTTGAGGATACGGTGCCCGATGTTATGCGCGCCAAGGATTTGGGGCTCGTTATTAAAAAGCGCGCCGAGATATTGGCAGAGATTTTGCATTCCGGCAAAGGTGTCGCGGTCGCCGGAACCAGCGGCAAGACTACGACAACCGCCATGCTCGGGTGGATTTTGGACTTTAGCGGTATGAACCCCGACATTATAAACGGCGGAGTCATGCTTAACTATGAGTCTAATGTGCGCATGGGCGGCGGTGAGGCGATTGTCGTTGAGGCGGACGAAAGCGACGGAAGCATTGAGCTTTATACTCCCTATGTGGCTTTGGTTACGAATATATCGCTGGATCATAAGCCTTTGGAGGAGTTAAGAGGGCTTTTCAAAGACTTTGTAAAAAGAGCCGAATTCGGCGCGGTGCTTAATGCGGATTGTGTCGAGGCGGCGGCGCTTACGAAGGTTAATCCCAACACGATTACCTTTTCCACCGAAGGGCGTAAGGCGACTTTTGTGGCAGAGGATATAAAGATTACTCCGCAGGGAAGCTCGTTTACCGTAAAAGGTGTGAAGTTCGAAATGCCCATCGTCGGGCGGCATAATGTGGCGGACGCCATGGCGGCGCTTTCGGCAGCGTTTATGCTGGGAGTGCCTTTGGAAAAGTCGGCGCAAGGATTAAAAGAGTTTAAAGGTGTGCATAGGCGCATGGAGCTGATGGGTGAGCCCGGCGGCATAAAAGTGTTTGACGACTTTGCCCATAACCCCGCGAAGATAGAAGGGACTTTGCGCGCTTTAAAAGAGGCCTATCCCGAGGCGGCCATGTTCGTCGTGTTTCAGCCTCACGGATTCGCTCCGACCAAGCTGATGAAAGACGGGCTGGTTGATGCTTTGGATAAGACTCTTTCCAAGCGGGACAGGGTGATTTTCCTTAACATTTTCTACGCCGGCGGGACGGTGGCAAAAGACATTTCCTCGGCGGATTTGGTCGAGGTTTTAAAAGACAGGGCCGGTGTGCATTCCTTTTATTCTTCCAAGCGCAAGTGGGCTTTAAAGTATATCAAAGACCGTGCGCAAGCAGGTGATATCGCCGTCATTATGGGCGCGCGCGATGATACTCTTTCCGACTTGGCGAAAGAGCTGGTTGAAGGGCTTAAGTGATGTTCGCGCCGCTTGAAACAGGGGATAAAGTCGGGCTCGTTTGCCCCGCAAGTCCTGTTTCAAAAACGGATTTAGAGACAGCGGAAAATAATATAAAAGAGCTTGGCTTTTCTCCGGTGCTCGGAGGTAGCGTGCCGGCGGCAGAGCGGTTTTTGGCGGGCACGGACGAGGCGCGCGCCGCGGATATCAACGCTTTCTTTGCCGATGATGATATAAAAGCAATCTTTGCGGTTCGCGGCGGGTATGGTTCGGCGCGGATTTTATCCTTGCTTGATTATGATGTGATGGCCGCAAAGCCAAAGCCCTTTGTCGGGATTTCCGATATTACCGCCTTGCAAAATGCGATGTTTAAAAAGGCAGGGGCGGTGGCGCCTTCGGGTGTGGCTTTAATAAAGAAAATGAAAAGGCGGACAAGAGTGTCTTTGCTTAAATGTCTTGCGGGCGAAAGCTTTTCTTTACCGCTTGGTGAGTTTGCCAGAAAAGGTGCGGCTGACGGGCGGCTTATCGGCGGGTGCTTGTCCGTGTTTGCGGGACTTATCGGCACGGAATACATGCCCGAGGTGCAAGGCAATATCTTGGTTTTGGAAGATGTCGGTGATGAGCCTTATGTCGTGGACAGGAACCTGCGCCAGCTTCTAAACGCGGGTGTCTTTAATGCGGTCAGCGGAGTCGTTTTCGGGCAATTCTATAAGTGCAAGGCAAAAGACAAGGCGGACGGAACGGTGGCCGATGTCATTTTTGAATATGCGGATATCATTCCTTGCCCCGTGGCAGTTAATTTTAATTACGGGCACCAGCCGGATTCCTTTGTCCTTCCTTTGGGTGCGCGGTGCGAGATGTCTTCCGTGCAGGGGCAGATTACCTTTGCGATGTAGTATTACGGTTACAAACGGCGCGGATTTTGTCGCGCCCTCGCCCGTGGCTATGAAGTATAGCTTAAAAAGTTAAGACAGGCGCGGCCGTAGGTCTTTACCTGATTAATTGTAAAGCCTTTCGGGGGCGTAAAGTCCTCGCCCGTTTCAATCTCCGCGATGATAAGGCTTTCTTCGCCAATCCAACCGGTCTTTGCCAAGTGCTCCAAAGCCGGAACGGTAAGACCTTTGCCGTAAGGTGCGTCAAGGTAAATTACATCAAAAGTCGTCTTTGCTTTGGGCAATTTCAGAACATCACCGTAAAGGGCCGATTTCATCGTCAAATCATCGGAGAACGAGGAAAGACTCTTTGCGATGATTTTAGCGGCGATTTTGTTCTTTTCCGCAAAGACCACGAACTTTGCGCCGCGGGAAAGGGCTTCCAAGCCGAATGCGCCCGAGCCGGCAAAGGCGTCCAAAAAGGTGACTTCATTCCATGAGGAAAGGCGCGAGGTAAGAGCGGAAAAAGCCGCCTCTCTCGCTCTGTCCGAGGAAGGGCGTGTGATTTCGGGCGGGGGTGAGGAAAGGTGCCTGCCCCTAAATCTGCCGCTTATGATGCGCATTCTTTTTGCTCCTTTCAGCGTTCTTCGCAAAGTCAAGGTTCTTTCCTAAAAGGTCTTTTATCGTTTTGGCGGGGACTTCCGCTACTTCACCTTTGCCAAGGTTGCCAAGCTGGAAAGCTCCGTAACTGATGCGGATAAGGCGGGTGACGGAAAGTCCGAAGAACTCCATCATCTTGCGGATTTCGCGGTTCTTGCCCTCGGTTATCGTGACAGATGCCCAAGTATTTGTGCCCTGTTTCTTTTCGACCGTCAGTTCGGCAGAGCCGTATTTTATGCCGCCAATGTGTATGCCCTTTTTAAGGCGTCCGATGATTTCCGGCGTGATTTCGCCATGAACGCGGACGCGGTATTTCCTTTTCCAACCGGTTAAGGGGCTTTCCATAAAGCGCGCCGCCTCGCCGTCGTTGGTGAGCAAAAGCAGGCCTTCGGAGTTAAAGTCCAGCCTTCCCACCGAGATAACTCGCGGCAGGGACTTCGGCAGATTCTCAAAAACCGTGGGGCGGCCCGAGGTGTCTTTGTGCGAAGTGATAAGTCCCGCCGGTTTGTGATAGCGCCAAATCCTTGTTTCTTCCGCCTTTTCAAGCGGCTTGCCGTCAACGGTGATTATGTCGGAGGCCGTGACATTTAACGCGGGCGAGGTAATTTTGGCTCCGTTTACCGTGACTTTGCCCGATTCTATCAATGCTTCGGCGGCTCGGCGCGAGCAGATTCCCGCTCTTGCCATGACTTTAGCAATGCGTTCGCCTGATTTTTTTGATGTTTCCATTTTGCCCTGTTTCCTTTAGGATAAATCTATTATGAATGATGAGAAAATGCAAAAGATTATAGCGCTGGCAATTGAAAAAGCCGAAGATGCCTTTCGAAAAGGCGAGATTCCCGTCGCTGCCGTCATATTCCACTTGGAGACGGGCGAGGTGATTGCCGCCGCAGCTAATGATAACGGCAAGAAAAGCGTTGCTACCAATCACGCGGAGATGCTCGCGATTGCCGCCGCTTCCGCAAAAGTCGGGAATCGGTATTTGTCCGAGTATGGAATCTTTGTGACTTTGGAGCCTTGTCCGATGTGCGCGGCGGCGATTTCTTTTGCCAAAATACCCCTTTTGCTGTTCGGGGCCGAGGACGAAAAAGGTGGCGGAGTCGTCCATGGCGCGCGGATTTATGAAACGCAGAAAAACCTTTTTATTCCAAAGGTTACGGGCGGAATAGAAAAGGAAAAATGTGCGGCGCTTTTAAAAAAGTTTTTTAAGAATATGCGTGAGGCGAAAAATGCAAATGCCTGAGCCCTTGGTAAAAAGTGATGATGTGCTGTCCGTTTCGGCTTTGTCCGCTCTTTTAAAAGGAGTGGTTGAAACCGCCTTTGCAAGAGTGAAAATCAGAGGCGAGATTTCGGGGGTAAAGCGTGCCTCTTCGGGGCATATTTACTTTACCTTAAAGGACGAAGGCGCGGTGATTGATGCCGTGGCTTGGCGCGGGCAAAATGCCGGCTTTGCAAGCCTTATCAAGGACGGGCTGGAAGTCGTTGTTACCGGCAAAATCACGACTTATCCTCTGCGCTCAAACTATCAGATTGTGGTGGATAGTTTGGAGCCCGCGGGCGAGGGGGCTTTGCTGAAGCTTCTGGAAGAACTAAAGAAAAAGCTTGCCGCCGAGGGGCTTTTTGATAAGGAGCGCAAGAAGCCTATACCGTATCTTCCCCGGTGCATCGGGGTGGTTTCCTCGCCTACGGGTGCCGTTATCAGGGATATTATCCATCGCGTAAGGGACAGATTCCCTATGCGAATCGTGCTGTGGCCCTGTCCCGTGCAGGGGGCGGAAGCGGCTGGGAAGATTGCCGAGGCGATTGAAGGGTTTAATCGCTTTGACGGAGTCGCCTTCCCGAGGCCCGATGTTCTGATTGTCGCTCGCGGGGGCGGAAGTATAGAGGACTTATGGCCCTTTAACGAGGAAGTCGTGGTAAGAGCCGCGGCAAAGTCCGATATTCCCATTATCTCGGCAGTCGGGCATGAGACGGATACTACGCTTATCGACTATGCGGCAGATTTGCGCGCGCCTACGCCTACGGGAGCGGCGGAACTTGCTACTCCCGTGAGGGCGGAACTCCTTAATCAAGTCGTAAAAAGCAAGGGGCGAATCGGGGACGCGATTAATCGCCTTTTGAGCGAAAACCAAACGCGAGTCGAGGGGCTGTGCCGCGGGATTCCCAATCTTAAAGAGCTGGTCGAGATGTATGTGCAAAGGCTGGACGAGAAAGTCGAGCGGCTTGATGCCGACTTTAAGGCCTATATAAACAGTGCCACCGATAAGCTGGAGTTCTTGGTCAGGAACTTGGAGCTATGCTCATATAATCGCGTGCTGGAAAGGGGGTTTGCCCTGGTTACGAATGCGAGCGGCAAGCTTGTTTCTTCGGCAAAAGCCATTCTTCCCACCGAGTCTTTAAAAATAAAATTTGCCGACGGCGAGACGGCGGTTACGGCTGACGGAGCGCAGGCCAAAAAGTCGGCGGTGCGAGTCGGGGCGAAGACGAAGTGCGAGGATTCGCAAGGGGATCTTTTTAGTAATTAGAGATAGGGAAGCGCAAAATGCAAAAGATTTTTGTCTTTATAATGACGGCGTGTTTAGTAGTGGCGAGTAGTGCTTTCGCTCAAGGCGGATATACAACTTTGCTTATCAGCGAAGGGCCTTCGCAAGGCGGTATCGTCTATGGCAAAACCGATGTCGGCACAAAAGTTTTCGCCTTTGATGAGGAGCTGCCGATAAGTGATGAAGGCGAGTTCGTGTTCGGAATAGGGCGCGATGCCGACGAGGTGACTATCGTCGCTATCGGGCAGGACGGGAATAAAATCTTTCGCACTCTCAAGGTGAAAAAGCGCGCGTGGAATATACAGAAAATTGAAGGTCTCGCTTCTAATATGGTTGAGCCTTCCGATGAAGAAATGGAGAAAATACGCGAGGACAGTTTCTATATCAAACGCGCGCGCGGTATCGTTTCAAAAGAGCAGTTTCCTTTGTGTTTCAAAGAGCCAGTCAGCGGTGAAATCAGCAGCTTTTTCGGCTCGCAAAGAATCCTTAACGGTGTGCCGAAAAATCCTCATGGCGGGATTGATATAAGCGCAAAAGAGGGGACGCCCGTGGCAGCGACGGCGGATGGAGTCGTTTCGCATGTGAATGAGGACAGCTTTTATAACGGCAAGCTTGTTATCATCAATCACGGCTACGGAATATCCTCAACTTATGCTCACCTTAGCAAAATAAATGTAAGTGAAGGGCAAAAGGTAAAGCAGGGCGATATCATCGGTTTGGTGGGTTCTACGGGGCGCTCTACGGGGCCGCATTTGCACTTTGGGGTGAGCTGGCGGAATGTGTATGTCGATCCGCAAGTCGTCCTTGCCATCACCGGAAAGAACTGTAAGTAAGTTTAAGGGTTAGCTCATAAGCTTATCACCTTATAAACTAACCCTTAACCTTTAACCTTCTTTAAATCCCCAAAGATTGTTTAAGGGTTTTGTTCTTGGCCTTTAGCGAGTCGGCAAGTGCGGCAACGCTGCCGCCGTTGTTTTGTAAAATCGCCGCATACTCGCTGCGGTAGGTCATTACCATACTTACGCCCTCAACAATCAAGTCCGCAATCTTATAGTAGCCGTCGTTGTTTTTAAGTCGCCAAATAAGGGCTATCGGCTTGGTGTTGGGATTGGGCGAAATGACGGTCGAGTCTACATAAATCTGTCCGCTTTGCGCAGGGCGAGTGCCTTTTACCGCTATGGTCTGGCCGGCGTATTCTTTGAACCTGCCTGCCCAAGTCAAAACGACATTTTCCGTGAAAGCGTCTTGGAAGGCTTTTCTTTCGTCTGCCGAGGCGGTCTTATATGCCTTGCCCAGCACGAACTTGCTTATGAAAGGAATGTCGCAGTTATCTTTAAACACGGTGCGAAAGTCGTCCACCTTTGCGGATTCTTTTTTATCCTTTACAAATATTTTGTGGATGAAAGTGTCCGCAAGAGAATCAACAAAAACTATGGCGGGATCTTTAATGTTTGCCTTGTCCGCGGCGTCGGCGGCAGGAGAAAAAAGCATAAGTCCCAATGCAAAAAGCGCTAGTAAAAAAGCCTTCATTTTTATTTTCCTTTATAAAACAGATAGTATGTCGTAGAGGCTTTTTTACTAGTAATCGGCGCTAAAGTCAAAGTCATAATTTTCTTTGCGGGGAACGCCCCTGTCGATTACTTTCATATCTGCCGAAATGCTGTGACGGCGGTTTTGCAAATACATGCTGCGCATGGTCGCGTAAGGATCAACCGAGTTAAGCTTAATGTCGTCGGTGATGGTAAGTGCTCTTGCCCTGGTATCAAGGACCTCGGCACCCAGCCTTACCCAATCAAGGTCGTTTATGGTTTGGTTGTTCGGGTTAAGCGCCAAGATGTTGATAGGCTGCAAGAAGAAATCTACCCCCTTGCCGATACCGTCGCGAATGGTTGAGGGGCCAAGCAAAGGAATTACAAAGTAAGGACTTTCCGTTACGCCCCACTTGGCAAGCGTTAAACCAAAGTCTGTCTTTGCTTCGGGAATGTCCAAAGCGCTGGCAACATCAAGAGTGCCCAAGAGACCGAAAACGGTGTTCGTCATAAAGCGCCCTATCGCTACTCCCGCCATGTCCGCGTTGCCTTGAAGTGCGTAGTTTATCGCAGATACCGGAGTCGTTATGTTATCAATGAAGTTGGCAATAATGTCCTGCATAATTACGGGAACGACCGTCTTATACATCATGGCAAGCGGGCGAATAATTACCGTATCAACAATGTCGTTAAAAGTATAAATGCCGCGATTTAAAGGCTCTAAAGGATCTTCTTTGTAAGACGGAGATGATGTGCTGGCGCAGGCGGAAAACAATAAAGTAAGGGCCAAGAAGCCGCTTAAAATAAGTTTTCTTGTCGTTGTCATTGCCGCTACCTTTTAAAAAAAATATTTAAATACAGTCCGCAGACTAGCAGGGGGACCGCGGTTTTGTAAAGAGGGAAAATAGGTTAGGTCGGGTTAAGGGGTAGTTTAATGAGGAATGAGAAATGAGGAATGAGAAATGAGGAATGAGGAATGAAAGGGGCTCCGTCCCTTAATGGATCCCCGAGCTGAGCCTAACGGCTTCCCCCAAGGATTATGATTTTTTTAAACTTATAAGCTTATCACCTTACAAACCAACCTTAACCCTTTAAAATGAAAATGCCGAAGATGCGGGCATCATTTGATTGGCGCGATACATGCGATAAGTGTCCGCGTCGGTTATGCCGATGTCCTCAAGCACTATTCTGGCGCCCGTGGTCGATACATTCATATACACCTTTAAAGACGCTTTATCATAGCCCTCGGTCCACAGCATTTCCGATAAGTCGGAAGGCATGCCGTATTTCGTAAAGACCCTTTGCCAAAAGACCTTGCGCCGCTCGCGCTTTTTGAATACGGGCTCCGCGCTGGTGCCGAGCGAGTAGTCACCTTGAACATCATAAACAATGCGATAGGCAAGATTGTTAGCATAGCTGCTGGTAAAGGATACGGTTATCTTTTCCTTTAGCTCGGGGTTGGAAATGGTAATCTCGGAGATATATCTTTGATTGTTTTGTTCCGCCAGTTGATTGATGCAGTCGCGGCGCTGCTCGTAAACGACTATGCCTTGGTCTTGGCAAATGTCACGGTAACGCCATTGCAGGAAGCTGGGGACAGAGTAAACAATGTCACTTATCTCAAAGTCTCGATCCTCGGCAATGGCAAGGACTTCGTCCGCGGTCGCGCCAAGGTAAATCCCCGCAATGTCAAATTGCGATGCGTCAACCATGTTCGTTAAAGGTATCTCTTTTTTATCTTCTTTCTTTTCCGGCATGGCCTGGCTCATAATGTCGCCCGAGGGAATTATGTCCTTTGATATGCCGAGATTTATCATCGGAATCGGTAAGGTTATCGCTTCGGTATCATCGGCAGACGCTTTCGCCGCGGCAGGCCTTTCCGCTTTTGAAGTAGATGGCAGAACAATGTCGGGAAGTTCAAAAATGCTGTCCGAGTCTTTATTAATTTCTTCGTTGGGAATCTGTTTGAACATCACCGTGCTGTCAACAGGTGCGCTCGCTTCCTTTTTATCGTCGGCGGCAAAAGCAAAAGGCGCTTGAGCCAAGGTTATGGCAAGAGTCGTAACAAAAAAACTAAACCGCGCTAACATCAAGTTTTTAATCCCTTATCAAAATGTAAAACATTTGTTATCTTTTTTAGAGTAGTTAGCATAATATGGAATAAAAGTTAAGGAGAACCTAACATTATGACAAAATTAACTGCGCTTGGAGTGTTTTGCGGCGGATCTAACGGAAACGACCCCGACTTTTTAAAAGCCGGAAGGGAGCTGGGTAAGGAACTGGGCAAAAATGATATAGATTTGGTATTCGGTTACAGCTTTAACGGAATTATGGGCGCGGTCGCTACGCAAGCCAAGAAAAACGGCGGCAGAGTAATCGGAGTCGTAACGCCTCACCTGCGCAAGTTCGAAACGCCTAACTTCGATCTGGACGAGCTAATGGTCGTTTCCAGTATGCATATTCGCAAAGACATTATGTTTAATCGCTCGGACGCTTATTGCTTCTTGCCCGGCGGTATCGGGACGCTCGACGAGTTCTTTGAAATCGTGACCATGAAGCAAATCGGCGAGATAAATAAGCCTATTATCCTTGTCAATATCGACGGCTTCTGGGACCATCTTGTAGGCCTCATCGATGAGACCATTCGTCACGGTTTCGCCAAAGAGCAACACCGCAAAATCTTCACCGTAGTCTCAAAAGTCAAAGATGTAATTCCGGTGATTGAGGAAGAGCTTAAAAGTAATCCCAAATACGAGTAAAAAATCCAAATAAAACGCTGTCAAATTGTCGCTGCCGCGGGTCTCACAAAAAGCACCTACTTCTATGTAGGCTTACTTTTTGTTCGCCCTTGCAGCACCAATAGCACAGCATTTTCTTTGGATTTTTGGATTCGAAATAGCACGACGCTTTCTTTGGATTTTTTGGTTGCCCTTGTTTCACAAATAGCAAGCCCATTTCTTTGGATTTTTAGAGTCGGAATAGCACAGCATTTTCTTTGAATTTTTTGGTGGGCGTAGGCTGGAAAATTGCTTGTCCTTGTATCGCGACCATCTATCTTTCTAAAATGAATTTTTGGGTTTGCAATAGCACGACGCTTTCTTTGGATTTTTTGGGGACTATGTACGTTAGAATTTTGCTCGCTTTTGGGCTTATGTTTCTGCGAGAGCCGTTGCTTTTTTGGGAAAATATGGTAGCATCGCTTCCCTAAACAAAGCAAAAGGGAGTAATAACAAATGGGAAAGTCTGAGGGAAACCATCCTCTCATAGATATTTATGATATCAAGTATGACGGTTTTTGGCATATTCCCGAAGGGGCAGTGTTTGATGTGCTTGACCTTTCGTGGGAACGTTTTACCGAATTTCCAAGAAAACTTTCCACCTTAACAGTAAGGCTACTTGATTGCTGGGGCGCAAGCATAACCTCGCTTAAGGGACTTCCGAAAGGATTGAAGGAACTTGTTTGCAGTAACACGCGCATAACTTCGCTTGAAGGACTGCCACAGGGTTTGAAAGAGCTTCATTGCTGTAGCACATCCATAACTTCTCTTGAAGGTGTTCCAAGGGGAATAAAAGAAATTTGGTGCTTTGGCTGTAATAATATTAAATACATTCCCGACTATATCCCCGATGAGGTGATAGCGGGTTTATCCGAAAAGAAAATAGCCGAATGTAAAGCGAATTGGAGAAAGAAACATGGAAAAGAGCTAATCCCCGAGAAGCAAAAAACAGGGATTGTAAACAGGCTTAAGAATTTGTTCGTCGCCTATAGCGCAAATATGACTAATAAAGTTAATGAGAGATAAAAGGGGTTTCGCTCCTAGGTTACAGGTTAAGAGTTAAGGTTTCTTCTCCTTCGGGGAGGGCTGGGGAGAAGCAATTTTAAACCGACCCCTAACCCCTTTTCATCAATCGGGATTTTTCGCGGTTCCAATCGCGCTCTTTTTGCGTTTCGCGCTTATCAAAAAGTTTCTTGCCCGTGGCGAGGGCAATTTCAACTTTCGCAATTCCTCGCGAGTTAAAGTAAAGCGAAACGGGAATTATCGTGTAGCCCTTACGCTTTACTCCGCCGATGAACTTTTTCATTTCCTTTTTGTGCATTAAAAGGCGGCGAGGGCGAGTGGGTTTGTGCTGGAAAACGGTCGCTCCGGGGTATTCCTCTATGGTCGCATTCACAAGCTCTAAACCATCGTCGGCGACGGCGACATATGCCTCGGTAATGCTCGCTTTGCCAAGGCGCAAAGACTTTACTTCCGAGCCGAAAAGTTCCAGCCCCGCCTCTAACTTCTCTTCCAAAAAATAGTTGAAGCCGGCTTTTTTGTTGCGGGCAATCGTCCCCGTGGACAGCAGTTCTTTGCGCTTTTTATCCATCTATAAAAGTCCCGTTTTTATAAGAGCGTCCTTGACCGTATGTTTCGACTTGTCGCTGATTTCCCATAGGGGTTGGCGCATTTCGGCAGAACAAAGTCCCATAAGGCTCATCGCATATTTGCAAGGGCCGGGGTTGGTTTCGCAAAACATCGCCGCGTGCAAAGGTTGCAAAATGTCGCGAAGTTTGCTTACGGTTGCAAAATCTTTTGCGCGCCACGCCTTGTGCAAATCAGCGCACATTTTTGGGGCAACATTTGAGGATACCGATACGCAGCCATGCCCCCCTTGCGCCAGAAAAGCCACGACCGTGGCGTCCTCGCCCGACATTTGGCAAAAGTCCCTTTCGCCTATCAAAAGGCGCGTCTTTACCGGTCGCGTAAGATCGTTTGTGGCGTCCTTTATGCCGACAATGCGAGGCAGCTCGGCAAGCCTTGCCACCGTCTCGGCCGTCATGTCAATGCCGGTGCGCCCGGGGACATTGTAAAGAAGTATGGGAATGTCGGTCGCATCGTGAATCGCCTTATAGTGATTAAAAAGCGCTTCCTGCGGGGGCTTGTTGTAATAAGGTGTTACTATCAGCAAGCCGTCAGCGCCAAGCTTTTCTATCTTTTTTGCCAGCTCGATAGTCTTGGCAGTAGAGTTGGAGCCCGCACCCGCAAGCACCGGAATCTGCCCCGCCGCCGTCTTTACCGCGCACTCGACAAGCGCCAGATGCTCGGCTTCGGAAAATGTCGGGGTCTCGCCCGTGGTGCCGCAAGGAACAAGCCCTTCCGTTCCTTCGTCAATCTGCCTTTGTATCAGTCTTTCGTAAGTTTTAAGGACTATTTCCCCCTTATCAAAAGGGGTAATCAGTGCCGTAAAAGAACCTTTAAACATTTGTTATCCTTTAGCTTGCTGTTTTTCCTTTAAGGGAGAATAACACAGAAATCGGGAATTAGGAATTAAAAAAGGTTAAAAGGCGGCGGCAGCTAGTCCTTTATCAATTTAGAGATTTTAAGGTAAAGGGGAATGGACGAGCCTTTTATCGTTATGGCCGCAAGCATCGCCAGCCATATTCCCCACCAATCCGCAACTACTCCTATCAGCACATACAACAGCGCTTTGCATATGTTTACCAAAAGCGAAATGAGCGAGAAAATGGTGGCTCGTTGCTCGCTTGAAAACTCGCGTTGCAAAAGGGTGTCGGAAGCGGTCATTTCCACTCCGAAAACCAAGTTCGAAAAAGGTAAGATAAATGGTGAGGCAACCGAGTTTATGATTATGCCGAAGGACCTTGTCACGACATCAATTCCCACTACGGCGGGAAGGGTCTTTTTGAAGCTGAAGCGATTAAGGACCGGACCCGAAAACCAGAAACTTATCACGCCTAAAAGCTGGCGCTCGATTCTGGCAAAGGTAATCGCCCACAGAGGAATCAAGACATTGAAAAAGGCAACTTCAAAACGATATAAAACTTCGCCCGCGCTATAGTTTAAAAGGCGCGCGCAGGTGATTGTCCTTATGAGCGGATTGCTTACCATGTTGTGCAAAGATTGCCGCATGTGCAAAAATACATTCGTGCGGTGAGGCTTTTTTAAGCACTTCGGCTCAACCAAAAAGAGGGTGATGATAAATATTGCAAAAGCGAAAATCAGGTTTAGCCACATCGCGGTTTGCAATGAGTAAAAATAGGCGACGCCGAAGCCGAGGCTTGTGCCGATAACCATTCCCGCTTGCCATAAAGCCTGGCATCTGCCCGATACTTCGTGGAAGTGTTTGCCTTTTCTGAGCTCCACCATGCTTTCAAAAAGCAGCCCTTCGTTAGTGCCCGAAATAAACGCTTCGGACAGGCCTTCCAAAATCGCGCCGATGACAAAGAAAGAAAAACTTTCTACCACTCCGCCCGTCGCATAGAAAAAAGAAGTCGCAAAAATCGCTATTGCACCAAGGATAAGAGTCTTGCGCCGCCCTAAATACTGGTCGGAAAACATGCCGCAGGGAATCTCAAAAATCGAAATGGAAATAAAAACGATTGCAAAAATAAGCGAAGCCAAAAAGTATGAGCCGGTCACCTGTTCAAAAAACAAAATCGCAATGGCAACGGAAGGCAGGCACCCGCGGAAAAAATACAGCCACGGGTATAATTTCAAATTGCGTCTTATTTTTGTGAAATCGTTTCTTTTGGTCATGGCAGTAGCATAGCACGAGAAAAGATAAAGAAAAGAGGGCGCCGAAAATAATTAAAAATCAGGTGCTAGCGGCTGTTGGTGAAGTCTTCGAAAAGTGTCTTTTGAATGGTTTTATCCTTTGCAGAATCTTTTTTCAAAGGAAGTTTATTTTGCATAAACTCGGACGGCTTATTCACGATTTTGACCCCTACGATTCTGGAAGTAAGGTTCGCCATCTTATCCGCAAGCTCGAGATCGCCCGTTGCTATCGCTTCATTTTGGAAGTACTTGGCAATAGCAAGTTTGGAAGGATATTTTTCCGTGACATAAGTGGTGTTACGCAAAAACGAGCCGGCTATTTCACGCAAATAATCGGGGTTGTTTACCGCTATTTTCGCGATGTTTTCTATGTGCTCGTTTATGCGAGTTTGTGCAGTAAAAATACTTGCATTTTTAGCGTTAAAATTCCTTAAGAAAATGGCGTTTCCTGCCTTGATGCCATACCAAATTACTTCTTCCGGCGAGATGGTGTAGCTGCTTTCAACCTCTTCATAATAGCCGTCTTTGTTCGCGCCGCGTTTGTTCGCAAAAGCGGGGAAAAATTCTATCGGGTTGCGATGAACGGAATTTATAATGTAGTTGCCGAAAGTTTCTTTTGAGCCTTCCGTAAAATTATATTTTGATGACAAAATGTCCGGATAGTCCTTTATAATATTTTGCAAAGCTAAAACAGTTTCTTTGTTAATGTCTTCACCGTCGATTTCATATTTGTTCAGGTGTTGCTTTGAAAAATAATATGCGACGGCGCTAAGAATGCTTTCCCTTAAAACACGCTTTTTCCTAACAGGATTATTGTAGTCATTGTAGTCTGTTTTTCCATCTTGATCTTCCTTATTGTCATTTTGGGCTTCAATGGGGGAGAAAGGGTCTTTGCCTTCCACTACGTTTTTGCGGCGCAGGCGATTGCCTAAGGCGATGTTTGATTTACCAAAGTTAGGCAGGGCAAGGTATTCAATCATTTCTTTGTTACGAAGGAAATCGTAATTATCGTAACGGAAGCAACGCGTAATAAGGTACCCTATTTCCGGCGCAATTCCTATAAGATGCAAAAATAAAGGCTTGCCATTTACTTCATACTCGGTGAGGGCCTTACGCCTTGGGGAATAATCCAGTTCTTGTCCGAATCTGTAGTCGTACGCGTCAAATACCGGCTCAATGGCATACTTTACAAGCGTATTTTTAATTGCTACCCAAAAACCGCATTTGGCATCAAAGTGAGCCCAACTCCGAGCACTGTTATCTTCCCTATTATTGTCCGAATAGACAAAATTAGCGAGTCTTTTATATTTCTCGCGTGTTTCCCGCGCATCATATATTTTGGCAAGAAGGGCAGGTATTTCAATATTCATTGCTTCCTTGTAGTTCTGTTCAAATTGCGCCTTGCTGAGTTTGTGACGGTATGGATTAGACATTTGCTTTTCTCTTTCCTAACTATGTTTATGTGGACTTTAACATAGACAAAAGCAAAAAGCAAGAGGGGGAGGGGTAGTATTTTGTGCTTGTAAAAAATGGGCAGGTGTTATACAAATGAGTTCCATTCAAACAACAGTTTTAAGCAATTATGTGAATGGAAAAATAATGCAAAAGTTTATATTCGTTACCGGCGGTGTGGTGTCCTCTTTGGGTAAAGGAATCGCTTCGGCGTCTATAGGTGCGCTGCTGCAGGCGCGCGGTTTCAAAGTGCGAATCCGCAAACTTGACCCCTATCTGAACATTGACCCCGGGACTATGTCGCCGCACCAGCACGGTGAGGTTTTCGTTACCGAGGACGGAGCGGAAACGGATCTTGACCTTGGGCATTATGAGCGGTTTTTAGGTGTGCACCCGCATAAGACCGACAGCATTTCCGGCGGGAGAATATACTATAATGTGCTGACGAAAGAACGTCGCGGGGATTATCTTGGTGCGACGGTGCAATCGATTCCTCATATCACGGACGAGATAAAGCGGTTTATCTCCTCGGATTTGACGGACGAAGATTTTGTGATTTGCGAAATAGGCGGGACGGTCGGCGATATTGAAGGGCTTATTTTCCTTGAGGCGATTCGGCAGTTCGCAAACGATGTCGGCAGAGAAAATACTTTGTTCGTGCATCTTACCCTTTTGCCCTATATCAAGGCGGCGGGCGAGCTTAAAACCAAGCCTTCGCAGCACTCGATAAAGATTCTGCTGGAAGCGGGGATTCAGGCGGATATTATCCTGTGCCGCAGCGCCATGATGATGAGCGACGCCGAGCGCGAGAAAATTGCGCTGTTTTGCAACCTTCGCCCCGAAGATGTGATCGTCGCTTTGAACCTTGACAACATATACAAAATCCCGCTCGCCTACCATAAGGAAGGGCTGGACGAAAGGGTGCTTTATCACTTTGGTATGTTGGACAAGGCAAAGGCTCCCGACTATTCAAAATGGGAAAAGGTGGAAAAGGCGCTTGCCAGTTCCAAAGGCGAGGTTACCATCGGCATCGTGGGCAAGTATTGCGGCTTGCAAGATGCCTATAAATCGCTTAACGAGGCTTTGTTCCATGCGGGTCTTGCCAATCAGGTTAAGGTGAAAATCAAGTGGATTGAGGCCGAGACTTTGGAAGGCGTGTCCGATGAAGAAGTGGCAGAGAAGCTTTCCGAAGCGGACGGGATTCTGGTCCCCGGCGGTTTCGGTTATCGCGGGGTCGAGGGCAAAATCCGCGCCGCTAAATACGCCAGAGAGAACAAGGTGCCTTATCTCGGGATATGCCTCGGCATGCAGATTGCGGCGATTGAAATTGCTCGTGATGTCTTGGGGATAAAGGACGCCAATTCAACCGAGTTCACAAAGGATTGCACGCCTATCATCGCGCTGATGAGCGAATGGGAGCAGGACGGAAAGAAGCAAATCCGCGGCGAAAACGCCAACAAAGGCGGGACTTTGCGCCTTGGCGCGTATCCTTGCAAGATTAAGGCGGGGACTTTGGCGCACAAGATATACGGCGCGGACGAGATTAGCGAGCGGCATCGTCATCGTTATGAGATGGATATCAGATTCGAGGACGATTTTGCCAAGCACGGGGTGGTTATTTCCGGTAAGTCTCCGGACGGGGTCTTGCCCGAGATTTTGGAAATTACCGATCACCCCTTCTTTATCGCGGGACAGTTCCACCCCGAGTTTAAGTCCACTCCTTTTGAGGGACATAAGCTGTTTAAGAGCTTTATCGCGGCAGTGAAAAAATAAGGATTTTTCTGCTTTTTAAGGGCGCTTTGTTTTTACTATTGCTTTTTGTCGAGTTTTGAGATACAATGCAAAATCGAAGGCAGGGTGATGTCTGTCTTTTGTGTTAAGGGTTTAGAACCCCTTACAGGTTTCCCCTCATCAGGGAGTAAAATTTTCCAGCGTTGGCTGGAAGGACGCAAAATACGCTTTTCGGCTAATATGCTCACTATTCCTGTAATAGGTTCTAACTTCCAGTCGTTTTACATCAAACGACTTTTTGTTTAGGAATTTTATAGGAGCCGAAAATGGTAGAAAGTTACGATAAAGAATTTGATAAGGAATTTGAGCAGGTAAATAAGGCCTGGCATGCTAAGGTGCAAGAGTATGTTGCGGGAACTGGTGCGACTTTTATAACCCCAGATCTTTCTGAAAATTTCAAGAAGGAAGCTTTTGAAGAATTCTTCAAGGACAACGGTATTACCGATTCTGAGGAGCAAGAAGCCTTTAAGAAGGGGTATGATAATTTTATCTTGCGTCGTGACATGCAGGAGGAACGCGATCAGAAGCTCAGTGAAATATATAAGAGGGCTGAGCGTACTATGGCCGCTACAGGTATCGATGCAAAGGATGAAGAAACAGAAAAAGCGTTGGCCAGTAAAGAGTTAGAAGAGTTCTTTAAGACTGAAGGTATTACCGATCCTAAGGACCAGGAAGTTTGGAAGAAGGACTTTGAAACTTATAAACAACGTAAGGCCGAGAAAGAAGCCGAAGCTAAAGAGGAAGAGCATAGAGCTAAGGTCGAAGGAATGTATAAAGAATACGGCAAGAAAATAGCCGCTGGCAAAACCGATGAGAAAAAAGCTTGGGACGAAGTTTATGAGGATTTCTTTAAGAAGGAAGGCATTACTGATCCAAAAGAAAAAGCGGCTTGGAAGAGAGATGTTGAAGCTTATTCCAAGTATAAGGGCGGTAAAGATACCGAAGCTAAAGAGGAAACTCGTCAGAAACTTCGTGACAGGGAAGTTGCGCAAATTTGGAAGAATGCCGGTTTAAAAATAGCTGCTGGCGAGACAAATGTTGAAAAGGCTAAGGCCGAAGCTTTGGAAGACTACCTTAAGAGTAAAGGTATTACTGATCCTAAGGAGAAGGAAGCTTGGAAGAAGGACTTTGAGACTTATCCTCAACGCAAGGACGAAAAAGAGGCAAAAGCTCGTGAAACTGCCAAAAAGAGCGGTAAGAAAATACTCGAGAACGGCGTAGTTTCCAAGTGGCTTTCCAGAAACAAGGATAAGCTTATCGGTGGTACTGCGGCGATTCTTGGTACTGCGTGGACTGCCAGTGCGGTTTCTTCTGCCGCGGGTATGGGCGGGCTTGGTTTGTTGCCGACCATTCAGATCTTGGGCGTTTCTTCAACCGTGTTCCCACCGGCTTTGGCTGTAGGTGCTGCCGCAGTTGCTGTTTGGTACTTAGGAAAGCATGTGATGAGGAAGGTGGTTGAAGCTGAAATGGCAAAGGGGAAGGGTGAAACCAAAAAAGGTCCTATGCCCGCTCCGCGCGGAAGAGATGGCGGAAGATAGTATCGTGGTTCTTGCCCCTTTCCCTTCCTCCTTTTTTAAGCGGGGAAGGGGCGGGGCGAGGCGCTTTTGTTTTGATTATGCACAACAACTTTAAGGAGAATGAAAATGATTACTGAACAGGAAAAACAATTCATCGCAAGTATTGAGGAAGACGGCAGCATTGCCATTATTATTAAAGAAAAGAACGGGGAACCTTCTAATCCCAAGATTCTTTATGATGGTAAAGATCATGCTCTTTTGGTCCGTAATGCAGAAAGCGCAGTCGTGCTTGATTACCTTAACGATGAGCTTAAACCTTTGCTTGTTTCCGGTGTTCAAGTTGATGTGGTCGAGATGAAACTTCCCGATTTGGAAGATGTCGTTCGCTCTTATACCGCTACGGTTACGCGTATGGCAAAGCTTCCTCTTCATCCCGAAGATGTAATCTCGGTTGAGGCTTTTGATAAGGAAGCAAAAGAGGCCTTGGCACAGGTTGGAATTAAGCTTTAGAAAGAAGTCTATCTATAAGTTAAATGTTGCAGGTCGAGGGGCTTTTTCTTGCTCCTCGATTTGTTTTGTCTTTGCTTAATGTGCTTAAAGTGCCGCTTTAAACAGAGGGCGCGGGTGCGGGTGCCGATGCCGATGCAGAGGCCGGAGTAGGGGCGGCGGGAGCTTCTTTGCTTTTCATTAAATCGGTGATGTAGTTGCCTTGGAAAAGGTTAAAGCCCATGGATTTGCCGATGGCCACGCTGGCGGCGTTACCTACGCGCGAAAGAACTATCTTGGTTATGTCGTTACGCGCCAAGTCCTCAAAAATCGGGGCTTTGGGGTCGGTCGACATGAGCGGAATCTTGCTGTTCCAAATCAGCTTGATAATGTCAGCGCCGGTGTCTTTGCGGTTAAAGTAGCGCAGGCTCTGGGTCGTGATGCCGTCAATGCAAATCCTGTATCCGCACGCCTTTATAAAGCTTTTTGCCATGATGTATGAGGCGACATCGCTGAAAATGTCGTCCGCGGATATCTCTATGAAAATCGAGCTTTTGTTCTCGGGAGCGATGTTTTCGTCAAAGTTCAAAAAGTCAGGCGAGAGAATCGTCGAAAGGTTAAGGTTAAGGCTAAAGTTCTTTTGCAGCGCTCCGTCGTCGTGCTTTGCCGCCAAGCGCAGGACCTTTCTATCCAGCGTCTCGGTCAGGTAGTTCAAAAGCCACGGCGTGAGCGCAAGGTTCAAATCCGGCACTATGGTATCGCTGAAGTCGGGGATTGACACAAAAACTTCTTCAAACAGGACATCGGGCGTGTCGTCAAGCAAAGAGCAAACCGGCTGCCTTCTTATCAAGCTGGTAAAGTCCGCGTTTTTAAGCGCGTTGTTTATACTCATTAAAAGTTTCGGAGTGAGCATCTTTTCGCCGCTTGCGGATATGGCCGGCCCCGATGAGGCCGCGGAAGATGGTGGTGGCGGCGCGGGCTTGGGCGGCTGTTTTATTATGGGTTCGGGTTCGGGCGGAAGCTCTTTTTTCAAAGGCGTGCCTACGCTGGATTTTACGACTTGGACGAAAAGGTTATACTGCGTCTTAAAATCGTAAAAAGTTGCAAAATCCTCGGGCGCGCTGTCCGAAACAAAAAACTTTATCTTGAAGACTATGCGCTCAAGCTGAATCTTTATCGCGGGCGGGAAAAGTATCACTATGTCCTTGTTTAAAAGCTCAAAGACTTTGCCGCCGTCCGAGTTGATAATCAACGGGTCAAACATCTCGTGAATCGTGCGGAGAGTTTGCTCGCGCCCGGCCTCCTTTATTTCCGATACTTTTAGATAAAGGCCGTCAAAGACAAGGCGCGGGTAGTTCTTACTGATGTTATCCAGCATCAACATTAATTGCGTTTCGGAAGGGGTAAGGTCTTTTTCTATCATCTTTTTTCGTCCTTTACCGTCTTAATCCTATAAAGAGCCGTTCCAAACAGGCGGGTTGTCCAACACATTCTTATAAATGCACTTGTCGCGAAGCGGTCCGGCAAAGGAGCTGTAGCGGCTGATACATTCGGCTATAGTGCAGTTCGAAAGAGAGCAGTTGTATTTTATTGTCGCGGCCAGCATCGTGTCGATGAAGTTGCCTTGATAGAAAATTATGCCTTGCGCCGCACCCCAGCGCAAAGCGTTTTCGCTGTCGCACCTTGCAAGTATGGTGTGGATGCTGTTCTTTGCTTCCGTAAAGCGCTTGACCGAGGCGGTAGCGGCAGGCTCGTTAAGCTTTTCGGTCCAGAAAATCTTTATCAAATCAGGGGCAAGAAGGTTTATATCCAAAAAATCCAAAGTGTCTGCCGTCAGGGCGTCCAGCAAAATCTTATGCCCGCTGCGGTGCAGCATTTGCTTCATCTCGGCGTAAAGTTCGGGATTGTGAAAAACATCCAAAGGTTGGACTTCGGCAATAATCGTTATGCCTTTGCTCTTCATGCTGAAGTTGAAAATATCAAAGTCTTTTGAGGCAAGCGTGGAAAGGTTAAGATTGACGCTTATGCGGGCGGGGCTTACCGGATTGTGCGAATTCTGTATCGCGTCAAGCAGTTTTATATCCAAAGTCTCGGTAAGCGCCCTGAACAGCCACTTGTCTGCCAAGAGGTTGATGTTCGGCATCATCTTTTTACCAAGCGCCACGCTCGAGGTGAAAAATTCGTGAAAGACTACGCCCGTGTGGTGGCCGTCTATGACCGCTATGACGGGCTGGCGCTTAATCGCGTCACTTACCGCTATCATATTCACAACATCAATTACGGCGTAAAGGTTGTCGGAGGAAAGCGGCACAACGGCCTCGGCGTCGGTTCTTTTCGCATCAATAAGCCGACCTTCCGCGTTTTCTCTGCCGGTGATTACCGAGCAAATGCGAGCTATTTCCTTTTTAAAGGTGTCCATCTCGGTCGTCAGATAATACACATTGATAAAAGGTGCATTCGCCTCGGGCTTGACGGCAGGATCGTTCGGGAAAAGCGCGCGGATTTTGGTAAGGGCTTTTGCCATGCCCTCGGTCTGGGATTGCTGGATTAAAAGGACTATCGCTTCGCCGTTAAAGCGGAAAATATACGAGGCTCCCTCTTTGTCCGCCTGTTCCAAAATCTTTATCAGAAGGGATATTTTATCTTCCGAGCGGTTTATGGGCTCAAGCCTTGCAATCATTACCGTATAGGCAACATAGCTGGTCGGGGATTTGCTTATCCTTTCCAGCGTGTCGGTGATTTCGTCCGTCGGTCTTTCTTCCGAGTCAGTCATAACCTTCGCCTCTTGTAGCCTTTATCCCGTTAGGCTAGGCGGAAAAGGTTAAAAATAGGTGAAAAGGGAAGGGGACTTTGCCCTCTTCCCGTTCACGGTTTACGGTGTAAGGATTAACCTTTAAACCTTAATCCTTATTCGGCTTTTTCGGCTTCGGCTTTGGCTTTAGCCTTCTCGCTTGCGGATTTCAAAAGGTTTTCCGTAATGCGAGCCGCCTTGCCGCGCAAGTTGCGAAGGAAATAGAGTTTTGCTCTGCGAACTTTACCGCGGCGGACCATTTCAATCTTTGCCACATTGGGAGAGTAAAGCGGGAAAATCCTTTCCACACCCTCGCCAAAGGATATTTTGCGAACCGTAAAGGTCGAGTTAAGTCCGTCGTTCTTGCGAGCAATGCAAACGCCTTCATATACCTGAAGCCTTTCGCGTCCGCCTTCGCCTTCGATTACTTTGCAGTGAACCTTTACCGTATCGCCGGGGATAAAGTCGGGAATGTTCTTATTCAAAGAATCCAACTGTTCTTTTTCCAATGTCTTAATGAGATTCATAATTAAATCCTTTCGTTAATTGTTAATGTAATGTTGCCATAAATCAGGACGTCTGTCCTTGGTTATTTTTTCTGCCATTGCTTTGCGCCAAGCAGCAATTTCTTTGTGGTTGCCCGAAAGCAAAACTTCCGGAACTTCCATGCCTTGCCAAGACCTCGGGTGCGTGTATTGCGGATACTCCAAAAGCCCGTTTTCAAAGCTTTCCTCGGTAAGCGAGGCGGGAGAGCCCAAAACATCGGGAAGAAGTCTTACTACTGCGTCCAAAAGGCATATCGCTGCCGGTTCGCCGCCCGATAAAACAAAATCGCCAATGCTGATTTCTTCAAGTCCATAGCGGGTGATAACCCTTTCGTCTATGCCTTCAAAACGACCGCAAACAAGAGTGATTTGGGAAAGACCGGCAAGTTCTTTTACCTTGTCTTGCGTAAGAGGAACACCGCGCGGGCTTAAGTAAATAAGCTTGTCGCTACTATCCTTTACGCTATCTAAAGCCGCGCCCAAAACATCGGGCTTCATCACCATTCCCGCGCCGCCGCCAAAAGGTGCGTCGTCCACCGAGCGATAGTTGTCAGTGGCAAAATCCCGAATGTTTACGGGGTTTATTTGCCACAGGCCCTCGCTTAGTGCTTTGCCCGCTAATGATTGCCCCAGTAAAGAGGGGAACATTTCGGGGAAAATGGTGAGAATGTTGGCCTTAAACATTGTTTTCTTCCATCATACTGCTACGATCTGCCGCTTTAAACCAATCGGTCGAGGCAACTTTTATAAAGCCGCCGTCAACATCGACAACAGGCACATCTTTCTTGGTGAACGGTATCATCACGCTTTTGCCGACGGGAGTGGTAATGTCCAGAATATCCCCCGCGCCAAAGTTGAAAACAGATGATACGGTGCCAAGATTCCTGTCCTTGTCATCGATGACTTTAAGCCCGATAAGGTCAGTGTGATAAAACTCGTCCTCCTCTTCAATTTTGGGGAGAGCATCTCTTAAAGCATACAGCTTGGCGCCTTTGAACTTTTCGGCGGTTTCACGGTCGTGAACGCCTTCCATTTCACAAAGCAAAATGTTTTTGTTTAGACTGAGATTTTTGAACGAAAAGGTCCGCGTAAGCGTCTCATCATACAGATCACCGTATGAGAAAATATCAGTCGGAGTAATGGTGAAACTACGGACTTTTACAAGCCCCTTTACACCATGCGGACCGGTAATCATACCTACAAAAACTTTTTCCTTCTTAGTCATAACAAAAGCTTCCTTTATTCGGCAGGAGTTTCAGGAGCGGGAGCTTCCTCTGCAGCTGCTTCGGCGGCAGGTTCTTCTGCGGCGGGAGCAGGTTCCTCGGCGGCAGCGGGCTCGGCAGCAGCTGCTTCTTCCGCGGCTTTAGCGGCAGCGGCTTCTTCGGCTGCTTTTGCTTCGGCTTCCGCTTTAGCGGCGGCTTCCGCTTCGGCCTTTGCTTTCTCGGCTTCGGCTTTGGCTTTCATGCGCTCAACAGCTTTGGCTTTAGGATTGGGCTTTTTCGTTTGGTTGGCAGGAATTGCCGGCTTTGCCACAACGCCTTTTTCCGAAAGCAAACGAGCAACGCGGTCGGTAATCTCGGCGCCTTTGCTGATCCATTCCTTGATGCGCTCGGGCACAATCGTCAATCTGCCTTCATGCTCTTTGGGCAAAAGGGGATTGTAGGTGCCGACCTTTTCAATAAAACGGCCGTCACGAGGAGCGCGTTTATCGGCTACGACAATTTTATAAAACGGGCGCTTTTTAGAGCCACCTCTTGAAAGTCTTATACGTACTGACATATTTTCTAGTTTCCTTTGTTAAATGTTAATTACTAAAAGCGTTTCCCTAAGAAAGGATTCGCTCCACCTTGTTTCGGCATAAGGGCGTCAAGTGAAGGGGGCATTCCCCCGCTCATCAGCGCCTTTAAGCCGCCCATTTTTTTCATCCGCTTCATTGCCATTTCAACTTGCTCAAAGCGCTTAAGCAGCTTGTTCACATCTTGAATGGAAGTGCCCGAGCCGTCCGCTATGCGCTTTTTGCGGGATGCTTTGATGATGTCGGGGTGACGGCGTTCTTTTATGGTCATGGACAAGATAATGGCTTCTTGTCTTATCACAACGCGGTCATCAATTCCGGCCTCGTCTATTTGCTTTTTCATCTTGGCAATGCCGGGTATCATGCCCAGCACGCCCTTTATATCGCCCATTTTCTTGATTTGGCGAATCTGCGAAAGCATGTCTTCAAGGTTGAAAGTGCCTTTCATCATGCGTTCGGCGGTCTTTTGCGCCTCGTCCTCGTCAATCTTTTCAATGGCGGTTTCAACCAAAGAGACAACATCGCCCATGCCCAAGATTCTGCCCGCCAAGCGGTCGGGGTGGAAGGGCTCAAAGGCGTCGGGCTTTTCACCCGTGCCAAGGAACTTTAAGGGCTTGCCCGTGATGAACTTTATGGAAAGCGCCGCCCCACCGCGCGAATCGCCGTCAATGCGGGTTAATATACTGCCCGTAATGCCGATTTTCTCATCAAACTCTTTGGCGATGTTCACCGCGTCTTGTCCCGTAAGGGCGTCAACTACCAGCAAGGACTCTATGGGCTTGGCAAGGGCTTTTATCGCCGCCGCTTCGGCCATCATGTCGGCATCAATGTGCGTGCGCCCCGCCGTATCAAGCAGTAGAACATCATAGCCGCCGGTCTTTGCTTCGGTGAGCGCGCGCCTTGTAATCGCTTCAGGCTTTTCGCCCGCGATAACGGGGAGCGTGTCAATGTTAAGAGATGTCCCGAGTTGCGCTAATTGCTCCTGTGCCGCGGGGCGGTAAATGTCCAAAGACGCCATGAGCACCGACTTGCCTTGCTTTTCTTTAAGCCGCTTGGCAAGTTTGCCCGTGGTGGTCGTTTTGCCCGAGCCTTGCAGACCGAGCATAAGGATAACCGCGGGAGGCGTTACGGAAAGGTTTAATTCCTCTGCCTCAGAGCCGAGAGTGGCAACCAGTTCATCGTGGACGATTTTCGTCACAAGCTGGGCGGGAGTGACGGATTTTATAATATCCTCGCCGATAGCCTTTTCTCTGACTTTCGCAATAAAATCTTTAACGACGGGAAGGGCGACATCGGCTTCCAAAAGAGCAATGCGAATCTGACGCATGGCGTCGTCAACATCGCTTTCGGAAAGAGCGCCTTTGCCCCTTAACTTATCAAGAACTTCGTTTAGTTTGTCCGACAGATTGCTAAACATATTCTTTTGCCCTTTTATCCTTTTACCTTTTTAACCCTTTGTTTCTTTTACAAAACAATAAACATACAACAACGGCATCAGTGTGCGAACCCTCGCTGGCTGATGTATCTCTTTGACGAGACTCTTTTATAAAGAATCCGTGAAATGTGAGCGCGTTTGTAGCACCGAAGGGCGGGTTAGTCAACTTCTTTTTGTAAAAGGCGGGCAAAAAAGCGTTATTATTCCGCAGGTTGCTCACTTTCGGTCGGCGCAGGCGTCGGTTCTGCGGGAGCGGGCGCCTGTTCTTGCGCTTGGGACGGAAGTTCGGCAGAGGCACCTAATATCGCATTTAGGGCATTTTCCGAGGCGGAGCCCGGTGCTGCGTCCGCTGCCTCTTCGGCTACCTCAGGGATAGCGGGAAGCTCGGACGGCATTGCCGGAGCCGCCTCTTCGAGGTTTGGCTTTGTAACTTCATCGGCAGGGGCAACGGGCGCAGGTGCGGGAGCTTCAAACTCGGGCGCAGGTGCTTCCGGTGCAGGTGCCTCGGGAGCTTCGGGTGCGGGAGCAGGGGCAGACGCGGGAGCCGCGGTCGGGATTACCGCCTCGACATTTTCTTTTATGGTGTTAAAGGTGTTTAAAAGCCTTGAAGTGATACCGCCTTCGGCTTTCGGTTCTGCCTCAAAAGAAGGGGCAGGTGCCGTTTCGGGGGCTCTATCTCCTTCGGAAAGAAGCAGAGCTTTTACTTCGTCAATTTCGGATTTGATGTTTTCAAGAATCTTGGTGGCTTGGTCGAGGTTAAGGTTGGTCATGGCTTTTCTCCTTTTAAAAAAGTGGTGTCACTTTCTTAACAGGTATTTATTAAAACTTTATAAACCGACTATTTTATTTTAAACGGCAGTTTGCGAAGCGTTTTGCCCAAGGTCTTGGTTAAGTTTTTGGGTAGGATTTGCGCCTCGTCCTCGGGCTTTGCCGCGGGCTTCTTGCGAGAGGGCGCAAGCTTTTTTACTGCCGAAGTGCAGTTAGGACACTTGGTCGCGTTTACCGATATGGTAGAACAGCAGTAAGGGCAGGAGCGAGTCTTCGGGGCTTCGTCCTCTTTGCTTTTGTCCATGGCGGCTTGAACCTTGTTTACCGCTTTGATAAGGATAAAGACCGCAAAGGCTACGATTATGAAGCTTATCATCACATTTATGAAAACGCCGATGTTGACGGTGACTGCGCCGGCTTTCTGGGCGGCGTCCAAAGTGGCGTAAGGCGGATTTGCCAAAGTGCCGTCTTTTAGCACCCAAAACATGTTCGCAAAGTCAACTTTGCCCAGCAAAAGTCCCAAAGGCGGCATGATTACATCTTTAACAAGCGAATCGACTATCTTGCCAAAGGCGGCGCCGATGATGATACCGACTGCCATGTCTATGACATTGCCGCGCATGGCAAACTTTTTGAACTCGTTTAGAAAGTTTTTCAGCATTTTTACAGCTCCTTTTATGTATGCTTAATCTACTTGATCTACTTATACTTTTCCATTTCGGCTTTGAGCCAATCTTGGGCAAAGGCGGTGGCGGTGGCTATGTCTATAAGTCCGCTTTCGTTCGTGCCGCGGATTTTATACTCTATCTTGCCTTGGGCAAGTGAGCGTGGGGCGACGATAAAGCGAAGGGGAGTGCCGGTTAAATCCGCTTCCGCAAATTGCTGGCCTGCCGACAGGTTGCGGTCGTCAAAAAGCACCTCTATCCCCGCGGCGGTAAGGTCTTTGTAAAGCTTTTCGGCGGCGGGGGCGATGCCTTCCTTATCCATGCCGACAGCGTTAATTTGTACTTGCCACGGAGCAATAGATAATGGCCAAACGGGTCCGAAGTCGTCATGGCGTGCCTCTATCACCGAGCCGATAAGCCGCCCTACGCCGATACCGTAGCAGCCCATTATCGGTGTTTGCTCTTTGCCGTTTTCGTCCGTAAAGGTCATGTTCATGCTCTTTGTGTAAAAGGTGCCGAGCTTGAAAATGTTGCCGACTTCTATGCCGCGCTTTAATTCCATCTTTGCGCCGCATACGGGGCAGATGTCGCCGTCTTTTGCCGTAGCGATGTCTGCGACTTCGGCGTTCGGTAAGTCACGCGAGAGGTTAAAGTTCTTTAGGTGCGTGTCCTTTTTATTTGCACCGGTTACGAAGTTAAAGCCGGCGCTTAAGGATTTGTCCGCGATAATGCGCACGCCCTTTAGCCCTATGCCGCCGGCAAAGCCTGCGACTGCGCCGATTTTCGCTATGGCCTCATCGGTGGCGGGAAGGAAGGAAGCCTTTACCACTTTTTGCAATTTGCACTCGTTTACCTCTATGTCGCCGCGAATCAGCGCAAGGAAAGTTTCGCCGCCTTCCGTGGTGTAGAATACCGCCTTTGCCATTCTTTCGGGGGGCAGTTTTAAAAGCGCGGCAACCTCGTCAATCGTCTTGGCGTTCGGAGTCGGGATTTCCGAAAGCGGTTGCATCTCCTCAGGCTCGTAAATGTAGGTGGCGGTCGCTACTTCGGAGTTGGCGTAAGTTTTGCACTTCGGGCAGTGGATTATTTTATCTTCGCCGGCGTCCGTTATCAGTTGGTATTCGTGAGCAATTTTCCCGCCCATCATACCGTTGTCGGACTGGATAGACACGACCTCGGGGATACCTGCACGGCGGTAGATGTTATGATACGCCTCGGCTACCTTTTCATAATACTCGTCCAAGTCCTCTTGCGAAATGTGGAAGGAATAGGCGTCCTTCATCGTGAATTCCCGCACGCGGATAAGGCCGCCGCGCGAGCGAGGCTCGTCTCTGAACTTGGTCTGAATCTGATATATCATAAAGGGGTAATCTTTGTAGCTGGTGACCTCGGTTCTGGCTAGAGCGACTACCGCTTCCTCGTGCGTCATGGCTAAAATCATGTCGTGGTTGCCGCGATCCTTAAAACGCAAAAGAGCCTTGTCCACCGAAGTGTATCTGCCCGTTTCGTCCCATAGCTCGCGGGGCAGGACTACCGGCATTTGCACCTCTTGCCCGCCGATGGCATCCATTTCTTCGCGGATAATCCGCTCTATCTTTAACTGAATGCGTTTGGCAGGCGGCAAAAGCGAGTATATTCCCGTGCCGACCGGGCGAATATAACCGCCCCGAAGAAGGTAAATGTGGCTGATTAGTTGGGCTTCTGCCGGTTTTTCTTTGTGCTTTTTGGATATGAGTTCGCTGGAGCGCATTTTCTTTTCCTTTGTTTTTTCGTTTAAGCAATTTTTCGGGGATTGTAGAAGGAAAAGTTGCGCTTGACAATAAGCTGTTTAATTATCATTATACCCGCCTGTTTTTAGATGTGGGGTTGTAGCTCAGCTGGGAGAGCGCTGCGTTCGCAATGCAGAGGTCGGGAGTTCGATCCTCCTCAGCTCCACCAAACTAAAAACAACTTTAGTTTATAAGCTTATAAGGTGATAAGTTTATAGGTTAAGGTGATAAGTTTATAAGTTTCGATAGGAAAATTGCGGGTGTGTAGCTCAGTTGGTTAGAGCGTTACGTTCACATCGTAAAGGTCGCAGGTTCGAATCCCGCCACACCTACCAAAAATACACTATAAAAACAATAAGTTATATTTGCCAGCGGTTTTGGTGCTCGGCATTAGATCCGTTCCAGTAAACACATAGTAAACACGATGAGAAAAGCTTATTTAGTTAAGATTATAATTATGGAAATAATGGATACTATGACGGCACAAACAGATATTATGAGTGAAAGATTACTGTTTCTTAACTGAGTTTCCATAAAAGCTAGTGATTTAGATTCATTTTTCATTTTGTTTTGCCTTTTAATTTCCTGTTTAAGTCGCTCTTCTGTTTCAAGCAAAGAAGGTTTAACTTTTGCAAAAACTTGCTTCGCAATATCGTTATTTTTTGTAAGTTCTTCACCTACGCTTGTAGCGATAACAAACGTTTCAACGTCCCGTAAAGAGACAGGCTAAAAGGTTAAGCATTATATATTGCAACCGTTACATCATAAAAATACGGATTTTACCATCGCTTATAATAAATATCACGGCGGAGCCTATAAATTATGTAAGAAAGCAAAGAGTAAAGGCGTAAAAGTTGTTGAACGTGGCAGAAAAGAACACAAATAGAACAAAAATGTTGATTTTGAAATAAAATTAGTTATGATCACTCATAGTAACAAGGAGTAATTTCGTGACTAAAAATGATTTTTTTGATACAGTAAAACCTCATACTCTTTTAAAATTAAAAGTTTTAGAAAAATACTTGGATGCATATTCTGAAATCATGGGAAGAGTATTTCCATCAATAGCTTTTATAGATGCTTATGCCGGACGAGGAAAATGTAAAGATAATAATAACAAAGAATATGATGGTAGTCCAATTATAATGTCTAAAGCAATAAATCGCATTTTAAGTATAGAAAGAGGAAAATGTAATAAAGCTAAATATTATGCCAATGATATAGATAAGAATAATTGTAGCTTGTTAAAAGTAAACTTGTTGCCATTTAAGAATGTAGTTAGTATTTCATCAAAAGAAGCCAAAGAGTTTATTTTGGAATGTTTGTCAAAGGTTTGTCCCCAATACAGTAGTGCATTGTTTTTTATAGATCCATTTAATTATTCAATATTGAAGGAAGATATAGAGAATATTTTTGATACTTGCGAAGGATATTTTAATAAGTGCCAAAGTGAAGTGATTTTATTTTTGCCAATATCAAACGTGTATAGATTTAAGACAAACAACGAATATCAATCAATCGTGAATTTTGTTGGAAGTTATGGAATAAATTCTGAAGAAGATAGGAATCCTGATAAATTTATGGAACGAATACGCCAAGCCCTTGCTGGAAATGATAAATATTGTGCTTCAGTAAAATTAAAGGATGGAGCAAATACGTATGCTTTGTTTTTTATTGGAAAACATATATATGGGGCTGATAGGTTTATGGAAGCGAGAGATAACTGCTTAGAACAGGATATTAATATGGAATTATTTATATTACCTGAAATGCCAATAGGTAAAATAAAAAGCAAAATTGAACAATCACCTATGTTTAATTGGGAAATTTACGAGTGGGCAATGAAAAATAATATAAGTGCTTTAAAAATAAAAAATATAATTGAAGAACTGGAAAATAAAGAAAATTTAAGTAAAAGGTTTATAGACTGCCAAGGGAGAAAGAATTCATATTTTCTTGCTTATAAAAATTGGGATGATAGGAGTAAACAGATAAAATATTTCTTTGGAGAGAAATAAATGGCTACTAAAATAGAATGGACTGAAGAGACGTGGAATCCTATTACAGGATGTACCAAAATCAGTGATGGCTGTAAAAATTGCTATGCTGAAAAAATGGCATTTAGACTACAAGCAATGGGTACAAAAGGATATGAAAAAGGGTTCAATCTGACATTGCAGCCACATAGATTAGAAGAACCAATAAAAAATAAAAAGGCAACATTCTATTTTGTTAATTCTATGAGCGACCTTTTCCACGAAAAAGTTCCATTTGAATATATAGATAAAGTTTTTGATACCATTAGAAAAACACCATGGCATAAATATCAGATTTTAACTAAAAGAGCTGATGTTATGTATGATTACTTTAAGATAAGAAGTGTACCAGACAATGCTTGGGTAGGAGTTACTTCTGAGAATCAAAAGCAAGGAAAGCCAAGAATAGATTTGTTAAGAAAAATAGAGGCTAAAATACACTTTCTATCAATAGAACCACTGCTAGAGGATTTAGGTGAATTGGACTTAACAAATATACAATGGGTAATTGTTGGCGGTGAAAGTGGTTCTAATGCACGCCCGATGAAAGAAGAATGGGTATTAAACATTCAAAAGCAATGTGATGACAATAATGTTGCATTTTTCTTTAAGCAGTGGGGAACTTGGGGTGCCGACAATAAAAAAAGGTCAAAATATGCTAATGGAAAGTTATTGCAAGGGAAGATATACCAAAAATTTCCAGAGGTAGTGTAATTTTCTTTAAAATTCAGATTTGGCTTTATTCTTTAAGACATTTCTGCAAAATTTCTATTACCTCAAGAAGGTTGCGTTCTAAACGACTTAATTTAGTCGCAATCAAGATGTCATTTTTCTTGAGTTTTTTAGACAAGTTTCCGAGTTTCCGTTCATTTAATGGTTCCTGGGAAGATATGGTTTCTTCAACCCATTTATCAATTATAATACCATTATTTTCGGCAAAAATGCCCAGGTTCTCATCAGCCTCCCATACCAAAAAAATCTCCCCCAAAAGGGGGAGTTTTTTTATGGTTGGGTCGCCAGGATTCGAACCTGGGAATGACGGGATCAAAACCCGTTGCCTTACCGCTTGGCGACGACCCAATAAACTTTAGATTGCTTTTAAGCTTTGGCAGCTTTGCCGGTCTTTGCAGTCTTCTTTTCAATGCGCTTCTTGACCGCAAGAGCCTCACTCGTAAGCTTGCTGTCGTTCGTGCCGAGCAAATAAGAGTCAATGCCCCCATTGTGCTCAATCGTCCGAAGCCCCCTTACCGATACTTTCAACTTTATAGTCTCGCCCAAAGTCTCGCTAAGCATTGAAACTTTCTGCAAATTAGGAATAAAACGGCGGCGGGTGTGATTATTCGCGTGGCTTACATTGTTGCCCGTCATAACGCCTGTTCCTGTAATCTCGCAACGTCTAGACATTTTCTGTCTTCCTTTCTTTACTTTATTCTTTATACGAAATGGAAGTGTGTAAATATACTTTTTCCCGCCTCTAGTCAAGCAAAAAAACAAAAAAGCACAAAAGAAGTGCAAAAGATGCTCTTTTCCATAAGGTGTTGACAAGAAAAGTAACTGTGGTAGCCTGTGGCGATTAAAAATCTTAGTAAGGAGAATAAAGTGGCAGAAGTAAAGTTCGGAAGTGAAGATGAAAACAAGATTGACTATATTTTGCGCAATACCAATCATTTTCTAAAAGACGGGACTTATTGTAATCAGGTGAAGACCGATTTGATTAAAATGTCCTGCAGCGAAAATATTGAAAAAGGCGTGGATTATTCCGCGGCAATGCTTGCTTATTTGGATGCAAAAAAGCAAGCCGGATACAGCTCTTGCGGTGCGCGTAAGGCAATAAGAAATAACCTTCGCCATCACTATGTGCGGATGTTTAAAGAGCGTCAGTTACAAACGATAGAGAAAAACACTGCCATCATTAGGGAAAAAGCCGAATTATCCAAGGAAAACTCCTTATAGCAACGGTTCCTCTTTTTAAAAAAAATTAAAAAGTTAATAAAGCGGGTATTGCAATTGGTCTATACTCGTTTTATTGTAACTTTTGTTAACTTTGGTTAACAACGGGGAACCAGTAAAAAAGGGGAGAAATATGCGGGTTTTACTTATAGAAGACGATAAAGCTGTTTCACAAAATATAGAGCTTCTTTTGAAAAAAGAGGGCATGGTCGTTGACTTGGCGGATTATGGCGAGGACGGTATTGAAATAGGTAAGATATACGACTATGACATTATTATCCTTGATTTAATGCTGCCGGACATCAACGGGTATGAGGTGTTGTCACGGTTGCGCGCGGCAAAAGTTACTACTCCCGTTTTGATTCTATCCGGTCTTTCCGGCCCCGATAAAAAGGTAAAAGGTCTTTGCTCGGGTGCCGACGATTACCTTACCAAGCCCTTTGATCGTCAGGAATTGGTCGCTCGTATCAACGCGATTGTCCGTCGTTCGCAAGGCCATGCCGAGCAGATTATCCGCATCGGCAATATGGAAATTAACCTTGGCGCGCACATGGTTTCCATTAAAGGCAAGCCCGTGCATCTAACCGGTAAGGAATATGCGATTCTGGAGCTTATGGCTTTCCGCAAAGGCAGCACTCTTAATAAGGAGCAGTTCCTTAACCACCTTTACGGCGGAATTGATGAGCCCGAGCTCAAGATTATTGATGTTTTCATCTGTAAACTTCGCAAAAAGCTTATTCAAGCGACCGGCGGCGATGATTATATCGTGACGGTATGGGGTCGCGGCTATATGCTTCAAGATCCCAAGGCCAACAAAAAGAAAGGCAAATAAGAAAAAGCTTTCGCAGCTTAAAATGCTAATCAAAAAAGTCGTTTAGGATTTTGTGCTTTTCGGCCAAAAGGGCGTTGTATCTTTCCCATAATTCGGCGGGAGGATTGTCAAGGTAAGGGGCGAGCGCCTTTCCCGCTTCTTCAATCTCGGCGTTCAGAGTTTTAAGTTGGAGCGAAGTCAGGCGGTCTTGCATTTCCTTATCAATTTCGTCCCCGTATTTGGTCGTCCTTTGCAGCATTTCCATTTCGGATGCGATGAAGGAAAGATTTTCCTCTTTGCCGGCCTTTTTAATTATGTCCAGCATGTCCTCGCGGGTGAGGTTGTCGCTTTCAATAAGCGCGTTTTCAACCACCTCGGCAAGCTCGGTTAAGCCATTGGTAAAGAAGTTAAGCGAGGTGATTTTTTCCAGCCACTTCGCCATGTAATTCGGATAGCAGATAAGGTAAGCCAGCATCATCTTGCCTTCGCCGATATTGGGTTTTGATGAGGGAAGGTGCGAGGTTAAGTCCGGCTTTACAGCGCCATACCCGCCTTTTTTATGAGGGTTTACCCTTTCCCATAAGCGGTTTTTAAAGTCGCGGCGATAGTAGTTTTGCACGCTTTTATTTGTTATGCGGCTTGTGAGATTTGCAATCTCTTTTTCAAGTGCGGCTTTGCGCTCGGGGGTGTTTAGGATTTTGCCCTTTACCAGCTTATGCCACAGAAAATCCGCCAAAGGTTTTGCGGATTTAAGCAAGTCGCGAAGGGCGGACTTGCCCTGCTTTTTTAAGATTTCGTCAGGGTCAAGGCCTTCGGGCAGAAAGACAAACTTCAGCGAATAGCCCTCTTTCAAAATGGGAATGACGCGGTCGGCGGCGCGTGAGGCCGCCATAAAGCCCGCTTTGTCGCCGTCAAAACAAATGGTCGGCTCGGGGACGATTTTCCAAAGCTGCTCTATTTGCGCTTCGGTTAAAGCGGTGCCGAGCGGAGCAACCGCAAAATCAAAGCCTGCTTGATGCAGAGAGATGACATCCATGTAGCCTTCGACCAAGGCGATAATCTTGTTATTGTGAGCAGGGACCGAGGCCTTGGAAAAAGCGTATAGCACTTCGCCTTTGTGGAAAAGTTCGGTTTCGGGCGAGTTAAGATACTTTGGTTCGGAATCGTCCAAGACGCGCCCGCCGAAGGCTATGACTCGTCCCCTTTTGTCCGTAATCGGGAACATCACGCGGTTTTTAAAGTATTCATAATCTCCTTTGTCGCCGTGCTTAAAAAGACCGGTGGCGAAAAGCTGTTCCTCGGTGACGCCGTTTGCAAGCAAGGTGCTTTTTAGAGATTTGCCGCCGCCCGAAAAACCCAGGCGAAAGCCTTCAATGCTGGCATCATCTATGCCGCGGGCGTAAAGGTAGGAAAGAGCGCGTTTGCCCGCTTCGGAGTGCAGTTCGGATTGGTAAAAGCGGCACGCCTGTTCCAAAACATCATATAAGGTGGCGCGGTGCTTTTCTCTTTTCATTTCCGCAGGCGAGCTTTTAGGCACTTCCAGCCCCGCCATGGCGGCTAATTTTTCCACGGCTTCGGGGAAGGAAAGTCCCTCGGTCTGCTGGACGAATGAGATTATATCGCCGTGCGCGCCGCAACCGAAGCAGTGGTAAAAGCCTTTGTCCTCGGAAACGGAAAAGCTGGCGGTCTTTTCATTGTGAAAGGGACATAAGCCCCAGAATTGCCCCGTGCCTTTACGCGTAAGCGCGACCTTCTTTCCCACAAGCTCCGAGATGGAAATGCGGGAGTGAAGTTCGTCCATAAAGCGCGGGGGAAAAGCCATGTCCTACGATCCGGATAACATTTGCTTTATAGTGGCAGAGGCAGCGGAAAAGTCCAATTGTCCCGCGTATTTTGCCTTTAACTCGCCCATGACTTTGCCCATGTCTTTTATGCTGCTTGCGCCGGTGGCGGCAATGACGGTTTTAATCGCGGCGGCGACTTCTTCTGCCGATAATTGCTTCGGCATAAACTCGCGGATAATGTCAATCTCTGCTTGTTCCTTGTCTGCCAAGTCCTGCCGATTGCCCTTTTTATACATTTCTATGCTGTCGTTTCTTTGCTTTATCATGGAAGCAAAAAGCGAAAGAATACTTTCGTCCGAAATGCCGTCGCGGTTCTCTTCGGTGCGAGAGGCAATGTCCTTATCCTTTATCGCCGCAAGTATCAGGCGAATCGTGCCGGTGCGAGATTCGTTCTTTGCTATCATTGAGGCTTTCAATTCTTCTTTTAATCTGTCGCGTAACATTTTTTCTCCTTATGTTTAATGTGAGCGTTATAGTGTGGGCGGAGTGTAACACGCGCTATCGCCAATTGCAAAAAATAACTATTCACAAAAATAACTATTCACAAAAGGAAAATGTTGCTAGAGTTTGCGAAGATTGATTTTTGAATTGATTTTTAAAAGGAGATGACGTTATGAAAATGAAAACTTTGGGTCTTTTGTGCGGACTTACACTGCTCGCCGCGTGTGCGACCGAGACGGTGGATTCCGATTTCGGAGTCGAGGGCTATACCTATGTAGGCGATAACGGTGCCGAGATAGTCTATGGTTCGATGGAGGACTTTAACAACAAGGTGCAACAGAAGGTCTACTTCGGTTTTGACAGCTCAACCCTTGATCCCGATGCTATCGCCGTGTTGAAGGATCAGGCGGTGTGGCTTCAGGCATATCCGGGAACCTCGGTGGTAATTGAAGGTCATTGCGACGAACGCGGAACTCGCGAATATAACCTTGCTCTTGGCGAGCGCAGAGCAAGCGCGGTCAGGAATTATTTGGTATCGCAAGGCATAGTGCCGTCGCGTATCAGCACTATTTCCTATGGTAAGGAAAGGCCCGAGAATGTGGGAAGCGACGCTTCCGCATGGGCGGCTAACCGCAGAGCCGTTACGGTTATTCAATAAGTCTTAAAGGAGTGCCTTTCTTGCTCTTTAACGCTTACTGCCGCTTTGATGCGACTATGGGGAATTAAATGAGGAAAAGTTTTGCGGCAGTTTTGGTGCTTTTTGTCTTTGCGGTCGTTTGTCTTCCGTCGGTTTTGTGTGCGGAAAGTTTGCCCGAGCAGGTCGCGCGCCTGGAAAAAGATTTAAACGACTTGCAGCGGCAATTCTATAAAGGCAACGCGGGTGCGAGTGGAGTTAAAGGCAACCTTAAAGAGGCTTATTCCCCCGCAAAAAGCAGTGGCGGGGGCGGAGGCGGCTCGGCTAATGTGGATTATATCCAGCTTAAAATGGGCGAGATTGAAGGGCAGTTCGCAAAAATTACCGACGAGGTTGAGCGGCTTTCCCATAATCTTGGCGAGCTTGAGAAAAAGCTTGATAGGCTTAACGCCGATTATGACGAGCGCTTTAAGGCTTTGGAAGCGGCAGTGGGTGAGAATAAAGCCGCGCTTGCCGAAGCGGCAGAGGCTAGGGAAGCGGCGGCAAAGTCTAAGCCCAAGGTAAGTGCCAAAGATGAATATGACGCTGCGTATGCGCTTATTAAAAAGGGTGATTATGCCGGCGCGCAAAAGGCTTTTGAGCAGTTCCTTGCCGACTTTCCCGATGATACTTTGGCGGGAAATGCCAAATACTGGCTAGCCGAATCGTTTTATGTGCGCAAAGACTATGCCAAAGCGGCGGTAGCTTTTGCCGAGGGCTATCAAAAGTATCCGAAAAGCGCTAAAGCCGCGGATAACTTTTTAAAGCTGGGGCTTTCCATGCAGGCGATGGGAAATAAGGACGAGGCTTGCACGGTCTTTACTTCGCTGGCCAAGGAATATCCTAAAGCGGCGGAAAATATCAAGGCTCGCGCCAAAAAAGAAGCGGGTAATTTGAAGTGCAAGTAAATCCGATTACAAACGAGGACTTTGCCAAAGCGTTTGCCGCTTTGGGAGAGTTTGCGGCCGGCGAGGTATTTGCCGTGGGCGTGTCCGGCGGGGCGGACAGTATGGCTTTGCTTCGGCTTTTGCATGCAAAGGTCGGGAAGAATATAATCGCTTTTACCGTTGAGCACGGGCTTCGTCCCGAGTCTATGTCCGAGGCCGAGTGGGTGCATAAAGAATGCGAAAAGCTCGGGATTCCTCACCGTATTTTAAGGTGGGAAGGCGATAAGCCTAAAACGCGAATCGAAGAAAGGGCGCGCGATGCTCGGTATAATTTGCTTTTTTCCGCTTGCAGAGAATCGGGGTGCAGGTATTTGTGCCTTGCTCATAACTTGGGCGATAATGTCGAAACTTTTTTAATGCGCCTCGGCAAGGCGAGCGGAGTTGAGGGGCTGGCGTCCATAAGGGAAGTGTCCGAGCGCGATGGGATTATAATACTTCGCCCGATGCTGTCCTTTTCCCGAGAGCGAATCGCCGCGACTAATAAAGCATTGGGGCAAAAATGGGTTGATGATCCCTCGAATTGGTCGGACGAGTTTGAGCGCGTGCGCTGGCGCAAGTTTATGCCCGAGCTGGCTAAAATGGGACTTACGCAAGAGGCTCTTGCCGGAGCGATTAAAAAACAGCGGCAGGTGGCCGACTTTTTGGAAGAGATTTGTGACGAATTCGGGTTGGAGTTTTCGTATGTTTCCCCTATGGGATTCGGAAAAATTAACAAAGAGGCCTTTGTGATTTTGCCTGATGAGCAAGCTATACGAATCCTTCGCAATATGCTTTGTAAAATAGGGGACGCGGGGTATCCGCCTTCGCCTTTGAATCTGCGCGCCTTAACCGGAAAAATTAAAGAGGGGAAAATCGGCGGCGGGGTTACTTTGCACGGCGTGAAAGTGATGATTAAAGACAAGGGCAAATCTATTTTGCTGGTGCGCGAGGAAGCAAGAGCCGCGGACAAAATCCTTCTTTCGGGCGAGGAAAAAAGTGTCGTCTTTGACCGATTCCGCCTTTCTTTTAAAGGAAAAATACCTGCCGGTGTGTGGGTGCAAAAGTTAGGGCACGGGTTTAAGTGTGCCGATGCCGCGGTGCCTAAACAGGCTTTGTGGAGTATTCCGGCTTTGTGGGATAAAGACGGGGTTTTAATTGTTCCTCATTTAGGGTATAAAAGGAAAAACTCAGCGGCGGGATTTGATGCCGAAGCAACTATGATTGGGAAGCAGAAATAATGATGAAGAAAAATCTTATGATGTGGGTGTTTATCGCGGTTATCGTAATGATTGCCGTTGATGCTTTTTATTCCGAAGATGTGACGGGAAAGCAAAAGAACAGTATCCCTTATTCCGAGTTTTTGGATAAAGTGAATGCTGACGGCGTTACTTCTGTGAAGTTTAAAGGTAACGAGATAAGCGGGACTTTGACGGACGGCGGGACTTTTACCACTTTGGCGGTGCGTGACGATGACTTGGTGCCGGCACTGCGCGCTCACAAAGTGGAAATTGACGCCGTGGCGGTCGATGATAAGCCTACTTTTTGGACTTTCCTTCTTTCGTGGTTTCCCATGTTGCTACTTATTGGTGTGTGGATTTTCTTCATGCGGCAGATGGGCGGCGGCGGTAAAGCCATGGGTTTTGGCAGGTCGCGCGCGCGCATGATGGGCGGTGACGGACAGGGGAAAATTACTTTTGCCGATGTGGCGGGAATTGACGAGGCTAAAGGCGAGCTTGAGGAGATAGTCGACTTTTTGAAGGACCCGTCAAAGTTCCAGCGCCTGGGCGGAAAAATACCAAAGGGCGTGCTGCTGGTCGGTTCGCCCGGAACGGGTAAGACTTTACTGGCGCGGGCGATTGCGGGCGAGGCAAATGTGCCTTTCTTTACCATATCCGGTTCGGACTTTGTGGAAATGTTCGTGGGCGTGGGTGCGTCGCGCGTGCGCGATATGTTTGAACAAGGTAAGAAAAATGCGCCTTGCATCATGTTTATCGATGAAATTGATGCCGTGGGGCGGCACCGTGGAGCTGGACTCGGCGGCGGTAATGACGAACGCGAGCAGACCCTTAACCAACTATTGGTGGAAATGGACGGATTTGAGACTAATCTCGGCGTGATACTTATCGCTGCGACCAACCGTCCCGATGTGCTGGATCCTGCGCTTATGCGGCCGGGGCGGTTCGACAGACAGGTCGTGGTGCCTCTGCCCGATATACTGGGGCGCGAGAAAATCCTTGCTGTGCACTTAAAGAAAGTGCCGACTGCTCCAGATGTCAATGTATCGGTGATTGCAAGGGGAACTCCCGGATTCTCGGGTGCGGATTTGGCGAACATCGTGAATGAAGCGGCGCTACTTGCCGCTCGTCGCAACCGCCGAGTCGTAACCATGAGGGAACTTGAGGACGCTAAAGACAAGGTGATGATGGGAGCCGAGCGCAAGTCTATGGTGATGGACGAGGCGGAAAAGAAAATGACCGCTTATCACGAGGCGGGGCACGCCATTTGTAACCTTAACGAAAAAGAGGCCGATCCCATACACAAGGCAACCATTATTCCGCGCGGGCAGGCCATGGGCTTGGTTATGCAGCTGCCCGAACGCGACACTTTGTCCTATTCGGTGGCGAAGCTTAAAGCGCGGCTGGTGGTGGCTTTCGGCGGGCGCGTCGCCGAGGAAATTATTTTCGGCAAGGATAAGGTCTCGACGGGCGCATCTTCCGATATCCGCATGGCAACAAATATCGCCAGACGCATGGTTACCGAATTCGGTATGAGCGAGAAAATGGGCCCGATTGCCTATGAAGAGCCGGACGGCGAAGTTTTCCTCGGCTACTCTATGACTAAGCGGAAAAATATCGCCGATGAAACGGCGCTTAATGTCGACAAAGAAATACACAGGATTATTCAAGAGGCTTTGGACAAAGCGCGCAAAATCCTTAACGAAAAGCGCGAGGATTTGGAAACTTTGGCCGAGGGACTTATGGAATATGAGACTTTGTCGGGCGCCGAGATTAAGGACTTGCTTAAAGGCAAAAAGCCCGATCGCAGCGAGCATAAAGTTATGATGCTTAAATCGTCCGTGCCGGAAACAGACGAGGACGAGGCGGCGGCTGCGGCGGCTGCTGAAACCGAGGCTCAAGACGGCTCGGTGCAAACGCCTAAAAAGAAGCTCGGAAAGAAAAGCGAAGGTAAAAATGAAAGCGAAGGTAAAAATAAAGAGGAAAAATAATGGCTGAAAGAAAATTATTCGGAACTGACGGAGTTAGAGGAAAGTCTAATGTTTTCCCTATGACGGCGGAGATTGCTCTTAAGCTCGGTATCGCCGCGGGGTCTTTGTTCAAGCCCGAGAAAATCGGTGGTGACAGGCATCAGGTGATTATAGGGAAAGATACAAGACTTTCCTGCTATATGATTGAAAATGCTTTGGCCGCGGGATTCACTGCGGTGGGAATCGATGTCGTGTTCGTGGGACCGCTTCCTACGCCCGCGGTGGCGTTCCTTACGCGGTCCATGAGAGTTGACTTGGGCGTGATGATTTCCGCTTCGCACAATCCTTATCAAGACAACGGAATTAAAATCTTCGGCCCTGACGGATTCAAGCTTTCCGATGATATTGAAGCTAAAATCGAAGAGTTGATGAGCGGGGATTTAAGTAAACTTTTGGTGCCCGCCGATGATATAGGGCGGATGTCAAGGTTGGAATCCGCTCGCGGGCGCTATATAGAATATGTCAAGTCGTCCTTTCCCAAGCACTTGTCTTTGGACGGCAAGAAAATCGTTATAGATTGCGCTAACGGTGCGGCGTATAAAGTCGCCCCCGCTATTTTGTGGGAGCTTGGCGCCGAGATTGTGAAGCTCGGGGTGGAGCCTAACGGCAGAAATATCAATGCCGATGTCGGTGCTTTACATGTTGAGCAAATGCAAAAGAAAGTCGTAGAGGTCGGAGCGGATATTGGTATCGCTTTGGACGGGGACGCCGACAGAGTCATCATTTGCGACGAAAACGGTAATATCGTCGACGGCGACCAAATCATTGCGCGCATTGCCCTTGCCTGGCAACAGGCAGGTATGCTTAAAGGCGGCGTGGTCGCTACGGTTATGAGCAACTTGGGACTCGAGAAGTTCTTAGAGAAAAAAGGTATCAAAATGGAGCGCTCGCCCGTCGGCGACAGATATGTGTCCGAGGTGATGAAAACTTCCGGATTTAACCTCGGCGGCGAGCAGTCGGGACATGTTATCCTTGGCAAGCATGCGACTACCGGTGACGGTATGATGGCAGCATTGCAAGTTTTGGCGGCATTGGTGTTTGAAAGGAAAAAGGCCAGCGAAGTTCTGCATGTTTTTGAGCCCTTCCCGCAAGTGCTGGAAAATGTTCGCTTCGAATCGCGTGAAAAGGCGCGGGCGGCACTGGAATTGCCCGAGGTCAAAGAAGGTATACGCCTCGCCAAAGAAGCTTTGGGCTCTCAAGGTCGCATTCTCATCAGAACTTCCGGCACCGAGCCTCTTGTTCGCATTATGGCCGAAGGAACTGACGAGCTCCTTATAAAGGGGTTGGTTAAGAATGTATCCTCCCTGTTCGAAAAATCCAAATAAAACGCTGTCATACTTGTTCTGCGTTCGCTCGTGTACGCCTTTGTACACGTCGCTTACGCATAACTGCGTAGCACAGCATTTTCTTTGGATTTTTAGAGTCGGAATAGCACGACGCTTTCTTTGGATTTTTAAGTGACGGTGTAGGCTTACTTTTTGTTCGCCCTTGCAACACCAACAGCACGATAAAAAGCCCCTCCTTAAAAAAGGAAGGACTTTTTGTCTTTGTTTTGTTTTATTTAATAAGCCGATGCTTAACCCTGACGAGCCTTGCAGCGGGGTTTCTCTTTGTTGATAATATAAACGCGTCCCTTGCGGCGAACGATCTTACAGTTCTTATCACGCTCTTTGGCGGATTTAAGGGAGTTACGGACTCTCATTTTGACCTCTTTTAACCTTATGTTTCTTAAATCTTATACTTTTTTAAAAGTTGAGGGAGCAAAGTATATTATTTAAAATCATAAGTCAAGATGAATCTTTAAATAAAGCCAAGTCGCTGTGCACTCACCACCGCTTGCGTGCGATTATCAACTTCAAGATTCTTCAAAAGGGCGTTTATATGAAGCTTTACGGTCGCTTCGGAAACATCCATCTTGAAGGCAATTTGCTTGTTGGACATGCCTTCGCCCAAGAGCTCAAGCACCTCAACTTGCCGCGGTGTCAAGAACTTCCCGTCCGGAAGGCGATAATCTATCGGCGAAGACATCTTTTGCCTGCGACCGTGCAGGAAAATGGGAGGAACATACTCGTGACCCCTTATAATCAAGCTTAGCGCAATGCTGAAAGTTTCATCATCGTAGTCGCTGGGAATAAAACCGTAACAACCCGAAAGCATCAGGTAGTTAACTATTTCCCTGTCGTCAACGGAAGAAACAAAAACCAGCCTTTTCCCTTGGCTGGCTGTGATAAGGCGCTTGAGGTTCTTACGCCACTCTTTACCTAAAATAGCAAAATCGCTGATGATGAAAGATACATCTTTCTCTTTATTACAGGCGGCAATCAAAGCGCTAAAGGAGTCGGCAATTACGACCTCAATGTTTTTATCAACCTTTTTTACCAATCTGGATACGCGTTTGATGAAAGGGCTTTCGTCGTGAGAAATTATAATCTTCATGGTATGGCTCTCCCCAAAATAAGGAAAAATGCAACAGCTGCATGGTATTTAGATTAGAATGGATTTAAGGCGGCAGAAACATAGCAAAAGGTAGAGGTGACGAAGGGTCTTTGGAATTATTTTGCTTTTGCTTTTATTTTTTGCTTAAGATATGCTTTTAAAGCTTGAGTTGAGCCCGAAGGAGGTAAGTAAGTATGCAGGTAACAAAAAAGAAAACAGAAAATGCTACAGAGGTCTTTGTCGAAGGGGCAATAGATACATTATCATCGCCGAAGCTTTTGGCGTTCGTTGAAGAAATTATCGCTTCGGGAGAATATAACATCACCGTCGATTTTAAAGGTGTTGATTATGTATCAAGCGCGGGGCTTAAAACTTTCCTTTCTTTATCGCGCTCGCTTGAGGGAAAGGGCAATTTAATCCTTCGCAACATGAACGCTAAAGTAAAACAGGTTTTTGATATCACCGGTTTTTTGCCTTTGTTCAACATTCAATAGATAAGGTAAAAAGTGAAGCAAATGGCGGAAAAGACCATAGTCATAAAAAATAAAGACGAGGAGATAAGCAAAGCGGTAGAGCTTGTGCGCGAATACTTGCGGCATGAAAACTTTTCCGAAGATTGCGGGTGCTCGCTGGCCGTCGCCTTTGATGAAATGCTGAGCAATGTTATTCATCACGGATATAACGACTTATCGGAACATAGCATAAAAATTATCTTGTCGGTAAAAGGAAAGGATTTTATAGGAATAATTGAAGATGACGGAGTCGAGTTCAATCCTCTTTTGCAGCCCGAGGCGAATACTTCGCTGCCGTTAAGCGAAAGAAAGATGGGCGGACTCGGTATTCATCTTGTGCGGAAAATGATGGATAAAGTCGAATATAAGCGCATCAAAAATAAAAATGTCTTAACTATTTTTAAAGCGGACGAGAGAAAATGAAAATAACGACCAGGCTTACTCTTTTACTCGTGGGAAGCGTGGGAGTCGTCTATATTTTATTGCAACTTTACAGCTTTAATTACTATTCGCAGCTGGTGCATCAGCAGGTGGATACCGAAGCCGAGCTGATTACAAATACGGTTATCGGGCGAATCCGCGATGTCACGGAAGGCACCGAAAATACCATACGCACCGCTACGGTCGGCATTGAAATGTTGAACTGGGAAAATCCTGACGACATTTACGGATATTTGGAACAGGTGATGAATAAAAATATCGAAGCCGGCGGCCTTATATCCGGATCGACACTCGCCTTTAATCCCGAGATAAAAAAGCAGGCCTATTTTGTGTGGGTTGAAAACGGCAAGTTAAAGAAAATCGATATAACAAAGATTTACGATTATGTTAAACGCCCGTGGTGGGAAGAGTCTTTTAATACGAAAAAACCGACATGGTCCAGACCTTATTTTGATAAAAATGCCGCGGGTAAGTTGATGGTCACTTATTCCTATCCCATTTTGAAAGACGGGAAGGTGGTGGCGCTTTTGACTGCTGATGTTTATCTTAACACATTGCAAAAGTTCTTGGCGGAAGTGTCCAAAGATAACAATAACGAATATATTTTTGTTCTTTATAACAAAGATGCGACTTATGTATCGCACCCCGATACGCAAAGGCTGGCAAAATCTGCGCTGGAATTGAACAAAAAATATCCGCATGTAATGAAAGTTATATTCCACATGTTGGAAGGCAAAAAGGACAGCGAAATGGGCACGCGCGCGGGTCAGGATATTATCGTCAATTATACCTCTATTCCCGAGCTGGGGTGGTCTGTCGGTGTGGTGTTTGATGAAGAGAAAATCGCAAAAAGTACTTATGATATGGCTTACAGAAATATCATCATTATCTTGGTAGGATTGCTTTTTATCCTGACGGTAATTGCGCTTATGGCGCGCACGATTACCAAGCCTTTGCTTAGGCTTACCGACTATGTCCGGCATGTCGGGAAAAATAATTTAAGCGGTAAAGTGCCCTATACCGAAGGCAAAGATGAAATAGCCGAGCTTGCGCAGAGTTTTTCCTTTATGCAGGACGAACTTAAAAAATATATCGCGTCCGAGCGGCAAATCGCCGGGGAAAATGCCAGAATCGAAAGCGAGATAAGATTCGCAAAAGATATTCAGGAAAGCTTCCTGCCCGATGATGAAACTTTAAGCAAAGATGAAAGGTTTGATTTGGGTGCGTATCTTTCCACCGCCAGAGAAGTCGGTGGCGACCTTTACGACTTTTTCTATTTGGATAAGGATAATCTGCTTATCGTGCTTGGTGATGTCGCGGATAAGGGCGTGCCCGCGTCTCTTTACATGGCGATTACCATGGCTTTTGCTCGCAGCCTTGCCAAGATGTTTTCATCGCCTGCGCAAATTGTTACGCATATGAATGAAAATCTGGTTCGCTACAGCAAAAATAATATGTTTGTGACGGTGATGATGGTGGCGATTAACCTCAAGACCGGCGAGGCGAGGATTTTGGACGCAGGGCATGGAATGCTCTATCATATATCCGACGGCAAGCCCGTGCGTCCCAAAATGGCGAAAAATATAGCGCTCGGCGTGCGGAAAGGTATTCGGTTTAAAGAGACAAAACTGCAGCTTAAAAAGGGTGATGCTCTGTTCTTTTATACTGACGGCGTGACCGATGCTTTGAACAGGAAAAAGCAGCCTTTCGGTGAAGATGGTGTGCAGAAAATGCTTGGCAGCTTAAAGAAAAACGCTTCGGTCCATCAGGATATGCATGACATTATCACGACCTTGCAAACCTATATAAAAGGGGCAAAAAGGGTTGATGATATCGCCACGGTATTTTTCAAGAAAACCAGCTAGATAATCCGCAAATCAGCCTTTGTTTATAACGATGAAGATGTTACGGGGAAGGAGACGGTGAAAGTGGTGCCTGCGGTATCGTTGCTTTCAATATCTATCAAGCCGCCGTGCCTATCAACAATCATTTTTACGATGGCAAGGCCAAGCCCCGAACCGATGCGATTCCGCGTCTTTTCCGTGTCTATGCGGTAAAAGCGTTCGCAGACTCTGGGAATCTGATCCGGAGGAATTATGTCGCCTTGGTTGTTCACCGATATTGCTATCATATCTTTACCCGTTTCGGGGTGCAGGACTTTTTTTGAGGAAAGAATAATCTCGGAATCCGCTTTGCCGTATTTTATCGCGTTATCAATCAGGTTTTGGAAAACTTGGGTAAGCTCGCCGGCAACGCCCATTATCGGCGGCGTCTGCCGTATCATGTTTTTAAGCGTCATACGGTTTTCTTTAAGCTTGCCTTCAAGTCCGAAAGAAAGCCCCGCAATCAGTTCTTTTAAGTTAACTTCGTCCACGGGGGCAGATGATTGCATTTGTATCCGTGAAAGCGACAGCAGACTTTCTATGAGCTTGGACATGCGCAGAGCCTGCTCGCTCATAATCGGCAGAAACTTTTCGCGCGCGGCCTCGTCGTTTTTCGCGGCGGTTTCCAGCGTTTCAATAAAGCCGGAAATAACCGAAAGCGGAGTGCGAAGTTCGTGGCTGGCATTCGCTACAAAGTCCGCTTGCATCTGTTCAAGATTGCGCGCCTCGGTCACATCGTGGAAAATCAGCGCGGCAATGGCGCCCGAGTGTGCAAGCGCGGGAAGCTTTTGTATCTTTAACAGCAGAATCTTTTTGTTTTTGCTCGTGTCCGTGGTTTGGTATTCTGCCTCTTCTTTTTCGGATTTGTTCCTTAACACATTAGCGATAAGGTCAAGAGTTCCCTCGTCGCCGATAATCTTTTTCAAGGTGCGGGCGCGGACATTCTCTCCGAATAAATTACGAGCGGCAAGGTTCGCTCCCAGCACTTCTTCCTTACTGCCGAGCAAGAGCAAAGGGTCGGGCAAAATGTCCAAAATCGCCGAGTCGGAAAGATAACCTTGTTCCGCGGCTTCGGTTTTGGTGTTCCATACATTGTGCAGCTTGTTAAGAGCGCCGATTATTTCCGAGTATTCCTCGCCCAGTTTGCCGCCGCTGAAAACGGGAAGTTCGCCGCCTTCGTCTATGGACTTTGCGAGCGAGCGCGAATAGTCGGTCACCGATTGCAACTGCTCCATGAAGGGAATAATTATCAAGATGGAAACCATAACAATCGTGGCGAAAGTAATAACCGCCGTTAAAGGCACAAGCTCGCCTATCATGACCAGCAAAAGAAGGCAGGACGCAGTCGGAAGGTTTATCATCAGCACGCGCTCGGTAAAGCGGTTCAAGGTTTGCCTTTTGGGAATGGCGGGGAGTTCTTTTAGCTTTGTTGCGCTTTTTGCTTGCACGATTTTTCTTCCTTTGTATTCTATGAAAGTCCTAACAAAAGTCATAGCACTATAACATAAAAAGCCAAAGGTTTATATAAAATAAAATGAGCGAAGACAAAACATCTACCCCTATGATGAAGCAATATTTTGAGATAAAAGAAGCTCATAAGGATTATATCCTTTTTTATAGGATGGGCGATTTTTACGAAATGTTCTTTGATGATGCCGTTAAGGCGTCTGCGGCGCTGGATATCGCCCTTACTAAACGCGGCAAAGAAAAAGGCAAAGATATTCCCATGTGTGGAGTGCCGGTAAATAACCACGAAATGTATCTTTCCCGCCTTATCAAAAAAGGTTTTAAAGTTGCAGTGTGCGATCAGATGGAGGACCCTGCGCTTGCCAAAAAGCGGGGAGCGTCGTCGTGCGTAAAGCGCGAGGTTACGCGGATTATTACTCCCGGCACAATTACCGAGGATACGATACTGGACGCGCGCAAGAATAATTATTTGCTGGCGGTGGCGATGGGAAATATGGGTGAGCTCGGCTTTGCGTGGGCGGATATGTCGACCGGCGAGTTCGCTACGGAATCCGCTACTTATGCCTATTTCTCCGAGGTGGTTGACAGGGTGCAACCAAAGGAAATTATCCTTTCCGAAAAGATGATGCAGGTTGCCGAGGTAAGAGACGATTTGGAGGCGTATGCCGACATTTTGACCTATTTACCGCATGCGCGTTTTTCGGCAGAGAATGCTCGGCAGATGATGCAAAAGGCGTTTGAAACTTTGACGCTTGACGCATTCGGTTCGTTTTCAAGGTGCGAGATTACCGCGGCGGGGGCGCTTATTGACTATGCGCTGCTTACGCAAAAAGGAAGAATGCCGAAGCTTATGCCGCCAAGGCAGGTCGCCGACGGTTCGGTGATGGAAATTGATGCGGCGACAAGGCGAAACTTGGAACTTTTTTCCTCTTTGTCGGGAGAGCGCGGGGCAAAAAGTTTGTTCTCGGTAATTGATAAAACCGTGACGGGTGCGGGGGCGCGGCTTTTGGCGGCACGCCTTGCCTCTCCGCTTACCGATGTGGGCGAAATAAATGTGCGTCTGGACAAGATTGAATACTTTTTAGAGCGGGCAGAGGTGAGGAAAAAACTGCGCGCCATTCTTGCCGAAGTGGGCGATATTGAAAGAGCCGTGTCGCGCTTGGCTTTGGGCAGAGGAGCGCCCAGAGATTTGGCTGTCGTAAGGGACGGACTTGCCAAAATCCCCGGTATATCGGTGCTTTTCGCCAAGTCGGGGGACTTTTTCCCCGAAGCTTTGCAAAAGGAAATGGTCGGGCTGGGCGTGCATACCGCTTTGGTTGATACTTTACAAAGGGCGCTGGCGTCGGAGCTGCCGGTCTATGCCAAGGACGGCGGATTTATCGCGCCAAGATACGATGAAGGCTTGGACGAATTGCGCGCGGTGCGCGATGATTCAAAGCGCCTTATTGCCGCTTTGCAGCTTAAATACATCAAAGAAAGCGGCGTGAATTCGCTTAAAATTACGCATAATAATATCTTGGGATACTTTATCGAAGTGCCGGCGAAGTATGGGCAGGATTTGCTGGATTTGGCGCGTGCGGGTAAGACGCCTTTTATCCACAGGCAAAGTCTCGCGACAACGGTCAGGTTTACGACCGATGAGCTTGCCGCATTGGAGGAAAAAATCCGTGGGGCGGGCGAGAAAGCTATCGCCGTGGAACTTAGGATTTTTGATGAACTTGTCGCCGAGGTGCTGGCGAAAGTGTCTGAAATCGCCGATGCGACCCGCGCTTTGTCCGAGCTTGATGTAGCGGCGGGGTTGGCGGAAGTCGCTGCCGTATATCATTATTGTCGTCCTGTGCTTGATGGCTCGTTTGCCTTTGAGATTAAAGGCGGGCGGCACCCCGTGGTTGAAGCGGTTTTATCCGAAGGGCGAGCGAATGAATTTGTGGCAAATAACTGTGAAATGAGTGATACGGGAAGTGGTGCGATTTGGCTTATTACCGGTCCGAATATGGCGGGAAAAAGTACCTTTTTAAGGCAAAACGCACTTATCGCGATTATGGCACAGGCGGGTATGTTTGTGCCTTGCAGCAGTGCTAAAATCGGCATAATCGACAGGATTTTTTCCCGCGTGGGGGCGTCCGATGATTTGGCGCGCGGGCGGTCAACTTTTATGGTGGAGATGGTTGAAACGGCGGCAATTCTTTTGCGCGCGACGGAAAGGTCTTTTGTTATTTTGGACGAAATCGGACGCGGGACGGCGACTTTTGACGGCTTGGCAATTGCGTGGGCGTCTTTGGAAGCCTTGGCGCAAAAGAATAAATGTCGCACGCTTTTCGCTACGCATTATCACGAGCTGACGGCGCTGGCGGACAAAATAGAGACGCTTTCTTTGCATACGATGAAGACGAAAGAGTGGCAGGAAAGCATCGTTTTTCTTTATGAAATTATTGATGGAAGTGCCGACAGATCATACGGGATTCATGTAGCAAAACTTGCCGGAATGCCGCCTGCGGTCATTACTCGCGCAAAGCAGGTTTTGTCCGAACTGGAATCGAAAAAGGCCAAGATAGATAAGCTTCTTGGAGACTTGCCGCTCTTTGCCAAAATGGAAGAAGATGCGCAAGCCGCGCTTGCAAAAAGCAATAGAAACGAGTGCGAGGCGGTGCGCCTTTTAAAGGAATTAAAGCCCGATGAAATGAGTCCGAAAGAGGCGCTTGAAACTCTTTATCAGCTACAAAAAGCGGTAGAAAAAGATGAGTGATTTTCGCGCACAAAAGGAAGCGGTTAAGGACGAGTTTTTTAAAGGGAAAACAAGCGGTATCGCCGCAGCGAAAAAGCTAACAAAAATTACCGATGATTTGCTGATTGAAACTTTCGTAAAAAAGCAGCTGGCGAAAGGTGTTGCGGTGCTTGCGGTGGGGGGCTACGGGCGCGAGGAATTAGCTCCTTTTTCCGATGTTGATTTGTGGTTTCTTGCCGATGAAAAAGATGCGCAAAGCGTCAGAGATGTTTTGTATGCCTTTTGGGATATGGGAATCAAGATAAGTCCCGCAATCGCAAGCGAGCCCGAAGCGATAAAATCAGCGGCGGAAGATATGACTGTAAGGACGACTTTTTTAGATGCAAGATTCCTTTACGGTGATGAAAAAAAGTTTGCCGCCTTTAAAAAAGATTTTGCAAAATTGATAGCCGATGATGTCGGCGGCGACTTTATAAAAGCGAAAATTGCCGAGCAGGAGGCCCTACATAAAAAAGTCGGATTTTCCAAGTATGTTTTAGAGCCCAATATCAAAAAAACTTATGGCGGAATACGCGATTTAAACTATATAGAATGGATTTTAAAATACGCTTACGGCGCGGAAAAAATTGATAGCTCCGCGGCAGAAAAAATCTTTACCAAAGAAGAAATAAAAAAGTTTTTAAAGATTAAAAATTTCTTCTTTACGGCACGCTTTTTCTTGCACTTTTTGGCAGGCAAAAGTGATGATGTTTTGTCTTTCGAATCGCAGAAAAAAATCGCACCTCTTATGGGCTATAAAAGCAGGCGAGGCGAGGAAGATGCCGATCGTTTGATGAAGCATTTTTATCTTGCCGTGCGGGAAGTGGGATACCTTAACGCCGCTTTGCTTGCGTCGTTCGGCGATGAAAAAAAAGCGATGAAAAATCCATTGGACGCGCTTTATTTTTGCCTTGATGTTTTGGATAAGAAAAAAGAAATTACGCCTTCGGATATAAAGCAAATCGGGCGGTTGGCGAAAAAAGCGACGGCACTTTTGAAAGATGAAAAATCAAAAGATGTTTTAAGGAAAATTATCGTGCATGAAAATAATCCCGAACGCGCTTTGCGCACGCTTAACGAAAGCGGAATTTTGGCGAGAATTATCCCCGATTTTGCTCGGATTTATGCGCGTCCGCAGCGTGATATTTATCATGTGTATACGGTCGATGAACACACGCTTAAAGCGGTCGGTTTTTTGCGTAAGTTGATGCGTAAAAAAGATGATGATTTTTTACAAAAATTGTGTGCGGAAGTTACGGATTTTGATGTGCTTAAAATGGCGGTGTTTTTACATGATATCGGCAAAGACGGCACTCTCGGGCACGATAAAAAAGGCGCCGAAACAGCTTATAAAATCGCATGCGAATTCGGCTTTTCAGATGCGCAAAGCGAACGGGTAAAGTGGCTCGTCGCAAATCATTTGTTGTTCACAAAAGTTGCATATACTCGCGATTTAAAAGATGAAAAAACCATACGCAATTTTGCGGCAAAAATCGTAAATACGGATAATCTTGCGATGCTGCTTTTGCTTACCATTTCCGATATTTGCGCGGTCGCTCCGAATGTGTGGAGTGATTGGAAATATGCCCTTTTCAAAGAGCTTTATCAAAAGGCTTTTGCGCTTTTGAAGGGCGAAAAAATAAAGCTTAGAAATGATGCTTACGAGTTGTTTTCAGAGATGAAAAATCGCGCGCAAAGCGAGGGCAAAGACGCACTGTTTACTTTGGAAACAAAGGAGGAAATTGCGGCAAGTAAAGTCGTGGTTTTTGCTAAAGACAGGGTCGGACTTTTCGCCGATATCGTGGGTGCGATGAGCGTGTCCGGAGCGTCAATTATGGCGGCAAAAATAAACACGATTGACGGCTTTGCTTTGGATACTTTTTTAATACAAAATGTTCCTAACGAGTATAAAAATGACGCCGCTTTTTCTGCCTTTGCCGACAAGGAAAAAATCCAAAAGTTAGAAAAAAATATGACGCTGGCTTTGGAGGGGAAGCTTGATGTCAAAGCAAAAATCGCCGCGCTTTTCAAAAAGAAAAAACCGGTCGCGAATGAAAAAAGTCCTTTGCTTAAACGAGTGTTAATCGATAACGAAGCGTCGGCAGTTTGCTCGGTTGTTGACATAAACGCTGTTGATTCTAAAGGCTTTTTATACTTTATTGCCAGCACGCTTACGGCGCTTGGGCTTAACATTCAATCGGCGCATATTGCGACTTACGGTGCGAAGGTGGTGGACGCTTTTTATGTGAGCGAGGAAGGCGGCGGAAAAATCAGCGGTAAGCGCCTTGATGAGGTTAAGGCGATACTATATGATACGCTTGAGAAATTAGGGTGATGAAATGGCGCTTTTAAAAGCTATCGCAGTGGTCGGAGGATATACGGGACTTTCTCGCGTAACGGGGTTTGCGCGCGATGTTTTAATCGCCAGATTTTTAGGTGCGGGAATGGCGGCGGACGCTTTCTTTGTCGCGCTTAAAATACCTAATTTATTTCGCAGCCTGTTTGCCGAAGGCGCATTTAACGCCGCCTTTGTTCCTTTGTTCGCCGAGCAGTTGGAAGGCGCGGGAAAGGTAAAAGCCAAAGACTTTGCAAGAGATGTTTTTTCGGCGCTTTTGTATGTTGTGGCGATGTTCGTGGCGGTGGCGGAAATATGCATGCCTTTGCTGGTGATTATGGTCGCGCCGGGGTTTTTAGAGGACCCCGGAAAGGTTGAACTAACGGCGCAAATGTGCCGTATTACTTTTCCTTTTTTGCTTCTGGTGTCGCTTAATTCCATGCAAGGCGGCGTGCTTAATACCATGGGGAAGTTTGCCGCGCCCGCGTTCACCTCAACGATACTTAATCTTACCATGATTGCCGCTTTGTTCGGGCTTACGCCCTTTGTTAAAGGCGGCGCGGCGTTTGCGCTGTGCTGGGGTGTTCTTATCGCCGGATTCGTGCAGTTTGCTTTTCTTGCGTGGCACCTTAGGCGGCAAGATATGCTTTTGTATTTAAAACCGCCGGCAAGGGTTTTGCTACATGCTTCGCACGAGCTTAAACTCCTTTTAAAGCGCATTTTACCCGGAGTCGCGGGGGCCGGTATCTATCAAATAAATCTTATCGTTGATACTTTCTTCGTGTCGTTTGTGGGAGCGGGAGCGGTGTCGTGGCTTTACTATGCAAATCGCCTGTTCCAACTTCCCGTGGGGCTTTTGGGCGCGGCTATCGGCACGGCGCTTTTGCCTCTTTTGGCGCGGCAGATAAAGGCGAAAAACAAAAAAGGCGAAGAGGATTCGATGGGAAAGGCCGTAGAGCTCGCCTTTTTGGTGGCTATGCCTGCGGCGGCGGGGCTGTTCATTCTGGATGTGCCGATTATGGCGGCCTTGTTCCAATACGGCGAGTTTAATGCCGAGACGACTATCATGGCGGCAAGCGCTTTAGCGGCGTTCGCAATCGGTTTACCCGCCTATGTCGTGAGCAAAAGTTTGCTTCCCGCCTTTTTTGCCAGAGGTGATACGAAGTCGCCGGTGCGAGTCGCAGGGATTGCGCTGGTGCTTAACGCCTCTTTGTGCTTCGTGCTGATGCAAAAAATGGGACATGTCGGTATCGCTTTGGCGACGAGCATAACCGCTTGGATAAATCTTTATCAGTATTACTTTATGCTGCGGCGGCGCGGGTTCTTGCCCATAAGAAAGGGTCTGTGGCAGAGGCTTTTGCGAGTCGTTTTTTGCACTTTGGCGATGAGCTTCGCGCTATGGTGTGCGCTTTTGTGGGTGAACGGAGCGCTTGAGGACTGGACGAGTCGCAGCATGGTGGTGCGCGTGGCAATCTTGACGGGCTTGGTTGCATTAGGCGGGGCAGTCTATGCCGGTGTGGCTTTGGCGGTGGGGCTTAAAAAAGTGTTTAAGTAATTAGCGCTTAAAAATCAATAAGTTATATCTTCAGAAAAAAGCATAATTTCTTATTCGCGAAAGTTTCTTAGGAATAGGGCGAGGGAGCTTTTGATAAGGGCGAGTTTTGAGCCGCTTCCGTAAAGGCCGCCGATAATGTTTTCAAGGTGCTTCTTTAGGCTTGAACCATAGGGAAGCCAAGTCATTGCCGAGGGGAAAAGCTGGCAGGACGAAGCTATGCTTACTTCATCGGAAAAGAACTCCAGCCCTCTTTTTCCGTGATAGCGCCCGATGCCGCTTTGCTTTATTCCGCCGAAGGGAAGTTCGGGAATCCCAACTGATTGAATTACATCATTTATATTGATATTTCCGGCATTTATGGAAGCGGCAATTCGAGCGGCTCTCGTGGGCTTTTTGGTGAAAACCGATGCGCTTAATCCATAATCGGAATTATTCGCAAGGGCGAGCGCGTCTTTATCCTTGCCGCTAAATCGCGCAATCGCCATGACGGGACCGAAAGTTTCGGCTTGCATGATTTGCATATTTTCCTTTGTATCCGCCAAAATTACGGGCGAAAAGCTTTTGCCGTCAAGCCGCCCGCAAAGCTGCTTTGCGCCCTTTTGTAAAGCGTCGGCGATAAGCGATTCAAGATAGGCGGTATGTTGCGGCTGGACGATTTTTCCTAAATCCTCTTTGGGAAGGGCAAGGGTTTTTTCCAGCACATTTGCGACAAAGTCATCATAGATTTTGTCCGCTACATAGATGCGTGAGGCGGCGACGCAAACTTGCCCGGAATTACAAAAAGCTCCGAAAACTGCGGCATTCGCGGCGCGCTCCGGATTGCAATCGGCAAAAACCAGCATAGGGGACTTGCCCCCTAATTCCAGCAGGCAAGGGATTATCAACTCGCCCGCCGCTTTGCCGATTAAGCGTCCGACAGCGGTGCTTCCGGTGAAGAAAATGCGCGAAGGCTTCATATAAATCAATGAGTTAGCGACATCGCCTTTGCCATAGGCTATTTGGACGGTATTTTTAGGAAAGCCCGCCTTTGCGAATAATTCGGCGCACAAAGTGCCGATGTCAGGGCTTGCCTCCGAGGGTTTAAGAATGGCGGTATTGCCCGCGGAAACGGCGGTTATAAGCGGAGCCATAGCCAGATAAAAAGGAAAGTTCCACGGCGAAATAATCAAGGCAACGCCCGCCGGACGCAATTCCGTTTGGGCCTTTATGCCGAAAAAGGCGAAAGGAATCGCGACCTTATCCTTCTTTAGATACTTGGGCAAATTGCGGCGGTAATCCTTGATAAAGGCAAGGGTGGGAAGGACTTCGGTTAACAGCGCTTCGGTTTCGTTTTTGCCTACCGCGGCGTGAATCCTTGCCGCTATTTCACTTTGTCTTACGGCGATGACTTTTTGTAAGTTCGTAAGTAATTGTATTCTTTTACTTATTGAGGTTTTAGAAAAGCCTGTAAAAGCCGTTTCCGCAGCGGAAAAAATACTTTTAAGCTCTTTTGCTTTAGTGGTTTCGGTCTTGTTTTTCATCACGTCAACCCCCCTTGTAATGCGGCAAAATAGCCTTTTTATCAATGTGTAAAAAGCTTTACCTGTTTACTTAATGTTTAGTATTTTACCATAATCTTCAGGATTCGAAATATGTTTTTAAGTTAAAGGCGTGAGCCGAGGAGGCGCAAATGGATGAAATGTTTCAAGCCGCAGAGCTGAAAGTTCCTTTGAATCAGGAGTTTCTGCCCTTAGTTCTTTCCTATGTCGAAAGCTCGGCAAAGATTTTCGGATTGGGCGAAAGCGAGACAACGCCTTTAATCTTGGCTACCGAGGAGATTTTTTCCTTTTTGATGTTTAATGCAAAAAGTGCCGATGAGCTCGCGCTTAAATGCCGCTATCGCGGATCGTATTTGGAGTTGATTGCGAAGTTTACGGCGGAAATGCTTCCCGTCGAGTCGCTTAACCTTACTTCAAAAATATCCGCCGATGACGACAGTGCGCTTGAGTCCATGGGCTTGATGATTGCGGCGCGGTCCGTGGATAAATTGCACCTTGATATCGATGACGAAGGCAACATGCTCCTTTATATGATAAAGAACAAAATGTATAAGAAGCTTGAGCCCGAGCCGATGCCGGAAATAACCTATGGCGAAAGGTTTACCGCCGTGGATATCGATGTTGAGCGAATCGAGGAGTTTTGCAAACTCGCGCTGGCTAAATATCACGGGACGCCGGCAGCAGAGCTTGTCGAGTATCCGGAGCGGTTGGCGGATATGATCTCCAGAGGCGACTTTGACGGTTGCTTTGTAGAGGATGAAAAAGAGCAAATCGCCGGTGCGCTTTTGTGGAAGAGTGACGGTAAGGCGCTTATCGGGCACGGGCTTTATCTTTTCACCCAAAGCGAAGTCGCGGCGGCGGCTTTAATCGACGGATGCACCGTTCGCAGCGTTATGCTGAAGCCCTTTTTGCTTTTTATAAAAGACGCAACCGAAGATACTAAAGGTATGTTTTTAAAGGTAAAATCATCGGCCTACTTAACAATGAATCCTATGGATAAAGTAAGTGGGGTTTATTTGTGCCCGCGGCTGGTAAGCTATGTCAGGGACTATTTTAAATACTTGGGAATCGCTAAAAACATCTATGAGCAAATGGACGATATCGATGACATATCAAAGCTTTCGCCTAAAAGCGCTTTTGCCGCCGATGTTGATAAGGAGAATAAAGCCGTCACGCTTTCGGTTTTATGGCTGGGGCAGGACGCCGTGCAAAACCTTAAAAATCATGTAGAGGTCTTGCAAAAGGAAGGCTTCTTGAACATTACCTTCCTTTTGGAAATGAGCAAGCAATCCGATGCCGTTATGGGTGAGTTCCTTTTGCAGGCGGGCTTTACGCCGGATGTGATTATTCCGGAAACGGCCGAGGGCGACATTTTAACTTGGAAAAAAGTCATTTCGTAAAGCACCGAGAGCGCGCCGCGAATCTTGGGCGTCTCGCGAGTCTTACGAAGCTTTAGTTTTCGTTCGCTACTAAGCCGCAAAAAAGCAAAGGACGATTAGCTTTTGAACGAGTCGTTAATCTCGTTGTTATAGTCCGTTATCTTGTCCTTTTGTTTAGCAAGTTGAATGGCCAGCTTGTTTATGGCTTCATCAAACGCTTTGTAAACATCGGGGCTGGAATCGTGGGATTGAATCATCAAATTAGCCGCCGCGTGAACGGATATATCAACTTTGGTAAAGTCGCCTTCCTTGGTGAATACGGCGTCGGCGCTTATCGCCCTGTCAAAGTATTTTGCGACGGTTTTCGTAAGAGTTTCGGTGGCGTATTTTGTCAAGGACTCGCCCAGGTCAAATTGCTTGCTTACTACTGATGTTTGCATTTTAAATCTCCTTTTAAACAAATAACATTATAAACTTAAAACAGAATTATAAACTGAACTTTTCGCCAAGGTAAACATCGCGGACATTTTGGTCGGATACAATTTCGTCGGGGCGACCTTCCTTTAACACTTTGCCGTCATGCAAAATGTAGGCCCTGTCCACAATTTCCAAAGCTTCGCGCACATTATGGTCGGTAATCAAAACGCCGATGCCGCGGTTCTTTAAATGCGCGACGAGTTCGGTTATCTCTCCGACGGCAATGGGGTCAATACCCGCAAGCGGCTCGTCAAGCAAGATGAAAGAGGGCTTGGTGGCAAGCGCTCTGGCAATTTCGACGCGGCGACGCTCACCGCCCGAAAGAGACACCGCCGGAGTGCGGCGCAAATGTCCGATGGAGAATTCGCAAAGCAGGCTTTCCAAAGTCTCTTCGCGCTTTTCCTTATCCTTTTCCACAACTTCCAAAACCGCGCGAATGTTTTCTTCAACATTAAGACCGCGAAAGACCGACGCTTCCTGGGGCAAGTAACCTATGCCCATGCGCGCGCGCATATACATCGGAAAGCGCGTGATGTTCGTGCCGTCAATATAAATGTTGCCGTAGTCGGGGGATACAAGTCCCATAATGCAATAAAAGCTGGTGGTCTTACCGGCGCCGTTAGGTCCGAGCAAACCTACCGCCTCGCCCCTTGTGACCGAGACGGAAACATCGCGCAAAATAGGGCGCTTTTTGAAGGACTTGCCGATACAATCCGCCACTAATCCTTTGCTTTCCGAAACAATCTTAAAAGGAGAGTTCTCGTTTGGGGTATTATCCATTTTTATTTAAAATTATCCTTTACTGCTACCGTTACTGCCGTCGTTGCTTTCGCTTTTGCTTTCGCGGTTAATTTATTTGATTTTAGCATCTTTCATGCTCTTTGGCAAGAATACGCCCCTTACCCTGCCGTCCGAGCCTTGGGACGGGGAGCCCGCAAAAAGCTTGCTTATGCCCGTTTTAAGGTTCACGGTCGCTTTCTCGCCTGTCATATAATTACCGTCTTTGGTTAATTTTACATTACCAAGCAAGACGGCAACACCGGTTTTGGGATTGTAGCTTGCCTTTTCGCCCGTTGCCGTTTCGGCTTTGGTTGAGATAACCACATTTCCGTCCGCGTTCATAAGCTCGACTTCCAAATTACCTTCGGCGTTTTCCTTGAACAAAGCGGATATGGCTGTGGCGGTTAGGGTGTTCTCCTCGCGCAAAATCTTGGCGTCGCCGGTCGCCACGACAAGGTGCTTCTTTGGCATATATTCAAGACGGGCGGCGGTCACATGGTCGCCTTCGGATATAAAGTGCGCCGGGGCACCGGTCAGAGCCAGAATATCGGTGTCAATGTCATAATCGGCGCGATCGCCCTTTGCCGTGCTTTTGTCCGAAGTCATTTTTACGCCGCCGATGGCGGAGAGCTTCCATATTTCAGTGTTTTTACCAACAAGTGCTTGGCGGTAGTAGGCTTCGATTTTGTCGGCGTAAAGGTAGGACTCGCCGCGCTTGGCAATCGCGTCTTTGTTGGCGATGATTTTCTTTTCCTTTTGGTGAAGCTCGATTCCGTCTGCCGCAGATACTTCAATGGGCTCGCTTGAGGACGAGGCGGCAAAGTTTATTCCTTGCGCCGATACCGCAAACGGGAAGGTGAGCAATACTATCAATGAAAAATTAAAAAGTTTGAGCATGGCCTGTCTTAACCTTTCTTTTTTACTCTCTTATTTACCTTTTATTCTTGTTTGGAACTAAAATCAATTTCGCGTGCCCCGTAAACTTGATTATATCGCTTTTGTCGGTGGTTTTGAGCCCCTCGGAAGTGATGGTGCCTTCGGGAAAAATGCCCGTCGTGGCAGAGCGGCTTTCCAAAGTGTGAGTGGATAAGTCAATCGTCACCTCGTCGGTTTTAAGCTCGTAACCGTCGTTTGTAAAAGCGTGAACAAAGCCCGTGAACACGGCAAGATTATCTTTTTGATACAGCTTGCCTTCGCGCGATTCCATGGCGAGCCAGGTCCCCGATTCCAAGAGAACACTCGCCTTTGGTTCGGTAAGAACGATAATGCGTGAGCCGGGTTCGGTTTCTTCGGCCAGCTTGGCAGTCATTTTAAAAGGCTGGTTCTTGCTATCGGTAGAGTAATAGCGCGAGTTTACTATGCTTAAGGTGTCGGTCTTGCCGGTGATAATCGGGCGCCCGATACCGAGCGAAAACTTCTCCTTTTGCGCGATAATTTGCGGCCACAAAAGCATAAGCGCAATCGCGCCCGCTGCGATGCTGGGCATGGCAAGCTTTAAAATGGCGACAATGCGATTGTGCTTTTTCAGCTTCGGACGGCGCTTTTCCATGTCGTAGGAAAAATGCACCTTTGTTATGTTGTTGCTTGATGTGGTTTTAGGAGTGTTTGCCAAATACCTTCGTCCTTCTGCTCATCTGTTCATCTGTTTGCAACGGGTGGGGTGGGGGTTAGGCAATGCCCGCGCGCATGCAATCGTGAACATGGATTATTCCCGCTAAAGCGCCTGTCTCATCGGTGACGAAAAGGCTGGTAATGCCAAAGCCGTTCATCATGGCAAGAGCCTCGCCGCCAAGCGCCTTTTCCGAGATGGTTTTGGGATTGGGAGTGAAGATTGCGCTTACTTTTTGTGCGGGTAAGTCTGCGCTCATTTTGCGGCGCAAATCGCCGTCGGTGATTATGCCGATGAGCTTATCGTCTTTGTCAATTATGCCGGTGCAGCCAAATCCTTTAGAGGTCATTTCAAGCAAAGCCTCCGACATGAGCGAGTCGGATTTAACCAGAGGTATCTCGTCTCCCTTATGCATTAAATCCTTAACCATAACCAGAATCTGTCCCAGTTTGCCGCCGGGGTGCCTGTCCCTAAACTCGTCGCGGGAAAAGCCTTTCTTCTCAAGCAAGACCATCGCTATCGCATCGCCGAGGGCCAGCGTTTGGGTGGTTGAGGTGGTGGGCGCAAGTCCCAGCGGGCAAGCCTCTTTGCTCTTGGGAAGCAATACCGTAATGTCGGAGTTCCTTGCTAATGTGCTTTCCGGATTGGAGACAATCGATATTAAAGGAATGCCATGGCGGCGGGTAAAGTTTACGATGTCGCCGAGCTCGCGCGATTCGCCCGAGTAGGATATGGCGACAACAGTGTCGTCTTTCGATATCATGCCCAAATCGCCGTGGCTCGCTTCCGCGGGGTGAATGAAAAAGGAAGGTGTGCCCGTTGAGGCGAGCGTTGCGGCTATTTTAGAGCCGATGTGGCCGGATTTACCCATGCCCGTCACGATAACTTTGCCGGTGGTATTATAAAGCCTGTCAATCGCATCAACAAATGATTGTCCCAGCGAGTCTTTCAAAGCGACCAGTCCGGCCGTTTCCATTTCAATTATTTCTTGTCCGATTTTGATTTCGTCTTTAATGAACTTTTCCGGCATTTAATGTTCCTTTCTTTTCTTTGTTTTAAGTATCTTAAGTTGCCATGAGTTAAAGGGGAAGGGGTAAAAAGTGCGGCTTCGGCGGCTATACTTCCGAAATGCGCGAGAAAACATCGCCCTCAAATCCCGCTTCGTCCAAGGCCGCGCGAGTGGGCAGAAACTCCATACACTTGTCGGCAAAGTGCTTTCGTCCTTCGCGGATAAGCCGCTCGTCAAGAATCTCTTTAATTTGGTGAAGGTAGAAAACATCGTTTGCAGCGTATTTTATTTGCTCGTCCGTAAGAGTGGGTGCGCCCCAATCCGAGCACTGTTGCTCTTTTTCAATCTCAATACCCAAAAGCTCGGCGCAAAGGGTCTTTAAGCTATGCTCAACAGAGTTCGTGCGCGCCAGCTTTGAAGCTATTTTCGTGCAATAAACCGGAGCAATGTCCGCACCTAAAAAATGCTTTAAAGCCGCAATGTCAAAGCGTCCGTAGTGGAAAATCTTCAGGACTTTTCTGTCTTCCAATAAGGCTTTGAGATTGGGGGCGTTATAGTTTCCTTTGTTAAAGTGGACAAGATGCGCCGTGCCGTCACCGGCAGAAAGTTGAACAACGCAAAGACGATCGCGATTTAGTTTTAAACCCGTGGTCTCGGTGTCAATCGCTACGGAATCTCCGAAAGATAAACCCGAAGGTAAATCGCCGCCGTGCACCGTTATTTTCTTTGCAAACATACTTTTTCCTTTTGTTCCTTTGTGTTTGGTGCCCGAAAGAAGACTCGAACTTCCACGACTGTTACATCACTAGTACCTGAAACTAGCGCGTCTACCAATTCCGCCATTCGGGCTTTAGCTAATTTTGGGGCAGGGCCCCCGTACCAAAACAGACGGCAACCTAGCACATTATTTACAAAAAGACTAGACTTTTTTCTTTCTTTTAACCGATATTTAATGTATCTATAATTTCATTTTGCTTTAAGCACCTTGATTTCAATCCGATTTCAAGCGGTTTGCAGTTCTTTTTTTAAGGAGGATTTTTAAGTGTCCATGGTTAAGAAAACAGTCCTTTTGGCGGCGGCAGGGGCTTTTGCGCTTGCATTGTCCGCTTGCGATAAGCCGGTTGAGCAGCAACAAGCTCAAGGTCCGGTGCCGGTGACAGCAGTAGCGGCAGTTAGTGAAGATTTGCCGATTAGCAGGGCTTTTATCGGTAAAGTCGTATCTTATGACAAGGTGGACATAAAACCCAGAATCCAAGGCATCATTAAAAAAAGAGCCTATACCGAAGGGGCAATGGTTAAAAAGGGTGCGTTGTTATATTCCATAGAAAAAGACCAATATACGGCGGCTTTGCAACAGGCAGAGGCGGCGCTGGCAAAGGCCGAGGCTGATGCCATAAATGCTAACTTGCAGTTGGAGCGCGCCGAGCAGCTAATCGGAACGGGAGATATTTCCAAAGCTACTTTTGATAACAGAAAAGCGGCGGCGGCTATGGCTATGGCTGCCGTTAAGGAAGCCCGAGCCGCGGCGGATAATGCCAAGCTTAATCTCGGTTATACCGATATCAAAGCACCTTTTACGGGGCGCGCAGGTATGAGCAATTATGACGAGGGCGAGTATATTACGCCTTCGTCCGGCACTTTGGTCAGCATGGTCAGCATCGATCCCATGGGAGTCGAGTTCGCTATCGGAATGAAAGATATTGCGGCAATGATGGTATCGGTCGGCGGCGAAGTTCCTCATATCTCGGCAGAGCTTACTTTAACCCAAGGGCATGTCTATGAAAACAAGGGCAAAATCGACTTTATTGATAATTCCATAAATCAGCAAACCGATACTTTGAAAATGCGTGCAAGGTTTGATAACCCGAAAGGCAGGCTTATGGACGGCGAGTTGGTATCAATCAAAATTACTACCGAGGAAAAGTATCCTATGATTATTATTCCTCAGGCCTCTTTGCAACAAGATCAGGCAGGGCGTTATGTGTTGGTGGTCAAAGACGATAACAAAATCGATTTAAGGCGTGTTATCACCGGCGTCGAGGTGGGGAAGAACATTGTCGCGGCATCTGGGCTTAATGAAGGTGAAAAAGTCGTGGTTGAAGGTTTGCAAAAGATTAGGCAAGGCTCGGAAGTAAAGGCGGCCATCGTTGATATTTATCAGTTTGATAACGGGGCAGACAAAACCAAAAACGGCAGCGCCAAAGCAGGTGAAGCTAAAACCGAAGAAAGTAAGTAAAGAATTGTTTCAGGCTTAAAGGAAGAAAAAGATGTTTTCAGGATTGTTTATTGATCGCCCAAAACTTGCGATGGTGGTGTCAATTGTTATCACTTTGGGCGGGCTTATTTGTATATCGCAAATCCCTGTCGCTTCTCTTCCCGATGTTACTCCGCCGCAGGTGGAAGTTTCTGCTACTTATGTCGGTGCGTCCGCCGAAGTGGTTGAAGCTACGGTCGCACAGCAAATCGAAGCCGCTATGATAAGTGTGGACGATATGATGTATATGTCGTCAACAAGCTCTAACGACGGCAGCTATAACCTTAACATCACTTTTAATCTCGGCTCCGATCCCGATATGAATACCGTTAATGTGCAAAACAAGGTCAAGCAGGTGGAAAGTCAGCTGCCTACCGAAGTGACGCAGGTCGGCGTGTCGGTGCAAAAGCAATCCACGACCATGCTTATGGCAATTGCGATTTATTCCGACGATCCCGAAGCATACGATATGCTCTATCTTAACAACTATGCCAACTTGTATGTGAAAGATGTGCTTGCCAGAGCTCCCGGTGTCGGTGATGTGCAGATATTCAGCAGGCAGGATTACTCCATGCGGGCGTGGCTTGATGTTGATAAGATGGCGAATATGAATATATCCGTGCCCGAGATTATCTCTGCCATATCAGCTCAGAATATTCAGGCGGCGGCCGGATCTGTCGGTTCGCAGCCCGCACCTAAAAATCAGCAGATGCAGTTAACCATTTTAGCGGAAGGGCGGCTTAAAACCGTTGAGGAGTTCGGCGATATTATTTTAAGAGCGAATCCGGACGGGTCTAATCTTTATTTAAAAGATGTTTCCAGAATCGAACTCGGGGCAAAAAGTGCGGCCATCACTTCTTACTATAGCGGCAAGCCGGCGGTGGCAATGGCGGTGTTCCAAACTCCCGAAGCTAACGCCGTGGCGGTTGCCAAGGAAGTTCAGCAAAGAATGGAAAAGCTTTCTAAGGCTTTCCCGACGGGCATCAGTTACGATATTATTTATGATACTTCAACTTCCGTGTTCGCCACTATTCAAGAGGTGTTCAGAACGCTTATCGAAGCGTTCTTGCTGGTGGTGTTGGTAGTGTTTGTTTTCCTTGGGACAATCAGAGCAACTTTTATTCCCATGATAGCAATTCCCGTCGCGTTGGTCGGCACCTTTATTTTCCTTTACTGCTTCGGATTCTCGGCAAATACCGTATCGCTTTTGGCGTTGGTTTTGTCGGTGGGTATTGTGGTTGATGATGCCATCATGGTCGTGGAAAATGTTGAACGCGTGATGGAAGAAAATCCCAATATGTCGCCAAAAGATGCTACGAAAAAGGCCATGGGTGAAATTACCGCGCCCATTATCGCAGTGACCTTCGTGCTGGTGTCAGTGTTTGTTCCCGTTACTTTAATGCCCGGTATGACAGGCGCTCTTTATCGCGAGTTCGGGGTGACGGTGTGTGTGGCGATGATGCTGTCCGCGGTTAACGCTTTAACCCTTACTCCCGCGCTGTGCGGATTGATTATGAGGCCGGGAAAAGAGCCGTGGGGCTTTATGCGTGCGGTAATGAACTTTATTGATAGAGTGCGCCAAGGGTATGCCAACATCGTGCGCAAGACTTTGCATATCATTCCCTTGATGCTAATCATTTTGGGCGGTATCGCCACCGCTGCTTGGTTCGTTTATGAAAGAACGCCGGGCGGGTTTATTTCTTCGGAAGACCAAGGTGCGGTGTTCGTTGATATTTCTTTGCCGCCTGCCGCTTCCACCAACAGAACTGATGTTATTGCAAAGCAGGTTAACGACATCGTTATGCAAATCCCCGGTGTGAACAGAACAATGATGGTCGTCGGATACAGCATTCTTTCCGGTAACGCGGGTTCGGATTCCGCAATGATGATTGTGGGCTTGGAAGACTATGAGAAGCGCCGCTCGCCCGAACTCGGAGTCGATAACATCATTACCGAGATTTTTAAGCGCACTTCCACTATTCAAGGGGCTTCCGTGGTCGCCTTTAACTTGCCCGCGATTATGGGGCTCGGTTCTTTCGGCGGCTTTTCTTATCAGCTTAACAGTATCACGGGTGCATCGGCCGCCGACATGTATAAAGTCGCGATGAACCTGATTATAGAGGCGAATAAGCAGCCCGAGCTTATGAATGTGTTTACGACTTACAGTGCGCAAAATCCGCAGCTCTTCCTTGATTTGGACAGGCAAAAGGCGCAGACTCTGGGGCTTACCATTTCCGACATATTCATGGCGCTGCAGACTTATCTTGGCGGATATTATGTGAACGACTTTAACCTTTACGGCAGAACATGGCAGGTCAATATTCAGGCCGAGCCGACTTTCCGCGGGACGATTGAGGATATCTATCGCATTTATGTCAAAAATAACAAAGGCGTGATGGTGCCTTTGCGCTCTATTATCAATGTCGAAAATTCGGTCGGGCCGAAGTATTATTCTCGCTACAACAACTATCGTTCTATCGCCATTAACGGCAATGCAAAGCCTAATGTAAGCTCGGGTGACGCGCTGGCGGCAATGGAACGCGTTTCCGAAAAGCTGCCCGAGGGCTATAGCTTTGAGTGGACGGCGCAATCGCTTCAGGAAAAAGAAGCCGGCTCGGCGATGATATTTATTTTGGCGGCGGCAGTGGTGTTTGCCTATCTGTTCCTTGTCGCTCTTTACGAAAGTTGGAATACGCCGATTGCAATCATGCTGTCCGTGGTTACCGCTTTGCTGGGAGGTATGCTCGCGCTTAATATCGCGGGGCTGTCTAACGGCATTTATGCGCAAATCGGACTTATCGTTCTAATCGCCATGGCGTCCAAAAACGCAATTCTTATCGTGGAGTTTGCGCGTGAGCGGCGGTTGCATATGGGCATGAGCATTATAGACTCGGCGGTTGAAGGTGCTCGCCTTCGTTTCCGTGCGGTTATGATGACCAGCTTTGCCTTTATCTTGGGCTTGGCTCCGTTGATAATCGCACACGGCGCGGGCGCTATAGCCAGACGCGAAGTCGGCACTCCCGTTTTCGGCGGCATGATAGCAGGTGCGGTCGTCGGCATTTTCTTCATTCCCGCTCTTTATGTCGTCTTTCAATGGATAGGAGAGCTGTTGCTTACTCCCGCTCAAAAAGCCGAACTGGAAAAATCCAAATAAAACGCTGTCATACTTGTTCTGCGTTCGCTCGTGTATGTTTTTTATACACTTCGCTCGCGCATAACGGCGTAGCACAGCATTTTCTTTGAATTTTTAGAGTCGAAATAGCACGACGCTTTCATTGGCTTTTTTCTTCCCGTCATCCTCGAGGGAGCCGTAAGACTCAGCTCGGGGATCCATGTTTACGGTTTCGCCGTGGTTGCTACGCAACTGGATTCCCGCGCTACGCGCGAGAATGACGATTTTTTTTAACTTATCACCTTATAAGCTTATAAACCCTACCTCATGGTTCCGAAAGGCGGCGGGTGACGACATAGCTGGCGGGGACAAGGTAAAGCTGTTTCGCTTTCAGCGTAGGAAGCCACTTTTTAAGCGCCTTTATCGTGCCGTCGTGAGGGTGGCCTATACCAATCGCAAAACCGTTTTCCCGCGCTGCATCTTCAAGCTTTTTTAATTGCCCTAAAATATAGTTTTCGTCGTCCTCGTTATCTATGAAAATGTTGCGCGAGGCGGCAGCAATATGCTCTTTATCCGCAAGCTTCAGCCCCACGGAATCTTTGCTTGTAACCGAGTCTATGAAAAACAAGTCGTAAGGCTTAAAGGCGTGCAAAAAGGCTTTCATGCTCTTTTCGTCAGCGGTAAATAAGCTGCCCATGTGATTGTTAATGCCGACTACGCCTATATCAAGCAATTCCTGCGGCATGGATATTTGCAAAACTTGCGTGATAAGGGCGGCGTCCATATCCGTTTTAAGCGTGTTAGGCCCCGAGTCGACTTTAGGATTCGCAGGTTGCATGGGAATGTGCAGCATCAATTCTTTTTTATCCTCTTTCGCCTTTGCCATTTGCTCGGGCAGGTGGCTTGCGTAAGTGATAAAAGATGTTGTCAGCGGCGCAGGCAATTCGGATATCTCTTTCGTGCGCTTTTTATCTATGCCCATGTCATCAATTATAAGCGCAATTACTTTTGCATCGGTCGGGATTTTTTCCGCTGTCGGCAGAGCGTTCTTTTGCCATAAAGGAATGTGCTTTTGCGGTGCGGGTTTCACAATCGGCGCGGCGGGTTTTATAACAGTGGTTTCTTCGGGGTGAGGCTCTTCGGGAATGAACTTTTCCACAGGCATTTTTTCGGGCGTTTTATAAATTATTTGCGGGGCTTTTTCGGCATCCATCAAAAATAAAAACACAAACAAAAAGCCAAATATAAAGCCGCAGATAAAGGTGATGATTTCACCTTTTGAAGGTCTTCTTTTGGGAAGTTTCAAGCGCTTAAGACGGGTAAGTTTAAGGCGCTTTGTTTTAGCTTTTTTTGAAAAGGGAAAAGAAGAATTAAAAAGGTCCGGCTGGGAATTGTTTTCCGCCTTTTGGGCAGAGGTTTTTTTCATTATGCGGCGGCGATTATTTCCCATCGGCTTTCCTTTAAAAATTCCTATTCAATGCAACAATCCACGATCTTTTTTACGGTGCTTTTTATCTTGGCGAACATACCGGATTTTGCTTCGGCTTCGGCCTCAATTTTCATGTCAATCTTAACGGGCGCGGTGAGTTCAGCGACGGTTTTTACATCTTTTACATCGTCCTTTTGCCACTTTACATCTTTGACATCAATAAGCTGCATGTTTAGCGCCCAGAAAAGGCAATATAAGTCGTAGGACTTGCCGAAAAGATCGTAAGCTTCCTTTTTGCGCCCCATGCTTTGTTGCTTGGTGCCGACTTCAAAAAGGCGCATCGCGGCGGCGAGCAAGTGCTTGGATATGCACCACACTTCGCCTTCGTATTCCTTTATCATCATTTGCATAAGGTTTTTGCGCATTTCGCGAATCTCACCGATCATGTCGTAAAAAGAGGTCTTGCCCGTCTTTGCGCCCGAGAACATTAAATGCTCCTCTATGCTGATGAGATTCATAACCGCAATGCTTAAATCCTGATCCGATGAAAGGTCCTTCGGGTTCAGCTTTTTAAGGTTGTCCACGCGCTCTACAAACTCTTTTAAATCTTCGGCTTTTTTCATTTCTTTTTGTCCTTAATCAAAATCAATTTCTATATCGGGAAGGGTGATGTTTTGCTTTATCAGGCCCGCTTCGGATACGGCGTAAAAAGTCACTCCGGCAAGGATAAGGCAGACGACGGGAATTACCACTTTTTCAAAAGGAAAGTGAGCGTGTCCGCCGTTATTTTCTTTCATCTTGCGATACCAAATGTCGGTTATCCAAATGATAATCGCGCCGACAATTATGCTCAACAAAAACGAATCAACTCCAAGCAAAGTGCGTGCGCCGTAAGGAATGTAGTCCATGGTGTAAAGCGGAATTACCAGCGAAAAAGTAAGCACAAAAAGCAGAAGGTTAAGCCCTTTGAAATGCCACTTTTTATAGGCGCAAAACTTGATGAGCCAGAACACAATGAGCATAAGCAAAGCGCCAAAGAAAACGCCTATCACCGTGTCATCGACGCCAAGCTCGCGCGAGATGCCGAGAGCCGCGCCTACCGCCACCGTGCACACCGCGCAAGCGGGGTTTGCAAATGCGGGAATCGTGAATAAAAACGCAATCAAAAATGCAAAAACAAATATGCTCATTTTTCGTCCTTCTTTATTATACTTTCATACTTTAAATATCACTTAAATCACGAGGGTAAAAGGTCATATCCTGCCCCAGTCTTTCAATCGCATAAGGAGCAAAGGCGTTGCCGCTTTTTGCCGACTTTTTAAACCATTCGCGGGCGGCGGCTTCGCTTGGTTTCACACCTTGTCCGGTGTAATACATTACGCCAAGATTAAAAGCCGCTTTGGCGTTGCCGTTTTCTGCCGACTTTTTAAACCACTCTATCGCTTCTTTGTAATCGCGGTCGGTTCCTTCGCCGTTTAGATACATGGAAGCGACATTAAATTGCGCCAAAGGATTGCCGGCAGAGGCGGCTTGCATATAGCTGGAAAAGGCCTTGGCAAGGTCCCTTTTCACGACGATGCCCTTGTCATAAAAACCGCCGACATAGTTAAGCGCGTCGGGGTGGCCGAGTTTCGCCGCCTTCATATAAAGGGCGAGGGCTTTTTGCGCCTGTTCGGTATCGGCGTTGCTGGCGCTTTTGTTTGCGGCAGAGTGAATCCGGAGCGCTTGCCTATATAAACTCTCGGCATCGGCGGGGGCGTCTTCGGCCATGCCGGGAAGCGCAAGTGCAAGTGTGAAAAAGGCGAAAATCGTGGCGATGAGTTTCATAAAAATACCTCTGATATAATGCTTTGCGGATTATAGGAAAAACTGCGCGAAAAAAAAAGGGGAAAGTGCCTTTAGGGGGAGTTTGGAATTGATTTAGCACAAAGCTTCTGCCAATATGAAAAACAGCAGTAGAGATACTGTCAGGGCGTAAGAACCCTTTCATCAATCGGTCAATAGTCGCGAAAGCGGTGTGTTGGCGTTTGTCTGACATAAATCCAGCAATGGGTGGATGTCAGCTAAATAGGGCAAAGCCTGAATAGGCTGAGCTGCATGATTGATGACGGTTTCTTAACATCCGCCCGCCTTTTTGAGGTGGGTTCTTTTTTAACTTTTTTAAAAAGGACGAAGACGATGTTTTTCTGGCTTATCGCAATACCGTTTTTTGTAATCATCGCAATGTTTACGCTGTTTAGACTACCCAGTAGCGACCTTAACCAACCCGAGGAGATGCAAGACGCCGCAATGGCTTTCCGCATGGCCATGCAACACGACGCCGCGGCAAAACTGATGCAGGAGTATCAGGGTAGTTCCGAGTCGGACATGTTCGACGAAGGGTCCTATGACTTGGGCGGCGATACTTGGAAAGAGACCATTTTGGAAAGCGGATATCTGCCGAGTAGCTTCATTCCCGACACGGACAACATCACGACTTATGTAAGGTGCGTCAACGGTTTAAGGCAGATAGCGAGTTGCCGCGGAGCAAATGGCATCTATATGATAACGGCAGCGACTCCGCCCTCGGGAGAGTCGATTACGGCGCGGTGGTTTGAGCAAAAAGGCGCACAAAACCTGGCCTCACAGCTGAACAAATACGAAGGGAGTTTCCCCGTGAAGCAAGGCGGTCTTGTCCTACCTCGAAAGCCAAGGAAAGAGGAAGACGAATCGGACGAGGATTTTGCGATTCGCCTTAACGCCTATAAGGAAACCAAGGCACAATATAAGCTTTTGAAGCGGAACTATTACGATTTCGGGAATAAACTTCCCCGTCCGAACACGGTGGTGGGAGAGGTGAGGGCCTATCCTTTTAACAGTGAATCTGCCGAGTCGCGGGTTATTTTGACCAGAATGAAGGTGATTGAGGGCGAAGTTCACTTCGACTCGGAGCTTATGCCGACGGACTTACCTGCCGGGGGCGAGGGGAGCGACTCGTTGGATTTCAACGGCGAGGCGGTGGTTTTCAGTAAGAGCAGTTCGTGCGACGAGGCGCCTTGTGCGTGCACGAAAGGGACGGACTGCGGCACGGGAGCATACTGTCAAGGGGAGATTTGCGTAGCGAGCTGTAGCGGCTTTGGCGCGGACGAGAATAGAACCTGCTACACCAGCTGCTTTACCGACTCGCAATGCCCCGAAGGCTACTTCTGCGACTCGGGACTGTGTGAGACGACTCCGGCGGGAACGGTGGTTTATGAGGTGACGGAGATAAGCAACAACAATTTAACGAGTAATCTTTCATCGGTTGGTTCCTATACAATTCCAACCTCAGGGTATTATCAGATAAGATTATATGGTGGACATGGTTTAAATTACAACTTCACAGTTCATTCTGATGGATCACAGTCAGGAGGTGGAATTATCGTTGCAGATAAGTATTTCCCTCAAGGAACTTTTTTGGACTTTAAAGGAATTAAGGGTGGAATACGTACTCCTCAGAATGATTGGATGGGTGGGGTTGGTCTCGCTTTGTTTGAAGGAGTAGGTGGAACATATTCCTTAGTTGCTGGAGGTGGAAATTCTGGTCAAGCTGGGGGTGGTGGACTTGTTGGTGGTTGGGGTATGTATGACAATTCATCAAGAATTTATCGAGGGTACGGTATGACAGATACTACTTCCCCAACGGGAAATAATTCTAAATATTGCACCAGTGTTAATTGTTCCTATGGAGCATTTGGAGGACGGATGCAGTATAACAGCACTAATTTTGGTTATGGTGGTTCAGGTTCGACCGCTTCAGATTGTGCATCTTTTGGATTTGAAAAGTGTGCAATTATCCCAGGAGGAAATAGTAGAACTTACGGCACTTCTGGATATTCCAGTACAAATTACGGTAACTGGTATGGTAACACTTTAACAGGAGGTCAGGGATATATTGCAATTGTTTATTGTGGGAATACATTGGCTTCTTGCCCTGCTTCCTGTGGAAATATTGCATGCACTACCGGTACTTGCAATTATCATACAGGTTTGTGTGAGTAGGGAGGTGTAATGGATCCCCGAGCTGAACCCTACGGGCTCCCTCGAGGATGACGGGGGTGGGGTGTCTAATACTCCACCTTCATTAGGTAAAGGCCGAAGGCGGGGGCGGTCGGACCTGCCAAGGTGCGGTCCTTTGATTCTATAATCTTTGCTATTTCCTCAGGCGCAATCTTGCCCAGGCCGACATTATAAAGCGTGCCCGTCATAATTCGCACTTGATTATGCAGGAACGAGCGCGCGCGGGCGCGAATGTGAATCTCATCGCCCTCTGCCTCGGCTACCGTCAATTCGTCAAGCGTCCTTATGGGGCTTTTTGCTTGGCACTCGGCACTGCGAAATGCCGAAAAGTCGTGCTTGCCCAAAAGGTATTTTGCCCCTTCCTCCATCGCCTTTACATCAAGCGCTACGGGTATGTGCCAGACCCTTTTGTCGTCAAGCGCGGGCGGGCTGCGGCGAGCAAGGATGCGGTAAAGATAGCTGCGCGACTTTGCCGAAAAACGCGCGTGGAAGTCGTCGCCCACCGCCTCGGCGGAAAGTATGCTTACCGGATAGTCGTGAAGGTAAAAGTTAAGTCCGTTCACTATGTTAAAGGGTGCATATTCTTTTGCCGCGTCAAAGTGCGCGACCGCTCCTTTCGCATGCACGCCAGCGTCCGTGCGTCCCGCACCCGTAAGCGGGATTTCCCCGCCGGTAAACTTTTGCAAAGCGTCCTCTATCACCGATTGCACCGAGACACCTTTATGTTGTTTTTGCCAACCGATGAAGGGGGTGCCGTCGTATTCTACGGTGAGCTTATATCTAAAAACGGTTTTAATCGGCATCTAATCGTTCGTCCTTTCCTCTCAAATCCGCACGTACGTCTTTGTACGCTTACGGTTTTCGCGTAAAGGACAAACTTCTATCTGCTCAATTAAAACCGTTTTCATTTTATGTTGTTTAGTCGGCATCTAATCGTTCGTCCTTTGGGAAGTTTAAGGGTTAAGGTTTAAAGTTAGTGAGGAATTGTGGCGAGCCGCGCAAAAATTCGTCATAGGTAAGGGGCTTTTTCCCCGGCCTTTGTAAGCAGGTAAGGCGAAGGAATGTGCCGCCTTTGCAAGGTATGTCAACCGCCAATTCCCTTGTCCCTACTTCTTCAGAGGAAAGCACTTTTACCCTTTCGCCGCCATGCTCAAAATACGAGGGTATGGCACGGATTTGGCGCTCCAACTCGGTGGCGGTTTTGTGCGCGAAGTCAAGCGCGCCTTCGTCCTTGTTAATCTTTGGCGCATAGGTGGCTAGGGCTTCGTCCTGCGGAGTCGGGTTGGGGGTGAAGGACAGCGCCTCAATGAGCAGATCCGCTCCCATTTGGGCAAGCTCGCTTGTCAGTTCGGCGGCGGTTTTATGATCAATCGGAGTCGCCCTTTTTAAAAGCATCGCGCCCGTATCCATGCCCTTATCCATCTGCATAATCGTAATGCCCGTTTCCGTGTCGCCCGCCATTATCGCACGGCTTATCGGTGCCGCTCCCCGCCATCTTGGGAGTAGCGAGCCGTGAACATTTATCGCACCGAGCGGAAAGGCCGTAAGTATCGCTTCGGGAAGTATCAGTCCGTAAGCCGCAACAACCGTTAAATCCGCCCCCAGCGCCTTGAATGCCGCTTGCTCCTCGGTTGTTTTGAGCGAGGCGGGCGTGCGGACGGGAATGCCTTTTTCCTCGGCAAAAACTTGCACGGGCGAGGGCGTCAGTTCATAGCCTCTGCCCTTTGGTCTTGGCGGCTGGGTGTAAACGCAAACGACATCGTGCGCGGCGCAGAGCTTTTTAAGCGAGGGGAGGGCAAAGTCGGGCGTGCCCATGAAAACTATTTTCAGCATTATTCTTTATTCTTCCTTATTCTTTTCCAAAGAAGCGCTTCCCGAAGCGGATTTACGCTCTTTTTCCAGCCGTCTTAAAAGCATGCGGCGCTTTAACGGCGAAAGGTAGTCGGTGAAAATCTTGCCGTCCAAGTGGTCTATTTCATGCTGTAAAATCGTGGCCAAAAAGCCGTCCGCTTCTATCGTGTGCTCTGTGCCGTTGCGGTCAAGGTATCTTACCTTTATCCTTTTCGGGCGAGTGACGGTCGCAAATTGATTCGGCACGGATAAGCACCCCTCCTCAAAGTCGTTGGTTTCATCAGACTTCCAAAGAATCTCGGGGTTGATGACAAACATCGGGTGCTTTTCTTCATCTTTACTCGAAGCGTCAAGAACCAGCATGCGCTTTAAGTGCCCGACTTGCGGTGCGGCAAGCCCTACGCCCGGGGCAAGATACATCGTGTCCAGCATGTCATCCAGCAGCGCCAAAATCTCGGCGTCAATCCTTTCCACAGGTTTACTTTTTTGGCGAAGCAGAGGATGCGGTACTTCAAATATCTCCATAATTGCCATTTGTTTTTATAATTCCTTCGTTGTTATAGCTTGCAAAAGCCATAGTATATATGGCTTTGCCTCAAAATGCCAGTAAAAAGGCTTGCATAATTATTTTTTATGAGATATTTGTTTGTAACATTTGTAACAATTCGTAATTAACTAACTAAAATTCGTGATTAACTAACTAAAAAAGGAAAACTTATGGCAAAATATGGATCGGAAAAGGCTTTGGCGGCTGCGGCAAAGTGGGAAAAATGGCTGCAGGCGGAGCCTAACTTGGTGGATCTTTTCTTTAAAAGAGCGGCAGAACTTAAGAACAAGCCTTTCTTGTGGGCTATCGGTAAAGATGGTCAGTATCAGGCACTTTCGTGGAAAGAGGTGGCATCTAAAGTCAAGGCCATGGCGTATTCGCTTAAAAGGCTTGGATTAAAGCGGGGCGATCGCGTTATTATTCTGTCCGAAAATCGTCCCGAGTGGTGTATCGCCGACTTTGCCGTTATGGCAGCGGGCGGAATATCCGTGCCGGTCTATACTACCAATACTCCCGCTAATCATCAGCATGTCTTTAAGGACTGCGATGCGCATATCGCTATCGTGTCAACAAAGGACTTCGCCGGAAAAATTATGAAGGCCGCCGTTGACAGCTTTTGGAATATGACAATCATTTGCATGGATCCTCCCGATGTGAAGCAATCCGGTGTCGTGCAAATTGAGTCTTGGAATGATTTGATTGAAGAGGCGAAGAAAGAAGGCTCTGATAAAAATGCGGTAATCGCTTCCGTTAAGCCCGATGATATTTGTTGCCTTATTTATACTTCGGGGACGGGCGGTGCTCCGAAAGGTGTGATGCTGTCGCACAAAAACATAATATACAATCTTGCTTCGGCATCCGAGGTTTTGCTTGATTTGAAAGCAAGGCAAAACAAAGAGAGGTTCTTTTCCATCTTGCCGCTTTCTCATGCTTATGAGCATACTTGCGGGCAGATTCTGTCGGTTGTTTTGGGCGCGGAGATTTTCTATTTGAGCGGCATGGACAAGCTGTTGCCCGAGATTAAAAAGGCAAGGCCGTCGCTGGTGATTGCCGTGCCGAGATTGTTTGAAGTCGTCAAGATGCGCATGTATCAGCAAATGCGACGCAAAGGTCCTATGGCGCAAAAATTGTTCAACCGCACGGTCGAGTTGGGCGTGAAAAAGGTGCATCACGAGCATTTGAGCATGCGCGAAAAGCTGGAAGACTTTGTGCTTGGGCTTTTGATAAGAAAGAAAATCGCGGCGACTTTCGGCGGCAATATAAAAGCGTTTGTCGCCGGCGGTGCGCCTTTGGCCTTGGATGTAGGAGACTTTTTCACTTCGCTGGGCATGCCTATTCTTCAAGGATACGGGCAGACCGAAGCATCGCCTCTTATCTCTTGTAATGTGCCTTCGTGCTGTGACTATGCCACGGTGGGACGGCCGCTGCGCTCTATGGAAGTCAAATTCGCTCTGGACGGCGAAATCCTTCTGCGCGGCGAAATGGTGATGAAGGGTTATTGGAATAACCGTGAAGCTACCGATAACGCCATTGACGAATCGGGCTGGCTTCATACCGGCGATATCGGCGAAATGGACGCTTACGGGCGGATTAAAATCACTGATCGCAAAAAGGACATCATTGTTAATTCCGGCGGCGATAATATCTCGCCTTTGCGCGTGGAAAGCATTCTGTGCCTTGAGCCCGAGATATCGCAATGTATAGTCTATGGTGATAAGCAGTCGCACTTGGTCGCTTTGATAGTGCCGTCCGATGACTTTATCCAGCACTATGCCAAGGAGCACGGGGTTAAGCCGGCACTTGCCGAGCTTTGTCAGAATAACGACTTCGTCGCGGCTTTATATGATGTGGTTGAAAAGGCTAACGAGCACCTCTCCGTTATTGAAAAGGTTCGCAAAATCAAAGTAGCATACGAGCCTTTCTCGGTCGAAAACAACATGATGACTCCGACCTTAAAGGTCAGGCGGCATGAGATAAAAAAGGTGTATGAGCCAGCTCTCCTTTCCCTATATAAATCCAAATAACGCATCGTCAAATTAGCGCTATTGCGAGTCTCGCAATTAGTTTAAGGATTAAGGGTTAAAGTTTAAGGTTTAAGGTTCCCTCTCCTTCGGGGAGGGCTGGGGAGGGGTAACCTTAACCCATAACCTGTAACCCTTAAACCAACCTTGACCCTTAAACCGTAACCCGGCGAAGTCTTAAACCTTTTTTTGTTGACAAGAAGGGAGTTAGCGGGTAAAAGACTTCTCCTTAACTTGATGAATAAGCATTCAATGTATATAAGTATATAAAGGTTAGAAAAATGTTCGCAATAATTAAAACTGGCGGAAAGCAGTATAGAGTTGAAAAAGATAAAACTATAATCGTGGAAAAACTCGATGGTGAAGTCGGTTCCGATGTAACTTTTGATGAAGTTTTGATGATTGACGATAAAATCGGCGAGCCCGTTCTTAAAGGGGCAAAGGTCGTCGGTGAAATCTTGGCGCAGAAAAAAGATGATAAGGTCATCGTGTTTAAGAAAAAGCGCAGACAGAATTATCGCCGCTTCAAAGGTCACAGACAGGAACTTACGGTTGTTAAAATAAAGGATATTAAGGCCTAGGTTCTGCCTCGGTCTTTAGAAATGGAGAAATAAAATGGCTCATAAAAAAGCAGGCGGTAGTACCAGAAACGGACGCGATTCCGAAGGCAGAAGACTCGGACTTAAAAAGTCCGGCGGACAAAATGTAATCGCCGGAAACATAATCGTGCGTCAACGCGGAACAAAATATATCCCCGCAGAAAATGTCGGTCTGGGTAAAGATCACACCATCTTCTCTTTAATTGAAGGCGTGGTTCAATTTACCAGGAAGAAAGACGATAGGGTGTATGTTTCCGTAGTCTCTAAATCCAAATAAATCCATTTTATAAAGTATCTGCTCGCGCTACTGCGGAACTCGCAATTTTCACGTATGTCTTTATACGCTGGAAAATTGCTCGTCCTTGTAACGCGACCATCTATCTTTCTAAAATGAATTTTAGGGTAGAGTCGCTCACGCATAACGGCGTAGCGCAGCATTTTCTTTGGATTTTTTGTTGGAGAACGCTAGAATTTTGCTCGCTATTATATCACCAATAGCACGATACTTTCTTTGGATTTATGCTTGTGTGCTAAAAAAATTGCTCGTCCTTGTAGCGCGACCATCTATCTTTCTAAAATGAATTTTAGGGTAGAGTCGCTCACGCATAACTGCATAGTACAGCGAAAATAATTAGTAATGAATAATTGGGAATGATTGTGTTTTTTATGCTTCATTCCTCATTCCTCATTCCTCATTAACCTAAAAACTACTGGCAAGTTTACGGTTTTGCCTTTAAAATAGCGGAGAAGGCAGGTTTTTATGAAGTTTTTGGATCAAGCGAAGATATTTATCAAATCCGGCGACGGTGGCAGGGGTTGTGTTGCTTTTCGCCGCGAGAAGTATATTGAGTTCGGCGGTCCGAACGGCGGTAACGGCGGGCGCGGCGGCGATGTCGTGTTTGAGGCGGTTGCCGGCCTTAACACGCTTATAGACTTTCGCTATCAGCAACACTTCAAAGCTCAAAGAGGTGAGGACGGAAAAGGCGATAATTGCACCGGAAAGTCGGGCGAAACTTTGGTTATAAAAGTGCCTTTGGGAACGGAGATACTTGCCGAAGATGGAGAGACACTGCTTGCCGATATGGTAACGCTGGGGCAAAGGTTCGTTGTGGCCGAAGGTGGCGACGGCGGGCGCGGCAACACGATGTTTAAGTCCTCGGTAAATCAAGCTCCGCGCCAGTTTGAGGAAGGTTGGCCCGGCAAAGAAATGTGGGTGTGGCTAAGGCTTAAAGTGATTGCCGATGTCGGGCTTATCGGTATGCCTAATGCGGGCAAGTCCACCTTTTTGGCGGCGGTGACAAGGGCAAGGCCGAAAATCGCCGACTATCCTTTCACGACATTGCACCCTAATCTCGGCATGGCCTTAATTGATGAGCAAGAGTTGTTAATCGCCGATATTCCCGGACTTATTGAGGGTGCGGCGGACGGCGTGGGACTCGGCCATAATTTCCTGCGCCATATTGAAAGGTGCGCGGCGTTTTTGCATCTGGTTGACGGGACGGCGGAAGATGTCGCTTTGAATTATAAAATCATTCGCAAAGAGCTGGAACTTTACAGTCCTAAACTCGCAAAGCGTCCCGAGTTTGTGGCGCTTAACAAGTGCGACGCGCTTACCGAAGAGGAAACCGCAAAGCGCAAAAAAGCTTTGGAAAAGGCGGCGGGTAAGCCTGTCTATGTCATCTCCGGCGTTGCCAAAATCGGCGTAGATGCGGTGCTTTATAAGCTTTTGGATGTGGTTAAGCAAAGCCGCGAGGAAAAGAAACTTCAAAGTAGGGAAAACGCCGATGAACAAGGGTGATTTTCAAAAGCGAATCGGGCTTCTCGGCGGGTCTTTTAATCCTGCTCACAAGGGGCACCTTTACATCAGTATGCAGGCTATGGAAAAGTTAAAGCTGGACGAGGTGTGGTGGCTTGTTAATCCTTGCAATCCTTTTAAAAAAGAAAGCGATATGCTGCCGATTTTTGAAAGAATTCGCATTGCGCGGCAGATCGCCTATCCTCAAAACATTAAGGTCAGCGCCATTGAGGAGGATTTGGGGACCAGATTTACTTATGATACGGTCGCTAAGCTAAAAGGGATTTATCCCTTGGCACAGTTCGTGTGGCTCATGGGTGATGATCTTTTGCCCGAATTCCCTGCGTGGAAAATGTGGAAGGAGCTTTTGGAAATGATAGATGTGGCGATCTTTACGCGCCAGTATCAGGAAAAAGATTTACAGGAAATGGAAGCGGTGAAGTATTTAAAAAGTATCGGCAAGTGGAATTACTTTAAGATTACTCCGAATCCGCTGTCTTCCACAGGTATTCGCAACAGTTGTTAAAGGAGAATAAGAAATGAAAAAACTAAAAGCAGACGAAGTATTGGCGCTGGTGCTAAAGGACTTGGACGACGGAAAGGCGACGGATATTGTCACCATTCCCTTGGCGGGCAAAACCTCTATTGCCGATTATATGGTTATCGCGTCGGGAACAAGTCAGCGGCAAGTGGCGGCTTTGGCCGAGCGAATCGTCTTTGACCTAAAGAAAAAGGGCGTAAAGACTTCTATTGAAGGCAAGTCGGGCGGTGAGTGGGTCATTGTCGACGCTTTTGATGTTATCGTGCATATTTTCTATCCCGAAACGCGCAACTTCTACGATTTAGAGGATATGTGGAAGCAAGCACCCGTAAAAGAAGTGTCCTAGATGGAAATTGTCATAGCGGCTGTCGGTAAGATGAAAAGCGGCTCGGCAGAGGCGGAGCTTGTTTCACGCTATGTAAAGCAAAGCCGCTGGCAAATAAAAATCGTTGAGGTGGAGGAAAAGCGCGACTTACCCAAAGAAGCTCGCAAGAAAAGCGAGGCGGATTTACTTTTAGGCGCGATAAAAAATACTTGCACAATAGTTGCGCTGGACGAACACGGGCGCGAATTTACTTCGCTTGAGTTCGCAAATAATATGAAAAAGTGGGAGGAGCGCGGCGATATAGCCTTTATCATCGGCGGGGCGGACGGCCTTACCGATGAGGTGAGGGCCAAGGCGGCCGTGGTGATGAGCATGGGCAAAATGACTATGCCGCACTTTCTTGCCAGAGTTATGCTCGCCGAGCAAATATACCGCGCGCGAACCATTATCGACGGGCACCCCTATCACAGGAATTAAGGGCGTATCGGCTTTTGTAATCGGATTTTTACAGTAAGCGAGCGATGAAGGCCGCGATTTCGCTTTCGGGCAGCTCTAAGGTTTTAAGCAGATTTATGGTTTCGATGATGTCAAGGCGCCGCTCGCAGGTCTCTATGCGCCCGATACAGCAGTGCGTGACGCCTAGTTTTTTTGCAAGGTCGCGCTGGGATAACCCCTTGGATTTACGAAGATTTTTAATCTCTTCAACCATGCGACGATATTTGTCATCAAAAATAGTTTTCATGCTGGTTCTATTTTGATAGCAAATTTTCCTTGAACTCAAATTGATAGCATGATATATTGACAAATGTGTGGACGAGGGTGTTCATGCTTGGTTTAATTTCTAACGGAGGAAAAAATGAGCGGTGTGGAAGATTTTAAGAGAAAACAACAGGAAAGGGTAACAGAAGTTCAGGCATATATGCTTGCGAGTATTCTTAATAAGGAAGAAGCATATCATCCGAAACATGAATGGATTGTTACAACAAGACACCGAGGCTTATGTGAAATTTGTTTGCGTGAAAAAAGCTATGGCATATTTGAGGCTGAGGTTAATGATCTTGATAAAGTACATCATCGTACTTCGCAGATTATGCTTCATCCCGCGATTCGCCTAGATCAACAATCTGATAGAGTTGTTTCTCGGTTTGAAAAAGTGCTTAAGTCTGCAGGTATTGTTTCCGATGATGAAAATAAACTTCATTGCGTATTGGGAGAGCCTAAACATGGTTATGTACTTAAGTTGCGATGTGGCTCCACTTATGATCTCAGTGATGCAATAAAAAATGCGGAAGCTAATTACAGTAACGCATTAAAATTAGAGAAGGATTTTTCCGAGTATATTGATCCGACGAGGTATTATGGTAAGGAATCCGAAAAAGCTTTGAAAGAGTATGCCGTGCTAACGGCAAAGAAGAGCAGGTAACTCGTTAGGGCTTGCCATTAAACAAAAAAAAGCGGGGAAGTGTTTTTTCCCCGCTTTTCTTATTCGCCGTAGAAGCTATTTCTTCTTGGCGGCCTTTTTACCTTGGCTCGAAATGCGCATTCCGTAGAAGGAACGAAGCACAAAGCCAAAGGCTACAATCAACAAGCCGGTGCCGATGTAGGGCGCTACGCTCAAGAAGGCGGGGGAAACCGCTATCTCTACCGCAAGCAAGCCGAACAATGTCGTGAACTTGATGATCGGGTTCAAGGCAACCGATGAAGTGTCTTTGAACGGGTCGCCGACAGTGTCGCCGATAACGGCGGCATCGTGCAAAGCCGTGCCCTTTTCCTTCAAATCAACTTCAACAAGCTTCTTTGAGTTATCCCATGATCCGCCGGCGTTCGCCATAAAGATTGCTTGGAACAAGCCGAAAATGGCTATCGATACCAAGTAAGAGGCGAAGAAGGTCGGATCAAAGAACGCAAACGCAAGTGTGAAAGCAAATACCGCGCCGAAGATGTTTACCATGCCGCTTTGAGCGTATTGGGTGCAAATCTTGACCACCTCTTTAGAGGATTCGGTAGATGCCGCTTTGGTCGAATCAAGCTTGATGTTAGCCTTAATATATTCAACCGCACGATAAGCTCCCGTTGTAACCGCTTGCATGGAAGCGCCGCAGAACCAGTAAATAACCGCTCCGCCGCAAATCAAGCCGATGATTACATTCGGTTTCACAATGTCAAGGTTAAGCGAAAGCATCAGGATGATAGAGAATATCATCGTGGTGGCTCCGATAACCGCAGTGCCGATTAAAACAGGCTTTGCAGTTGCTTTGAAGGTGTTACCCGCCGAGTCGTTTTCTTCCAAGAACTCTTTGCCGCTGGCAAATTGAGGCTTGAAGCCGAAGTCCTTTTCAATCTCGCCCGAGATGCCTTTTATCTCTTCAATCTGCGAAAGCTCGAATACAGACTGCGCGTTATCCGTCACAGGGCCGTAGCTGTCAACCGCTATGGTCACGGGACCCATGCCTAACATACCGAATGCTACCAAGCCAAAGGCAAAAATAGACGGGTATATCATGTGGTTCTCAAGCCCGAAGGTTGAAGCGTAGGCCGCGGCGGCCATAATGCCTGCCATCACCAAGCCTTTCCAGAAAGCGCTGAAGTTGCCTGCGACAATACCTGATAAAATGGTGAGCGAGGCTCCGCCTTCACGGCTGGCGTCAACAATCTCGTGAACATGCTTTGATTTAGACGAGGTGAATATCTTTGTGAACTCGGGAATGATAGCAGCAGCAAGCGTTCCGCAGCTGATAATCGTCGCCAAAGCAATCCACAAAGTCGTGTCGCCGTTGACATTGCCAAGCATCAGGTAAGATACCGTAAATGTCATCGCAATCGAGATTACCGAAGTTAACCAAATAAGCGAGGTAAGCGGGTTTTCAAAGTTGAAGCTCTTGGCATTTTTGTAAATGCGAGAGGAAACAAGTTTGTTAATCCAGTAAGAAACCAAGCTGGTCACAATCATCAGAACACGCATGGTGAAAATCCACACAATCAGCTGCGCTTGAGTCTCGCCGCCGATGGCCGTGGCTACGCGATGTCCGTCAGGTCCGACCGTGGTGCCTACCGCTAACACGATGAAAACAATAAGTGCAACACCGGTTACGCCATAGGTTTCAAAACCGTCCGCCGTAGGTCCTACCGAGTCGCCGGCATTGTCGCCCGTGCAATCCGCAATAACACCGGGGTTACGCGCATCGTCTTCTTTAATCTTGAAAACAATCTTCATCAAGTCCGAGCCAATGTCAGCAATCTTTGTGAAAATACCGCCGCAAATACGAAGAGCGGAAGCACCCAAAGACTCACCGATGGCAAAGCCGATGAAGCAAGCGCCCGCATTTTCCGGAGCGACAAAACACAAAATCGAAAGCATCATTATAAGCTCTACGCAAATAAGCAAAACGCCGATGCTCATGCCCGCGCGAAGAGGAATGCCCATAACAGGGTAGGGCTTGCCTTCAAGCGAAGCAAACGCCGTGCGGCTGTTCGCGTAAGTGTTAATTCTGATGCCGAACCAAGCAACGCTGAATGAACCCAAAATGCCGATAATCGACCATGTCAGAATGGTCAAAACCCTGCCGATGGTGAAGTCTTGCAAGCAATAAAAATAATAGAAAATGCATGCGCCGATGAACAGCTCAAGCACTATCAAAAGTTTACCTTGTTGCAAAAGATAAGTCTTGCAGGTTTCGTAAATGGTGTTCGAAACATTTGCCATAGCTTTGTGAACCGGAAGCTTCTTTATGCCCAAAAATTCATGAAGCCCAAAAAGCATTCCAAGCAAACAAATTACAATGCCGAACTTGAGCAATTCATAACCGGTAAAACCGAAATGCATTTGATCAAGCACAGGCAAAACAATGTCCGCCTCGCTCGCAAAAGAAGGAGTCGCAAAACACGCAATTCCCGCTACGGCAAGCGAAAGCGATAGAATCATTTTTTTCATAGTCTTTTTCCTTATAAAGTTAGGTTTAAGAAAACTTGATGAGGATTTACTATTTTTTAATAAAAGGCAATCACAAAATAAGGATTCTTTAATAAAAAAACTAAAATGGACTTGGCTTATTTCCTTAACTTTGCTAATGTCATAAACGCCGAAATTTTTTAATACGGTGAAGGGCAAAAATAAAAGGTAAAAAATGAAAATACTGGTCACGGGCGTTGCAGGTTTTATAGGTTGTTTTACAGCTAAAAAATTGTTGGATATGGAGTATGAGGTTGTCGGTGTTGACAATCTTTGCGATTACTATGATGTCTCTTTGAAAGAGGCAAGGTTGAAGCTTTTGGAGCCGTATCCTAACTTTCTTTTTCTCAGGCTTGATATATCCGATAAGAATCAGGTGGCGGGATTGTTTAACGGGCACCGACCCGACATCGTGATTAACCTTGCCGCGCAGCCGGGGATAAGATACGGAATTACGCACCCGTATTCCTATATCAATTCCAATATCGTGGGCTTTTTGAATATCCTTGAAGGGTGCAGGGCAATCGGCGTAAAGCATTTGGTCTATGCGTCTTCATCATCGGTTTACGGGGCAAATACCAAGATGCCTTTTTTAGAATCCGATCCCGTAAATCACCCTTTGTGCCTTTATGCCGCTACTAAAAAAGCAAATGAGATGATGGCGCATTCTTACTCTCATCTTTTCGGCTTTCCCACGACGGGGCTGCGCTTCTTTACCGTGTATGGTCCTTGGGGGCGGCCGGATATGGCTCTGTTCAAGTTTGCAAAGAAGATTATGAAGGGCGAGCCTATCGATGTGTATAACAACGGTAATATGGAGCGCGACTTTACTTATATAGATGACATTGTCGAAGGGGTGGTGAAAATCGCGCTGGGAAAGCCGCCAAAGGAAAATAAAGATTGGGACGGGAAAAATCCCGATCCCGCGACAAGCTCGGTTGCTCCTTTTAAAATATATAATATCGGGCGCGGCAAGCCTTGTAAGCTGATGGACTATATTCACGGCTTGGAAAAGGCTTTGGGTAAGAAAGCGGTTATAAACATGCTGCCCATGCAGGCGGGCGAGGTTCTTAAAACTTGGGCGGATTCGTCCGAGCTTTACAAAAAGACAAAGTATAAGCCGAAAGTGTCTATAGAAGAGGGAATAAAGAACTTCGCCGCTTGGTTTAAAGACTACTATAAGTAGGGTTAAGGGTTAGGGTTTAAGGGTTAAGGTTGGTTTATAAGTTTAATTCCTTATTAATCTTCTTCGGTGGTAATGATGCCGCCGCCGATGACAAAGCCGTCTTGATACAGGACCAAAGATTGTCCGCCCGTAACTCCGCTTAATCTTTCCGCAAAAATAACCGTCGCAGATTTGCCTTTTTTGATTACTTTTGATACAAGGCGCAGGTTTTGCGCAGAGCGGATTTTGCCTTGGATTATTCCTTCGGATACGGGGTAGTAAAAGAAGTCCTTAACTTTAACGCAGTTTGTGGCCGCGTCAGCTTCGCTGCCCACAATGACTTGATTCTTTTCCCTGTCCAAGCCGATGACATAAAGCGGAGTCGGGTTAGCAATGCCAAGCCCCTTCCTTTGTCCTAAAGTGAAGTTCCAGTAGCCTTCGTGAATACCCAAAACTTTGCCCCTTGTATCAACAATGCTGCCCATCTTCGGCGGCATATCCAAAAGGTCGGTGTAGGGTCCCGCGTAAAAATCTTGAGAGTCATTTTTAGAGCCGACTTCGCCAAGGTTCTCGGTGGCAATCTCACGCGTCTTAACCTTTGTCATTTCGCCCAAGGGAAAGAGCGTTTGTGCAAGCTGGCTTTGCGAAAGGCGATAAAGAAAATAAGATTGGTCTTTGCGAGTATCGGCGGCTTGCTTTAAGTAATAACGCGAACCGACTTTCTCAATGCGCGCATAGTGCCCCGTCGCAAAGTAGTCAAACTCAATCCCTGCCGCTTTGGCTTTTTTCGGAAGCAAGGCAAACTTTATCAGCTCGTTGCACTTAACACAGGGATTAGGGGTGCGCCCCGCTAAATACTCTTCTTTAAAATATGAGATAATGTGCTTTGTGAACTCTTTCGAGCAATCAAAACGATAATGGGGAATGTCCAACTTTTTACAAAGGGCTTCAATCTCGGCAATGTCGGTTTTCTCGTGCCCGTAGCACGATCTTGCACTTGCTCCCGCAAGCGGCGCACCTTTATAAATCTCCATAGTTACGCCGATGGGAGAGTAGCCTTGTTGCTTCAAAAGATAAATGGCGGTTGATGAATCCACGCCGCCGCTAAGCCCTACAATTACTTTTTTATTTGTGTTTGTCATGGGAGACATTATAATCACTCATCAATATTTGGCAATCAGTAAGAGGCATAAAAATGGAAGAGAAAAGCGATATTCAAAAGTATGTTATTGATTATGTCCTTATGGCTAAAGAAGGCAAACTGCCCCCCGTAGTCGCAAGGGAAAACGAAGCCGTCAGAATCGCTTTTATTATGCTCAGATACTATAAGCCTAATCCCGTTCTTATCGGTCCTGTGGGTGTAGGAAAAAGGTCTATCGTTTTGTTCCTTGCCGGTATGCTCGCGGCGCAGGACTCTTCCTTGCCAAAGGATATTTTAAGCAAGAAAATCGTAGGGATAAATCAAGAGCAAATCATCGCCGACACCAAAAACGCCGAGGATTACGCCGAGCGACTTAAAGACACAATCAATTATATCGCAAGCAATAAAGATTTTATTTTGTATCTTCCCGACACCTCCTTAATCGCAAAGGCGAGCGGGACGGAAACGGGTGTGCCTATTGCGCAATTTTTGAAGCTTAAAATTATAAGCGGAGATATAAAGGCGGTTATTGCGGCGGATATTTCCAACTTTAGGATTAACATTGAAAGTGACACCGAGTTTTTGCGCCATATTCAGACTTTCTATATCGAGGAGCCGACGGCAAAACAGGCGCTTAATATGCTTTCTTCAGCAAAGGCCAAACTGGAAGAAAAGCATAAAGTCACGATCTCCGAGGAGATGCTGGATACGGTGGTGCAGCTTGCCGATCGCTATGTGAAGCAGAGAATGTTCCCCGAGAAGGCTTTTGACTTGTTGGACGAGTCTTGCACCGTTGCTTTATCGCGCGGGAAAACCGAGGTTACTTATTCCGAAATTGCCGGCACGATTTCTTTGTGGACGGGGATTCCCGTTGACAAGGTCGATGCCGAGGAAAAGCAAAAGTTGTTGGACTTGGAAGCGTATCTTTCCAAACGAGTGGTCGGGCAAGCGCCCGCGGTACGCGTTATGGCGGCGGCCATTCGCCGCGCGAGGTCGGGTTTGCAAGATGTCGGGCGACCTATCGGCACTTTCTTCTTTATCGGTTCAACCGGTGTAGGTAAAACCGAGCTTGCCAAGGCTATCGCCGAGTTCCTTTTCCATGATGAGAAGGCCATGCTTCGTTTGGATATGTCCGAGTATATGGAAAAGCAAAGTATTAACCGTTTAATCGGTCCGCCGCCGGGGACTCCCGGATATGAAAACGGCGGTCTTTTAACCGAGGCGGTGCGGCTTCGTCCTTATCAAGTGGTTTTGTTTGATGAGCTTGAAAAAGCCAATCCGGACCTTATAACTTTATTGTTGCAAATCCTTGATGAAGGGCGGCTTACGGACTCGCGCGGGAATGCGGTGGATTTTCGTAATACCGTTGTGATTATGACTTCCAATGTGGCGGCAAATGTTCCCAGCTATAAGCGCGCCGAAGTGCTCAGCCAATACCTGCGTCCCGAACTTATCGCGCGTATTGACGAGATTGTTTCGTTCTCGCCCTTGACCTTGGAGCACTTTAAGGAAATCGTCAAAATACATGTGCGCAAGCTGTATCAAAAACTTAAGGACCTTAACATTAAGCTTGAGGTTACGGATGATGCCATTCAATGGATGGCTGAGGAGACTCAAGCCGCGAAAAACGGTGTGCGACAAATGCGGCGCCTTTTGCATCATAATATCGAGACGCCTTTATCAATGTTAATCTTGGCGGACAAGATTGATCCTAATCGCCTTATATATGTGAACGCGACCGAGGGAGGCAAGAAGCTGGAGCTTTCATACACCAAGAAGGAATTGCCGAAAGATACGGGCCCAGTTGATGAAGCCTATGTTCCGCCTCCTCCGGAAAAATATTCTCTTAAGGGAGATGAAAAGCCTGTCGAGGATGACTTCACTCATGATTAAAAAGCGCTTTTTGGTAAGGTATGTGACGGTAAGGGCAGCAGCGGTTCTTTCCTTGCTTTGTTTGTCTGCGTGTGCGGGGATAGAAGTGCCGGAAGATTTTCAATACAAAGAAGTCTATACCAAAAAGTTCACTCTTGCTTCGTGGCAGAAAATCACTAATCCCAAGGCTCCTTTCAAAATATATATTGAAGGGGACGGGTTCGCCTTTGATGCTTACGGGAGGCCGACGGCAAATCCTACTCCGCACGGCAAGATGATTAGAGAGGTTGCTTTCGCGGATCCTGCGCCTAATGTGGTTTACTTGGCGCGGCCTTGTCAGTTCGTCAAAGATGATCCGATGTGCGATGTGCGCTACTGGACTTCGGCAAGATTTGCTCCCGCTGTCATTGATTCTTCGTGCGAGGCGGTCGGGCTTATAGCGGGCAACAGTCCGGTCACTTTAGTCGGGTATTCCGGCGGGGGTATGGTGGCGGGGTTGCTATCCATAACTTGCCCTATAATTAACTTGCGCGAGGTGGTGACGGTGGCGGGAAATCTGGATCATGTTACTTGGACCAGAATGGAAAACCTTACGCCCCTTAACGAATCGATGAACCTTGCCGATTATAAGAAAAAGTTTGCAAATGTACCGCAACGTCACTATGTAGGGGCGAAAGACGATGTTGTTCCTTATGGTGTTACGATGGCGGTGGTGGGCGACAGGCGCAAGGTTAAGGTGGTCCCCGGTGCTTCGCATTACGATGGATTCCAAGGGATTTATCCCGAAATATGGAATTAGGGCGGCGGTGTCGTGCTACGGTTTTTGCGGCTTTTGGCGCATGGTGATAAGTGGGGGATTGACGAAGGGGACGGTTTGCGCTAAAAAGCACTTCCTTTAGTGCTGTCGGAATGTAGCTCAGTCTGGTAGAGCATCACGTTCGGGACGTGGGGGTCGCTGGTTCAAATCCCGTCATTCCGACCATAGAATAAAAAACCACCTTTAGGGTGGGTTTTTTATTATATAGATTGCGGAGCAATTGATTTTAACCAGCGAAGCGGTTCGACCGTAGCGTTATTCCGACCTCTGAACACAAAGCATCAGAAATGGTGTTGTTTTATTGCGTTAAAAGGAATAATTTTGTAAGACGAAAAAATCTGAAAGAAGAAAGGAAAAAAGTATGCATTATTCTGTTCAACCAAGTGAAATTGCCGGATTTGTTGCACTTTTGAATGCGGCTAATTTTTATGCTCAAGAACACGGCGAAAAAAGTAAATGGTTGGAACAACTTCCTGACCTGAAACAAACAGATTTTGAAAAGTTAGTTGATTTTGTTCGTGATGAGAATTTATCTGAAGAAACGAAAAAACTCCTTAGCGAAATGAGTTCCGTAGATGATTTGAAAGAATTCATTACCAAATCCCCTAATCCGAAAATAAAAGCGGATAAAATCAATGCCATGATTGATTCGGTTTATCCGGTTTATCAAAAATTTTATCAGGATAATGAAAAAATATTGCAAAATAAAGCTTCTCAAGTAAATGACTTCTTGAATAAAATAGCACTTGATCCATTAAAACAAGTAGAACACTTTTTTAATCCTGATTATCAGCCTAAAGAAGATAAAATTACTGTCTATATGTTCCCGACCTCTATAATTGGAGTTCGAGGAGAAAATTTTCATACTCAACAAGAAGATCAACAATGGATAGCTATCGGGATAGATACCTTGGACGGAACAAGGCCAATTGATATCGGAAGAATTTCTTCTACTATTTATCACGAAAAAGTGCATGGTCTATTTCATGATTCAAAAGCTATTAAAAAATTGTCAGAATACCTTAAAGGGGATAATAAAATCGTTCAAATACTAAAGGATTTTCCTGAACTTAAAAGAAATCCAAATGTATCGGATATTGAGGAAGCAGAAATGATGGTAGATGAGTCAATTACCAGTGCATTTCAAGAAATTATGGATGAAGATGTTCGCGGTGAGAAAAAAGAAATTTTATACTCAAACTACGTTATAAACAAAATGGCACATAAAACACTACCTTTGTTAAGAGATGCTTTAAAGAACGGTGAAACCTTCGGACCTGAATTTATGAAAAAATTTGAAAAAGAATTTGAGATGGCTTTCCCGGAAAAAGAAAAGGAAGTCGCGCCAAAACAAGAAAAAACTCAAAGGCTTCAAAATCCTTTGTGGCTATTGTATAAGAACAAACAGCAATAAATATAGGTTATAGAATAGTTCGGGTGATTTCGACCATTTATAAGATATAACGGATTATGGTAGAAAAAAGTAACGCAGCAGTTTTGTGGACCGGGTTAAAGTATTTTCTTTAATACTGATATCTTGAGCCGAAGCTTTGACCAATTCATTACATAATACGCTGTTGATTACGGGAACTTATTGCTTTTGCGAGCGTTTCCTTATCAAAATGAACTAAAGCATACTCAAATTCTTCATCGTTCATAGAACGTCCATTATCAGCAATAAGCAAATCTTGTTTAATCTCGGGGTGCTTTGCCACTATTTCTTTTAAATGTGGGCGCAAATGCTTCATGCAAGTTCTGTAAGTATAAAGTTTATATTCAGAATCTTTTCCTTGAACGGCTACATCAAAAACCAGCTCGGCCAAATCCGGATTTGCTTCGACGATGCCACTTAAAACGAAGTAGGCGTGTCTTAAAGAAAGTCCATCATTCTTATCCGATTGTGCGGTAGTTTTAAAGGTATCAAGAACCTGCTTGGCTAATGCCGGAACGGTTATGACGATGTCACCTAAGGCTTCGTAGGCCCAACTTAAAGAACTCCAATTATTCTTATCCAATTGCAAGGCAGCGGTAATTGTGGCAAAGGCCTGTTTGGTCAGTGTCGGATTTGCCTTAGCGATTTCTCCTAACGTAGAGTAGGCTCCAGATAAAGGATATTCCTCATTCTTATCCAATTGCAGGGCAATGTTGAACATATCAAAGACCTGTTCGGCTAAGGTTGGGTTGGCCCTGACGATGTCACCTAAAGCAAAGTAGGGGACCCCTGAGGAATTCCGATCATTTTTATCCGATTGTAGGGTAGCCTTAAATGTATCAAGAACCTGTTTGACTAAAGTCGGGTCAGCTACGATGATGTTGCCTAAAGTATAGTAGGCTCCGCGTAAAGAAGACCCCTCATTTTTATCTGATTGTAAGGCAATGTTAACCGTGGTAAAGACCTGTTCGGCTAAGGTTGGGTTGGCCATAACGATGTCACCTAAAGTATAGTAGGCTGTTCTTAAAGAGGGTTCATTGTTCCTATCCGATTGTAAGGTAGTTTTAAAAGTATCAAGAACCTGCTTGGTTAATGTTGGGTCTACTTTGGCGATTTCACTTAAAACAATGCAAGCACTATGTAAAGAATTTCCATTATTTTTGTCCGATTGCAGGGCAGTATTAAACGCATCAAAGACTTGTTCGGCCAAAGCCGGATTTGCTTCGGCGGTTTGACCTAAGGCACAGTAGGCTCCTATTAAAGTATCTTCATCATTTTTATCCGATTGCAGGGCGATTTTGAATGCATCAAAAGCCTGCTCGACTAAGGTCGGATCTGCTCTGACGATGTCACGTAAATAATGGTAGGCTTCTTCCAAAAAATTTTGGTCATATTCATTCGATTGTAAGGCAGTATTAAAAGCACCAAGAATCTGCTCGGCCAATGCCGGATTCGCTTCGATAATGTCACTTAAACTTTCGTAGGCAATTCTTAATGAATCTCCACTGTTTCTATCCGATTGCACAGCGGTTTCAAATGTATCAAGCACCTGCTCGACTAAGGTCGGATCTGCTTCGACGATGTCACTTAAATAATGGTAGGCTATTATTAAAGAAAGTTCACTATTTTTATCCGATTGTATAGCTGTTTTAAATGTACCAAAGACTTGGTCTGCCAGTTCCGGATTTTCCTTAGCAATGTTATGTAAAGTATGATAGGCTTTTTCTAGAGAAATTCCATTACCCTTATCCGATTGTAATTGTGTGGCGATTTCTTTTAATTTTGCTTCGGCTTCAGACATGGTAAACTCCTTATGAAAATAAAAAATAATACAACCTTGTGTGGTCGTGAGCTTACTTCAATTTTTTCGTCTAGTCAACTTTTTTGTTGATGTTAATCAAAATGCAGCCGAAGATTATGAGAGCCCCGCCGATGAATTGGTCTGCGGAAAAGGGTTGCTCAAGAAAAATGAATACCATCAGCGCGACTAAAAGCGGAGAAAAATAATCCAGTATGCTGGTCTTTAAAGCGCCTAATTTTTCTACGGCGGCATTCCAGCAAAGATAGGCTATAAGCGCGACACAGGTGCCTACATAAATAAGTGTCAGTATTTCTTTGGCGGTGAAATATAAAATGTGCGGGTGGATTATTTCAAAAATTATAAACAGCGGCAAAAGCAAAAGGCTGCCTACTCCCGCTATCATGGCCAGAAAAACATCGGGGCTTAAGTCCTTGTCCTTTTTGTATTGCAGGAAAGTGTAAACCGAAAAAGCAAAAGTCGCGATTAAAATGAAAATATCTCCCGCATTAAATTGCAGTTCGGTAAGTACCGCCAAGTCGCCTTTGGTGATGATGTAAAGCACTCCGAAAAGCGCGATTAAAATCCCCAAGGACTGCAAGTTGGTTATGACTTTCTTTAGAAAAACAAAGTTTAAAATAACAATGAAAAGAGGTATCGCCGTGCCTATCAAAGCCATGTTGAGAGCGCTGGTCGTATGCCCTGATGTATAAAAGCAAAGATTATCAAAAACCGGAACGGCAAACGCCAATGCCAAAATCAGTTTCCATTGTCTCTTTATGATGCTCCATTCCTTTTTTATCTTTTTAAAAGTGAAAATGAATAAAAATAAAAAGGCAATAAACCAACGGAAAAAAGCAAACTCAACGGGGCTGATGTTGTCCGACATTTCGGTCGCTATTAAAGGGTTAACCGCCCATATGAACATAGCGATAAAGGCAAGAATAACTCCGTAAATAAGGTCTTTGTGTTTGCTGAAAAAAGGTTTCATTTCTGTTTGCTCTTTCTAAAGGAAAAATTGCGGTGAAGAATATAAGTGAGTATGGTCGAGATGCAAAGATACAGCCCTTGGGAAAGTATGGGGCCAAGCATCATAACAATTACTAAAAAGTTCAAAATTGCCGCGTTTACAAAAAACATTTGAATGTAAACAAGCCATGTTTTTAAAAACTCTTTGCCAAGATTGCCACGGCTTTGGAAAACATAATAACGCATAGTTAAAAAAGATACATTTACCGTGATAAGATACTGTGTAATCAAGGCCGCATTATAATTTATCCCGATGATGTGATATATGAAAATAAAGACAAGATAGGCCACTACGGTGTTAAATCCGCCCACTAAAACAAAGCGGATTTTCTCACCGATTTTAAACCATATGTCCTCTATCTTTTTGTAAAGGTTAAGCATTAAAAAGCGACTTATCCATGGCAGTTTCATATTCCATTTTGCGATTGGGCGACAAAATGTTCCTATCAATTACTCCGGTGTTCATGTCGAACTCGGGCATGTTCGGGTGAATCATAACTTCCGCCTCGGCGTATTTGGAAGGGATACGCAAGCCGCGAAGCCTTGTTTTGCTGATCTTGCCGGTGAATAAAACCGAGTAAAAATAGGTCTTGGTCGGGTAGTTTATGAAAAGGCTCAAGAACTTTAAAAGCAGGAACTTTATTAAGCCTCCGTCCCAAAGATAACTCATCGAACTGTTGTGCGAAAAGGTGTTGAAAAAGCGCTCGTTCGTGACGCGAATGCGAGGAATGTTATACTGCTCGGCTATCTTTTTCATTACCGAGAAAATCGCCGGTATCATGTGAATATGGCGGTGTGAGTCGATGTGGTCAATCACGACGCCTTTATCGCGGAGCTTGTCCATCTGGGCAATCGTTTCTATTTCAATTTGCGACTGCAATTCTTTTTTGTGAAAAATAGAAATGAGAAAGAGCCTGATAAAGCCGCCGCGGAACTTGCCGAAAGTGTCCGTTAAGTAAGGCACATCTTCCGCATCGTTGATGGAATGCCCTATCATGATGTTAAGGTGCAAGCCTGTCTTTACATCAGGGTATGCCGTGGCAATGTTAATCGCGTCAATCGAGTGAGTGAGGTTGGTGATGACGCTTATGCTGCGAAGGGCACCGTTCGCGATGGCGTTCGTAACCGCGCGATTAACTCCGTTACTGATGCCGACATCGTCAGCGTTTAGAAAGATTCTTTTATTTGGTTTTAGCATTTTTGGTACTCCTTGTTAAAAATTCGGCAAAGTAAAGCGGGCGTTTTTTGACTTCCATGTGTATCTTGCCAATGTATTCGCCGACTATGCCGAGGACAATAAGTTCGACCGCGCCGATAAAGGTGACGGCGGTCATAATCGTAGCATATCCCGAAGATGGCTTGTTCAAAATGAAATGCTCGGCGATGACATAAATCATAAGACCCGCCGCAAAAAGCGCGGTAAGCACGCCAAGATAAATGGAAAGGCGCAGCGGCTTTACCGAAAACTCGGTGATGCTGTTAATCGCCAGCGCAACGCTTTTGCGTAAGTTGTATTTTGAAGTGCCGGTGTGCCGCTTCGGGGCGACAAAAGACAGCGTGCAAAGATTTTTTTGCGGAACTGCCCAGCTTAAAAGTCCGCGAAAAACCCTGTCCCTTTCGCTAAAGTTTTTAAGGAAGCTGATATACTTTTTATCCACAAGGCGAAAGTCCGGATTCTTTTCCGGAATCTCGGTCTCGGAGATGAGATTCAGAAACTTGAAAAAGATTTTCGACAGAATTTTATAGGTTCTTGAAGCACCGAGATTATCCACCCTTTTGGTCAAGATAATGTCATCGCCTTTTTGCCACTTCGCCACCATTTCGGGAATGAGCGAGGGCGGGTGTTGAAGGTCGGCATCCATGAAAACAACCGCGTCGGATTTGGCATAGTCCATGCCTGCGGTCATGGCAATTTCGTGCCCGAAGTTACGCTTTAAGTTCACGATTTTGACGGCAGGGTCTTTCTTTTGCAACTTTAAACATTCGGCAAGAGTCGCGTCGGTCGAGCCGTCATTCACAAAAATCAGTTCGACTTTCTTTAAGGGAAGGGATTTTATTTCCTTTTTAAGGCTCTTATATAGGGGCGCAATGTTGCCTTGTTCATTAAAGGCAGAAATTACTATGCTTAAAGATTGCTTCGTCATCGCTAGGGTTCCTTTGAAGGTAATATCATAAAGTAGTATATATCCCTTTTCTCGGTTTTGCCAAAGGGACTTTTCATTTTTATTTCAAGCATTGAAAGCGGGGTCGTTTCATACTTGCTTTTAAGCGCGTGATAGGAGCCCTTTCCTTCGGAAATTATCAGGACTCCGCTGGTTAAAAAGTCGGCCTCTCTGACCCAGGGGTTGTGCGGATTTTTGATGTCCAAGATTACTGTCGGGCGGTCGCGGTCGTAAAGCGACATGTTCGCCGCGTACCAAATATCGCCCGCGACATAGTAAAGTTTTTGGTCGTTACCGATAGCAGAGTGGAGTAGGGCGGCAAATGCTTTCGCGTCCAAGTTTTGCTTTTCGCCGCCGGCACAGGTGTAGATTGCTCCCGCGGCCAGCAGGAATAAAAACATCAGAGCATAGGCGCCTTTTAAAAGATTCCTAAAAGTGGTTTTACCGAGCGCAAAGGGAAAAAATACAAACAGCCCTATGGTCAGCAGGTAAAGGAGCGGGGTGCCCCACATGCTTTTTAAATATACTCCCGTGAAAAGCGCGATAGCGGCGAAGATTAACAGCGGTGCAAGCCCGAGGCAGAGGATAAAAAGCCTGTCGTCTTTGGATACTTGCGGGGTGGTACTTTTCCGGTTTTTATAAAATGCGGCAAAGTAAAGAAGGATTGCTCCCAGCCCTGCCAAGACTTGCGCCGAAAGGAACTTTACGGGGTGCCAAAGGTGCGAAAGGTAGCCTAAAGACGAAGGCTTCCCCGTGCGGTGGGCGAAATAATCAAGCACGAAAAAGTCGTAATTATAAAGCCAGATAACATGCGGCGAGATGATAATCAGGGCGGTGATGATGCTTAAGTAAAAGCCCAAAGTTTTAAAAGCTTTTCTACCAAGGGGAGAAGCAAGCATATATAAGCCCGCGCCCATAATCAGCACGCCGCAGGTGTATTTCGTAAGCAGGTTGAGTGCGGTGAAAACGCCGAATAAAATCCATGATGAAAGGGTGCCTTCATGCGTAGCTTTATAAAAGTAAAAAGTGAGCATCGGCCAAAGGGCAAGGGACACTATGTTGACATTATACTCGGCGGAGGTGAAGCCGTAATAAATCACGCCTTCAAGCAATATCACGCAAAGGAAGCTTTTTTCCGCACTTAAAAACAGGCGGGCAAGGCGGAAAATGTAAACAAAGCCGAGCAAGATAAATACTTGGCTTAAAAGGTAAATGCTGATTGCCTTTTGTCCGAAAAGCCAAAAGAAAAAAGCCGCGGGAAAGCCGGAAAGCGGCGGGTGCTTTTGCGTGCCAAAGTCGCAGATTTGCCCCCATATGATAGCCTCAACGCTGTCCATGGGAATGCTTTGGCGAAGCAGCGGAAGAAGCGTCCAAAGGGCAAAATGCACCAGCAAAAACAGGCAAAAGCTTTGGCTCTCTTTGCTTTTAAAGGGGGATTCTCTGATAAGATTCATACTCTTTGTCGCTCGCTTTTAAGGGGTTAAAACTTGTGCCCTAACGATAGCCGATAACTGAAAAGCGGGCAAGATTATACTTGATAAAATGCTGATTACGAATTAGGAATCAAAGGCAAGAAAAGGGAGCGTGAGATGAGAAGATTACTTTTGTTGCTGTTTGTCGCCTTTTTGGTTGTTCCTTATAGTGCTAAAGCCGATGTCGCGGAACTTATAAGTGAGGGCAAAATATCCGCAATCAAAAACATAAATGAAAAGGATGCGAACGGGTGGACGCCTTTGATGCTGGCGGTGTATCAGAATGCTCCCGCGAAAATCGTTAAAGACATTATTAAAAGGGGTGCGAGAGTCGGGGATAAGGAAATTAAAGGCTGGTCGGCGTTAATGCTGGCGGCGCGCTACAATACCAATCCCGATGTCATTACCGTTTTGACGAAGGCGGGCGCCGATATTAATGATAAAGACAAAACCGGCGCAACCGTTCTTATGATTGCTTTGGAGCACAATAAAAATCCCGAAGTGGCGGCGGCTTTGGTTAAGGCAGGTGCCGATGTTAACGCCAAGCGGTTTAACGGCGGGACGCCTCTTATAACCGCGATTAAGCATTCCAAAAATCCCGAGCTCGCGGCTATGCTTATAAGGCACGGGGCAAAGGTTAACGAGGCGGACAGTATGGGGCAAACGCCTTTAAGCGTGGCGGTCGAGGAAAACGATAATCCCCTGGTGACGGAGCTTTTGCTTGCGCGCGGGGCTGATGTTAATTTTTCTCCCGAAGGCGGCTATCCCCCCATATTCGGAGCGGCAATGAAAGCTAAGCGCCCCGAGATTATAAATATGCTGGTGCAAAGCGGTGCTGATATTAAGAAAGTCGCACAGAACGGTATGACGGTTTTAGATGCTGCAGCGGCGACTAACCCCAATCCCTATGTCATAAATGCGCTTATCAAAAGCGGGCTTAAGGCCGATGGTGAAGGTCGGAAAGGTGCCTATTTGCCTTTGGTCTTGGCGGCGGAGAGGAATGAAAATCCCGAAGTGATAAAAGTGCTTTTGGCAGCGGGTGCTAATCCCAATAAGGCAAACAGCGCTCTTGTTACGCCTATGATTGCAGCGGCGGGGAATAAGGAAGTCGGGGTGGTGCGTGCCTTGATAAAAGCGGGAGCAAATGCAAATTATCGCGCGCTTAAAGGTGTGACGCCTTTGATATTTGCGGCGGAGAAAAATCCTAATCCCGAGGTGATAAAAGCCCTTATAAACGCAGGGTCCAATGTTAATGATAAAGATGAGTCAGGCGTTACGCCGCTTTTGGCCGCCGCGGCTAATAATCCCAGTGTTGATGTGTTAAGGACGCTAATCGTAAACGGTGCGGATATGGACGATCGCGATGATAATCTACTCACGCCCTTAATGGTGGCGGCGGGGCAGAACAGCAATCCCGAAATAATCAAGGTTTTGATGCTGGAAGGGGCTGATGCTAACGCCAAAGACATAAAGGGAAGAACGCCTTTGATGTATGCCGCGACCAAAAATCAAAATCCCGCGATTATAGATATTTTAATCAGAAGCGGGGCGAGGGTTGATGCCGAGGCGGAGAAGGGCGTTACTCCTTTGATGTATGCAGCGACGCAAAATCCCAGCGCCGAAGTTATAAAAGAGCTTATCAAAAACGGTGCCGATGTTAATGCAAAAGGACCTATGGGAATGACGATTTTAATGCTTGCCGTTATGCAGAATCCCAGTGTGCCGGCCATAAATGCGCTTATTGAGGCAGGGGCTGATGTAAATGCCAAAGGTCCGCAGGGGACTACTCCGCTTATGTGTGCGGTGATAAAAACCGGCAATCCCAAAATTGTTGAGCTGCTAATTGCCAAGGGCGCGGATATAAAAGCAGTGAGCGCGGCAGGTGAGACTATTCCCGACCTTGCCGGTAAAAATCCCAGGCTCTACGGAACGCCCGCGTATAAAATGCTATTGAAATAAGAATGTGCGAGGGCGATATTTTGTTTGCGTCTTTTGCACAAGAGTAATAACCTTAGCGAGTAAAGTTTTGCGACCGGATTTGGGTTTAATTTTTTAGGGAGAAAAATATGAATAAAGAAGCGCAAAAAAAAGAGGAACCTTGCGATAGAAAAGTTAAGCTTTCGTGGCAAAGGTTTTTGTTGCCGAATATCCATATGGACGGGTGGAAGTTCGTGGGAATCGCCTCGGGTATCGCCTTTGTGCTGTGTTTCTTTTCCGATGTGCTCGGCTTTATGGGACTTTTGGCGGCCGTGTTCGTGTATTTCTTCTTTCGTGATCCCGAAAGAGTTACGCCCGTCGGGGATAGCCTTATTGTTGCTCCTGCCGATGGGACGGTTAACAGCATTGTAAAAATCGTGCCTCCTGCCGAAATGGATATAGGAAAAGAGCCTGTTTACAGAATCAGCATTTTCCTTTCGCTTTTTAATGTGCATATAAATCGCGTGCCGGCGACGGGAAAAATTACCAAACAGGTCTATGTCGCAGGTAAGTTCCTTAATGCTTCTTTGGATAAGGCAAGCGCCGAAAACGAACGTAACCTTGTGTCAATGAAGACTACTTACGGAAATAATAATCTCGGCTTTGTGCAAATCGCCGGACTTATCGCAAGGAGAATCCTTGGCGATTTAACGGTGGGGCAAGATGTCAAAAGCGGGCAGAAGTTCGGCCTTATGCGCTTCGGCAGCCGAATGGATGTCTATTTGCCCGAAGGGGTGGAGCCCATGGTTGATTGTGGGCAGGAAACTATCGGCGGTGAAACCGTAATCGCTGATATGAGTGTGAAAATCGGACGTAAAGGAGTTGTTCGTTAATGGTAAGAAAAAGAAAAACTATGCCCAAAGTTTCCAGCGTTGTGGAAGCTTCAATAAGTGCGAAAGATAAGATAAAGGGCTTTTTGTCGTTTACGACCATGATACCTAATCTGGTCACTTTGTTGGCGCTTTCGTGCGGCGTGTCCGCAATGCGCTGGGCAGTAATGGGGAAGTGGGACTTTGCCGCTTTGTTCATCATATTGGCGGCGGTGTTCGACGGGCTTGACGGGCGCATTGCAAGAATGCTTGACGCTACTTCCAAGTTCGGGGCCGAGCTTGATTCTCTTTCCGATTTTGTCAGCTTCGGTGTGGCGCCCGCGTTCGTTATGTATATGTGGTCGCTGTCCGTATTTCCTAAAATAGGCTGGATGTTGGCGCTTTTACTGTCGATTTGCTGTGCGCTCAGATTGGCTCGCTTTAATACGATGTTAGAGGAAGAGCCGAGGGCGCACTACTGGGATTACTTCTTTGTAGGACTGCCCGCACCGGGTGGTGCTATGGTCGCAATCGCGCCTTTGATGCTGTATCTTGATACCGGAAACGACTTTTTCAATACTCCGTGGCTCGTGGGAATGTTCGTCTTTGTTGCGGCGGTTCTTATGGCGAGCAGAGTGCCGACAATATGCGTGAAGAAAGTTAAAATCAGAGCAAAAGATGCGCCGTTCTTTTTGGTCTTGGTAGCCGTTTACTTGGGCTTCTTGCTCACGCAATTCTGGCTGGTCATGAGCGTTACGACAATCGTCTATCTGGCCATCGTTCCTTTCGGCTTGCTTTTGTTTTACAAGATGAAAAAGAAGTATGAGGAATAGCGATTCATTCGCTTATTTTCCTTATCTTTTGGCCTTCTTACAAGCGGGGAAAAATGGAAAGAAGATACACTAAATCGCATAGTTGGATTGAGGTAGATGGCGATGTTGCCACGGTCGGTATTACCGACTATGCCCAAAGTGAGCTTGGCGATGTCGCTTTTGTAGAGCTACCCGTTGTCGGTGGGGCGCTTAACAAGGGAGAGCGGTTTGCAGTCGTCGAGTCGGTCAAGACTGCGAGCGAGGTGTATGCTCCGCTATCGGGGACGGTAGTGGGGCTTAATGCCGATTTGGAAAAGACCCCAAGCCTCGTTAATACCGACGCCGAGGGCAAGGGCTGGTTCATCAAGATGACTTCTGCCGATTTCGGGGAGCTCGCTTCTTTCATGAGCAAAGACGAGTATGAAGCCTATTTAAAAGGCGTGTAGTAGTAAAAGGCGTGTAGGTAGCAGTTAACTTCCGTTGGCTTTGGCTTAAATGTTGCGTATGTCCGCAAGGCGGAGGCGCTTGCACAAAGACGGAATAAGCGCCCTTGCGATATCCGGGTGTTCGTTTATCAGGTTGTAAAGGTCGTCTTTGGTAAGGCGGAACATTAGCGTGTCGTCAATTGCCGAGATGGTAAGGTCAATGGGCGCGGGATCAAAGGCGTAAACTTCGCCGAAGGTGCCGCCTTTTCTTATGTCCTTTATGGTCTTACCTTCTTTGGAAAAACGCACTGCGCCTTGGACCACGATGTAAAGCGAGTCTAAAACCTCGCCCGCCTTTACAATGTCCGAACCCAAAATCGCCGTCACATCACTGCTTTGCTCAACAATGTCGCTAAGCACCGATTCGGGTATGTTCTCAAACAGAGGAACGGTCTTTAGGAATAAAACTTTTTCAAATGTAAGGCGCATATCTTTTTCTCCTTAAAATTAATCCAGAATAAAACGCGCAAGTCCGGCTACACTTTTGCAATCGTCCTTTAGGTAGTCCTTGGCAAGTTCTTTCATGCGGGCACTTCCGAGCGTGCGGCTCAATGCCCAAAGCGCAGTCTCTTTAACCAGGCAGCTTTTGGTTTCCATAGCGCCGAGCAGTGTCGCTTCCAGATTCAAGTTCTTGGAATTGCCGACAAGGTAAAGCGCGGCGGCCTCGGTCCATTCGTGCAGGTTTGTCGGCGCGAAAGTGATAATGTCGGCAAGCCTTTGCTCAAAAGGTAAAGAGGGAAGCTTTTCCAGCTTAGGTGTGGCATTTAAGCCGAGTTTAGCCGATAAGTCGTCGCTGGCTTCCAAAATGATTTTTAACAGGCGGATAATCTCATGGCTTTGTTTCTCCTCGCTGGAAAGGGCGGTGGTCAGAATGCCGAGCGCGTCCTTTTGCTCGCTGCTTGGTTTTATCTTGGCGGGAGAAAGATCTTTGATACAGACGGAAAGCCAGTGGTTACGCTCCTGTTCCAGTTTGAGCGCGGTCTTAAATATCTCAATATTAAGAGGGCGGAAAAGGAAGTCTTTGGACGATAAAAGCGTAAGTATTTGTAAGCGGTTTTTGGGCGAGGTGTTGTTCAGCATCTCGGACAAAATGGTCGCGGCAGCGTTACCGCCAATCCTGCCGATGAGGTTGATAAGACGCGGCTCCAAAAATGACATTTTCTCATCTTTAAGCGCAGCGGAAAGATAAGGCAGGGCCTTTTGTCCCAGCCCTAAAATGCCTTCGGCGGCGTCCTCGCGAAGTTCGGGAGTGGCAAGCGCGGCAACCATCTTGTCGGCGAGTTTCGTGCTGCCGATTTTCCCCGCAGCTATAATGGCGGCCTGTCTTACCTCAATGTTGCGGTCGTTCAAAAGCGGGATAAGCGGGCGGCAGTAGGCGCTGAGGCGCGCCGAACCCAATATGCCGGCGACTTTTATCTTTCCTTTTTTGCTTCCTTGGGACAAAAGACGGTTGATGCTGCTGGCGCCGATAAATGTTCCCTCCGTGCCGCTTTTTAACAGCCCGATTGTGGCGCCGTCTATCAGATCAGGCACCTTTAAATAGGCGGTTACTTTCTTGAAAGTCGGCTCGCCGCCGATGACGCAATAAGTGCGCAGGGCGCGGTTTTTCACTTCCAACGAGTGGTCGGAGCTTACCATCTTTAACAGTATGGGCAGAGCCAGTGTGGAGCGCATGGCCTCGAGTCTGGATATTGCAAAAAGGCGAACGCGTGCCGACGGGTGGTTGAGCGCGTAGATAAATGTGCCTTCAATGTCGGCACCTTGGGAAACTTCTATCGCGCGAAGATAATATATCGTGCTTTCAACATCTTGGTTCATTATTTCTTTGCCGATGGCTTCCTTTAAAGCGGCGTCTTCCAAGAACAAAGTGCCTCCCCACCAGTAGCGGTTGCTTAGCGAATTAAAGGCAACCTTTGTATAAAGGCGGTAAGAAATATAGGCGGAAAGCACGATGCCTAATGCAACTATAAGCAAGATTGCGGTGAGCTCGTTTGTCTCATGGTGCGCTTCCAGCCACAAAAGCAGTAAGCCGGCAAGAAAGATGCTCAAAGGTTCAACAATAATGCGGCGCACCGCCGAAAGGTGCCTACCTAGGCTGGGCAGGAGCGGAACGGCAAAAAACTTCGCCGTGGGCGTCATTATCATCTTGTAGAAAATGTTCTTGCCCATGCGCGAGAAGGTCAAAAGCCAAAGCGAGCCGATAAGGCAACCTGCGGCCGCCATAAAGAAAAAGAACGGCAGCGTCAGTGCGGTGAACTTTAGCCCCCTCAGCCACTTATACTGGCGGAAAGCGGCGATGGTGATGAACAGTAACATGCCCACAAAAACATGATATAAGGCGAAAAATGCCGTCATATCCGCAAGCCATGCACCGCAGTAGGCGTAAACGCTTTTGTAAAAGACATATTCTATCAAATAGCCGCCCATGACGAACAATGCCATCATAAGGAAGAAGGTGAAAACCAGCCAAAGTTGCAGGGGCGAGTTCTTTATTCCTTCAACCGTGTGAGTTGAGGATTCTCCTTTGTTCCTGTCCATTTTCTGCGCCAGTGAGTAAAGCATCGAACCGGCAATTAAAAGCAGCACCGAGCTTATAAATACAAGGCTTATCGGGGTTATAAAGTAAACCAATATCGTGACGGCAAGTCCGCTGGTCACCAGCGCTACCGCTTCGGTGAATAAAATGGCGGCAAAACGCCACGAGCGCCAGTCGTATTGGCAGAACTTTAACGCTATTAACAGGAAGGTGATTTCGCTTAGCAAAACGCAAACGCTTTTCCAAATCATAAGTCCCCAGGTCGCAAAGACCGTGTAACCGCTGATATACAAAAGATACAGCAGAAAAGTTATCGCGGCTAAGCCCATTATGGTTATGCCCGCGGCAATGTTGGGCAGCTTTTTTATGCGGATAAAGTGAACTGCCGCGAAAATCGTGAACAGTCCCGTAAGCATAAAAACATAAGGCAGGCCTTCGGACGAAAACTCGTAAAGGAACAAGGACGAGCCCGCGGTCTCCAGCATAAGCGCGGCGACGCGGCGAATTAAATCGCAAGAAAATAAAAGCGCTAACAACTTCGCTTCATTAATGTCTAATGAAAGGAAATCTTTTAAGGTTTTGTTGCCGTCGGTGTGTAACACTTTGCCCCTCTCCTACTTTAACCCAACCAGAATATCAGCATAATCCTTTGCGATAAAGGGAAAAATATCATCAATTCCTTCGCCCGCTGTTATATAGTTTACAGGTATTTTGAAGGTTCTAGCAAGAGATACTATCATTCCGCCCTTTGCCGTGCCGTCAAGTTTGGTCAAAATTATGCCGTTTAAGTCCAAAATATTTTTGAAAGCATCGACTTGGGAAAGGGCGTTTTGCCCTATGCCCGCATCTAAAACCAGCAATCTTGCATGAGGAGCGGACGAGTCGATTTTCTTTATCACTTTGATGATTTTTCCCAATTCAGCCATCAAGTCAGCTTTGTTTTGCAGGCGTCCTGCCGTGTCTATAAGCAAAACATCATCACCGTTTTTCTTGCTTTGCAAAAAGGCGTCGTAGATGAGGCTGGCGGCGTCCGCGCCCGATTTTCCCGCAAATACCGGTACCGCTACTTTTCGTCCCCATTCTTGCAGCTGTTCGATTGCGGCGGCGCGGAAAGTGTCGCCCGCGACTAAGGAGACTTGCAGTCCTTTTGCTTTGAACAGGGCGGCAAGTTTGCCGATGGAAGTGGTCTTGCCCGAGCCGTTCACGCCCGCCATTAAAATGACGAAAGGTTTTTTCGCGGGATCAAGTTCCAAAGGCTTTGCAACTTCGCTTAACGCGTCCGCTATCCTTGCGCTTAAAAATTGTTTTACTTCGGTGATGGTGACGGACTTGCCGAACTTTTCTTTGCGAAGGTCGGCGATGATTTGATGCGTGGTGGTAACGCCCGTGTCCGCCATCAACAAAGTTTCTTCAAGCTCTTCCAAGGCAGTATCGTCAAGCTTGCGGTCGGTAAAGGCGTGGGCGAGGTTGTTTGCTATGTTGGCAGAGGTCTTGTTTAAGCCGCTTTTTAATTTTTCCAAAAATCCAAACATCAGTCTATCACTTCTCCCAATAATTCTTTGCCTTTGTGTCCGACTATTTTTACTCTCACCATCTCACCCGCTTTATGAGGGGTCAAAAGATTCACATGAATATAGTGTTCACTTATACCACGATTTTCACTTTCCAGCAAAACAGTTTCGGTCGAGCCTTTTAAAGATTTAAAATAGGCGGTGAGCATGCGGGAGTTTAAATCGCGCAACCTCTTTGCCCTTTCTTTGCGGATTTCGGGCCTTACGGGCGGCATTTTGGCGGCGGGGGTGCCTTCGCGCTCGGAAAAGGGGAATACATGTGTGAGCAAAATCGGCACTTCCTCTACCAGCGTTAGAGTGTTCGCAAACATCGTTTCCGTTTCGGTGGGAAAGCCTGCGATAAAGTCCGCGCCGAAGATAATGTCGGGACGCACCGCCTTTAGCTTGCGGCAAAGGGCGAGAGTGTCAGCCCGGGAATGCCTTCTGCCCATACGCTTCAAGATTAAATCATCTCCCGATTGCAGGGAAAAATGAAGATGCGGCATCAGCCTTTTTTCGCTTGCCATAAGTGCGACAAAATCATCATCAAGAGCGGCAATGTCCAGTGAGCTGAAGCGCAGGCGGGCTATGGCGGGGAAAGAGCTAAGGAGTAATGCGGCAAGTGAAGTAAGGTTGCCGTATTCCGGTTTATCTTTGCCATAGTCGGCGATGTTGACGCCCGTTAAAGTGAACTCGGTAAAGCCTGCTTTAATCAACTTTTCGGCTTCGGCAAGAACGCGGGACGGGGGGCATGAACGATTTTTGCCCCTTGCCTTGGTCACTATGCAAAAGGTGCAGGCGTTGTCGCAGCCTTGTTGGATTTGTAAAAAGGCGCGGTTTCGACCTTCAAAGCCGCCTATGAGTGCGGAGGAAAAAGGCTCTTCGGAAAGGGTGCTTAACGGGCCGACATTATACGCGGGGGCGGCTTTTTTGAAGTTCACGGCACTTAGTTTTTCAAGGTTGCCGAGGACGCGATCAACTTCGGGCATGGCGGCGTATTTTTCCGGAGCAATTTGGGCGGCGCAACCTGTCACAATGATAAAGGCATCAGGGTTCTCACGCCTTAACTTGCGAATGGTTTGGCGGCATTGCCTTTCCGCTTCGCCCGTTACCGCGCAGGTGTTCACGACAATCGCGTCAATATCCGAAGGCATTTGCTTTATAACTTCGGATTCATAGGTGTTGATGCGACAACCTAAAGTGACAACCTTTAAGCTCATTAAAAATCCTTTTTAAGTTTAAGAATAAAACTAGTATCTTTGCGAAGCGCGGCTGCGGCTGCGAGTGGTGCGGGAAGATGCTCCGTAAGAGCCTCTTGACGGCGTGTCAACCAGCCTTTCCTGATAAACTTTTTTCGCTTGGTTCATGGCGGCTTCAAGCTCGTCAGCCGAAAGCTCCGCTTCCAAGCGATCGCGAAGTTCCTTTGCCTCGGGGTAGCCGTCCATAACCGCAAGTTCCGCCCAACGATAGGCAAAGACATTGCTTTGCGGGACGATGGAGCCAACGGAATACATACGGGCAAGCTCATACTCTGCCGCACCGTAACTGCGGAAGGCCGCGCCGATCATACAATCAACCGCGTCAACCTGATCCTTTGCATCTTTGGAATCGCGCAAAGATACGGCTATTTGATAAAGCTCGGCGCCGTCTTTGATATCTTTGCACCTTTCGGATGAATAGCTGAAATAATCAACCGTCGTCGGGGCGGAGGATAAAGCCTCATTACTTTGGGCAAATGCCGGCGCGGATAAAATGCCGAAAACGAAAGACAGACAAAGGAATCTATTCATAAAAAATCTCCCTAGCGTAATAGTTTTGCTGGAACAAACTTTGAAAACAATTTAAACTGGCTTTTAGTTATGTGCAAGAGATAAGTATGAAAGCGGGAGTAAAAAATGCGTAAATCAAAGCTGCTTTTTATGGCTTTGTGTATGCTTTTAGGTCAAGGGGCGGTTTTAGCAGGAGAAGGCGCGGTGCGGGCGCAAACGCCGGTGCAAGTGCAAGAACAAAAGCAGGTGCAGGCGAGTCTTGTCGCGGAAAAGGACAGCGTCAGCGTGAGTCGGCCTTTTATGGTTGCGGTCAAGTTTGATATAGCGAAGGGCTGGCATACTTATTACAAAAATCCGGGCGAGACGGGTGAGGCTACTAAGATAGAGCTTTCTTTACCTTCAGGTTTTGTCGCGGGCGAGATTCTGTGGCAAGAGCCGAAGCTCTTTGATACGGTCGGCTTTACCGAATACGGCTATAGTGATGAAGTGTATCACTTTGTAAAAATTACTCCGCCGGAAGGTTTTAGCGGTGATGAGGTTAAAATGGTCGCACGGGTTCGCTGGCTTTCTTGCGGGTTCGGCGAGTGTGTGCCGGGGGAAGCAGGGCTGGAATTGACGGTGCCGGTCGGGGAAAACGGCGCTCCTGTGGCAGGGTTTGCCGAGGCTTTGCAAGAGGTGGAAGGTGGCGTCAGTAGCGGCGCTTTTTCAAGCCAAGGTGAGAGCGAGGAGCTGCTTTTCATTCTGCTACTTGCCTTTGGCGGAGGGCTTTTGCTTAACCTTATGCCGTGCGTTTTCCCCATAATCTCGCTTAAGATTTTCGGGCTTATGAAGGCGAGCGCAAAGACCGTGCGTAAGAATGCCCTTTTTTATACCGTGGGTGTTGTCGGGGCGTTTATGGCTGTGGCAGCCGTCTTGGTGGCGGTAAAAAGCGCGGGCGGATTGTTGGGGTGGGGATTCCAGTTGCAAAATCCCGCCTTTGTCCTGTTTATGATTTCCTTGCTTCTGGTCTTGGGAATGATGTTTTCGGGATTTATTACGGCGCCTTCTTTCATTAAAGGCTCAGGTGCGGGCGCGGGGAAAAACGGTGCGCTTATGTCGGGCGTGCTGGCGGTGCTGCTGGCGACGCCTTGCGTTGCGCCTTTTATGGGGACGGCGGTGGCGTATGGGCTTTTGGCAAGCTGGCAAGAGGCGATATTCGTGTTCTTTTTCATGGGCTTGGGAATGGCCTTCCCGATACTTGTCTTGGCTATTTTCAGAGGCTGGGTGCGGTTTATGCCAAAGTCGGGAAGGTGGATGAAAGTTGTGGAAGAAGTGCTGGCGATACCTTTGTATTTGTCGGCGGTGTGGCTTTTGTGGGTGCTGGAAAGGCAGACCGGTGCGGTGGGCTTTTCCATCGCCATCACCGTGCAGATTTTTATCATCATGGCAGCCCTCTTAAGAAGAAAAGCGATGTGGTATTTTGCCGCTGCGGCGCTTGTTCTTGCGCTTTTCGCGATTAAGGAGGACGCGCAAAAGTTCGGCGATGACTTTTGGCAGGCTTATTCCGAAAAAGCTCTAAAGGAAAACTTGGCGAGCGGAAAAGCAGTGTTTTTAAAGTTCTCTGCCGACTGGTGCCTCACTTGCCTTGTCAATGAAAAGTTGGTATTAGATAGTGCAAGCATTAGGGAGCTGCTTATCAAATATGGCGCTGTGCCTATGGAGGCTGATTGGACGGCTAGAGACGAGGGGATTTTAAAGGCTCTTAACAGTTACGGTAAAAACGGCGTGCCTTTGTATGTATTTTACAAAAAAGGGCAAAGTATTCCGATAATATTACCGCGCATAATTACAAAAACAGATGTGGAAAAAGCAGTAAAAGATGGGTAGTAAAAAAATAAAAGTATTTAAGTTTGTAAGTTATTCTTATGACGAAAAGTCGGGATTACTTTTGCTTAACTATAACGCCGGAGATTATGACTTTACCGAAAAGATTACTTTTTTAGGCAAGCGGCGCGAGCTTTCGCAAAGAGAGAAGACGGCGCTAAACAGAGTGTTCAGAGCCTTACATATTGCCGCGGGTGTCAGCTATTACAAAGCTTTCCTGTGCCCCGAAATGGAAGTGCTTACCAGTCCTTTGAGCTATAGCGAGGCGGTATTTTTTAAAGATTTTTATGTGAAGGGTTTATCCGAGTTTTCTTATCGTAACGATATTGAAATAAAACCTGATTTTAAAGCGGAAGGCGCGTATGTCGAGCCCGATGATGTGAAGCTGCCAAAAGGTGTTTTGGTGCCGGTGGGCGGCGGAAAAGATTCGATACTCGCCTTGGAAATGCTTAGGGAAAAAGGTATCTCGCCGATAATGTTTGCCGTAGGAGAACATAAAGCAATTAAAGATGTGATGAAGATTGCCGGCTTTTCCTCTTTGTCCGTAAAGCGAGAGCTGTCGCCTTTGCTGTTTGAACTTAACAAGCGCGAAAATACTTTTAACGGGCATGTGCCGGTAACGGGGATTTTGTCCTTTATCATGGTGGCGTCCGCGATTATTTACGGCTTTGATACCGTCGTGATGGCAATAGAGCGGTCGGCAAACACCGGCAATACTTTTAGAAACGGCGAAGAAGTCAATCATCAATGGAGCAAGTCGTTTGAGTTTGAAAACTTGTTTTCCAATTTTGTCAGGCAGAATCTGCTGCCGTCGTTTAATTACTTTTCAATTTTGCGCGAATATTCCGAGCTGGAAATTGCTAAAAGATTTTCCAAGTATAAGCAGTATTTGGGTGCATTTACCAGCTGTAACAGAGCTTTTAAAATTGATGAGACAAAGCGAGTGGACAGATGGTGTGGCGTTTGTGACAAGTGCCGTTTCGTGTTTTTGGCGCTGGCCCCGTTTATGGCTCGCGACGAACTGGTGCCGCTGTTCGGGCGCGATTTACTCGCCGAACCCGAGCAGGAAAGAGGGTATGAGGAGCTGTTGGGGCTTTCCGCTTTCCGTCCTTTCGAGTGCGTGGGCGAGATAGAGGAATCGGTTGCGGCGCTTACACTTTTGTCATCTTTGGATGAGTGGAAAACTGCCTATATCGTCAAGGAATTGATGCCTAAAGTCGTGGCAAAATACGGTGATTGTCAGGAGATTGTGCGCAAGGTTTTCACTCGCTCGCAAAAACATAACATTCCCAAAGAGTTCCAAGATGAACCTTTCTGATTACAAAAATAAAAAAGTCGCCGTGTGGGGCTATGGTGCCGAAGGTAAGGCAAATGAGGCCTTTTTAAAAAGCTTTGGTATTAGTCCCATCATTATTACCGAGGACGATGAAGGCGAAGTTTCGGATATGGATTTGGTGGTGAAGTCACCGGGTGTCAGCCTTTATAAACCGATTATAAAAGAGGCAAAAGCAAAGGGCGTGAAGTTTACCTCGGGGACGGAGCTTTTCTTGGAATATGTGGCAGGGCTTGATAAAAAGCCGATCCTCGTCGCGGTTACGGGAACAAAGGGGAAAAGCACCACTGCCGCGCTTTTGGCGCATGTCTTGAAGGGCGAAGGAAAGCGGGTTTTCCTTGGCGGCAATTTTGGTGAGCCTTTATTGTGTGCGGCTAAAGATTTAGCGCAGTATGATTTTGTGGTGGCGGAAGTTTCCAGCTATCAGGCTGCGGATTTGGAGCGCGGCTTTGATGTCGCTATCTTAACGAATCTTTACCCCGAGCATTTTAACTGGCACGGTTCTCACGAGCGCTATTTTAAAGATAAATGTAATGTAATTTTTAAAAGCTCGGTGAAAATCGTGAATAAAAAAGATGCGAAAACGGGCGAGATTTTTGCTAAAGAAAAAGTGGTTTTCTTTAATGATGAAAACTTGTGCGAAGCGGGGGATTTGTCTCTTAAAGGAGAGCATAATCTTTCAAATGCAAATGCGGTTTTGACTTGCTTAAAAGCGCTTTCGTTTGATGTGGAAAGAGCGAAAAAACATCTTGGAACTTTTGAGCCGCTTCCTCATCGCTTGCAGGAAGTGGGCGAAAGGGACGGGCTTATATTTATTGATGACAGTATTTCAACCACGCCCGAGACGGCAATTGCCGCTTTAAAGGTTTTTGGCGGGCGGGAGGTTACTTTGCTTGTGGGCGGGTTTGAGCGTCAGCAAAATTACACCGAACTTTGTAAATATATAAAAGAGCATAAGGTGCGCGCGGTTACTTTGCCTTCCACCGGTGCGCGGATATATAAGGAATTAACGGCGCTCGGGGCGATGGCGGCGGCAGCAAAAAATATGCGAGAGGCGGTTGAAATAGCCAAAGAAATAACCCCTGAGAAAGGGGTTGTCTTGCTTTCCCCCGCTGCTCCGAGTTATGATTTTTACAAGAACTTTGAAGAGCGGGGAAAAGTCTTTAAAAGTTGTATTTAATCTTAAACCTAAACTTTTATAACTAAGCCTTGAAGCCCATTTTCAACATAGGTCTTACTTTTTCTTCATACTGCTCAACAGCGTGGGCAATTGAGCGGTAAGCTTCGTCCTTTCCAAGGAAAGTTTCAACCTCAACGACCTTGTTTTCCAAGACTTTGTAGTCTTCAAAAAAGCGCTTGATTTCCGCAAGGCGATGCGGAGGAAGCTGGTCAACGGATTCATAATGGTTAAACTCGGGATCGTTGGCGTGAACGGCAATAATCTTGTCGTCAGGCTCACCCGAATCAATCATCTTCATTACGCCGATGGGCTTTGCGCGCATAATCGAAAGCGGTTCAACCGCGACTTGCCCAAGGACAAGAATATCCAAAGGATCGTGGTCGTCGCCGTAAGTTTGCGGAACAAAACCATAGTTTGCGGGATAATGAACAGAGCTGAAAAGTATGCGGTCAACAATGATTAAGCCGCTGGTCTTATCAAGCTCGTATTTGATTTTGGAGCCCATGGGGACTTCAATCACGGTGTTAATTTCTTTCGGACAATTTTTCCCTATGTCCACTGTATGCCATGCATGCATTTTATTTTCTCCTTATTTAATTAGGGGCGGGACACTAGCAGAAACTTTAGGTTTTGTCCAGCAGTTATTTCCTAAAGCCCTTTTCCTCTATGTAGCTGGTGATAAGGTCGCGCGTTTCGGGCAGCTCCAGCCCCATGTAAATGTTCGCCTTTAACCAGCCTTCCATACTGCCGCAATCAAAGTGCTCGCCTATGAAACGAACGCCCGTAAAAGGGGTCTTATCCATGGTCGCGGTCAAGGCGTCGGTTAATTGAATCTCTCCGCCGGAGCCGACAACCTTTTTATCAAGCGCAGAGAAAATCTCAGGGGAAAGAATGTAGCGGCCCAAAATGGCAACATTTGATGGCGCGCTTTCGGGCGAGGGCTTTTCGATTAAATCCGAAGCCGAGACAAGCGTGCCGTCGTCCTTTTTTATTTTTAAAATGCCGTAGCGATTGGTGTCTTTTCGTTCAACATCAGTGACGGCAGCAATGTTTCCGCCTACTTCAAAATACCTGTCAACAAGTTGTTTTAAGCAATTCGGAGTGTTGAAAAATAAATCGTCGGGCAAAAGGACGGCAAAAGGTTCATTACCCACGAATTCTTTTGCACACCAAATTGCGTGGCCGAGCCCTAAGGCTTTGCTTTGGCGGGTGGACATCATTTGCCCGGCGGGAAGGGTGCAATTTCTTACCGCTTCAAGCTCTTTGGTCTTGCCTTTTAAGGAAAGAGCCTCTTCAAGTTCGGGCATGTAGTCAAAGTGGTTGGTAATGGCGACTTTGCCCTTTGATGTGACGAAAATAAGTTCGGTAATGCCGGCTTCAAGCGCCTCTTCAACCGCGTATTGAATAAGCGGTTTGTCGATGATGGGTATCATCTCTTTCGGTATCGCTTTGGTCGCAGGCAGGAATCTGGTGCCAAGTCCGGCAACGGGGAAAACCGCTTTGGTGATTTTTTGTTCGGTAGAGGTCATATAGTTATTCTCCTTTTTGCTTTTGCCCAAGGCCGTTCGTGCTTTCAAGCGATGAGGCGATTTGGCAAAGTATTTGCTTTAAGCGTTGCTTTGTAGTCAATATATCGCCGTTCGTGCAAATGATAAAGTCGGCTTTTTGTTTACATAGTGCCATTTCTTTTTGTTGGCGGGCGTATAGGGTTTCAAACTTTTCCGCAGTCATGCCTTTTCTTTGCAAGACACGGGCTTTTTGTATCTTTTTAGAGGCGGTGAGAGTAATCGTATAGTCACACAAAGTATGCATGTTTGATGTGAACATTAAAGGCGCTTCAATAAAAACCAAAGATGCTCCTTCGGCCTTGTGCTTGCTTATGAAAGCCGCGGCTTCTTTGCAAATGACAGGGTGGATTATGGCTTCAAGTTTGGGTAAAAAGGCGGGGTCTTTTACTGCTGTTGCGGACAAGGATTCCTTGCTGATGGCGCCGCCGATAATGCTTTGCGGGGCGATTTTAGCGACTGCCGAGATGATGCTAGGTTGCTCGTATGCCTTTGCAACAGCGGCGTCCGAGTAAAATATCGGATAGCCCGACTTCTTGCAAATGTTCGCAATGGTGGTCTTTCCCGTTCCTATGCCGCCGCAAATGCCTATTACTATCATGCTTATTTCCTAAAATTATTGACTAAATCAGTATTCTATGCGATAACTAAGCAAGATACTTTTAAGGCGTATATTAAACGGAGGGAAGAAAAATGACAAGCGATCCCAGAAAATTATCGGAAGGCGACAGACTGCGCGCTTATCACGATGCCATAAATGCTTATATTGCTATGTATGGCGCGGGCGGTGGTGATGACGACGGACGCGAGGAGTTCTCTAAGTCTCAGGAAGCTATGTTTATCCCTGCCGAGTTCCGCGGGCGTGTGTATGCTTTGAAAGTTAATCCTATAATCTTCAGACGCATTCTTTTGAGAGAGTATCGCGAGGAAGTGGTTGAAAACGAAGAGGAAATCAAGCGCGAGATTCGGGAAAAAGAAAGAAAGCTTGAGGAAGAGCAAAAGAAGCTGGAAAAGGCCAAAAAGGAAGCAAAAAGGAACGAAGAAGTCCATCAGGACAGAAAGAATCAAATGATGATTGCGCAGCAACATCGCGATAATGCTTTGTTTGCTTTGGGTATGGCCGGCGGCGCAATTTCCATGGCGCAGATTGAGCGCATGGAGTTGAAGCAGATGGAGGTGAGACACACCGCAAAAAAATTACAAAAACCAAAGGAAAAAGGGTCCATTAAAAAAGAAGTGCGCAGGTTGTCTTTCTTGGCGAATGTCAAGGGTAATCCCAACTTGTTGGCAGAGCACAACAAAATAAGAAAATTGCGTGGATTGCCGCCTTTGGATAAGGACGGTAAGCCTATAAACTTGCCTCACCGCAGTGCTCGCAAGGCGCCGACAAATCAGAATGTGCGCGAAGTTTTGATTGCTAAACGCAAAAAGGAAAGAGAAGGTAGCGGAAGCTATCACTAGGCTTTAGCTTTAATTTTTAGGCTTTGGGGTCGTTGTTTTTGCTCTTGGGCGTTTGCCCTTGGCGATTGGCTTTTTCGACTTTTTGCATCTTGCCCGTAACGAGTGCTTGAAAAAGAAACCGATGCCGAGTAAACTCGGGTTTACTTTGTTTTTAGCTTTGTGAAAAACGGCGGAAGAATATGGGCTTTATGCTGAAGATAGTGCTGATTATTATTGCCTTGGGCGGTATCGGTGTGGGCAATTTCGGGCTTAGCGGTGAAACACCCGAAAGTATCGCGGTAGGCGTGCTGGGCGTTATTGTCGCTCTTATCAGCATGGTGTTCTTCCTTAAGTTCTTATGGAAGTTTTTGGGCTGTTTTTCAACTTTGATTATCGCCTTTGTCATCGTGGTTATTTTGCTTATCCTTACGGGGACATTTGATACGGTCACCGCCAAGGTCAAAGGTATTTTTGACGGCTCAGGCGGTGGGGCGCAGACTTCCGAAGCACAGGGAGGACAGGGCACGCCGGGGCAGGTTCCGGGTGCGGCAGGGGACTATATTCCGGTCACGCAACAAGACGGCAGCACCGCCTATGTTCCCGTTGCGATGCTTGTGGATTCCGGTCAGCAAGAGGTCAGCACGGCGTCTATGGCAAGGCAGGAAAAGCGCTTTGTCGGCTCTATTTCCGGAATCAGATCGGGGAGTCAGTTTGTAGTTAATGATTTGAAAGTTTTGCTTTTTGGTATTGATACTCCCGATCCGGATCAGACTTGCTCGGATAAGCGCGGGCGGCCTTATCAATGCGGGCAAGAGGCTATACGTCAGCTTAAAAAGTTCACGGGTGCAACACCGCTGGATTGCAAGGTGATGGCACAGGGGCAGACGGATATGTCTTTGGTGTCGGCGGTGTGCAATATCAATAATAATGATTTGGGGGTTGCAATGGTTTCATCGGGCTGGGCGTTTGCCAATCCCTATGAGACAAAGGTTTATATTCCTTATGAGCAGGCGGCAAGAAATGCTAAAAACGGCATGTGGGCAGGGCAGTTTTATGCTCCTTCCGAATGGCGAAGAAGAAAGGAAAATCAGCGTAGCAGCGCTTCTTCGTCCTCGTCGATTACAAATAAAGCAAAGTCCTTTTTCGGCGGATTGTTTTGATGAAAATGCACCTCGCCTCTTTGGTCGATACAAAAAAGCTGGCAGTGAAAATTGCAAAAATGGCGAAGTTCGGCGATGTTATCGCTTTGTATGGAGATTTGGGTGCGGGCAAGACCGCTTTTGCCAAGTTCTTTATAAAAGAGTTATGCGGCGAGGAGGTGGAAGTTCCTAGTCCTACTTTTACTTTAGTGCAAACCTATGATGCAAAAAATGCGAGCTTGGGTGAGGTGGCGCACTTTGATTTTTACCGTTTGAAAAATCCCGACGAAGTTGTGGAAATCGGGTTTGAAGAGGCGCTTTTGAGCGGGGTATGTCTTATAGAGTGGGCGGAAAAAATCGGGGGCTATATGCCTCGGGATTATCTGGGCATACATTTGCAAAATGCAGAAGGTGACGAGGGCGCTCGCAATGTGGAATTAAAAGCTTATGGCAGCGGGTGGCAGGATAGACTTGCGGCGCCGGAGCTTTCGGGAAGGCAGGCGTTATGACGGCAAATGTGCAAAATATGCCTCTTTCGTTATCAATGGCGGACGAGCTGGCAAAAAAGCTTTTAAAAGACGGGGAAAATGATCCTTTGGCGCTTGCAAATACGGTCGTGATTTTGCCGACCAAGCGCGCGATTTTGACCTTGAAAGATGCCTTTGTGCGGCAAAGCGGGGGCGAGGTCTTTTTACTGCCGAAAATCGTGGCGCTCAGGGCTTTGGAAGATACCGCCTTTTTTGAAAGTAACGATATTCTGCCCGCGATTGATGCGCTGGAACGCGAGGTAATCCTTACTTCCATGATTATGGCGGATTATGAAAAATACGGAGTCGATAATCCTACGCCCGATAAGGCGGCGGCGCTGGCGGATTCTTTGGCAGAGTTTCTGGACGAGCTTGAAAGGTCGGAGACGGACCTTAAAAATATCAAAAATCTGGTGCCCGCGGATTTTGCTTTTCACCTGCAAAGCATACTGTCGTTTTTAGAGCTTATTTTAAAAGACTATCCGAAAATCCTTAAGGAAAAAGGTAAGATAAATCCCGCGGCTCGCGAGGTGCAGCTTTTATATGCAAAAGCGAAAAAGTGGGAGGAAGAGCCGCCTCAATATCCCGTAATCGTAGCGGGAATTACCGGAAGTTTGCCTTCAACGGCGAAGCTTTTGACCGTGGTGGCGAATATGCCTAAAGGGCTTGTGATTCTGCCCGCACTTGATACGGAAACGGACGACGAAACTTGGGACGCTGCCGATGAAACCAGCCCGCAATTTGCAATGAAGCAGTTGCTTTTAAAAATGGGAGTGGCAAGGAAAGATGTGACGGCTTTTGCGCCTGTTACCTCTTTGAAAAATCCTTCTTTGCAAAGCCAGAAAAGCCTGTTCATCAGAGAGGTTATGCGCCCTTCCGCCACAACGGATAAATGGCGCGAGCTTAAAGGAAAAATAAGCAAAGATGCTTTGGCAGGAGTGGCGCGAATCGATGCCGAGAACGAAGGTGATGAGGCGCTGGCAGTGGCGCTTATTCTGCGGCAGGTGCTTGAGGAAGAAGGTAAGCGGGCGATGCTAGTCACGACTAATCGCGACTTGGCAAAAAGAGTGGCAGTGCAAATGTTGCGGTGGGGTGTGGATTTGAATGATTCCGCAGGGCAAAAGCTTACCCAGACAAAGGAAGGTGTCTTTTTGAGTCTGCTCGCAGATGCGGCGGCAAGCCCTGACGATTCCAAAAAGTTAGCTCTTTTAAAGCACCCCTTGGCGGCGGCAAAAATGGATATGGGCGATTTTAAACGCTATGTCAGAAAGTGGGAAAAAGCTAAGCGACAGGGCAGGCCGTTTGATTTGGATTTGAAAAGTAAAGGGGTGGATTTGGCGGCCTTTTTCTTCTTTTTTGAAGCCGGTGAAGAAGTTGATTTTTTGGATATGCTCAGCGCGCATGTTAAGCTTGCCGAGCAACTTGCGACGAGTGCGGACAGAAGCGGCAGCGAGCGCTTGTGGAAAGGAGACGACGGGCAAGACGCGGCAGAGGCGATTGCCAAGCTTTTCACCTATGGTGATTATATCGGAAAAATCAATCCGATATATTATCCCGCTTTGTTTAAAAGCTTTATGAGCGGATTTGATGCTCGTCCTCGCTACGGGTTTCACCCGCGCCTTGATATTTTAGGACCGATTGAGGCAAGGTTGCAAACTGCCGATGTCGTTGTTATCGCAGGGCTTAACGAGGGAAGCTTCCCAAGGCTGCCGGATGCCGATCCTTGGCTTTCCAGACAAATGAGAGCCCAGATAGGTATGCCTTCCAAAGATGAGGAAATAGGAATCATCGCGCACGATTTTACCTGCCTTTTCTCCTTTCCTAAAGTGTATTTGACAAGGGCGAAAAAGGAGGACGGAGCGCCTACCGTTCCTTCGCGGTGGTTATTCAGAATGGAAGCGGTGTTACAGTCTGCCGGAATTGATGACGGTATTATGCAGGCAGAGTTTTTGGACTTTGCCGAAAAGGTGGATATGCCTCGCTTTGATGAAATAAAAGCGATGACGCCGCCGCGGGCGTGTCCTCCCGTAAATGTGCGCCCGAGGAAAATGTCGGTGACGAAAATTGAAAAGTGGATGCGTGATCCTTATTCCATATATGCCGAGTATGTTCTCGGTCTTACCGCGCTTAAAGACATTGACTATCAGCCGGGGGCGGCGGAATACGGCACGGCTGTGCATAATTCTTTGGAGCAGTTTGTCGGCGCTTTTGGAAAAGATATGCCCGAAAACGCCTTTGAGGAGCTTTTGAAAATAGGTGAAAAAGAGTTTGAAAGGCAAGGAATAAAGGGCGCGGATTTGGCCTTCTATTTGCCTTGTTTCGAGCGCATGGCAAAGTGGTTCATCGCAAAGCAGAAAGAGGAAGTGGAAGCCATAAAGGATACTTTTTGCGAGCTTAAAAGCGAGATAAAAATACCTTGCGCGGGCGGGGATTTTACTTTGTCGGGCAAGGTCGACAGAATCGATATTTTGCATAATAAAGAAGTGCGTATCATTGACTATAAAACCGGTGGAGTTCCCACCTCTAAGCAAGTGCATAGAGGCTATGCGCCCCAGCTTCCTTTGGAAGGAGTAATGCTGAAAAAGAGCGCCTTTGCCGAGGCGGGAATCGGCGGTGATTTAAAGGTGAGTGAGCTGCAATATTGGAAATTGTCAGGTAAAGCGAGCGGGTCATTTACTTCTTCTGCCGTTGGTAAAGAAGAGACCGTGGAAGGAGAAGTCTCTGCCGCTTATAAAGGATTGGTGGAGCTTATCAATAAATATGATGACGAGAACACAGCCTATTTGGCAACGCCGCGGTCCGGTGATATGCCGAAGTATTCCGACTATGAATACTTGGAGCGCATAAAGGAGTGGTCGGTAAAAGACGATGATGCGGAGGACGAAGGTGAATAAAGTTGATCCTAACATAAACCAACGAGCCGCCGCAAATCCAAAGGATTCCGTGTGGGTGGCAGCGTCAGCGGGGACCGGAAAAACTAAGGTTCTTTCCGATAGGGTTTTGAACTTGTTGCTGCTCGGGTGCCCGCCCGAAAAAATCCTGTGCCTTACTTTTACAAAAGCGGCGGCGGCGCAGATGGAAAACCGTATCGCTCTGCGTTTGGCAAGGTGGGTTAGTGAGAGCGATGAGGAGCTAAAGGACGAGATTTTTAAGCTGACGGCAGAGAGGCCGAGCGATAAAACTGTTGCCAGAGCAAGGCGGCTTTTCGCCGGCGTGTTAGAGGCTAAAGGCGGAATGAAAATCCTTACCATTCACAGCTTCTGCCAAAGTCTTTTAAAAAGATTTCCTTTGGAAGCCGGCGTTTCGCCTAATTTTGAAGTGATGGACGAGAGCGATGCCGAAGAGCTTATGGACAGGTCTATTGCTGCGGCAATTCATGACAAAGAATTGCGTGATGATTTGAAAATAATTTCTTTATATGTCGATGAAAGTGATCTGATTGCCGACCTTAAAATCATGGATAAAGATAGGGCAAAGTTCGATGATGCTTTGAAAAAATACGGGACGATTGACGGCGTAATCGGTGCGCTTTATCAGCATTATGAAGTGGCGCCTTCGGAAAGTGAAGAACAGGTAATTGCCGAGATTTGCAAGCTGCCTTCATGCGTTAAAAATATCTTGAATGTTTTGCTTGCGAGAGGGGGCGTAAAAGCGTCGGAAGCGGCTGAGGGACTTGCCGCATTTTTGTCTCTTACCAATGACGAAAAGTTAAAAAATTACAAGCAGTATGAACTGGTGTTTTTAACAAAAGAGGGGACAATCAGAAAACTTAAAGTCTATGAAGAAGACCCCGTCAAAAGCGAGGCGGAGCGGGTTTTTGCTTTGGAAGAAAAGCGGAAAACGGTGGTGGCTTTGGCTGCTGTCGCCGCATTTTTAAGGGTCGCCGATAAGGTGCTTTTGCAATACAAAAAGCGTAAAATTACCAAGGGACTTTTGGACTATTCCGACTTAATTTTAAAGGCGAAGGAATTGCTTTTTAAAAGCGGCGCGGCGGCGTGGGTGCTTTATAAACTGGATGGCGGGATAGAGCATATTCTGGTCGATGAAGCTCAGGATACAAGTGCCGAGCAATGGGATATCGTAAGGGCTTTGTCAGATGAGTTTTTTGCCGGCGAGGGGGCGTCGCCTTTTGAAAGAACTATCTTCGCCGTCGGTGATAAAAAACAGTCGATTTACAGTTTCCAAGGAGCAAATCCTGCAAAGTTTGCTCTTAATAAGAGTTATTTCGAAGGGCAGCTTGAACGCGTGGGAAAGACGCTTAAAACGGTGCCTTTGTCCGTGTCTTTTCGTTCGACAAATGCGGTGCTTTCTTTGGTTAATAATCTGCTTTCGAATTCGGAAGTGAAAGCCGGAGTTCTTGATGAAAATGAGGGCGGAGAGCATATCGCTTTTCGCGATGAAGCTGGAGGGAGAGTGGAGCTTTGGCCTTCTATGAAAGCCGAGGAAGATGATACTTCCGAGCCTTGGTTGCCGCCGATTGACAGAGTGAAAACCAAATCTGCCCAAGACAGGCTTGCGGCGAAAATCGCGGATAAAATCTTAGCAATGATTAAGGGCGATATTTTGGAATCCGAAGGACGAAAAATCGAGCCTCAGGATATTATGGTCTTGCTACGCAAACGCGGGTCGTTTTTTGAAAAATTGGTCAGAGAATTAAAGACGAGAAATGTGCCGGTTACCGGCATTGACAGAATGAAAATCAAAGAGCAAATCGCGGTAATGGATTTAATTGCCTTGGGGGACTTTTTGCTGTTGCCCGAAGACGATTTAAACCTTGCGGGACTTTTAAGAAGTCCGTTGTTCGGCTTTGATGAAGATGAAATATATGATGTTTGTTTCGGGCGCGAAGACGCTACGGTTTGGGACAGATTGCGCACTAAAGCGGAAAGTAAAAACGGTAAAGAAAAATATAAAAAGACGGTTGCAACTTTGACCGAGCTTTTGAATATGGCAGATACGGTTTTGCCTTCGCGGCTTTTCGGATATGTGTTGGGAGCTTTAAACGGGCGCCGAAAAATTATTAAAAGATTGGGACTTGATGCCGATGATGCTTTGGCAGAGTTTATGAATCTTGTTCTGGATTTTGAAACTAACAATACGCCTTCTTTGCAAGGATTTTTGGCGTGGCTTAAGCTTCGAGATGTTGCGGCGAAAAGGGACCTGGAACAGGGCGATGTCAAGGCGGTCAGAATTACGACCGTGCATTCGTCCAAAGGCTTGGAAGCGCCGATTATTTTCCTGCCCGATACAAAAGCTCCGGAAGGCGGAAATAAAAATCGGCTTTATTGGTGTGAGAATGAAAAAGGCGAATTTCCTTTATGGTTCGTCTCGGTAAAGAAGCTCCCTTTTATTATGCAAGATGAAAGAAATGCGGTAAAAGCCGAAGCAAAAAAAGAGTCGAAGCGTTTGTTATATGTCGCGGTTACGCGCCCTAGAGACAGACTCTACATAACCGCTTGGGATAGGAAAAATGCTAAAGAAGATGGTGGTGACGGTGAAAGTAAAAAGGAAAAAACAACCAATACCTGGTATGATTTGATAAGCGAATCTTTTGATAAAACGCAATCGTTTGAAGATAAGGACGGCAAGGTTTTCTTTGTGTCATCGCCGCAAAAAACAATGGTAAAAAATGCCGATGTTCGCAAGGAAAAGGTGGAGGCAAAATTGCCTTTGTGGGTGTCGGAAAAGGCAAAGGACGAGCCCTTGCCGCTTAAGCCCCTTGCGCCTTCAAAAATCGGAGTAGAGGACGATGCGGTTGCTCCTTCACCTTTTGTTACGGCGCGTTCCAGCGCTATTCAAAAAGGCAAAATTGTTCATAAGTTATTGCAATTTTTACCCGAGCTGCCCCCGGATAAGCGTGAGCAAATCATGCGCAAATATTTGGAGTTAAATGCCGGTGAATGGGACGAGGCCGAGCGCGAAAAAGTGGCAAAAGAGGTGATGGCCGTTTTGACCGATGAGCGTCTGAAAATCTTTTTCGGTGAAGGGTCAAAGGCGGAAGTTCCGCTTATGGGAATGCTCGGTAATGAAGCTTTTTCGGGGCAGGTGGACAGGCTATGGGTCGGTGAAAAAGAAGTCGTTATAATTGATTATAAAACTAATCAAAATGTTCCTTCTACTTTGAAAGAAGTGCCGGAACTTTACAAAAAACAACTGTCCGTGTATAAGGAATTGCTGGCAAAATTGTTTACGAAAAAGTCGGTTAAAGCATATATTTTGTGGACCCAAAATCTGTCCCTTACGGAGATATAAAAATGAGAAACCTCTTTTTGTTATGTGCCTTTGCGGCTCTTATCTTTTCCACATCATGCGGTGTATACGGTGATCCGAATGTGCCGCAAGGGGCTGAGTATCCTCGCGTCTATCCGGCAGAATAAAATCCAAATAAAACGCTGTCATACTTGTTCTGCGTTCGCTCGTGTACGCCTTTGTACACGTCGCTTACGCATAACGGCGTAGCACAGCATTTTCTTTGGATTTTAGAGTAGTGATGTTGCGCTTTGTATCACTAATAGCCCGCCGCTTTCTTTGGATTTTTGCTCGCGTGCAACTGCGTAGCACAGCATTTTATGGGTTAAAGGTTAAGGTTTAAGGGTTAAGGTTGGGAAGGGGTTATTTGGTGAAAATTATCCTGATAATTTCGGCCGTTGAAGAAGGCGCAAGTATCATAATCTTGAACGGCTCGTTTTCATATCCGGCGATAAAATCTTTGGGCAAAGATATAGTCTTTTCTCCCACTTTCAGTCCTTGTCTCGTAAACAAATTGGCGGTGATTTTGGGAAGCGGCAAAAGGCGCGGGGTCGTGTTTACGACTTGCCCTTTTATTTCCAAATACTCCATGTCGTCTTCATAAACCGTTTCGTGGCGGATGTTGGCAAAATCAAGTCCTTGCCCCGTCAACACGGAATCAATGCCAAAAGTTTTGTATGCGCTTTCCATAAAAGGGAACTTTTCCGTCAGGAAAAATCTGCCGAACCACAGGCCCGCCAATATGCATAAAACAAAAATCGCCAGCACCAGCGGCTTATATGAAGGCGCCGGTTCCGAGGTATCAAGCGGAATGTCTAAAAAAGCCAAATCATCGCCGGAATCTGCCGAGTCTTCCTCTGTAAGCTGCCATACATTTTGGCAAAGGCAACAGCGCACTTGCGGCAGAGGTGACGGTAAAATATCATCACTTACCAAATACTTAGCTTTGCAAGTCGGGCAAACAATATACATCTGATTAAAAAACCTTTAGCTAACTTTTGACTTTCTCTTGTTTATATGATTAAAATCTTGCCAAGACAAGATGTTAAGTTCGTGCTTGGTTTTAAAGGGGAAGAAGTGCTGGAAAATAGCTCTGGAATGATGAATGTCGTTGAGTTCAAAAATGTCGGGCTTCGTTATGGAAACGGCCCCGAGGTTCTTGAAGATATTACTTTTTCGCTCGCTCCCGGAAGCTTTTATTTTTTGACGGGAGAAAGCGGTGCAGGCAAAAGTTCGCTTATAAATCTTATGAGCCTGTCGCTTTGCCCTACCAAAGGAAATTTAAAAGTTTTCGGGACCGATGTGATTAGCAAAAATCGCAAAAAGTTCCCGGAAATCAGGCGCAATATCGGAGTCGTTTTCCAAGAGTTCAGACTTTTGGATCATTTGTCCGCAAGGGAAAATGTCGCTCTTCCTTTACGAGTTTTGGGGATTAAAGAAGTAGAGATAAAACGCCATGTGCGTGAACTTTTGAACTGGGTCGGGCTGTCCGATCATATAGACGCTAAACCGCCTACTCTTGCCGGCGGGCAAAAGCAGCGGGTGGCAATCGCAAGGGCGCTTATCAATCGTCCGAAGTTGCTGCTTGCCGACGAACCTACGGGAAATGTCGATGATAAGATGGCAATGCGCCTTTTGCGCCTGTTCGTGGAGCTTAACAAAATCGGCACGACGGTTGTAATTGCAACTCATAACGAAAAGCTGATTGAGCGGCTCGGCTATCCGAGGTTGCATCTTGCTGACAGGCATTTGCATCTATTGCCGGCAGCGCGGCCGATTATGACAGGGAGGGAGCCGGTATGAGCAAAAAATATAAGCCCAGAAAACTGCCTTTTGCCTATGATACTTCCAGTCTGTTTTTGCCGTGGATTATGATGCTGATGGTGTTTTTGGCGACGCTTAGTTTGGCAGGCGCTCTGGCCGTGCAAAATATGACGGCTAAATGGAGCTCGTCTATGACAGGGACGCTTACGGTGCAGGTGTTGCCGCCTAAAGAATTCGCCGGTGCCGATATGACGGAAAGAGCAAAAAGCGCCACTATGGTCGAGGTCAATAAAGCCGCTGATTTTTTAAAAGATGTCGATGGTGTGAAGCAAGTGAAAATAGTACCTTTGGCGGACTTGCAAGAACTTTTGAAGCCGTGGCTCGGTGAGGCGATTATGGACGAAGGTTTTCCTTTGCCGCGCCTAATTGATGTTACGGTCGATGACGGTGATAATGTTGATTTGAATAAGCTTAAAGAAGAGCTTGTTAAGGTTGCCCCTAACGCTTCATTAGATGTGCATAGGGTATGGCTTGCAAAGCTTATGAACCTTACAACTACTTTGAATCTTACGGCGCTCGGGATTTTGGGGCTGGTGCTCCTTACGACTTCTTTTGCGGTGATTTACGCCACGGTCACAAGTTTGGCGGTGCATAGGCCGGCGATTGAACTTTTGCATCTTATCGGTGCAAGAGACGGATACATTGCTTCGTTATTCGCGCAAAGAACAATGACTTTCAGTTTTGGCGGTGCGATTATCGGTGCGGTAATTTCGGTGCCGATTGTCATTGTTACTGCCTTTTTGGCGAAGAGTTTGGAAGTGGGAATGATTGCCGATGGTTGGCTTGGCGGTTGGGATTGGTTCTATGTGCTGGTTGTGCCTTTTATCGCCGCGCTTGTGTCGGGAATTACCGCCTATGTCACGGTCGCCTTTAAGCTGAGGAGAACATTGTAGCGATGATGAAAAGAAGGCAAAAAAGGTTGCTTTATTTAGCGGCGGTGTTGCTTGCTATTTATGCTTGCGGTTTTGCCTTTTTTGCTTTTTGTGTCTATGCGTGCGGGCAAAATGAAGAAAAACATGTTGATGCGATAGTGGTTTTAACCGGTGGGCATAACAGGCTTTCGACGGCGTCGGATTTGTTCAATCGCGGGTTGGCTCCAAGGCTCTTTGTCTCCGGTGTGGGCGGAGGTGCCGAATTTGAAAGTATGAGCGGGGCGGATGTTCTTTCCGAGGAGAAAAGAGGTTTGCCCGAGCTCGGACGCGATGCCAGTAACACAAAGGAAAACGCTTTAGAGGTATCTTTGTGGGCAAAGTCGCAGGGTCTGAAATCCATTATGCTGGTTACTTCGGATTATCATTTGCCGCGCAGTTTACTTGAGTTTCGCGTCATGATGCCGGATATGGAAATCGTGCCTTTCGGTGTCGCTTTTGATGCCGAAAAGAAAGGATATTTTACGGGGCTCGGTGTGTTGTTTAAGGAATATAATAAGTATGTCGTTGCCTATTTAAGAGCATTGTTTTAGTTTAAGAGGATATGATTAAATGTTATTTATTCGTTCATTTATATTTACGGTAGCCTTCGTGTTTTTAACTGCCTTTGTGTGTATTTCGGCAGTAGTGCTTTTTCCTTTTCCGAAAAAGTGGCTAATCGGCTATATTACTTGGTGGTCAAGGTCTTGCCTGTGGTTGTCAAGAGTGCTGGTCGGTATAAAATTGGTCATCAAGGGAAAGGAAAACTTGCCCAAAAAAGGCGGGTATATAATCGCATGCAAACATCAATCTGCCTTTGATACCATCATATTCCATTCGTTGGTTAACGCGCCTGCTTATATATTCAAAATGGAAATGGCAAAGGTGCCTTTCATGGGCTGGACAATGAAAAAAATGGGGTGCATCGCAGTTGATAGAAAAGGCGGAACGCGAGCCATGCGCGACATGTTTGAAAACGCTAAACAAAAGCTGGCAGAGGGGAAGGTCGTGGTTATCTTCCCCGAGGGGACACGGCGCGCGCCGGGCGATGAGCCTTTATACAATCCCGGAGTGGCGATGATTTACGATCACACCAAGGCCGAGGTTGTGCCCGCGGCGATTAATTCGGGTTATTTGTGGCCTAAAAACTCTTTCTTTAAAAAGGCGGGGACGATTACTTTAGAGCTTCTGCCGCCGATAAAACCCGGTATGGAGAAACGCGCCTTCTTGAATAAATTGCAACAGGAAATAGAGGAAGCTTGTTCGTTGCTTCCTAAAGGGGAATAAAATGGAAAATAAGAAAAAAATCGCTGTGTTTTTCGGCGAAAGATCGTTTGAACATGATATCAGTATTTTGACGGGATTGCAGGCTTTCCGTGCTATTGACACGACTAAGTATGAGCCTTTTCCCGTCTATGTTGATTTGGACGGAAAATGGTGGACGGGTGAGAAACTTTTGGATTCTTCCACCTATCCTTTGACTAAAGAAAAACAAAAAACGGTTACTCCCGTAGAGTTTAAAATAGGTGGTGAAAGGGCGCATATTTTGCCTCTTAAGAAAGGGTTGTTCGGCAGGGCAAAGCCGATTTATTTTGACTTTGCATTTTTGGCTTTTCACGGAGGCTACGGAGAGGACGGTCTTTTCCAAGGTTTGATGGAGACGGCGGGGATTCCTTATTCGGGATGTCGTCCTTTGGCGGCAACGGTTTTTATGGATAAAATCGCGACAAAGCGGGTTTGCAAGGCTATCGGCGTGCCGGTGCTTGACGATGTGCTTATAAAGCGTCCCGAGGGGAAGGATTTCTTTGATGTGGAGAAGCTCGCAAAAGATGTGAAGTTTAAGTTCCCCGTGATTGTTAAGCCTTGTTCTTTGGGCTCAAGTATCGGGGTGTCAAAAGCCAATAATAAAGAGGAGCTTTATGCCGCTATTTTGAAAGTTTTTGCGCTTGATTCTTTAGCGATGGTTGAGCCGTTTGTTCCTAATTTAGAGGAATACAATGTGTCGGTTTGTAATGCTTTCGGCAAGACGAGATTCTCGGCGATTGAGCGTCCGATAAAGAATAACGATGCGGTGCTTTCTTTTGAGGATAAGTATAAAGCCGGCGGGAAAAACGGCAAAGCGGGCAAGATGGGCGGGACTAAAACCTGCGGTTGCAAGGGCGGCAATAGCGGCAGGATTTCTGCGGGAATGCTGGCAATGACACGCGCCCTTAATCCCAAGGAACTTAGCAAAAAACAAGCGGAAAATATCAAGGCTTGGGCGGCGGCGATTTTTAACGAATTGCGTGCATGCGGCAATGCGCGAATTGATTTTCTTTGCGATACCAAAACAGGGCAAATGTGGCTTGGCGAGGTTAATCCTATCCCCGGCTCGCTGTCGTATTTTCTGTGGGAAGCCGCAGAGCCTAAGGTCGGATTTACAAAGCTTGTAAATGCTTTGATTGAAGAAGGTTTCAGGCAAGAAGAAAAGTATTCCGATTTTCTAAAAACCATCTCTGATAATCGCATTTTTAAGTAGGGGAAAAATGTTTTATCTCGTCCTGCCAAAAGAAAAAAATAATCTGCCGCTGAGGTTGGTTTTTATCCATGGTTGGGGTGGTAGTTATCAGGCTTTTTCGTCTTTGGCAGAGTATTTTTCCGACGAGGCGGAATGCGTGCTTTTGGATTTGCCGGGGTTTGGAAAATCAGACGAGCCGAAAGCGCCTATGTCACCTGCCGACTATGCTGAGGAAGTCGCAAAAATACTTGCACAAATGCCAAAGAAAAAGACGATTATCGTCGGGCATTCTTTTGGAGCGAGGGTCGCGATTCACCTTTATAATTTACACAAAAAAAGTGTGGACGGTATGGTGTTTCTGGCGGGCGCGGGGCTTAAGAAAAAGCGCTCTCTTCAGTTTAGAATAAAAGCCTTTTGCATGAAAAAAGCAGCGCGTTTTGTAAGACGTTTTTCCTTTCTTTCCTTTTTAAAAAAACTGCCGATGGGAAGCAGAGATTACAGGGAAGCAACGCCCGTTATGCGAGGCGCTTTGGTCATGGCGGTGAACGAGGATTTGGCAGGGCTGGCGAAGAAGGTTGCCTGCCCCGCACTGCTCGTTTACGGAAGTGATGATAATGAAACTCCGAGCGAGTTCGGCAGGCGCTATCAAGGGCTTATGCGTGATGCCGAGTTTTTTGAAATAAAAGGGGAAAATCATCTTTCAATACTTGATTCTCCCGTGGCGCAAAACTTGATTGAGGAGTTTTTGAAGGCGAGGTTTAAGTGCTGGAGATGTTAAACTCTTTTGACTTTTATATCGGTATTTTTGTGCTGGTTTTCTTGGCGGTTTTTGTGCTGCTTAGAATGCGCTTTTTGTTGATGTTTTTTCAGCAGGAAGAATACGAGAATAAAAACTTTTTGAAGTTGGTTTTTAAAGGCGCGAGGCTTGTGGATAAGCGTCTTTGCCTTTGGCTTTTGCTTTTGTTGGTGGCGGCGTTAAAGTTTCCTTTCTTGGCGTTCTTTGTCTTTGTGCCGTTTACCTTTTATGCTTTGCGCGAGCAAAAATATATGCGGCACGCAAAGAAGAAATTGGTCATGACTTGGCGGGCGAAAAGAATCTTTTTTGTTTCTTTTATTCTGATTTTAGGGGTGATATTCGGGCTTTATAAATGGGCGGTTTTATCCCCCCTTATGGTTGCGATTATCACGGTGCAGTTGCTCCCCTTTGTGCTTGTCGCAGCTAATATAATTTTGATGCCGGTGGAGGCATATGGCAGGCGCAAGTTCGTGCGTATGGCAAAGGCAAAAATCGCGAAGTCAAAGGCGACGGTTATCGGCGTTACGGGTTCCTATGGCAAGACTTCGGTAAAGCATTTTCTGGCGCATATTTTGGCGGCGAATGCCGAGGTGCTTTATACGCCGGGAAGTGTGAACACATTGCTGGGTGTGTCGCGGATTATCAATCAAAATCTTAATTCTTCGCACAAGTTTTTTATCGTTGAAATGGGTGCTTATTATATCGGCTCAATTAAAAAAGTTTGCGATTTGGTAAGGCCTAAACACGGGATTATTACTGCTGTCGGCGATGCTCATTTTGAACGATTTAAGACGAAGGAAAATGTCGCTAAAGCAAAGTTTGAACTGGCAAATGCGGTCGGTGAAAACGGTGTGCTAATCATTAACAAAAATCAAATTGAGGAAAGGTTTTTTAAGCTCTTGCCAAAGGGTGCGGTTAAGGTCGGCAAGGGAGAGAGGTTTTTTGTTTCCGATGTAAAGCAAAGCGAAAAAGGGCTGCAATTTGTTTTTAATAACGGCAAGGAAAAAATGAAAATCTTTGCCCCGATTTTCGGGGAGCACCACGCGCAGAATATCGCTTTGGCAATCGCTATGGCGCTGGAGCTCGGGATGCCCGCGACGACTATAATCGCGGCGCTAAAAAACTTGCCGCAAGTGGCGCACAGGCTTGAGGTTAAAGATGCAGGAGGAGCAGTTATAATCGATGACGGATACAACTCTAATCCCGACGGATTTGCCTCGGCGCTTGAGCTTTTGGGTATCTTGGGACGCGGGCAGAAAGGGCGCAGGATTCTTATTACTCCGGGCATGATTGAGATGGGAAAATTGCACGATAAACTTCACCATGACTTGGGCGAAAAGGCAGGCGAGATTGCGGATATTTTAATTGCGGTAGTGCCTTCACGGCTTAAAAGTTTTATCGACGGATTTAGGAAAAAAGCCGGTAAAAATGCCTTGGTGGTTGAGGTAAACGGCTTTGCCGATGCCAAAGCGTGGATGAGCGAAAATCTTAAAGTCGGAGATGTTGTTTTAATTGAAAACGACCTGCCGGATTCTTATGAATCAGGGTTTGGAATCTAGAGAAGTAATTATTTCGGTAATTGCTTTTGCTTTGTTCTCGGGTAATTCGGATAAAAGCGCGGCGGCTTTAATCTCACGCATGTTGCCGATAATTGCGGCGGCGGTTTTAATATCCAAATCAGCCATAAGTTTTGCGGCTTCTTTCGCACGCATGCCGGAGTAGATTTTGGCGAGGCTGGCAATTTTGGCGGCGTCTTTGGTTTCTTTGGCATTCATCGTTTCTTTTACAGATTTTTCCAGCGCGATGAGCGTGAGAATCTTTGCGTCAAGCGCGCGCTCGGCGTCTTTTACGGCTTTGAGCGTGGCGGCAATTTCGGCTTCCTTTGCTTCCAATTGTTGGCGGCGCAAAGAAAGACTTTCCAGCACGGCAATTTCGGACGGAGTTTTATCGGATACACAAGCGGCGGGAGAAGTGGCGGGTGCTTGTTCGCGAGGGCCTTTTATAATCTCGGTGAGCTTGACCGTAAGCACAAAAACTCCCGCAAAAATAAAAAGCAAAATGAAAAATGATTTTAGTTTTTCCAGCATATTTGTTCCCCTTTACCCATCTTAGTCCTTAGCTATCGGGGCTTCAATCTGAATCGCGATTTTAGAGCCTTTACGCCCCAATTTGCCATAGAACATCGGAGTCGTTTCCGCAAATAAGGATATGTCGGAATCAGGCGAGGCGACAAGTTCTAATTTTGAGCCTATGTGCCAGTTTAAGACTTCTTTTAAGGGGAGGGTCTGCGTTTCAAGAACGGCGGTTAAATCAAGACCGGCAAGAGCAATTTCTTCGCTTAACGCTTCTTGCCACTTGCTGTCGGTTTTCGAGTTTTCGCCGATGAAAGACTGCGAAAGAATGTCTTTGGATTTGCCAAGACTGGCATAGGGGAGCATAAGCTCAAAAGTTCCCTCTCTTTCCGCCATCTCTACTTTGAAGCGGGATAGGATTACGGGGTCCGAATCACGCGCCACAACCGCCAGTTTCGGATTGGTTTCAAGGTGGTCAAAGGCAAAGGAGAGCGGAATAAGGCTTTGAAAACTTTGCGATAAATCCGAGGCAATTTCTTTTGCCGCTTTGGTGAGCAGAAGTTTTTCAAAGTTGGTGTACGGGCGGTCGGTAATGCGCATTACCGCCGTGCCCCTTTTCCCGCCCAGCAAAACATCAACTATTGAGTAAATCATGTCCGAGTTGAAGGACAAAAGCCCGACGGTTTCCTTTGTCTCGTTCGCAAGAGTGGCGACAAGCGAGGATTGGGGAAGTCCGACCAGATAGTCGCCAAAGTGAACGCCTACGACCGAAACAAGACTGACTTTGATGTTCGTGCCGGTGAGCTTTCGCAAAGATGCGGAGCTTTTACCGCCGAAACGGTCAAAGATGACCTCAATCATCGGCAGAGGTTCAAACGACGATTTTCCCGATTTTAAAATGCTGGGAAGTGAGCGCGCCGCGGTGCTGGTGCTGGTGTGTATGCTTTGCCTTTTGTTTATCGTTGCAATGCTTTCGCCGCGCAAAAGGCGATCAATTTGTGACGGCTCCAAAGGCTTTACTTCGGCGCTGGGATTGGCTGCCTTTATGTCGTGGAGTCCGGTGGGCTTGTTTGCTGGTCCTTTGTTGGTCATGGGCGGCCTTTTACCTCCAGCTTTGGGAATAAAATGTCGGTTACGGCGGTGGGGAAAAGGATTTTGTTCGCTCGCATAAGCATATCTTCTTTAAGCGCGTAAGTGCCGGCGGCGCCCATGGTTTCCGACGGCGACAGTTCCCTTAAATATGTGATGAAGCTATCACGCAACAGGCTTTCGGCGGCGGCGATGTTCTTCTTGTCATTCGGATTTGCGAGCTCTAAGTCTGCACGAAGAGAGATGAAACTCTTTTCATCGTTCAGGTTCGCAGTTATTTCCGATATGGAATAAAGGTTTTGGTTGAAGCCGACAGGGGCTTTTGCGGTCTTAAAAGTATCCATGGCGGGGGCATTAAACGGTGAAAAACCGGTGTAATAAAAGCCGCAGGCTATGCCCATAAGTATGGTGAAAATGCCAAAAACAGTCGGTAAAAGCGAAACGCCGTTCGCTTCCTTTTTTGTTTCGTCGTTAAAATAAACCGCAAAGGCGGTGTCTGCTTCTGCCATTTTACCCATTCCATCACTATTTTTTCTGATTCTAAAGGGGTTTAGGTTAATAAAAGGTTAGAAAAAAACTCTCCCTCGCACGAGGTGCGGGGGAGAGAATGGTAGAAAGTAGTGTTAAGAGTTATTTTTTAGCCTTTTTAGCTTTTTGCTCGCCTTCACCGCAAGTGCACTCGGGGCCGCAGGTGCAACAGCCGCAGCCACAGCCGCAACCGTCTCCCAATATATATTTGCCGGCAACCTTTATGAGCGCAAGCAACAGAGCCGCTAAACCTATGAGCGCATACAGTAAGGAAAGATACATAGGGCAAGGAATTAAAGCTTCAATCGGATTTACTTCAAAAAAGCCGATAAAGCCGATATTAAGCCCGGCCAAAATTACCAGAATCTGAGATACATAGATTAAAAAACGCATTTTAGTTCTCCTTTCAATAGAGGGTTAAAGCTTATTTCTTTAGGAAAAGATTGCAATGGCATCTGCCGTTTTTCGCAACATCTTCTTCACAAAACTTGCAAGGGCAAATGTGGTCGTCAGTCCACTGATCGGGCGGAACGCAGGGACAATGTCCGTCCGTTACTTCCAGCCTTTTTAATATCCTGTCAATAACATCCATGTTTACCTTCATATTGTGAGCTTCGCCCCACGCAATGTATTCTTCTTTGTTCATTATAATTATTCCTTTGTCAAAGTTGATATAACAATTGGTAAGATAATGTCTTTGTTTCCATATTGCAACGGATTTTAAGCTAAAAAACCTTTGCTTTTGCGATAAAATGCTGTAGAAAAAAAGAAAGAGGAAAAGTTTGTTAAGGTCAGAATCAAAAAGGCTTTCCTCGGGAAAAGGAATTATGGAAGAAGAATTGGAAAAAATAGCTGATGCTCTTGCAAAATTAGAGCAAAAAATTGTAGCCAGGCAGGAACAAAATGCCTTGGAAAAAGAGGCTGTGCAAAAGGATTTGAAAAAAGCCGAAATTGATTACTTGAACTTGCGCTCGTCTACCGAATCGGCGGTAAAAAAGCTTGATGCAATTATTGAAGATATGGAGAAAAAAGATTAATGGCAGTCGTTCCTATAATAATTGACGGGCAAAAGTATAATCTTTCGTGTGACGCGGGACAGGAAGAGCGGCTCGCCGCCATCGGGCGCGCCATGGATAAAAAAGCCGCCTCTATCCGCAGGGCTTTCCCCCAAATATCGGACAATCTTTTGTTGGTGATGGTCGGCGTTTTGCTTGCCGAAGAGGCTTATTTGGCAAAGGTTGATGCCAATCCCGATTATGAAGATGTCGCTTTAAAAGAAAATCGGTATGAAGAGTCGCTTAATCGTATTTTGGAAAAGATAGAAAATCTTGCCAAGCTGGTTTAGGTGTGCTAGGCTTATTCCGTCGATGAGTGAAGGCTTTCTGGTGCGTTAGATAAAAGTACCTCCGGGCTACATTGATATAGAAAAGGGCGCTGTCCCTAACTGTGATCGTGGTCATGGTAATATGGTGTCCGACTTTAACTTTAGGCTCACGGATCGGTTCTTGGAGCAATCGACGGCTAAGAAGGCCTCCTCTTGTCAGGGCTGGCAGGGCGTTTTAGGGTGAAGCGCCCCTTTTTAAGGGATTAGTATGGAAAAAGATGTTTTAAGGAATCTGGTCAGACAAAGGCGCTCGGCCATTCCCCGCGAGGAAAGAATAAGAGCCGAAAAAGCTATCTTCGAAAGATTTAAGGAACTTGATGAGTGGCAGGACGCAAGGGTGGTTGCCAGCTATAATCCTTTGCCCGAGGAGACCGATGTGTCGCTTATAAATCATTTCTTGTTAGAGCAAGGCAGGTCGGTATGTTTCCCGGAAGTAATACTTAACGGCGAGAATATACAATATCATAAGTGGCAATTAGGTAGCGTGATGAAACCGGATTGGTGCGGGATTGATTATCCCGTGGGAAATGCTGTTTCCTCGGACGAAATTGATTTGTTCGTTGTGCCCTTGTTCGGGTTTGACAGGTTCTGTAATCGTCTCGGCACGGGTGTAGGCTTTTTCGATAAGTTTTTTGCCATTAATTCTCTTAAGGAAAATGCCGTTAAGTTGGGTATCGCTTACGCCGCGCAGGAAGTTTCCATGATGATGGCGGATAAGTGGGATGTCAAGATGGATATGATTGTTACCGAAAAAGAAATTATCCGAGGGTAACTTTCCCCCTTTCCCCCTTCCTCCTATCCGAAGTAGAAAAAGTAAGCGATGGCAATCGTGCCAAGTCCGAAAAAGTATTGAAGCCCCGGTTTGCCTTCTTTGTAAATGTGGTGAGCTGCCACAATGTCTATACTCTGCGCCACTCTGATTAGGAACAATGCCGCTAAAACAGGGAAAAACGACTGCATTGAAAAGATTAAAACAAAGTCGCCAAGAGCAAAGGTCATGCCTGCGATGACGAGATGTCTGGTCTTGATAAGCTCCTTTATCTTTATGGATTTGCGATTATCCCAAAAAGAACACAAAAACATGCTCGCGCTGGTAACCGCCAGAAGGACATACCAGTTGAGGTATTTAATGCTGGTAACATCACAAAAAGCGTTCGTCGCTCCGCAAATTACGACGATAAGGAAGGCTTTTTTGCCCGTGACGGAAAGTGATTTTCCTTCCCCTATGGTAAAGAAAAGCATTCCGATTATGCCTATGGAGATGATGATAATGAGCTTGTTTAAACTGATGTCAGAGCCGAATACCAAAGTTGTGACGATTGCTCCTATGGCAAGTCCTATAACTCCCCAAAAAGCGCTGCTTGATGTGCTTTCTTTGTTGATGGTTTGCAGGAACTTTATTTGAATGTGGATTGACACGCCTTTGATAATCGGAACAAGTATCCAAGGGTTTAAAAATACCGAGTTCCCTTCAATGAAAAAGTATTCCCAAAAAATCGGTAAGGTGGGAATTATAAGCACTATGCAATAAAAAGAGCTGAAATACGAGGCAACGGCGGGAGGTAGTTCTCGGCTGGATTTCTTGTTTACGAAAGGCCGCAGAGCAAATAATACTACGATGGCGATGCCGGTAAGTAATGTTAGCATTCTTTTTATTCTTTCTTTAAATTGGTCTATATTATAGTATGGCGTGCAGTGGTTAAATAAAAATAAATAAAGGAATAAAATGAAAATACTGGCAATGGGTGATGTGGTTGGTAAAGCGGGGCGGAAACTCTTGCTTGAAAAGTTGCCTTACCTTAGGAAAAAAATGGCGCTTGATTTTGTCGTCGTAAACGGGGAAAACGCCGCTCACGGTTTTGGGATTTCCGAAAAAATGGTAAAGGCGTTTCTTAATGCCGGCGTTGATGTGGTGACTTTGGGCAATCATACTTGGGACCAAAAGGAAATAATTAAATTTATTGATACCGAGCCAAGGCTTGTTCGCCCGATGAATTATCCTTTGCTTACGCCGGGCAAAGGCGACTATATCGCGACTTTGGCGGACGGGCGGAAAGTGGCGGTTTTGCAACTTTTGGGCAATTTGTTCTTTGAAGGATTTGATAACGCTTTTACTACCGCGCAAAGGTGGCTGGAGAAGAATCGCTTGGGCAAAGATGTAGATGCCATATTGCTGGACTTTCACGCCGAGGCGACTTCGGAAAAAATGGCGATGGGACACATTTGCGACGGCTTGGTCAGTCTTGTGTTCGGCACGCACACGCATATTCCTACGGCGGATGCTATGATTCTGCCTAAGGGAACGGGGTATATTTCCGATTTGGGTATGTGCGGCGATTACAATTCGGTCATCGGTATGCAAGCGGGAGAAGCGGTAAGGCGCTTTGTTACCGGTATTAAAACCGAGCATCTGGAACCTGCCGAAAAAAGCGGCACAATTTGCGGTGTCTATGTGGAAACAGATGATAAAACCGGTTTGGCGGTTAAAATTGAGCAAGTTATTATCGGAGCAACTCTTGCAAACAGGATGCCTTTGTGATAAGACTCTGCGCGAAAATTAAACTAATCAGAGATAACTAAAAGGGATAAATAAAAATGTCAGGTCATTCGCAATTTAAAAACATTATGCACAGAAAAGGCGCTCAAGACGCCGAAAGAGCAAGGACTTTTGCCAAGCTCGCAAGGGAAATTACCGTTGCTGCGAAGAGCGGTTTGCCTAATCCGGATATGAACCCTCGTCTTCGTTCGGCCATCGCTGCCGCGCGGGCGCAAAATATGCCTAAAGACAACATTGAAAGAGCGATTAAGAAAGCGTCCGGTGCCGATGCCGATAATTATGAGGAAGTGCGCTATGAAGGATATGGTCCGGGCGGGGTCGCTATTATAATTGAGGCTCTTACCGATAACCGCAACCGCACCGCCCCCGTGGTAAGGTCAATCTTTTCCAAACACGGCGGGGCTTTGGGCGAGACCAACTCGGTTGCCTTTAACTTTGAGAAAGTCGGGCTTGTTGAGTATCCTTTTGCGGTTGCTTCGGCGGAAGCTATGTTTGAGGCGGCTTTGGAGGCCGGTGCCAGTGATGTTGAATCCGATGAGGAAAGCGGGCATTTTATCACCTGCGCTCCCGATGACTTGGCGGCAGTGCGTGATGCTTTGGAAGCAAAGTTTAAAGAGCCTGTAGCGGCGCGGTTTGACTGGAAGCCTCTTAACACCGTTCCTTTGGATAAAGACGGCGCCGAGAAGTTAATGGCGATTTTGGAAGCCTTTAACGAAGATGACGATATTCAGCGCGTGTTTGATAATTCATCAATCCCTGATGATGTGATGAGGCAAATAGAAGGCTAGTCGTAATTTATACATTGAGAATTAAGGAGTTTTTGGTTTTGCCAAAAGCTCTTTTATTCTATTTATTTTTCTTTGCCTTTTGTGATAAAAGAAAAGTAAGAGGTTGTTATGACTAAAGTGCGCATTTTAGGGATTGATCCGGGACTTAATAATACCGGTTGGGGAGTCGTGGATTCTTGCGGCGGAGTTTTTGATTTCGTCGCAGCGGGAATACTTCATTCCGATGTCAAGAAAACGCTGGCGGAAAGACTTTGCGAACTGCATAAAGGTTTGCTCGCGGTTATAGACGAGTTTAGCCCTGACGAGGCGTCAATCGAACAAACTTTCGTTAATAAAAATCCCAACTCCACTCTTAAATTGGGACAGGCGAGAGGGGCGGTTATAGTCGCTCCCGCACTTAAGGGGATTCCGGTGTTTGAGTATGCTCCCAATCAAATAAAAAAGATGATTGTCGGAGCGGGGCATGCTGACAAAACGCAGGTTGATATGATGGTCAGAACTATGTTAAAAGGGCTGGATAAAGACAGTAAGCTGGGACCGGATGCCTCGGACGCCTTGGCGATGGCCTTGACGCATGCTTATATGAGATCAGCGGTTGGTGTGGCTTTGGAGAGAAATAAATGATTGCAAAACTTTTCGGGATTGTTGATACGATTGACACGGATAGCCTTATTCTCAATGTAAACGGGGTCGGGTATTTGGTTTTTTGCTCATCGCGGACGCTGCTTAAAATGCCGCCTGAGGGGGGCGAGGTTGTCTTATTTATTGAAACAATCGTGCGTGAGGACGCAATAACCTTATACGGCTTTGCCAGCGAAAGCGAAAAGCGGGCGTTTAATGTTTTGACTACCGTGCAGGGTGTGGGGGCAAAGGTCGGACTTGCCATACTTTCCGCTTTTAATGTTGATGAGCTGGAAATGGCTATCGGAGCGGCAGATGCAAAGGCTTTGTGCAAAGCAAGCGGTGTCGGCAATAAGCTCGCGGTGCGCATTGTTACCGAACTTAAAGGTAAAATGGGCGTGGGATTTGCATCCTCTGCCGAAAGTCTTGCCTCTTTGGGTGCAGGAGGAGGTGTTGCTGCCGGCGCTGAAAGAAGCGAGATTGAAGATGCGGTTTCGGCTTTGGTCAATCTCGGTTATTCCAAGCTGGAGGCGGTGATGGCGGTAAATAAGCTCGCATCAAAAGACAAAAATATGAAAACGGCCGAGCTTATTCGCGAAGCATTAAAGGAGTTTGCTAAATGATAGAAGAAAGAGTGGTCGCTCCCAAAAAGCAAAATGAAGATGTGGCAGAAGGGGCGTCTTTTCGTCCGCTTACGCTTGCCGAATTCATCGGGCAGAAGAAGGTAAAGGATAATATAAAAGTCTTTATAGAAGCGGCTAAGGCCAGGGCCGATGCTATGGATCATGTGCTGTTATATGGTCCGCCGGGGCTTGGCAAAACTACGCTGGCGCAAATTGTGGCAAGAGAGCTTGGCGTAAACTTTCGCGCAACTTCCGGGCCTATGATTGCCAGAGCGGGTGATTTGGCAGCTATCCTTACCAATTTGGAAAAGGGCGATGTGCTGTTTATTGATGAAATTCACCGCCTTAATCCTGCGATTGAAGAAGTGCTTTATTCCGCTATGGAGGACTTTCAGCTGGATTTAATTATAGGCGAAGGGCCCGCTGCTCGTTCGGTCAGGATTGACTTGCAACCGTTTACTTTGGTCGGAGCGACTACAAGGTCGGGACTGCTTACCACTCCTTTGCGCGACAGGTTCGGGATCCCCTTGCACCTTGATTTTTATGAGCCGAAGGATTTAGAAGAAATTGTTTTGCGCGGTGCGAGTGTGCTTAATATGCCTATATCCGAGGACGGTGCTGCCGAGATTGCCAAAAGGGCACGCGGGACACCGCGAGTGGCTGGACGGCTGTTGAAGCGGGTGCGGGACTTTGCCGTTGTTGCCGGTGCGAAAACCATTGATAAGGAAATTGCAGACAAGGCTTTGTGCCGCTTAGATGTTGATGCGAAGGGCTTGGACGCTATGGATAGGCGTTACTTGATGTGCATATCGGAAAAGTATGCCGGCGGTCCTGTGGGTGCGGATACTTTGGCAGCGGCACTTTCCGAGGAACGCGATACCATAGAGGAGGTTATAGAGCCTTTTTTGTTGCAAATGGGCTTGGTGCAAAGGACGCCGCGCGGGCGAGTGCTGTCGGCGGCGGGGTACAGGCACCTTGGCCTTCCTGCTCCCAGCGGAATGGAAGAGTTTGAGTTTGATTAATTTATAATAACTAAAAATAGGATAAAAAATGAAAACATTTACTTACAGAACCAGAATATATTTTAAGGATACCGATGCCGGAGGGGTCGTCTATCACGGCAATTATGTTTACTTGTGCGAGCAGGCAAGAACTCATTGGCACATGGCGATTGCTCCGCAATACTCCAGCAGAAAATTGATGGAAGCCGGGCAAGTCTTTGTGGTTGCGGCCTTTGAAATCCAATATAAGCGTCCCGCCTTGTTAGATGACGAAATAGATATAGTTTGTTCGGTGTTGGAACAAGGTGCGGCTTTTGGGACTTTCAGGCAGGAGTTTAAGCGCGGTGATGAGACTTTGGCAATTGCGAAGGTAAAGGTTACCATGGTTAACAAGGAAACAGGGCGGCCGGTGCGCTTTCCCGAAGATATGAAGAAAGCCTATGCCGAGTACATGTATGAGGGAGAGGATAAATAATGGAGGTTGAAGCTATAAATACAATCGCAAATGCGGGGAATTTGTCGCTTTCCACTTTGTTTTGGCAAGCAGATGTTGTCGTGAAGCTGGTTATTCTGGCGCTTCTTGCCGCTTCGGTGTGGTGCTGGGCGATTATATTCCAAAAGCTTTCCGGCTTTCGCAAAATCCGCCTTTCAATGAAAAAGTTTGAGGATAAGTTTTGGTCGGGTATGAGCCTTGACGAGCTTTATGACGAGATAAAAGGAGGGCCGAAAAATCCTATGGAAGCGATATTCGTTGCCGCCACCAAAGAGTGGAAATCCTCCAGCTTCGTGGTGCAAAAGGGCAATCTTACCGTGGGAGTGCAACAGCGTATTGAGCGCGTGATGAAAATAACCATGGATAGGGAAATGGGATATTTAGAGAATCGTATGCCGTTTTTAGCTTCAACCGGTGCGGTCGCGCCTTTTGTCGGATTGTTCGGGACGGTGTGGGGAATTATGAACAGCTTCCACTCCATCGGGCTTTCAAACAATACTTCGCTGGCAGTGGTTGCCCCCGGTATCGCCGAGGCATTGTTTGCTACCGCTTTGGGATTGGTGGCGGCGATTCCTGCGGTGATTGCCTATAACAAGCTTTCTTCGGATATAGATAAAATCGGCGTGAGGCTTGAAAACTTTTCCGGTGAGTTCGCTGCCATTATGTCGCGGCAAATTGATGTAAAGTCTGCTAAGGCTAAGGAAAAGGAAAAATAAGGTGGCAATATCTTTTGCAAAAAACAGAGGGGGACGGCGGCGCGCCATGATGAGCGAAATCAATGTTACGCCTATGGTGGATGTAATGTTGGTTTTGCTTATAATCTTTATGGTTACGGCGCCTCTGCTTACTTCCGGTATTACCTTGGATTTGCCCAAAGGGGACGGCAAAGTCATTGAAGGCAGCGATAAGTCTTTGGATATAGGAATTGATGCCAAGGGGCGCATTTTTATTGCCGATACCGAGTATAAAAAGCAAGATGTTATCCCTAAGGTAAAGTCAATTACTACCAGCAATCCTGCCATTCAAATTATTATCAGCGCAGATAAGAAAGCCGCTTACGGTGATGTAGTGGAATTGATGGCGATGTTGCGTGCCGAAGGAATTATGAAAGTCGGACTTAAAACCGATCCTAAAGAAAATTTTAAAAAAAGGTAGTGGTGTAAGGTGAAAGATGAAAGGGATATGAAAAGGCCTTTTTATGCTTCAATCGCTCTGCATATCGTGGTCGTGATTGTTGTCCTTTTAGACTTGCCTTTCTTGTATTCAAAACCTGCGCGCGAGTTCAAGGACGACTTGCCCATCATGATTGATTTGTCGCAGCTTAAAATAGCCGAGAAAACTAATTTGCCCAAGAAAGTTGAAAAGAAAAAAGAGGCAAAGAAAGAAGTAAAAAAAGAGGTCAAAAAGGAGGTAAAAAAGGAGGATAAAACGCCTAAGGTTGAGACAAAGCCTTTACCTCCTCCTTCCCCTAAAGCCGAGCCTAAAAAAGAGGAAAAGGCAGATGTGAAAGCCGTTGAAACAAAGAAGGCGGACGAGAAAAAGGCCGATAAGAAATCCGAGAAAAAAGACGAAAAGGCCGAGCAAAAGAAAAAAGCCGACGAGCGAAAAAACGATATAAAAACTTTGCTTGCCTCGGTTGAAAAAATCAAAGCTTCCATAAAGGACGAGCCCGCACCCGAAAGTGACAAAGGGGTTAAAGACGGGGCACTTGGCAACTATATGCGGGATTTAACCATATCCGAAAAGGACGCTATCGCCGCGAAGATGCGCGAGTGTTGGAACCTTGATCCCGGGGCAAGGGGAATCGGTGATATGCTTATAGAGGTGAGGGTATCGCTTAGGGCAGATGGGACGGTGGCGGCAGTGAAAATTGCCGATACTCTGCGCTATGGCGGGGATTCGGCTTTTCGTTCGGTGGCCGAAAGTGCAAGGCGGGCAGTTTATATCTGCGGTAATAAAGGCGAGGAGTCGCCCTTTTATTTGCTGGCTTCCAGACATCCAGATAAGTATGAGATATGGCAGAATATGGTGTTCTTCTTTAATCCCCTTACGGGCGGGGTGAAGTAAGTCTTTTTCTCTGTTTCTGCCGGCTTACGATTGTCAGAAATACCTAGGGCAATAACGGGGACCAAGCGGGGTCGGAAGCCTCGGTCGGGGTGTCAATCATGCGCTCGTTATAGCCGGTGATGTCCACGGTGTAAATCTTGACCTCGTCATCGGGTGAAGGCTGCTTAAAATATGTGAGGACGCGGCCGTTAGGAGCCCATGTCGGAGCTTCAACCAGATAGCCCTCGGCAAGTTGCCTTTCCCCCGTGCCGTCGGGGAACATTACTCCGATATAAAAGGTGTTGTCCGCAATCTTGGTAAAGGCGATGTAATCACCGCGGGGTGACCAAACGGGAGTGGCGTATTTGCCATTTCCAAAGCTGATGCGGCGAACATCTTTGCCGTCGGCCTTCATCACATAAAGCTGCTGAGTGCCGCTTCTATCCGAGTTGAAGGTGATATATTTGCCGTCGGGAGAATACGAAGGCGAGGTGTCTATGGCAGGGTGGTTGGTGAGCCTAATCGTCTTTTTCGTCTTTAAATCCATTTTATAGATTTCGCTGTTGCCGCCGATTGCCATGCTCATGATGATGCTTTTACCGTCGGGCGAAAAGCGCGGGGCAAAAGTCATGCCGGGGAAATTACCGACAACCGATTGCTTCCCGGTTTCAATATCAAAAAGGTAAACTCGAGGGCGGTTGTTGTAATAGGAAAGGTAAGTAATTTGCTGCATGTTAGGCGAAAAGCGAGGGGTTAAAACCATGGCTTTGCCGTCGGTTAAGACTTTGACATTCTCGCCGTCTTGATCCATTACCGCCAAGCGTTTTATGCGAGCTTCCTTAGGTCCTGTTTCCGCTATGTAAACTATGCGCGTATCAAAGTAGCCTGCCTCTCCGGTGATGCGCTTATAAATGGCATCAGCGATTATGTGTGCGATGCGGCGCCAGTTACCGGCTCGGGTCGTCATAACTTTACCTTCCATTTGCATAGAGGCAAAGACATCCCACAGGCGGAATGATACTTTGAGTTTGTCGTCTGTCTGCTCCTCAACCGCACCTTGGACAAGAGCGGCGGCGGATATTACCTGCCAATCGTTAAACTTCGGCATCTCGTTCACCGAAGTGAACTTTTGCACAAAGCTGTCGGGATTCATGATTGAAAAAAGCCCCGAGCGTTCCAAGTCGGCGGAAACAACTTTTGTGATGTTTTCCGCTACGGACTTCGCAACATCAGACGAGGCAAGGAATGTCGGAATCGCAATCGGCATAGGCTCGGAATGCGCCCCCGATACATCTATGCGAAGCTCGGCCCTTGTTTGAGGCGCAAGGGAAAAGGAAAGGCAAAGGGCTAACAATATTACCGTAAGGATTGCAAAACAGTTTTTCATTGGCAGTTACCGCTAATCTTCTTCAAACACAAAAAGGGAAGGCTCGTATTGCCCGAGCTTGCCCAAGGGAAGGGTTACTTCTTCCAAAACTTCGGTTGTTTGGTTGGCGAAAGTGCCGCTGCGTTTTGCGGCAGTTAAGGTGACGCTGTATTTTTCTTGTCCTTTGGCAGGTTTACAAGGCGCATAGTATGCCGAAGGCGCTGCTTCGGTATAGCGGTGCGGCTTTTCCAAAAACACTCCTTTGGGGAGCTTAACTTCTCCGGCCTTTACGGAATTAAGCAGGACAGGCTCACCGTTTTTGTTCGGCTCGTAAATATAGCCGATGGTGCCAAGTCCGCCCTTGTCCATACCGTCAACGGAGTCATTGTTAAAGGAAACCAGAATTACATTAGTGCCTTGCGGGGCGGAGTGTATTAAAAACGAAGGGCTTTTGGCAAAGCCACCATGCTTTGCGCAAACCTCGGAGGTGGGGAAAGTTTTGCCGTCCCAAACATTTTTAGGAGAAAGCTCCGCGTTAAGAGGAGATGTTTGAGGCTCATCGTCGGTGGCGCAAGAGACAGCAAGCGGCAAAGCTAATAAAGAAAAGCACAAAGTGGAAAGTTTCATAATAACTCCTTATATTTGTTTCTGGTAAATACTATAATGTGATACGAATAGCACATCGGGGTGGTTTGGGGAAGTGATGAAAATAAAAATAAATCCGCGAGTGAAAATGTCGGTGAAAAGCGCTGTTCGGGCGGCACTTAAAATTGCCTTTCCTTATCAATGCCTAAGATGCGGCGCGGCTATCGGTTCGGAAGGCGGCTTCTGCCCCGATTGCTTTAAGAAAATCAGATTTATCGGATCCTGTTGCCCTAATTGCGGGCGCCCTGTAAGCGAAAATGAAAGACAGTGGGGAATGTGTGCCTTTTGCAAGGGTAAAAAGGTGCCTAAAAGTCGGTTTGTCTTTATTTATGATGATGCGCTAAAGTCCGTTATCTTGAAGTTTAAGTATGCGGATATGACTTTTGCAGTTCCCTATTTCGCAAACTGGATGATAAGCGCAGGCAAAGATGTCCTGGAGGACGCCGATGCCGTTATTCCCGTTCCTATCCACAGGTTGAGGCTTGTCAGAAGGCGCTATAATCAAGCCGCTTTGCTCGCCAAGAAAATCGCTAAAATCGAACGAAAGGAGTTCATTTGTAACAATTTGCAAAGAGTTAGGAATACTTCTTCGCAAGGGGAAAAGAGTGCCAAAGAAAGAAGGGAAAATGTTAAAGGAGCTTTCGCCTTACGCAAGCCCTAGTCAATTGCGGGTAAGAAAATCGTTATTGTTGATGATGTGGTGACTACGGGCGCGACGGTGTCGGAATGCGCAAGGGTGCTGCTTTCGGCCGGTGCCGCGGAAGTAAGGATTTTGTCTTTGGCTGTCGTTTTTAAAAGTTAGTGATTGAAAGAGTCGGAAAAGCATAGTAAAAGTCGTAGGGCTTTAAAGAGTAATTTTGAAAACAGGGGTTCTTATGGTTCGTAAAGTAAAAACAGAAAGTGATGAAAATAAAACCGTCGGCGAGATTCTTAAAGATGCTCGTCTTGCCGCTAAACTCAGTGTAGAAAAGGTCTCGGATAAGACGAGAATCGGAGCGGATTATCTTATCGCAATAGAAGCGGGGGATTTTAACGCGTTGCCCGGTCAGGTCTATGCGTCCGGATTCGTCAGGACCTATGCCAAGTTTTTGGGGCTGGATGCGGGCGAGATTTATGACAAGTTCAGGGACGAGGTGGCAGGTAATCGCCATCGGGTGAAACTTGCCATCATGGAACCTGAGAGAGAAGGCGGCGTGCCTCATAGGAAAGAGATTTTGATAGCTATCGGAGCTTTGATATTCATCTATGCCTTGTGGAATATCTTTTCTTCTTCCGGAAATGAAACAAGAAACGAAAAGGCGCCCGAAACAGTGGCTATGGAAACAATAAATGCAACCGTGGCAGAGCAAAAAGCTGCGGCGGCTGCTCCGGCGGCAAAATCCGAGGCAAAGAAAGATACTCCTGCGGTGGCTTCCTCCGCGCCCTCTGCTTCAGGCGAGAAAAAGGCAGCGCCTAAGGAAGAAAGCGAGATGGTGGAGCAGGTGGATTTGTCTCGCTCTTACGGGGCAAATGACGGTGAGACGAGAGTGGTGCTGGTTGCTAACTCCGAAGTGTGGCTGCAGATTACCGATGACGACAAAGTTATCTTTTCCAAAGTGCTTGCCAAGGGCGATAAATACAATGTCCCCGATTATGAATACGATTTAACTTTAAGGGCGGGTAATGCTGCAAGCATAGATGTCTATGTTGACGGTAACAAACTTTCGCCTTTGGGTAAAAGAGGGACAATCGCTCGCGACATCTCTATTGACGCGGATTCTTTGCTTAGCCGCTATTAGTTTTTAGAGAAAGTAAAATGAGGACTTCTCCCATAAAAAGAAGAAAATCTCGCCAGATTAAAGTCGGCAAAGTCTTTGTCGGCGGCGATGCTCCGATAGCCGTGCAGTCAATGACTAATACTCTTACTTCAAATGCGGCGGTGACGATTGAGCAAATCTTAAGAATGGAAAAGGTCGGCGTGGATATCGTCCGCGTGTCTTGTCCGGACGAGGAGTCTACCGCGGCGCTGCCCGAAATTATTAAAAATATAAATGTGCCTTTGGTCGCGGATATTCATTTTCACTATCAGCGCGGGATTGAGGCGGCGGACGCAGGGGCGGCTTGCCTGCGCATTAACCCCGGAAATATCGGCGGGCAGGACAGGGTGCGCGAGGTGGTAAAAGCGGCAAAGGCTAACGGGTGTGCCATTCGTATCGGTATTAACGGTGCAAGTCTGGAAAAGAGACTTTTGGAAAAATACGGTGAGCCGTGTGCGGACGCTATGGTTGAGTCTGCTATGAACCAAGCGAAAATGCTTGAGGACGAGGACTTTTTAAACTTTAAGGTAAGCGTAAAATCGTCAAGCGTGCTTACTACGGTTGAAGCATATCGCAAGTTGGCGGCTGTGTGCGATTATCCTTTGCACCTCGGGCTTACCGAAGCCGGTGGGCTTCGCACCGGTCTTATTAAGTCGGGAATAGGTATGGGTGCTTTGCTGATGGAGGGGATTGGCGATACTATTCGCGTGTCGCTTACCGCCGATGTGGAAGAAGAAGTGCGCGCGGGTTTTGAGCTTTTGAAGGCACTGGACTTGCGATATCGCGGAGTGCGGATTGTGTCTTGTCCTACTTGTGCGCGCAAAGGGTATGATGTGGAAAAGGTCGTTGCCGTGCTGGAGGATAAACTTTCCCATATTTCCGAGCCTATCAATGTGTCGGTTATGGGGTGCGTGGTAAACGGTCCCGGCGAGGCGGCGCATACCGATATCGGTATGGCGGGCGGCGGTGCCGGCGTGGCTTTGGTCTTTATCGGCGGGCAACAGATGTTTAAGGTCTCTGCCGAGGAAGCCGTGACTAAAATGGTGAGCTTGGTAGAGGAAGCAGTCGCCTTAAAGCGAACGGATAAGGACTGGATAAAGTCCTTGCAACAAAAATACAAAAAGGTTTAAGCAGTGAATATTGAAGAAAAATTGGCAGGCGTAAAAGCCAGATATGAGGAGTTGGAAGCGCTTTTAAGCCAGCCAACGGACGGGGCGACTTTTACGCGCCTTTCCAAAGAAATGGGTGAGCTTCAGCCCGTGGTTGAGGCTATTGATGCATATACAAAGGCCAAGCACGATATGGACGAGGCCGAGGCTTTGATGGCTGATGAAGCTATGAAGGAAATGGCTCAGGAGGAGTTCTACTCCCTAAAAGAGAAAATACCCGAGCTTGAGCACAGGATTAAGCTTTTGCTTATTCCCAAGGACGAGGCGGACGAGAAAAATGCCATCTTGGAAATACGCGCGGGAACGGGCGGAGATGAAGCGGCTTTGTTCGCTGCCGATCTTTACCGTATGTATGAGCATTATGCCGCTATTAAAGGTTGGAAATTTGAAGCCGAGGAAATAAACGATACGGGAATCGGCGGCTTTAAAGAGGCTATTGCCAGAATTACCGGCAAAGATGTCTTTTCCAGGCTTAAGTTCGAATCCGGTGTGCATCGTGTGCAGCGCGTGCCCGAAACCGAGGCGAGTGGCAGAATTCATACTTCAGCGGCTACGGTTGCGGTGTTACCCGAGGCCGAGGAAGTTGATGTGAAAATAGATGAGAAAGATTTGCGAATTGATACTTATCGTTCTTCGGGTGCGGGCGGACAGCACGTAAACAAAACGGATAGTGCAATTCGTATTACGCACATTCCTACGGGACTGGTTGCCGAATGTCAGGAAGAGCGCTCGCAATTCAAGAATAAAGATAAGGCGATGAGCCGCTTACGCTCTATGCTTTACGATATGGAGCGGCGGGCAAAGGATGAGGCTCGCGCCGCTAATCGCAAAAGTCAGGTCGGGTCGGGCGATAGGTCCGAGCGTATAAGGACTTATAACTTCCCTCAAGGGCGCGTGACCGATCACCGCATAAATCTTACTTTATACAAGATTGATCAAGTGATGAACGGAGTGGCCTTAGATGAAATTATTGAAGCGCTTATTACCGAGGATCAACTTAACCGTCTTGCCGAAATAGAGTGATTGCAATGAAGCTGGGTGAATTGTTTGAGCAGGCAGTAGAGGAGCTTTCAAAGGCAAAGGTAGAGACGCCTAGGCTTGATGCCGAGATACTGTTTATGGATACTCTTTCGCTGGCAAAATCCGATTTTGTTTTGCAAAAAAGCAGGGACTTGTCCGATGATGAAGCGGCAAAGCTTAAAGAGCTCGTGGATTTGAGGGCAAAGCGCATGCCCGTCTCGCGCATTATCGGCAAGCGCGGCTTTTGGAAGTATACCTTTGCTTTGAATGAAAATACGCTTGATCCCAGAGCGGATTCCGAGACTTTGATTGAAGCAGTGGTGAAGGATTACGACAAAGCCGCAAAAGTGCGGATTTTGGACTTGGGAACGGGGAGCGGGTGTTTGCTATTATCCTTGCTTGGAGATTTGGTAAATGCCAAAGGCGTGGGGATAGATACATCTGTCGGTGCCGTGGATATGGCAAAGGAAAATGCCGAGGCTAACGGACTTTCGGACAGGGCAACTTTCGTTCCCGTGGATTGGCGAGACGGGGAAATCCTCGGCAATTTAGGCAAGTTTGATGTCGTCGTGGCTAATCCGCCTTATATTCCGCTGGCGGATATTGAAGGGCTGAAGCCCGAGGTTAAGGATTATGACCCTATGCTTGCGCTTGCGGGTGGAGATGACGGGTTGTTATCGTATCGGCAAATCGCGATGGTGCTTCCCTTGGTGCTTGATGCAGGCGGGGCTTTCTATGCCGAAATAGGTAAGGATAAGGAAGAAAGAGTCAAAGAGATATTTACCAAAAGCGGCTATGCCTTTAAGAAAGAATACAAAGATTTAGGCGGAATTATCCGCGTGCTGAAGTTCTTAAGCCCTTAAAAATGGTGGGTTAAGGTCTAGACATAAAGCGGTTCGCGCTTTATGACAGCATCATCATCGTTGTCATTATTCCTTCTGCGAGCAACGCGGCGCTTTGTCTTTGGCGCGGCGGCAGGAGTTGCTTCGGCTTCTTCATCATTGGCGGGAAGCCCGAGTGATTGCTCTGATGAAGCGTCATCAGACGGGGCAAGAGTTTCCTCATCATCTTCGGGGAAAACCGGAGTTTCCAAAAAGGAAATGTCAGAATCAATCATGGGGCTTGCCTGCGGGCGCAGTCTTGCTTCTTCGTTTTCAACGGCGGTCATATAAATGCGGTAGTAATGCTCGGCATGTTGCAGGCATATCTCGGATAAAACCAAGTCATCGTTTGACATGGCGTCCTTGGCGGCGGCAAGATACTTTTCCATGATTTGATAGGCGTTGCCCTTTATTCTGCCGCAAGGTCCGTTACTGTCCAGATTGGTTGAAGGATTTATTGTTTGAAAATAGCCGTTGCCGTTACTACCTCTACCTCTGCGAGCCGAATTCGACCCGCGATTCTTAAACCTATTATTTTTCATATATAACCTTAATTACGATAAAAAAGCCCTTTAAATCAGGGAATGAAACACATCAATGTCAGTTAAAATCATGCGTTAAAGATTGAAAAAACACCTTTATTTACGCTTGCAGAGCGCAAGTTTACAATTAATTTTGGCAAAAGCAAGAGTTTTTTTAAACTTTTGCGTATCTTGCAAAGGGTGGGGTTTGTGCTTATATCGCTAGTAAATAAACTTTTTTAAAAGGAATATACTTATGGATATTGATAAACTTACAGACAGAATGAAGGGCTTTTTGCAGGCGGCGCAAGGGCTTGCCGAGCAGGGGTCCAATCAGTATATGGGGACCGAGCATTTGTTAAAAGTCTTGTTGGACGATGAAGAAGGGCTCGGTGCCAATTTGGTTAATATGGCGGGGGGTAATGCCAAGGCGGCTTTGGCAGATACAACTCGGGCGATAGAGCAACTGCCTAAGGTTGAAGGCGGAGCAGTGCAGACTATGCCCAGCCAAGACTTGGGCAAAGTGCTTAATATGGCAGAGGATTTGGCAAAGAAAGCCGGTGATGCCTTTGTTACGGTTGAGCGGGTGATGCAGGCGTTGGTGATGGTGCCGAATACTCCTGCGGCAAAAATCCTTAAAGGTGTGGGAGTTAGTGCGGCTTCTATGAATAATGCCGTTAACGAACTTCGTAAAGGGCGAACGGCGGATTCCGCCAGTGCCGAGGATAAATACAATGCTCTTAAGCGGTATGCGCTTGATTATACCGCCAGAGCGAGAGAGGGGAAGCTGGATCCCGTAATCGGGCGCGATGAAGAAATAAGGCGCACTATTCAAGTTTTATCGCGGCGAACAAAGAATAATCCCGTGTTGATAGGTGAGCCCGGGGTCGGCAAAACCGCTATTATTGAAGGCTTGGCGCAACGGATTGTAAACGGAGATGTCCCCGAAAGCCTTAAGAACAAGCGACTTCTTGCTTTGGATATGGGCGCGCTGATTGCGGGAGCTAAATATCGCGGCGAGTTTGAAGAAAGGCTTAAATCCGTGCTGGAGGAAATTGAGGACTCGGCGGGTGAGATTATCCTTTTCATTGATGAAATGCATGTGATTATCGGAGCGGGAGCCAGCGAGGGTGCTATGGATGCCGGCAACTTGTTAAAGCCTGCTCTCGCGCGCGGGGTGCTTCATTGCGTCGGGGCGACTACGCTTAACGAATACCGCAAGTATGTGGAAAAAGACGCGGCGCTGGCACGGCGATTCCAACCCGTATATGTGGGCGAGCCTAAACTTGAGGAGACTATATCAATCCTGCGCGGGATAAAGGAAAAGTATGAGCTCCACCACGGAGTGCGCATTTCCGATGCGGCAATCGTGGCGGCGGCGACGCTTTCCAACCGCTATATTGCGGACAGATTCCTGCCCGATAAAGCGATTGATTTAATGGACGAAGCGGCCTCTCGCCTTAGAATGGAAGCGGATTCCAAACCCGAGGCTCTGGACGAAGTGGATAGGCACCTTATTCAATATAAAATCGAGCGCGAGGCATTGAAAAAGGAAAAAGATAAGGCCTCTAAAGAGCGGCTGGAAAAGCTGGAAGGCGAGATTGCCAAGCTTGAGGAAGAATCTTCGTCGCTTACGGCAAAATGGAATAAAGCAAAGGCGAGTATCGCCGATAAGTCTAAACTGCGCGAGGATTTGGATAATGCCAGAATTGAGGTCGAGAAAGCTATGCGCGCGGGTAAATATCAAGAGGCCGGTGCGCT